>Ga0099828_10000642_pt1 | contig 21769 bp, 25 predicted proteins | sample CZO8metaG_2_FD_79338 | JGI IMG/M metagenome (GOLD analysis project Ga0099828, IMG submission 79338) | Vadose zone soil microbial communities from the Eel River Critical Zone Observatory, Northern California, USA - CZOApr15con2H1.8 metaG | ecosystem: Environmental > Terrestrial > Soil > Vadose... | reverse complement strand
GGCACGGTGCTAGGAACGCCGGCGTCCGGCAGTTAGCGGAAGTGGCCGCGATCCGTGCGACACTCCCCGCGGGCGAACAGGAAGGAGCCGGGCTGGACTACGAGGTCAGCCTGCCGACCGTGGCGGCATGCTCGCCGCCGGGGCTCACCCCGGCGCCGCTCCCGCGGCGCTGACGGCGAACATGAATACCTCCCCGGCCTGAGGGCTGAGCACGCGCAGCGGGCCGGCGCGCTGGTGAATCCGGTGTCAGGCAAATGCCTGGACGACCCGAAGTTCGCTATCGCCGACGGCACGCAGCTGGAGATCTACTCCTGCGATGGCGGTGCCAACCAGCGGTCGAAACTGCGCTGACCTCGCACCGCCGGCCTGCTAACTCCGGGCTGCGCCACCGGGTTTCCTGGGCGAAGAGCCCGAGCACCGCGGCCAGGCCGAGGACACCGGCGGCCAGCATGAACGCCGCGCCGTAGGAGACGGTGTCAACGAGGAAGCCGGCCGCCACGGGCCCGGTGACGGTGCCGATGTCACCGGCCATCTGGTACGAGGCGACCACCGTCCCGCCGCGGTCGCCGATGATGTCGCCGACTATTGCCGCCGGCGCGACGTCGAGCAGGCCTGAGCCCAGGCCGAAGGTTGCCAGCGCAACCAGGTAGCCCCAGAGCCCGGGCCAGAGTGCCAGCATGACCATCCCGCTGGCCGATGCCAGGCATCCGGCGAGGATGACCGGCCGCCTGCCCAGCGTGTCGGCCGCCCGGCCGCCAGGCAGCAGCGCTGCGGCGTTCATCGCGGCGACCACCAGGAAGCCGATGCCCGTCCAGATCGCCGACCGGTGCAAGACGTCACGGACGAACAGCGGGACGATGGCGCTGCGGACCCCCATGGCGGCGAAGCCGTCCGCAAGGTTGGCGGACGCCGCGGCGCGGTAGGCCCGGCTGCGCAGCGCGCGGGTGACCTGGGCGAGCCGGGGCGTCGTCGTCCCCCGGTCGCCGGGGTCAGCCCGGCGGGGGGCGTTGCGCAAGGCAGTCGCGGCGATGACGGCCGGAACGGCGAGCAATCCGCCGTAGATGAAAAACGGCGCACGCAGGGACCAGGCGGCGACGAGCCCGCCGATCGCCGGCCCGCTGATCCCGCCGATGAGGAACCCGCCAGAGAACAGGCCGCTGGCGCGGCCTCGCTGCTCGCTGGGCACGCTGCCGAGCAGCAGGGTCTGGGCGCTGACACCGAACATCGCCGAGCCGAGGCCGCCGACCCCGCGCAGGACGATGAGCTGCGTGAACGACCCGGAGAATCCGGCGAGAATGCTGCTCACCGCGACGATGGCGATGCCGGCTGCCATCACCAGGTACTCACCGAACCGGTCCACCAGGCGGCCGGACGGCAGCGCCCCCACCACGCGCATCAGGGCGAACGCGCTGATCACGCTGGCGGCAGCCGCGGTGCTCACGCCGAAATGACGGGCGAACGCCGGGATGCCCGGCGCGACGATCCCGAACCCGAGCGCGACCGTGAACGATACCGCGGTGAGGACTGCCACTTCGCGCGGCAGGTCACGGAACGGTCCGTGATGAGGGCGAGGCACCCAAGGCAGTCTGCCAGGCAAGCGTGCCCGGCCTCCCAGCCGCGCGCCCCCGCCGCGCCGAGTCCGGGGTCCAGGCGTCCGGCGATCTCCTGCCGCGGATGCGCCGGCCTGGAGGTAACCGCCATCCTCGGCGCGGTCAATGTGACGACCTGCTGTGCCGTCCGCGACATCGACAGCAAAGGACGGCCGCCCTTGGCACTGTGCGGCTACCCGGCCCCGGCGCTGTTCATGCCACTCGCTGCGACGGGATTGGCGTTCCTGACCGGAGTGCCGAAGATCGCCATGGCAATGGCCGGCATCTCGGCCGGCTGGGCCGCTTGCACCCGGCACGGCGTGGCTACCTCGGCGTGACCCGCCGGTCCTGCTGCGGCCTCGGCAGGCTGGCCGCGGGCACCGTCCCTGGCAGCAGCAGCTCGAAGGCCGAGCCCTTGCCCACCGTGCTCCGGACCTGAACGGAGCCATGATGGGCTTCGGCGATAGCCTTCACCACCGCCAGCCCGAGGCCGAACCCGCCGACGTCCCGGCCGCGTCCTGCGTCGATCCTGGAGAACCGGCCAAAGATCCGCCCCAGGTCGGCGGCCGGGATGCCGGAGCCGGAGTCGGCCACGGTGAGGACGACCTTGTCGCCTTCAGACCGGGCGCTCAGCTCGATGGTGCCGTCGGCGTCGGTGTGATCGACCGCGTTCTCGATCAGCGCATCCAGGGCCAGCGTCAGCCTGTCCCCGTCGGCTCGCACGCTGACGTCAGCCAGTGTGCCGAGCGACCACCGCCGGGGCGTCTGGCTCCACCGGTGCAGCGTCTCCACCATGAGCTCGGCGACGTCCACCGGCGCCGAGCGCAGGAAGTCCGGGCCGTCCGTGGATGCCAGCAGCAGCAGCCGGTTGGCAAGGCGCCGCATCCTCAGCAGCTCGTCAACGGCCACCCGGGCGTCCTTGGCGATCGCCCCGTCGGCCGCGTGCTCGATGAGCTCGGCGTGGCCAAGGGCAATGGTGATCGGCGTTCCCAGCTCGTGCGAGACGTCCTGCAGGAACTGACGCTGCTGGTCGAGCAGGAGCAGGTTGTGCTCAGAGACGCGCCGCATTTCCTCCATGGCCCCAGCCCGCCTGCGCGCATGCCAGACCATGATCACGAACATCATGGCCAGCAACGGGACCTCCGCCAGGTAGTCCAGGTCCTGTTCCCCTCTGATGACCTGCCAACCGATGAGGCCGCCGGTGGCCAGCGTCACGACCGCGACGGTGAGGAGCGTGGATCCCAGGCGCCACAGGCGGGCGCCGTAGATAGCGGTCAGGCTGACCCAGATGATCAGGAACGGGACCGTCTGCCAGGCCGGCACGAGGCGCATGGCGATCAGGTTCAGCCCGACGAAGGCCACCCAGGCGATGTCCACCCCGTAGGAACGGGCCAGCGACAGGATCCGGTCACGCTGCATGCAGGCTGCACCCCCCGGCGTGCAGCCCGGCGTGCAGCCCGATAGTCCCCGCCGTCACGGGCTCAGCAGACCGCCCTTCCATGCCCATCCCCTGTTCCGAGCGCCTAGCGAATCCTACGGCTCCCGGGTGATTTCGGGTAGGTCGGGCGGGTCTGCGTGTTCCGCATCCCCTGTTCCGAGCGCCTAGCGAATCCTACGGCTCCGGGTGACTTCGGGTAGGTCGGGCGGGTCTGCGTGTTCCGCATCCTCTGTTCCGAGCGCCTGGCGAATCCTACGGCTCCCGGGTGATTTCGGTAGGTCGGGCGGGTCTGCGTGTTCCGCGCAGGCGCGCCTGCCGGGCCGGCGAATCAGGCCGGCAGCAGGAATTGCCAGCGGCCCGGGCAGCCAGGTCAGGCTTCGAGTGCCGCGTCCAGGGTGATGTCGACGCCGGTCAGTGCCTTGCTCACCGGACAGCCTTCCTTGGCCTTCTGGGCCGCGGCGGCGAACCCGGCCGCGTCCAGGCCATCGACCTCGCCGCGGACGGTGAGCTTGATGCCGGTGAGCCGGAAGCCCCCGGCCGGGTCCGGGCCGAGCGTGACGTCGGCCCGGATCTCCAGCGCCTGCGGCGTGCCGCCGGCCCCGCCGATCTCCGCCGACAGCGCCATCGCGTAACAGGCTGAATGCGCGGCGGCGATCAGTTCCTCGGGACTGGTGGTGCCGCCCGCGTCCTCGGCGACGCGCTTGGGGAAGGACACCTCGTAGGTGCCGATCTTGGAGCTACTCAGCTCCACCTGGCCGGAGCCTTCCTGCAGCGTGCCGTTCCATGCGGTGCGAGCGGTACGAGTGGGCATGGGTACTCCTCGTGATTGGGGGGATCGTCCGGGGATCAGCAAAGCGAGCTAACAACCCTCACCGCCAAACTAGTCCGCGGCCGCGGGCGGGGTGTGGCGCGCACCCGGCTTCCGCGATCTGCGGTCAGCCGGCGGCTGCTCCGTGCACCCGGCTTCGCGAGGTCTTTCCCGGCCAGGTGATCTGGTGCGCACGCACGTCCATTGCTTCGGCCGCCGGCCGGACGGGCATAACCTGCCAAGGAACCCCAGAAGGGGACGCGGATGCCAGCACCGCCGCTCAGCACTGTGCTCGACCGGATCGGTCAGACACAGCCGCCACTGGGTGCCACTGCTGCCGTGCTCCTCGGCGTGGCTGTGCTCGCCGTGGTCGCGCTGCCCGCGACGTGGCTGGTGGTGCAGCATGTCGACACCATGGCTCACGAGGGCGCTCATGCACTTGTTGGCTCGAGCATGGGCGGGACCGTCCAGAGCGTGACGATGAAGCCTGACGGCGGCGGACTGACGCGGACGGCATTCTTGCCGGGCACCGGCGGTTTCCTGCCCGGCTTGGCCGGCTACTTCGGCCCGAGCGCCTTCGGCCTCGCCGCAGCGAAGCTGATCTCGACGGGGCACATCGTCGCGGTGCTGTGGCTGGCCATGCTCCTGCTCGCCATCCTGCTGGCGATGATCCGCAACCCGTTCGGCGCCGTCGCCGTCGTGGTCACCGGCCTGGTGATTTATCACGTTGCCCGGTACGCGGCCATCGGAACAGAGACGGTCGCCGCCTACGTCATCAGCTGGTTCCTGCTGCTGTCCGGCATCCGGGTGCTTCTCAAGTACAGCGGCCGGGAGGGTGACGCGAGTGCCCTGGCCAGGACGACCCACGTCCCGGGCGTGGTGTGGGTCGGCATCTGGCTGGCCGGAAGCACCGTCGCGCTGGCGGCCGGAGGCAGCCTGCTGGTCTGACCGCTCCCTCGTACTTGCCTCGGCCAGCCGTCCTGCGCGGCTCAGGGCATGCTCCGCTGTCCAGATGCCCTGAGCGCCCAGGTCGGCGCCTGCGGCCCCCGTTAATCCCGGTATTACATCGGCATCGGAGCCAGTTCGAAGATCTCTATGCTGAACCGGCCCTTGCCCTCGGCAAGGAACGGATGGCCGGCCGTCAATGCGCGCGCTGCCGCCAGGTCATCCGCCTCGACGATCGTGTAGCCGTTCTGGTCACTGGGCTCCGGGCTCGTGCCGTCGTCACTGACGGCCGTCCGGGCGCCGAATGGCGCGCCGCCGTCGGCCAGCGCCGGCCCCACCTTGCCCATCCACTCGCCCCACGCGCGGGCCTGCTCAGCGCCCTGCTCGGGGGTGAAGTCGTCCATCGCCGTCGCCGGGCCGCGGTACAGGTACAGGAACTTGCTCATCGGTCGCCACTCCTTCTGGGTGCGGGGAGGGCCAGGCTAGCGGATCTCCCTGTTACGCGGGCTCCGTGCCCGCCTCACTCAACCGACGAACGGCCCCGGCGGAAATCGACAGGCCGCCAGGTGGCACCGGAGCGGGCCGGAGCGCGGGCCGCGGCCTGAACCAACCGGTTGACCTGAAGCCCGCTTGAAGGTGCAGGCTGTCAGGTGATGACCGGGAAAGAGCTCGCCGCCTACCTGGACCGCATCGATGCCGGGCGGCCGCTGGGCGCCGACGCCGCGGCGCTGCATGCGCTGCACTGCGCACATCTGCTGGCTGTCCCGTTCGAGAACCTGAGCATTCACCTGGGCGAGACCATCTCGCTGGATCACGGCAAGCTGATCGACAAGATCGTGACGAGGCGGCGGGGCGGCTTTTGCTACGAGCTCAACGGGGCGTTCGCCCTGCTGCTCGGGGCGCTGGGCTTCGACGTCAGGCTGCTCGCGGCGCGGGTGTTCGGCGATGACAAGCTCGGGCCGCCGTTCGACCATCTGGCGCTGCTTGTGCACACGGCCGACGGGGACGGCCCCTGGCTCGCCGACGTGGGTTTCGGCAGCCACAGCGTGTATCCGCTGCGTTTCGGTGAGCGGGGCCTGCAGGAGGATCCGGCTGGCTCGTTCCGGCTAGCCGGCGCTGCGGCCGGGGACGAGGCGGGCGCTGCGGCCGGGGACGAGGCCGGCGCTGGGGCCGGTGACATCGACGTCATCAGGGACGGGCAGCCGCAGTACCGGCTGGAACGGCGCGAACGGTCGCTGGCCGACTTCGGCCCCACCTGCTGGTGGCAGCAGACCTCGCCCGAGTCCCACTTCACCCGCACCACGATCTGCTCGAGGCTGACCGCCAGCGGCCGGGTCTCCATCAGCGGCCGCACGCTGATCCTGACCAGGGACGGCGCCCGCACCGAGGAGGAACTGCCGACGGACGCTGCCGTCCTCGCTGCCTACCGCGACCACTTCGGGATCATCCTCGACCAGGTCCCGGTGGCGGCCGGGGCTACCTAGGGTAACAACATACTTGACTCATCCAGCGGGCCCCTGTCCTTGATCAGCGGACAAAGATGCCCCGGCCGATGACGGTGTGCACAAGGCCCTCGGAGCGCAGCACCTCGACGGCTTTCTTCACGGTGCCGACCGCCACGCCGTAACGCTGGGTAAGAGTGCGCTCGCTGGGGACCGGCCTGCCGGGGCGAAGCTCACCGGATTCGATCTGGGCACGAAGGATGGCCGCAAGCTGCCGGTACACCGGCTCGGCCCCCTCGTGGTCGATCTCGTCCATGTGATCAAGTATCTAGCCTTGGCTAATGCTGATCACTCAGCGCTAGCCATGGCTAGACATGGCTAGCTAGTATGTCCGCATGTCTGAACTTTCCCCCGGCTTAGCGGCCTTACTGCACACTTACGGCGAGCACTGGCAGATCCAGCAAGATGGCGAGAGCGGGGTCTGGACCGCGATCCGGCGCCCGACCCCGACCGCGCTACATATCATCGTCGCCTATGATCTCCCCGGCCTTGTAGCCAAGCTTGAAGCCGCGCAGTCAGGCGACCACTGACGCGCCGCCGACGCTCCGGCGCTGCCGGAGCGGGAGTAGCCGCCGGACGGTCATGTCGCCGACCCGCGCTTCCCGCGCAGGAGTCAGATCAAGATCAGCTTTTACGGAGCCGTTGGCGATCTCCAGTTCCGCATCGACTGTGCTCATCGGGGTAGTCTCCGTCCGGTCACCTAGCCGCGCGCTGAGCTGGCCCCACAAGTCAGACGATAGCCGGGAGGCTCCCATGTCCACGGCCCATGAGCTGCTCGACGACCTGACCGGCGCCGGCCGCCAGCTGCGCGAGAAGATCCCCGGCGTCTACGCCGGCTACGCCAAGATGTCGGCCGCCGCGATGGGCGAGGACGGTGAGCTGCCCGCCCGGATGCGGGAGCTGATCGCGCTGGCGATCGGGGTCACCAGGGAGTGCGACGGCTGCATCGCTGCGCATGCCCGCGGCGCGGCGCGGCAGGGGGCGAGCGAGCAGGAGGTCGCCGAGGCGCTCGGCGTCGCGATCCTGATGAACGGCGGGCCGGGGACCGTCTGGGCGCCCCGGGCCTACGCCGCCTTCCGGGAGTTCGCCGCCGACCGCTAGAACGCTTGGACAACGTCAGTGCCGCGCGCTAGCGTCCTCCCCTGACGGCACCGGGAGGAGTCCGAGAGTGGAGTCTGAGAGTGGAGTCTGAGAACAGGTTCGAGTCCGCGCTGAGCACGACGCAGGGCGGCACGGAGGCGGCGCTCAAGTCGGCGGGCGCGCTGACCAGGGAACTGCGTAAGGCCAAGACATCGGCAGCGGGCGGCCAGGTGCGTGAGCTGAGGCGCGCACTGGACGCTGCGGCCGCCATGGCCACCGAGTTGTCGGCCGCGGTTGGCGAGGTGCGCGCCTCGCTCGACTTCGACGAGACCGCTTACCTGGCGTCCGGCGACTACGCCAAGGAGCTGCTCGCCGCCGCCGCCGAGCGCGGGGTGCGGATGTTCGAGGAGGACGAGCGGCTGCTCTGTTACCCCTCGCTGGTCAGGGTCGTGCCGAATGACTCTGTCATCGAGATCGACCGCCGGCGTGAGCGGCGGCTGCGGCCTTCGGTGGTGGTCGGACTGCTGGCTGCGGCGCAGCAGCGGCCGCCGCGGTTCCGCGCCGAGCAGTTCCTGGAGAGCCTGGCCGGCGGCTACGAGCTGGTGATCGCCCGGGCGGGGAAGAACCCGGACGCGGTCGCGCGCCTGACGGACATCTGGTCGGCGCTGACCCTGCTGCCCGGCCAGGCGAAGGATTACACCCGTCCGGAATTCGCCCGTGACCTTTACCTGCTCGACCAGAGCGGCGTCCAGCAGACCAGGGAGGGCCGGGTGCTCCGCTGGCACGCGAGCAGCGGCACCCGGACCGCCGGAGTGCTCACGACCGTTGCCCGCACCGGGCAGCAGCAACGCTACTGGGGCGTGTCCTTCACGACCGGAGCGCCGCGATGACCGGGCCGGGCCCGGCGCTGCAGCCGAGCGGCGTGCTGGGCGGGGGCGTCCTGAAGGTGGACGACTACGCGACCTTCCTCGCCGGTGAATACCTGACGGCGTATCTCCCGTCCGGCGGGGCGGCGGTCAAGGTGGCCGTGGTGGGCGACGGCGGCGCGGCGGACCGGCTGTGCTCGGCGCTGGCCGCCGCCACCGCCGAGCACGGCGGCCTGTATGTCAGCCTGACCGCCGAGTCGACCCGGGTGCACATGGTGGACCAGATCTACTTCGCCATATCCCGGGCCGTCGACTGGGAGGCACTGGCCGCCGACCGGGTGCGCGCCGCCTACCAGAGCGCGGCCTTCCCCGTTCCCGACGGCATCGGGCTGACCGTGGCAGACGTAGCCCGCCACCACGACGTGGATGTCCGCGAGCTCTACCGCAGCGTGCGCCGGCTGCTTGAGCGCAACCTGCTGGGCAATCCGGTGATCACGGCCGAGATGGGCCGCGCGATCTTGCGGCTCGCCCAGGCACAGCTGGGCGCCGGGGACGTCGACGTGGCCGAGCATGAGGCAGTGCTCAGCTGGCTGCACGGCGAGCTGCGCTCGATCAGCGCGCTGCGGTCGGCGCTGATCTACGCGCGGATCGGCAGGCACAACGCGCGGGAGATGATCACCTCGACGGCAGCGCTGCTGCTGGCGGCCGGCCACGGCGGGCTGGTCGTGCACCTGGACTATGCCAGGATCGCCGAGGCCCGCCGGCCCCCGGCCGAGGCGAGATCCGGCTTCTACTACTCCAAGGCCGCGGCCCTGGACGCGTACGAGGTGCTGCGGCAGTTCATCGATGCCACCGACGAGCTGCGCGGCGTTCTCGTGATCGCCGTCGTGCCGCCGCAGCTGATGACCGATGAGCTGCGCGGCATGCCGGCCTACACTGCGCTGCAGCTCCGGGTCGCTGATGAGGTGCGGGACCGGCGCCGGGCTAACCCGTTCGCGGCGCTTGTCCGTCTTGAGGTCAGGCTGGAGGCAGTGGCATGACCACGACGATGACCGCCGACCTGGTCGCCCGCCGCCGGGCAGTGGAGGCGCTGCGCTCCGGCGTGCCCAGCTGGGACGCGGTAGCCGTGCTCGGCTCGGGACAGCCGGCGGCGGAGGACCGGTTCACCGCGCTCCTTGAGCGGGTGCGCGAGGCAGGCCGGCCTGCGGCCCAGCCGTCCGGGCTACTGCTCGGCGGCGGTTTCGGCACCGGGAAGAGCCACCTGCTGACCCACCTCAGCCACCTGGCCATGTCGTCCGAGTTCGTCGTGAGCACTGTCGTGATCAGCAAGGAGACGCCGCTGCACGACCCGGTGAAGACCTTCAGGGCAGCGATAGCCGGCGCGCTGGATCCTGGCCGCGCGCACGGTGTGCTCGCCGACTCGGCCGGGGATCTCGACCCGGATACGCCGCGGTACGCGGAGCTGAGCCGCTGGGTGAACTCCCCGGCGAGCGGCCTGGACGAGCGCTTCGCCGCGACATTGCTCTGCCACGAGCGGCTTCGCGGCGGCGAGGTGCCCGGCAGCGACGAGACCATTGACGCGCTGGTGCGGTTCTGGGGCGGTGAGCCGCTGCGGATGCCCGACCTGCGCCGGACGCTCAAGTCCGTCGGCGCGGCCGGCCTCTACAGCTTCACCCCGATCACCGCCAGGGAGCTGGCGCGCCAGCGATTCTGGTTCGTCGCCCGGCTGCTGCGAGCCGCCGGGCATGCGGGGTGGGTGATCCTCTTCGATGAGGTGGAGCTCATCGGCCGCTACTCCGTGCTGCAGCGCGGCCGCTCCTATGCCGAGCTGGCCCGGTGGCTGCACGGGGATGCCGCCGACCCTGAGGTACCGATCGTCCCTGTCTTCGCGATGACCGACGACTTCGAGGCGGCGGTGCTGGCCGGCAAGGGCGACCACGAGCAGATCCCGGTGAAGCTGCGGGCGAAGCAGTCAGCGGAGTGGGACGAGATGGCCGGGCTGGCCGAGGCGGGGATGCGCCACATCGAGCACGACATGCTCCTGCTGGAAACCCCGGACGACGAGGACCTGAACCGTGCCTACGCCACGCTCAAGCGGCTGCATGCCGAGGCATTCGGCTGGTCGCCGCCGGACGTGGCCGGCCTGGAGCGGCTGGGCGCCACCCGGATGCGCCAGTACGTGCGAGCCTGGATCAACGAGTGGGACCTGATCCGGCTCGATCCGGAGTTCCGTCCGGAGAGCGTGGCCGCCGATGTAGTCGCCAGCGACTACCGCGAGGATGACGTCCTTGATGGCGGCTCTGGCTAGCTTCCGCCCTCGGCCGCGGTTGCGGCCGAGGGCGGCCGGGTCGACGGGGGGTGGCCGGGGTGGGTGGCGGAGGCGAGCGACAGCGCCGGATCAGCCGACTAGCGTCTTGACCGCGCTGGTCAGGCCGGTCAGGGCGGCCTTGGCGTCGGCGAAGTACATGCTGGTCTTCGGGTTCGAGTAGAGCTCGTTGTCAATGCCCGCATAGCCGTGGCCCATCGATCGCTTGATTACGATGATGCTCTTGGCCTGGTCCACGTCCAGGATCGGCATCCCCGAGATGGCCGTCCCCGGCCGTCTGGCAGCCGGGTTGGTGACGTCATTGGCGCCGATCACCAGCGCCACGTCGGTCCGGCCGAACTCGGGGTTGATCTCGTCCATCTCCTTGAGCTGCGGATACGGCACGTTGGCCTCGGCCAGCAGCACGTTCATGTGCCCGGGCATCCGGCCGGCCACCGGGTGGATGGCGTAGCTGACCTCGACACCGCGCGACTCCAGCAGATCCGCCAGTTCGGCGACCGCATGCTGCGCCTGGGCAGCGGCCAGCCCGTAGCCGGGCACGATGATCACCTTGGACGCGTAGGCCAGCTGGATGGCCGCGTCGTCGGCCTCGATCGCCCGCACTCCGGCGCCGGCGCCCGGCAGCACGGCGACGGCCGAGTCGCCGGTGCCGAACCCGCCGACAATGATGTTGCCGATCGAGCGGTTCATGGCGTCGGCCATCAGCTTGGTCAGGATGCCGCCGGAAGCGCCGACCAGCGCGCCCGCAATGATCAGCGCCCAGTTGCCGATCACGAAGCCGGCCATCGCCACCGCCGTCCCGGTGAACGCGTTCAGCAGCGAGATGACCACCGGCATGTCAGCGCCGCCGATTGGCATCACCATCGACACCCCGAACACCAGCGCCGCCGCGATGACGACCACGAGCAGGGCCAGGCTCGGGGCGCCGATCAGGTACCCGCCGACGGCCAGCGTGATCGCCGCGAGCAGCAGGTTGACGGAGCGCGAGCCGGGGAAACTGACCGGCGCCGAGGTGATCAGCCCCTGCAGCTTGCCTGCGGCGATGATCGAACCGGAGAACGTCACCGCGCCGATGATCACGTCGAGCAGGGTCGTCACCGTGATCGAGCCGGGCACCCCGCGGCCGACGTCGGCCAGCCGCATGTAGTCGTGGATGCCGACCAGCGCCGCCGCCCCGCCGCCGACCGCGTTGAAGACGCTGACCAGCTGCGGCATCGCCGTCATCTGCACGGTCCGCGCCGAGTACAGGCCGGCCCCGGCCCCGACGAGCGCCCCGGCCGTCATCACAATCCACCCGGTCACGCTGATCGCGCCGGAGTGAACGATAAGGGCAAGCGTCGCCGCCACCGCCGCCACCATGCCGGCGGTGGACACCTGGTTGCCGCGGCGCGCCGTCGCCGGGTTGTTCATCAGGTGCAGTCCAAGCACGAAGCAGGACGCCGCCGCGACGTAGATCAGCTGGATGGTAGTGCTGAACGCGGTCATGACTGCTTGCCGTCCTGCGCCACGGCGGTGCCAGGCCGCCGGCGGAACATCTTGAGCATCCGGCCGGTCACCATGTACCCGCCGACCACATTCATCGCGGCGAACGCGGCGGCGACGAACGCGATCACGTACCCGATCGCGTTATTGGCGGTGACGGCGATCAGCATGGCGCCGGCCAGCACGATCCCGTGGATCGAGTTGGCTGCCGACATCAGCGGCGTGTGCAGGGTGGCCGGAACCTTGCTGATTACCTCGAAGCCCACCCACAGGCTGAGCACGAAGATGACAAGGTCAGTCAGCAGTGCCGTCGACACGGGCAGTACCTCCAGCTGGATCGGCCGGGACGGGCTCGCGGGCAGCAGGCTCGGTCAGGGCGGGATGAATGACGTGGCCGTCCCGGCTGATGACCACACCTGCCTGCAGCTCATCGGACAGGTCAATGACCAGCTCGCCGTCTTTCACCATGTACAGCAGCAGGGCGCTGATGTTGCGTGCGTACATGGCTGACGCGGCGGTCGGCATCGTCGACGGCAGGCTGCCCGCCCCGACCAGCGTGACGCCGTTCTCTGTGGTCACCGTATCGTCCGGCACGGAGCCGTCGACATTGCCGCCAAGATCGCTCGCGGCCATGTCCACCACGACGGATCCCGCCGCCATCGACTTGAGCGCGTCCGCGGTGACGAGCACCGGCGGGCGCCGGCCAGGAACCTGGGCGGTGGTGATCACCACGTCATGCCGGGCGATGTGCGCGGTCAGCTCATCCTGCTGGGCCTGCCGCTCGTCCTCGGTGAGCGCGCGAGCGTACCCGCCGTCGCCGGCCGCCGGGCCCACCGCCGTCAGCTCAAGGAAGGTAGCGCCGAGGGACTCCACCTCGGTTTTCGTCTCCGGGCGCACGTCGTAGGCCGTCACCACTGCGCCGAGCCGCCGGGCCGTCCCGATCGCCTGTAGTCCAGCGACCCCGGTGCCGAGTATGAGCACTCTGGCCGGACGCGCGGTGCCGGCCGCCGTGATCAGCAGCGGGAAAAACCGGCCGAACGTGGCCGCCGCCAGCACTGCCGCCTTATAGCCGGCGATGTTGGCCTGGGACGACAGGGCGTCCATCGACTGGGCCCTGGGCAGCGTCCGCGGGATGAGGTCGAGGCTGATCGCGGTCACGCCGGCCGCGGCCAGCCGCGCCGCCAGCGAGGGATCGGCGAGCGGCGCCAGCATTCCGAACAGGGCCTGCCCGGGCCGCAGCCGGGAGATCGCCCGCTCGTCGGGCCGCCCGACCATCAATATGACGTCGGCCGCGGCGGCTAGCTCGTCAGCCGGAAGGATGCTCGCCCCGGCCTCGGCGAAGGCACCGTCCGCCAGCCATGCCCGGTCGCCTGCGCCGGATTCCACCAGCACCTCGAGCCCGGCGGCGCGCAGTTTTGTCACCGCCTCAGGGACGAGCGCAACCCGCCGCTCACCCGGAGCGGCCTCCTTGACAACAGCTACCTTCATAGGCTCGACCTCAGACCTAAGGACCTGGATAAGTCAGGGATAGTGGCAGGTCAGGGATGCGGTCGGCCGAGCCGGGCCGCAGCCCACAGTATGGACCTTACCGGGCGCGCCGACCTGCTGGCCTGCTGGCTCCGGGCGTCGGTGGCCATCGAGACGGCGCGGGATACCGTCATGGAGAACGGTGGGCACATCGAGGGAGGCGAGCGGCAGGACAATGGAGCCGGTGGTCATCCCCCCAGGTGACGATGCCTTGCGGCGGGAGGCTGGCGTGGTGCCGCGGGAGGCTGGCGTGGTGCCGCGGGAAGCTGCTGCAGTGCGGCGGGAGGCTGGCGTGGTGCCACGGGAGGCTGGCGTGGTGCCGCGGGAGGCTGGCGCAGCACCGCGGGAGGCTGGCGTGGTGCCGCGGGAAGCTGCTGCAGTGCCGCGGGAAGCTGGCGCGGTAGCGCAGGAGCATGCCGCGGCGCCATGGGGGGGCGTCGCCGTCCTGCGGGGACGTGCCGCGGTACTGCGGAGGTCCGGCGCCGGCCGGAGCCTGCCCAGCGTGCGCCGGCCGGATCCCGGCTCCGCGCTCGGCACGCCTGGGCTTGCCAGCGCGACAGCGAGCCCGCCGAACATTCTCATCACGTCTGCTGATTTCGTGCCTGATGCGATAGCTGGTGCCGCCGGCGGCCGGCGCGATCCGGTGGGTGCCGGGGGGTGGCGCGATCCTGGTGCCGCCGGGGGGCAGCGCGATGCCGGGACCGCCGGGGGGCAGCGCGATGCCGGGACCGCCGGGGGGCAGCGCGATGCCGGGACCGCCGGGGGGCAGCGCGATGCGGCGGGCGCAGACCTGCAGGCTGCGTGCGAGCGTGCCGCATCGGCCCTGGCCGGCTATGGATTCCTCGCGGTGATCGCACCTGGATTTGACGAGAATATCTGCCACAATATGATAAAGGCTGGCTTGCTCCCGTTGTGCCTGCCGATCGGTAAAGTCACTGAATTGCAGAACATGGTCGACGCCGATCCGGTGACGCTCCTGACGGTGCACATCGGCAATCGCGAGCTGACGGCGGGAGATAATTTTTCTGCTATTTTCGAGATCGCCGGGAGCGTTGACGGGCAGTTGCCGGGCGGCTGGGATGGTGGTCGGCCGGCGGGCCATCACGATGGCAATATCGCTGAGTCAGCGCGGGCAGGCCCGGCCGCGTTCCCGGCGATAGCATCGGCTCAGCTTGCTGACCGGATACGCGCTGCGCGGCGCCATATCTCTTCCGTCAATATGCCTTCTGACGTGCGAATACACCTGTACCGTCGGCTCTTGGCCTTGTGTGATGCGATGAAGGCTGCGGCCGCCGATCCGGCTCGCTGCGAGCAACGGCTTACCGCGCTGACGGCCGAGCTTGACCGCCTGGCCGCCACGCCCGGCGCGGGGAACTCGCCAGCGGGCAATTCCTGACAAATCGCGCTCGGCCATGTTCATTCTGCTGGCCGACCGCTTCTTAGAATCCTCGCCGACACGCCGGTAAATCCCTTGCGGGTGTTTGTGCAACCGCGCTGCATCGCCTAATTTCAGGCAGGTCAGAGGTCGCGAGCCCGGCAACCCTGTCCGCGCGACCTCCCGTTGGGGGAAACCGCAGGAGTGAGGAATGAACAAGCGTGACCTGATCGATGCGATTTCTGGCCGGATGGGAGATAAGAAAACCGCGGCCGAGGCCGTGAATGCGGTGCTCGACACCATCCAGTCGGCAGTCGCAAAGGGCGACAAGGTAGCCATTACCGGGTTCGGCGTCTTCGAGAAGGCCGTCAGGCCGGCCCGGACCGCGCGCAACCCGGCCACCGGCGCGTCCATCAAGGTGCCCAAGTCATCCGTCCCTAAGTTCCGGCCCGGGTCCGACTTCAAGGCGATCGTCAACGGCGAGAAGAAGATCACCGCAGGAAAGAGGTAGCGCGGGGCGACGGGCGGCGCGGGTGCGCCGCCCGCCGCCGGATCTAGTCCGAAGTTCCCCTCCGGATGCACTGATATCCGTGTTCACCAGGGGAAGCGTGGTGCACCATGACTACACGCAGACATGTAGATTCGCTGCCTGAAGCTCTATGACCTGGGCAAATATGACGGGCCCCAGATGCCTGGGGGGAACCTCGGTCTAGTCGGTGATACCCGGCCGGCGCGGCCCGGACGGCTCGTGCGGCACGGTCTGCGGCGGCCGGCTGATCGGCTGATCCGCTGATCGGCTGACCAATCGCTGGCTTGCTGGTCAGCGCAGCCCGGGCCGCTTGCGCAGGGCGGTCTGCAGCAGCCGGTCGATCAGCTGGGCGAACGGCAGGCCACTGGCCTCCCACATCTTCTGGAAGTACGACACGGGGGACAGGCCGGGAATCGTGTTGATCTCGTTGATCACGATCTGGCCGGCCGGCGTGTAGAAGAAGTCCACCCTGGCGAGTCCCTCGCAGGACACCGCGTCGAATGCCTCGGCGGCGAGGCGGCGGACCTCTTCCTGCGCCTCCGCGGGAATGGGCGCCGGGATCGCCATCCCGCTGGCCTGATCCAGGTATTTCGCCTCGAAGTCCCAGAACTCCTCGCCGCCGTCGATCAGCAGCTGCCCGGGAATGCTGGTGTCCGGCGTCCCGCCGTCCAGGCCCTCAAGCACCGAGCACTCGACCTCCACGCCCTCGATGGCCGCCTCGACAAGCACTTTCGGGTCGTACCGCCTGGCCGTCTCGATGGCTTCGTGCAGCCCGGCCATGTCGGTGGCCTTCGACGTGCCGATGCTGGAGCCGCCCCTGGCTGGCTTCACGAACAGCGGCCAGCCGAGCTCGGCGATCGCATCGAGGACCCGCTTGCGCTCAGGATGCGACGACTCGCTGCCGGAGCCCGCAGCCTCGCCGCCCTGGCCGCCCGGCCAGTCCCGTTCCCTGACGACGACGTGCGGCCCGACCCGCAGGCCGCGCGCCTTGAAGATCATCTTCATGTATTCCTTGTCCATGCTGACCGCGCTCGCCAGGACGCCCGCTCCCACGTAGCGGATGCCGGCCATCTCCAGCAGGCCCTGGATCGTGCCGTCCTCGCCGAACGGGCCGTGCAGGATGGGCAGCACCACGTCGACCTCGCCGAGCAGGTGCGGGATCTGCCCAGGCGCGGAGGCTGCCAGCGCGGCCGGCTGGCCGGCCGGGGACGTGACCTGGCCGCGTGGTTGTACAGTCGGCGGGCTCGCGGGCGGCCCGGCCGGGGACCCGGCGGGCCCGCGCGGCGGTGCTGCCAGCGGGCTGGCCGGCTGCCCGGCGGGCCCGTGCGGTGGTGCTGCCGGCGGGCTGGCCGGCTGCCCGGCCCAGGGCACGATCCGGCTGCCCGGCTCGGCGACAGCCTCCACCGACGGCAGTTCGCTGCCGGAGATAGCCAGCCGGCCCGGCTCGTCGGCGGCCAGTACCCAGTTGCCCTCGCGGGTGATGCCGACCGGAATGACTTCATAGCGGTCGCGGTCGATGGCGCCGAGCATGTTGCCGCCACCCATGCAGGACACGGCGTGCTCCGGGCCCCTGCCGCCGAAGACAACCGCCACCCTGATCTTTCGCTGCACGTGCACGCTTCCTCCGCTGTCGGGCCCCACGCCAGGGGCGAAGGCATCAGACGCCATAGCGTTCCGGCTTGGCGCTGCGGCTGGCTAGCAGGACAGCCGCCTCGCTGACCGCCAGGCCATCCCTGACGACTGCCTCCATGACCTCCGTAATCGGCATCTCCACGCCATGCTTGCGGGCAAGCTCCAGCACGGACTGCGATGACTTGACGCCCTCGGCGACCTGCCGGGTCGCGGCGATGACAGCGGCGATCGGCATGCCGCGGCCCAGGTTCTCGCCGAACGTGCGGTTGCGGGACAACGGCGAGCTGCAGGTGGCGACTAGGTCGCCCATCCCGGCCAGGCCGGCGAACGTGTGCTGGTCCGCGCCGAGCGCGGCGCCGAGCCTGGCCATCTCGGCCAGGCCGCGGGTGATCAGCATGGCCCTGGTGTTGTCGCCAAGGCCCATGCCGACCGCGATGCCGACGGCGAGCGCGATGACGTTCTTGACCGCGCCGCCCAGCTCGCAGCCGGTCACGTCGGGGTTCGTATACGGCCGGAAGTATCCGGTATGGCAGGCCCGTTGCAGCTGCTCGGCGGCCGGCTCATCGGTGCAGGCAACCACGGTTGCCGCGTACTGCCGCTCGGCGATCTCGCGGGACAGGTTCGGTCCCGAGATGACCGCGATCTGTCTGGCAGGCAGGCCGGCGACCTGGGCGATCACCTCACTCATCCGGTTGCAGGTGCCGACTTCGATACCCTTCATCAGGCTGACGAGCAGCGCCCCAGGCGGCAGCAGCGGCGTCCAGCTGGTCAGGTTCTCGCGGAGCGACTGTGCGGGCACAGCGAGCACGACCAGATCGGCGTCGGCCAGGGCCTCGGCCGGATCCGCGGTCGCGCGCAATGCCTCGGTAAGGGTGATTCCAGGCAGGTAGTCGGGGTTCTCGCGGGTTGCGCTGATCGCTTCGGCAAGCGCAGGCCTGCGGCCCCACAGCACCGTGCGGGTTCCCGCGTCGCAGAGCACCTGGGCGAAGGTCGTGCCCCACGATCCGGCGCCCATCACGGCAGCCCTCACGGTGGCGTTGCCTCGGCCGGGTGCGAGTCGTCCGGACCATCCGTTATTCCTGATTTTTGTCCGTCGTCCCCGGCGGGGTGTTCCGTGCTCGGCTGTACCTTCGCCAGCTCCTGCAATTCCTGCCGGGCCTGGCGGCGGGCGATCGCCGGATGGTAGGGCTCGGCCGGCGGCTCCGCGCCGCGCAGCTCGCTGAGCAGGCGGGTGATGTCGGCCATGATGACCGCGGTGGCCGCGCGCAGCGTCTGGCTGGTCAGCGGCTGGCCAGCGAAGGCGGACAGGTCAACCGGCGGGCCGGCCAGGATCTGCACCGTCCGGCGCGGCACCAGGTGCGGCCGGAGTGTCCCGTACGGCAGGATCTGCTGCGCTCCCCAGTGCGCGACCGGGATGACGGGCGCGCCGGTGGACAGCGCCAGCCGGGCCGCGCCGGTCTTGGCCACCATCGGCCACAGGTCCGGATCCCGCGTGACGGTCGCCTCCGGGTAGAAGATGACGCACGCGCCGTTCCTGAGCCCCTCCTCCGCGTCCCTGAGCACGAGGGCGGCGTCGGCCTGGTTACGGTGCACCGGCAGCTGGCCGAGCGCCCGCATGATGTACCCGAGCCCTTTGATCTCGAAGAGCGTCGACTTGGCCAGGAACACCGGGTAGCGGCCGGCGTGGTCGCTGAACAGCGACAGCGCGAACACGTCCGCATAGGACAGGTGGTTCGCGGCCAGGATCATGCCGCCGTCGGGCGGGAAGTTCTCGTGCCCGTGCCAGTCGAGCTTCATCAGCATCGGGATCAGCGGTCGCAGGATTATCTTCGAAACTCCCCGCCAGGCGCGGGAGTAGCTGCCGACGACGCGCTTGCTCATTTGATCAGTCTCCCGGTTACCGTGGCACCGTGTCGAGGCGGCACCAGTGTCCAGGGCGGATCGGGTGCCGGGCAGGATCGGGTGCCGGCCGGATCGGCGTGCAGGGCAGGATCAGACCATGGCCAAGGAAGCCCCGCTCAGCTGGTCGCTGGTGATTCCCGTCAAGGTACTTGCCCGCGCGAAGTCCCGGCTCACCAGCCTGGCCGGCCCGCGCCGGGCCGAGCTGGCCCTGGCCATGGCCGCGGACACGGTCGCCTCGGCCATTGCCTGCCCGGCAATTGGCGCGGTGATCGTGGTGACCGACGATGGCGCTGCCGGGGCTGAGCTAGGCGACCTGGGCGCGCACGTCGTGGCCGATGAGCCAGCTGCCGGGCTCAACCCGGCGCTCGTCTTCGGCGCGGCGTATGCCGACGCCCGCTGGCCCGGGCGGGGCAGGGCGGGACTCGCAGCCGACCTGCCCGCGCTCGACCCGGCAGAGATCGGCCGCGCGCTGGCCGCGGCGAGCGGGTGGCCGGAGGCGTTCGTGCCCGACGCGGCTGGCTCGGGGACGACGCTGTACACGGCAGGGCCGGCGGCCGCGTTCCGCCCGCGGTTCGGTCCCGGGTCGCGCGACCGGCACCGGGCGGGCGGCGCGGCCGAGCTTGACCTGCCTGACGTGCCCGGGCTGCGGCGCGACGTGGATACGCCGGCCGACCTGCGCGGCGCCGCCGAACTCGGGCTCGGGCCGCGGACCGCCGCCCTGGCGGCAGAACTGGCCTAGGTCAGTGTCCCGCGTGGCCTGGCGCGGCCCGGCGCGGCCTGGCGGGCGCCGGTCGTGCGGTGCCTGGCTGCTGCCGCCCCGCCGCGTCGCATCGGGCCCACCCGGTTGCACGCAGAGCACGCAGGTCAGAGCCGCAACGAGGCTAGATGTGGACGATCGGGCAGGTCAGGGTCCGGGTGATTCCGTTCACCGACTGGATCTGCGCGACAACGAGCCTGCCGAGATCATCGACATTTTCGGCCTGGGCCCGGACGATGACGTCGTACGGGCCGGTGACGTCGTCGGCCTGGGTTACGCCATCGATCTGGCCGATGTTCACGGCAACGTCGGCGGCCTTGCCGACCTCTGTCTGAACGAGGATGTAAGCGTGCACCATGCGGTCCTCCCGGGGCGCCACTGTGATCGCCACGCTACCTTAGGTACTGGCCGCCCACTGCGGCAAGGGCCCAGGCCGCGAAGAGGTCTGGCGGCCCGGCAGGCAGGCTCCGGCTTTCCCGGGCGGCGGCATGGCGGATGGCTGGATGGCGGCGAGACAGGCAGCGGCAGCGGACTGGCGGGGGGCTCACATCACCGTCGCGGATCTAGGTGAATTCGGTCTCATCGCGGCGATGAAGGCCTTGCTGCCCGCGGGCACGGCGCAGCTTGTCGGCATCGGCGACGATGCGGCAGTGATCCGGGCGCCCGACGCCCGGGTGGTAGCGACCATGGACCTGCTTGTCGAGGGGCGGCATTTCCGCCGTGACTGGTCAGCTGCGTTCGACGTGGGCTGCAAGGCGGCGGCGCAGAACCTGGCGGACATCGCGGCGATGGGCGCTGTCCCGACCGTCCTGCTGGTGGGATTCGCCACGCCGGGCGATGTGCCGGCGGACTGGGCGCTTGACCTGGCCCGCGGCCTGGCACAGGAAGCCGCGCGGGCCGGGGCATCGGTGGCAGGCGGGGACGTAAGCAGCGCCGAGGCGATCATGATCGCGGTCACCGCGCTGGGCGACCTGGCCGGCCGTGAGCCGGTCACCAGGGGCGGGGCGCGGCCAGGAGATCAGCTGGCGATCGCGGGCGTGCTCGGCCGGTCAGCGGCGGGTCTGGCGCTGCTCAAGGCCGGCCTGGCGGAGCCTGCCGTTCTCGTGGCGGCCCACCAGCGGCCGCAGCCGCCGTACGACGCGGGGCCGCAGGCTGCGGATCTCGGCGCCACCGCGATGATCGACGTCAGCGACGGGCTCGCGCAGGATCTCGGCCATGTGGCCGCGGCCAGCGGAGTGCGCATCGACATCGACACCACGCGGCTGGCCGGTGACCCGCAGCTCGCCGCCGCGGCGTCGGCCCTGGGCGCGGACCGGCTCGGCTGGGCGCTCACCGGCGGCGAGGATCACGCCCTGGCCGCAACCTTCCCGCCCGGCACCGAACTGCCAGCGCGCTGGTCGGTGATCGGAGCGGTGGCGGCAGGCCGCGGGGTACGGGTGGACGGGGGCAGTTCGCCAACGCACAGTGGATGGGATCATTTCCGCTGAACAGGCAACAATTACTTCCAGCATCTGATCGACTACTTTCTCAGCACTAGCTCGCAGGAAAGTTGCTTGATATAAACCCCCCGATGCCACAACACCGTAAAGCCGAGGTCAGGCCCTGGTATGCGCCGAGGGCGGTTGTTGTCATGCGGGCCGGGCGTTCCGCCCGTCCAGCGGGCACCTCACGGCACCGGACCAGGGCCAGGACGGGCTCCGCCGATGCCGATGCCCGGCCGGCACGGTCAGCGTGGCCGGCCTCCTTCACCCGCCTCATCGCACTCGTCCGGCAGAGACGTCCGGGCCGGGCGGCCCGCCCGGCCCGCCCGGCGCGGTCAGTTCGCGGCATGCTCATGACGCCGTGGCTCTCGGCCGGCGCTGGCATCGTGGTTGCCGCCGGGCTCGCGCTGAACCTCCCGCATGCGGTGCTGACCTACAGCCCGACCTATCCAGGAACGAAATGCCGGGTGCCGGCCTGCGGCAGCGGCACGCCGCAGCATCTGCCCGGCAGGCTGACGACAACCAACCCG
>Ga0099828_10000641_pt1 | contig 21782 bp, 17 predicted proteins | sample CZO8metaG_2_FD_79338 | JGI IMG/M metagenome (GOLD analysis project Ga0099828, IMG submission 79338) | Vadose zone soil microbial communities from the Eel River Critical Zone Observatory, Northern California, USA - CZOApr15con2H1.8 metaG | ecosystem: Environmental > Terrestrial > Soil > Vadose... | reverse complement strand
GACCATTTCGCCAAGGCCGGCCGCCAGGGCCGCGGCCAGTGCTGCGACCGAACCGCCGCCCGGCGTCGCCGTGACTTCGGCCACCGCCTCCAAGAACGGCCGCGCGAGAGCCGCATATTTTCCTTCCTTGCGTTCCAGCGGCGCGCCCGCGAGCGCCGCAGCCAGGCGGTTTTCGAGCACCTGCGCGGGTGAAAAATTCTCGAGCTGTAAATAGAAGTCCGCGGTCATCTCCAGGGCTTTTTTCGGCACCAGGCCGACGATTTCGCTGCCCACGATGCTGCAGCCGTAGCGCTTGGCTTCGCGCCGGACCATCTCGAAGACGCGATGGATGGGCGTCTGCTCGAAATCCGTCAGGTTGATGGACACCTGCGCCAGGCCGCGCGCGCGCAGGTCCACGCCCATGGACTTGACGTAACGCAGACCGCCGCTGGAAAACCGAATAGCCTTGGCGATTTTGTGGGCGATAGAAACGTCCGGCATATTCAAGTTGATGTTGTAAGCGATTAGGAATTTGCGCGCGCCGACCACAGTGGCCCCGGCCGTAGGATGCAGACGCGGCTCGCCGATGTCCGGAACGCGGTCGGGATTCGTCAACACTTCCTGGCGCACGCCCTCGAACTGACCTTTGCGGATATTTTCCAGGTTCGCGCGCTCGGGCCGCTGCGCCGCGGCTTCGTAGAAATACACCGGGATGCGGTAACGCTCCCAGATCTCGCGGCCCACTTTCTTCGCGAGCGTCACGCAGTCTTCGATCGTGACGCCTTCGATGGGGATGAAGGGCACCACGTCGGTCGCGCCCAGGCGCGGGTGCGCGCCGGTGTGGCGGGTCAGGTCGATCAGCTCGAGAGCTTTGCCCACGCCGCGCAGCGCCGCTTCGGCCACGGCTTCCGGCTCGCCCGCCAGCGTGATCACCGAGCGGTTATGGTCGGCGTCGCTTTCGCGGTCGAGCACGTACACGCCGGCGACCGCACTCATGGCCGCGACCAGCGCGTCCACTTTGGCCGGATCGCGCCCTTCGGAGAAATTCGGCACGCATTCGATCAGTCGTTTCATCGCGGCAGGAGAGACATCTCGCGGGAGTAGACGATTTCACCGCGCTTCACCGTCAGCCAGCAATGGTTGACGCCAAAATAATAGGGAATTTCGCGGTAGTCGGCCAGATCGAAAACGGCGAAGTCGGCGTATTTGCCAACTTCGATCGAGCCGATGCGGTCGTGGCGGCCGAGCGCATAGGCGGCGTTGATGGTGGCCGCGGCCAGGGCCTCGGCGGGCGTCATGCGCATCTGCGTGCAGGCGAGCGAGAGCACCATCTGCATGCTGAGGGTAGGGCTGGTGCCGGGGTTGAAGTCCGTGGCCAGCGCGACAATCGCGCCCGCGGCGATCAGTTCGCGCGCCGGCGCGTAACGCCCTAGGCCCAGATGAAAACTGCAGCCGGGCAGCAGCGTGGCTGTGACGTTGGACCGCGCCAGCGCCCGGATATCACCGCGGGTGATTTTCTCCAGGTGATCGGCGCTGGCGGCATGGAGGCGCACGGCCAGCCGCGTCGCGCCGGTGTGGGCCAGCTGCTCGGCGTGGATGCGCGGGACTAGGCCGCAGGCGCGCCCCGCAGCGAGGATGCGCCGCGCCTGCGCCACGCTGAAGGCCCCGCGGTCGCAGAAAACGTCGCAGAACTCCGCCAGCTGCTCCAGCGCCACCGCCGGGATCAGCACGCGCACGAGAAAACCGACGTAGGCCTCGGTGCCGCCGGGCTTGCCGCGGTATTCCGGCGGGACCGTGTGCGCGCCCAGAAACGTCGAAACGATGTCGAGCGGCTGCTCTTTATCGAGCAGGCGCAGCAGCTCGAGCGTCTTCAGTTCGCTGGCCGCGTCCAGTCCGTAGCCGCTTTTTGCTTCGAGCGTGGTCGTGCCGTGCGCGGCGAACATTCTCAGAAACGCCCGCGCCTTTTCGCGGAGCTTTTCTGCCGGGGCCTTGCGTAGGCGGCGCACGGTCGAAAGAATGCCGCCGCCCGAGCGCGCGATCTGCTCGTAGGTCTTTCCCGCGATGCGCTGCTCGTACTCCTCGGCGCGGCTGGCGGGGAAGACCAGATGCGTGTGCGAATCCACGAACCCCGGCAAGACCACGCGCCCGCCGACGTCCAGCTGTTCGGCGCCGGCCGCATCGGCGTGGCGCTCGACCTGGGTGCGGCGGCCGACCGCGGTGATCCGGCCGTCGCGCATCAGCACGGCGGCGTCGCGAATGACGCGGGGCTGAGCCATGGCGCGGCCGCGGCGCGGCACGGGCCCGCGCAGGGTCACGAGCTGCGAACAGCCCGTAATGAGCAGGGTCAACGGCATGCGCCGGCGATTCTATCGGTTGGCGGGCGCGGGCGCTAGCTTGCTGACCGGCGAGGTCGCGCAGTTATGCCGAGGTCGCTTGGGCGCGGAATCGCGGGGCGAACCCGCTTCGGGGGCTTAGGCCATGGGAATCTTGATGCCCGACTTTTGGGCGAACTCAATGGCTTCGCGGTAGCCAGCGTCGGCATGGCGCGCCACGCCGATGCCGGGGTCGTTGGTCAGCACGCGCTCGATGCGCGCCGCCATTTCCTTGGTGCCGTCCGCGACAGTGACCTGCCCAGCATGCTGCGAGTAGCCGATGCCTACGCCGCCGCCATTGTGAATGGAAATCCAGGAGGCGCCGCTGGCCGTGTTCAGCAGGGCGTTCAGCAAGGCCCAGTCGGCGACGGCGTCCGAGCCGTCAAGCATTTTCTCGGTTTCGCGGAACGGCGAAGCCACCGAGCCGCAATCAAGGTGGTCGCGGCCAATTACGATAGGCGCCTTCAATTCACCGCGCGCCACCAGATCGTTCAGCGCCAGGCCGAATTTATCGCGTTCGCCGTAACCCAGCCAGCAGATGCGCGCCGGAAGCCCCTGGAAGCGCACGCGTTTCTGCGCCAGGTGGATCCAGCGGTTCAGGATTTCATCGTGCGGGAAAAGCTCGAGCACGAGCTGGTCGGTACGATAGATGTCCGCAGGCTCACCCGAGAGCGCTACCCAGCGGAACGGCCCGCGGCCCTCGCAGAAAAGCGGGCGGATGTACTCGGGCACAAAGCCGGGGAAGTCGTACGCGTCCGGAACGCCTTGCTGGTGGGCCATGGTGCGGATGTTATTGCCGTAGTCGAAGGTGACCGCGCCAAGTTTCTGCAGCGCGAGCATGCCGCGCACGTGCAGCGCAATCGAGTCCAGCGCGCGCGCGCGGTAATCCTCGGGGTCGCGCCGGCGCAGCTCGAGGGCCTGCTCGAGCGCCATCCCGCGAGGGATGTAACCGCCGACGGGGTCGTGCGCGCTGGTCTGGTCCGTCAACAGGTCGGGCACTACGCCGCGCCGCGCCAGCTCCGGGATGACGTCCGCGCAATTGCCGACCAATCCGACCGACGCAGGCTCCTTCTTGCGCACGGCGTTTTTCAGGATGCGCAAGGCTTCGTCGAGGTTGTTGACCATAACGTCGCAGTAGCCCGTCTGCATGCGGCGCTTGATGCGCTCCGGATCGACTTCGATGCCAAGGAACGCCGCGCCGTTCATCGTCGCGGCGAGGGGCTGCGCGCCGCCCATGCCGCCCATCCCACCGGAGGCCACCAGCCGGCCGGCCAGGCTCCCGCCGAAATGCTTGCGCGCGGCCGCGGCGAAGGTTTCATAGGTGCCTTGCAAAATGCCCTGCGTGCCGATGTAGATCCAGCTCCCCGCGGTCATCTGCCCGTACATCATCAGGCCAGCACGTTCGAGCTCGCCGAAGACTTTCCAGTTGTCCCAGTGGCCGACCAGGTTGGCGTTGGCGATGAGCACGCGTGGCGCATAAGGATGCGTGCGGAAAATGCCCACGGGCTTGCCCGACTGCACGAGCAGCGTTTCGTCGTTTTCGAGCGCCCGCAACGATTCCACCAGCACGCGGAAGCAATCCCAGTTGCGCGCGGCCTTTCCCGTGCCTCCGTAGACGATCAGGTCCTCGGGCCGCTCGGCCACTTCGGGATCGAGGTTATTCATCAGCATGCGCAGTGCGGCTTCCTGCTGCCAGCCCTTGCAACGGAGGCGGGTGCCGCGCGGGGCCCGCACTGGCTCGTGCGCAACCGAGTTTTCGACGCCACTCTTTTTCACCGAAGAACGCTCTACCGCTGATGATATCTCAGCCAGCGCATGGTTTGCAGCCCGCAGCAACGGTTTTTCGGGGTTTCATTGCACGCGGCGCCGGGGCTGCGGTAGAGTCCGGCTGGCATTGCCGTGGACTATCCGCCGCTCACTCAACGTTTTCTCGAAGCTGTGGATCGTTACAATCTTCCGCGCGCGCAGATGTACAAAGCGGGCGAGCGCTGGGAGTTCATCTCCGCGCCGGAAATGCTGCGTCGGGTGGCAGGCCTGTCCGCGGCCCTGGCGGAACTCGGCGTGGGTCCGGGTGATCGCGTCGCATTGTTTTCCGCAAACCGCCCGGAATGGCACATCGCCGATTTCGCCATTCTGGGGCTGGGTGCGGTGAACGTGCCGATTTATTTCAACGAATCGCCGGAGCGCATGAGTTACATCCTGAACCACTCCGGCGCAAAAGTGGCGCTGGTCTTCGGCGGCGAACAAGCGCAGCGCCTGCTGGGTCATCGCAACGCCCTGTGTAGCGTGACGCACTTGATTGTCGGATCCGCGCCGGCGGGGGTCGGCAGCGAAGTCCTGCGCTATGAGGCGCTGATCGCCGAGGCGGGCGAAAGCCAGGTGGCTGCGTACCGGCGGCGCGCTGCGCAAGTCACCTCGGGCCAGCTGGCCACGATCATCTACACCTCGGGCACCACCGGTGAGCCCAAAGGCGTGATGCTGACGCACCGCAACCTGAGCTCGAATGTCAGCGACGGTTTCACTCCGGGGGATCTCCGCTCGGATGGGGATTTGGCGCTGTCGTTTCTCCCGCTCGCGCACGTCTACGAGCGCATCATGGGCTACGGCTACCTGTTCCAGGGAGTCACGGTGGCGTACGTCGAGGTGATCGAAGCCGTGGCGCAGGCCCTGGTGGAGGTGCGGCCCACGGTGATGGCCGCCGTGCCGCGGTTCTTCGAGAAGCTCTACGCCTCGATTCTGGAACAGGGCCGGAAGGCCGCCGGCTTCCGCCAGAAGGTTTTCCGCTGGTCGCTGGACGTGGCCCAGCAAGCGCTTCCGTGGCGCGCCTTCGGCAAGCCGGCGGCGCTTTCGCTGCGCCTCCGCTGGGCGATTGCCGACCGGCTGGTCTACGCGCGCATCCGGGCCGGGATCGGCGGGCGGCTGCGGATCATCTTTTCGGGTGGCGCGCCGCTGGCCAAGGAGCTCGCGGAGTTCTTCTGGTCGGTGGACATTCCCATCTACCAGGGTTACGGGCTGACGCAGACCTCGCCGGTGGTTACCACCAATTTTCCGGAGAAGAACCGGGTAGGCAGCGTCGGGCGGCCGATTCCCAATGTCGAAGTGCGCATCGCCGAGGACGGCGAAATCCTGGTGCGCGGGCCGTGCGTGATGCAGGGCTACTACCAGAAGCCGGACGAAACCCGCGAAGCCCTCACCCCGGACGGCTGGCTGCGTACCGGGGACATCGGGTATCTCGATGCGGACGGCTACCTGTATGTCACGGATCGCAAGAAGGACCTGCTGAAGACGGCGGCGGGAAAATTTGTGGCGCCGCAGCTGATCGAGAATCGCCTGAAGACGAGCCCCTTTATTCTGAATGCCGCGGTGGTGGGCGATAAGCGCAAATTCGTCGCCGCGCTGATCGTGCCGAACTTTCCGGCCATCGAGGCGCGCGCGCGCGAAGCGGGTGTGGAGTTTTCTTCCCCTGCCGCGATGCTCGTGCACCCGTGGGTGCGGGAGCTGATCGCGCAGGAAGTCGAGCGCGCGAACGCGCATCTCGCGCAGTATGAAACGATCAAGCGCTTCGCGCTGCTCGAGCGTGACTTCACCTTTGCCGGCGGCGAGCTGACCTACACGATGAAGCTGAAGCGGCGCGTGGTCGAAGAGCGCTATCGCGACGTCATCGAGCAGCTCTACGCGAATGTGGCCGAGCCGCGCCCGCAACCGCAAAGCTAGGCGGCGCGTTTGGCCTCAGGCGAGCGTGGCGGTACAATGGAATTCGGAGCAGCCAAATGGACGACCAACTAGTGATTGCCGGCCGCGCCTTCCGCTCGCGGCTGATTGTAGGCACGGGGAAATATCGCAGCTTCCAGGAAATGGCGCGGGCGCACGAAGCGTCCGGCGCGGAGATGGTCACCGTGGCCATCCGGCGGGTCAACCTGACCGACCGGACGAAGGAATCGCTGCTTGATTACATCGATCGCACGAAATTCTTTATCCTGCCGAACACAGCGGGCTGCTATACGGCCGACGAAGCCATTCGCACGACGCGGCTGGGTCGCGAGGTGGGGCTTTCCGAGTGGGTGAAGCTCGAAGTGATCGGTGACCAGCAGACGCTGTTCCCGGACACCGAGGAGCTCCTCCGCGCGACGAAAGTGCTGGTGAAGGAAGGCTTCATCGTCCTGCCCTATACAAACGACGACCTGATCGTCGCGCGCAAGCTGATTGACGCCGGCGCGGCGGCGGTCATGCCGCTGGGCGCGCCGATCGGCTCTGGCATGGGCATTCAGAACGAAGCCAATATCCGCATTCTGCGCGAGCGCATCACCGAAGTGCCGTTGATTGTCGATGCGGGCGTGGGCACCGCGTCCGACGCCACGGTGGCCTTGGAGCTGGGCGCCGACGGCGTGCTGATGAATACCGCCATCGCGGAAGCACAGGATAGCGCGCTGATGGCCGAAGCCATGCGCGCTGCAGTAGACGCCGGCCGCAAGGCGTACCTGGCCGGGCGCATGCCGAAAAAACTCTACGCCAGCGCGTCGAGCCCGCTCGCTGGCGTGGTTCGTTAACCCGCGTCCTTCCCGACTTCGCTCACGCAAGGCATGCCCTAATCTGGCGTCAGCCGAGCTGCAATCATCCCCTCCTGGCCGTCCACCTGCCGTACAATGCGGCGAACGGCCGAGCTCCGCGATGAACGAAAAGGCCAAGCAGCGATTGGCGTACATCGACTGGATGCGAGGGCTGGCGTGCGTGCTGATGTTTCAGACGCATTGCTACGACTCGTGGCTGGGCGCCGACGCGCGCAAGACGAAGTTTTTCGGTTGGTCGCAGCTTGGCGGCACGCTGCCGGCGCCGCTGTTTCTGTTCCTGGCGGGCATTTCGTTTGCGCTGGCGACGGACAAGCTGCGCCAGCGCGGCGCGGCTCCGGACGACATCGCACGCACGACCATCCGTCGGGGCGCGGAGATTTTTGGGCTCGGGCTGCTGTTTCGCGTCCAGGAGTTTCTGCTGGGTCAGCCGGGAGCGCCCTGGACCGACTTGTTGCGCGTGGACGTCCTGAACATCATCGGGCTGTCCATGATCCTAATGGGCGTGGTGTGTCGTGTGGCCGGGGGAGCTCGGACGCAAAACCCGCGCGCCGCAAGTGTTCTTGCAGCGGCCGGCGTCGCTCTTGCTGTGCCGCTGGTCACGCCGCCGTTGTGGACGACCCACCGGCCGCGCTGGCTGCCCTGGTTTTTGGAGTCCTACATCAACGGCGTGCACATCTACCCTGAGCCGCAGCCGTGGCTCTTTCCGATGTTTCCGTGGACGGCATTTGCATTTGTCGGGCTGACGGTGGGTTTCCTGCTGCTGAGCAAATGGTCGCGCCGCCACGAAGCTGCCGCACTGGCATTGATCGCCGCGGCAGGCGTCGCCCTGGCAGCGCTGGCCTGGCGGCTCGATGCCAGACCCCGGCAAATCTACGCCGTGTACGATTTTTGGCACACGAGCCCAAACTTCTTTTTCATCCGCGTCAGCATCCTACTCGCGATCTTGCTGGGCAGCTACGCATGGTACCGCTGGGGAGCCGGGCAATGGGGATTCAGTCCGCTCATCCAGTTGGGACAAACTTCACTGCTCGTGTACTGGGTGCACATCGAGTTCGTTTACGGGCGGTTTTCCATCCTGCCGAAGCGTGCGATGAGCATCCCAACGGCTACGCTGGGCCTGCTAGGCATTTTCTTGGCCATGCTGCTGCTTTCGATTGTGCGGACGCGCCTGAAAGGTCGTGGCGCGGAGCTGTGGACCTGGCTGCGCCGCCCTGCACGCGCTTAGCAGCGGTCCGCCCGCTTTTGTCATTCCGAGGAACGAAGCGATCGAGGAATCCGCCGGTCAAATCCCACGCTGCGCCCGCAATGACGGGCCGGTGGATAGGGCTATCTCTTTGGTTGTTCCTGTTTCGGAGGTGGGGCGGGCAATGTGAAAATGAGCTCGCCCGGCCGGGCCAGGTGCATCTCTTCCCGGGCGATGCGCTCGATGATTTTTGGATCGCTCTTGAGCGCCTTCACCTGTTCGGCCAGGTCGCGGTTTTCCGTGTTCACCTGCGCGATTTCCTGCTTCAGCCGGTCGATCTCCTTCTGCGTGTGGCGCAGCGCCAGAAAACCGTGCGTGCCGAAGACGTCCTGCACCAGCAGCGCAAATAGGATGAGCGCCAGGATCGTCCGGGCGTGATGTCGCAAGAAAGAGAGTGTTTCGGTTGACGTCATTTCGTTTTGCTTTTTCCTCTGCTCGGATTCGGTGAGCCGGTGGAGACGCGGGAGGCGCTTTCACTGGCCTGGAACACCCATGCCGTGGTTTCTTTGGCCAGGCGCGCGGCCTGCTCCGGTGAATTGGCTTCGGTGTAAACCCGCACGAGCGGCTCGGTGCCTGACAACCGCAGAAGGATCCAGGAGCCGTCGTCGAAGACCAGCTTCAGCCCGTCGGTGCGGTCCGTTTGCTGTACGCGCCGGCCCAGGAATTGCGGGAACTCGCCCTTCAGCCGTTCGACCGTGCGCGCTTGGACGTCTTCCCGCAAATGCAGGTTCACACGCAGCGGCCAGTATTCGGCGCCGACGCGCGCGAACAGAGCCCGCATTTGCTCGGCAAGCGTGGCGTGGCGCGTGGCCACCATTTCGGCCACGAGCAGGCCGGCGAGAATGCCGTCTTTTTCCGGCACGTGCCCGCGGATGGAAAGCCCGGCGCTTTCCTCGCCGCCCAGCGCGATTTTGTCCTGCTTGATCAGTTCGCCCACGTACTTGAAGCCCACGGGAGTCTGATAGACAGAAAGGCCATGGCAGCGCGCGACGGCGTCGAGCAGGTGCGTTGTGGCCACGCTGCGCGCCGCAGGCAGGCGCCAGCCGCGCGTTTCGATCAGATACTCGTACAACAGCGCGAGGATGTGGTTCGGCGAAACCCAGCTCCCGTCGGCGTCGAGGACGCCGAAGCGATCGGCGTCGCCGTCGGTGGCCAGTCCCACGCGCGCCTTGCGCTCGACGACGGCCCGGCGCAGCGGCGCGAGGTTTTGCTCGGAAACATCTGGGCCCGTGCCGTCGAAAAGAACGTCGCGCTCGGCGCGGATGGGTGTCGCGGCGATGTCGTGGTCAGCCAACGCGCGGTCCAGGTATCCGGCGCCGCAGCCGTGCAGCAGGTCGCAAACAATGACGACTTTTGCTTTGCGGATGGCGTCAAAATTCACCAGCTCCCGCAGGCGGGCCAAGTACGGAGCGCGCGGCGAGATCTTCTGGAAAGCGTCCAGCGAATCGTCCGCGTGCGCGTCCGCGGGCATGACCTTGCCGGCGTCCAGCCGGGCGACACGAGCTTCGATGTCGCGGGTGACTTCCGGCAGCGCGGGCCCTCCGTCGGAGCCGGAGAACTTCAGACCGTGGTATTCGGCCCGGTTGTGGCTGGCGGTGAAATTGATGGCGCCGGAAGTCTTGCGGTGCAGGATCTCGTGCGCAATGGCCGGAGTCGGCGCGGCTGCATCGCACAGCAGGACCTCGACGCCGCGCGCTCTCAGGACCTCCGCGGCGGCGTGCGCAAATTCTTCGGAGAAAAAGCGCGTGTCGTGACCGACGATCAGTACGGCGCGCTCGCCGTGGCTGCGCACGTGCTCGGCGATGGCCGCGACGGCCAGGCGCACGTTGGCAAAGGTAAACTCATCGGCAATGACAGCGCGCCAGCCCGAGGTGCCAAAATGAATGGGATGGTTGGCCATTTTCTTGTTCGGCGCGCTATTGTATCTTGGCGCGCGTGCGGCAACTAGACTCGAAACTGCGCCGGCGGGAAAGAGTAAAGAGCCGGGGAGGATGAGGATGCCGTGCGGGTCATGAGGTAAGCGATGACCGACAAAATCGTAGTGCTGGTGACCTGCGGCTCGGCCGTCGAAGCCGGCCGCATCGCCCGCCGACTAGTACACCGGCGCCTGGCCGCGTGCGCAAACGTGGTGCGCTCTGCGGTACGCTCGACGTATCGCTGGAAGGGCAAAGTGGAAACCGCGACGGAGCACCTGCTGGTGATCAAAAGCGCGAGGAAACTCCTTCCGGCGCTGCGCGGGGAAATCGAGCGCCTGCACAGCTACGACGTGCCTGAAGTGATTGCCTTGCCGATTGTGGCCGGGTCGCCGGCGTATCTGAAGTGGCTAGCGGAATGCTTGCGACCCGCATCCGCGAAGAAACTGAAGAAGAGAAGTTGAGCGCGGGCCCAGAGGCTTCGTCAGCTTTTCGTCCGCGTCCTCGGGTTGGAGACGAAAGGATTTGTTCTGTGAAAAACGCGGCCTCCTGCGCGGCTAGACTTTCGCGAGCGCGTGGTCGAGATCGGCGATGAGGTCTTCCACATCTTCAATGCCGACCGATAGGCGCACTAGGCCGTCGGTGATTCCGATCTTCTGGCGGACATCGGGCGGTACCGAGGCGTGCGTCATCAGCGCTGGGTGCGAGATCAGCGTTTCCACTCCGCCCAGGCTTTCCGCCAGTGAACACAGGTGGACGTTATTGAGCAGGCGCCGCGCGGCGTCGAGGGAGCCCAGGTCGAAGGAAATCATGGCGCCAAAGCCGCGCTGTTGCCGCTTGGCGACTTCGTGCTGTGGATGCGAGGTCAGGCCAGGATAGAGCACGCGCTTGACCTTCGCATGCGATTCGAGAAACCTGGCGATGGCCATGCCGTTGTCGTTGTGCCGCTCCATGCGCACGGCGAGCGTCTTGATGCCGCGCGCGACCAGAAAACAATCCATGGGCGCCAGGCCCGAGCCGGCCGAGCGCTGGATGAAGTAAATGCGCTCGGCGTCTTCCGCGCGGGTCAGCACGACAGCGCCGCCAACCGCGTCGCTGTGGCCGTTCAGGTACTTGGTCATCGAATGCACCACGATGTGCGCGCCGAGCGCGATAGGCTGCTGCAGGTACGGACTCAGGAAGGTATTGTCCACCGCCAGGGTGAGTTTCCGTTCGGCAGCGAGCTTTGCCGCGGCGGCAAGGTCGGTGATGATCATGGTCGGGTTCGTGGGCGTTTCGACGTAGATCATCTTCGTGTTCGACTTGACGGCCTTGCGGACGTTTTCCATGCAGGAAGTGTCCACGAAATCGAACTGCAGGCCGAACTGCACCAAAAGCTGGGTCGTCAGGCGAAACACGCCGCCGTAGACGGCCTGGGACACGACCACATGGTCGTCGGGCCGTAGCAGGCGAAATACTGCGTCGATCGCCGCCATACCCGCGGAAAAGACGTATGAGGTCAGCCCGCCTTCGAGTTTTGTGACGCAGCGTTCGAGCGCGCGGCGGTTCGGGTGTGCGGTGCGAGCATAATCGTACCCCTTATGCTTGCCGAGTTCCTCTTGCACGTAGGTGGACGTCTGGTAGATCGGCGCAACAATCGACCCGGTGCTGGGGTCGGGCTCCTGGCCGACGTGAATGGCGTCAGTTGAAAAACCCATCGGGCCTCCTCGGGCGAACCGCCAGCGTGCCGGTGGCGTGGAGCTGACGTTCCAGGGGTGCTCCAACCGCGAATTTGATTGCAGAAATCTTACCGCGGGTATATGAGTAGAAGTCGTCCGCCGCGGCGTCGCAGAATCGCCGGTTGAAGGTAGCGCAGGACCGCACGCGAGTCAATCACAGCGGGCGGCACGTGGCAGGCAACTTCCATGCTTTCGGGCATCACCAGAGCTCTCTCTCCGCATCTGACGACAAGGAACAGACGCGCAGGCGCTTGACTATGAATCTCCGCCGGAGAATTTACATCTTTTTGGGTGCCTTGATCCTCATCGCGCCGGCCTCTGCGCCGGGCCAGTCCAAGGACCAGCCCAAAGAGAAGGGCAAGACGGAAAAAGCCGAAAAGGCCGATAAGGCCGGCCCGTCCATGCACTTGCGCATCGAGGTCACCGGCGGAGAGAAAGACCAGGCCGTTGAAGGCGCCAGCGTGTACGTGAAATACGTGCAGGAACGCGCGCTGGGAAAAGACAGGAAGATTGAAATGAACCTAAAGACGAATCGCGAAGGCGTGGTCAAGGTCCCGGAAATCCCGCGCGGAAAGGTCCTGGTGCAGGTGGTTGCCGAGGGCTGGAAGCCGTTTGGCCGCTGGTACAACATCGAAGAGGATGCGCAGACCCTCAAGATTCATCTGGAGAAGCCGCTGCGCTGGTACTGAAGGGCGGGAACCTCATCGCTGCCGCCTACTGTTTTCATTTTTTTTCAAAGCAGTGCCAGCTTTATTTGGCACGCGAGCACTGAGGCAAATGTCGTGCCATCGCGGCGGGACGGCTTGCATCAGAGTTGTGCAAACCGTGTCAAGCGTTTCCATCCGTGGGCTGTTAGAGAGCTTTCGCCTGCCTTTTCCACAAAGTTTTCAACACAATTGTTGAAAACTGCGCGCAAATATGAGCAAGGCGACGACCAAACTCCCGAAAGGCAAAGAGTGACTGGTTGTCCCGGACTTCCTCGCGCCTTTGACCGGATTCGCGCGGAATGCTAGATTAGTTGGCGGATTGAAGGCGTTGTGTCGCAAAGACCTTACCATGGCTTCTCCACTTGGCGTTTGCTATGGAGCAACCTGGGCGCGCGGCCCATGCGTTGCACCCTTAGCGTGATTGCCATTGCCCTGCAAGTCTTCCTGATCCTCCTGATTGTCGGCCTGACGTCGGGCGTGGTGGCCGAATGGGCCAATCGCGTCGAAGGCGTCGGTGCAGACATCATGGTCCAGCCCCCCAATTCTTCCATTTTCTTCGCCATTTCCAGCGCCGTGATGCAGGAATCGGTCGGCGACACCATTGGGCAGGTGAAAGACGTGGACGAAGTGGCGCCGGTGTTGATCCTGATGGATACACGCAGCTTCAACGTCGTCTACGGCATCGATTTCGCGCGGTTCAACGCCTTGAGCAAGGGCTTTTTGTTCCGCCAGGGCCGGCCGTTTTCCTCGCCTGACGAGGCCCTGGCCGACAATCTGGTGGCGCAGTCCCGGAAGCTGAAGATGGGCGACAAAGTCACGCTGCTCAACCACGATTTCACTATTTGCGGGATTGTGGAGCACGGCAAGGGCGCGCGGTTTTTCATCCCGCTGCACACCGCGCAGGACATCGCCGGGGCCGAGAAGCGCGTTTCCATCTTCTATGTGCGCAGCAAGGGCGATACGGAGGCCACACGCGCAGAGATCGTCAAGCTTTTGCCGAACCATCGCGTGCGGTCCATGGCCGAATACCTCACGCTGATGAATTCGTCGAACCTTCCGGAGTTGAGGCCTTTCATCCGCTCGTTTGTGGGGCTCGGCGCAGCCATCAGCTTCCTGGTGGTTCTCCTGACCATGCACACGATGGTGCTCGAGCGCACGCGAGAGATTGGCATCCTGAAGGCACTGGGTTCATCGAAGCTGGGCATCCTGCGGCTGATCGTCGGAGAGACGCTGCTCATGGCCGGCTTGGGCGTCGTGCTGGGGCTGGTCTCTACGTACGGGGTGTGCGCCGTGCTGACGCACACCGCGCCCACGCTGGCGATCAAGATCTCTCAGGACTGGATCTTCCGCGCGATTGCTCTGGCCATCGGAGCTGCCATGGCCGGCGCTCTTTACCCCGCCTGGCGCGCTGCCCGGTACGACCCTGTCGACGCGCTGGCTTACGAATAGGCACGCTTCCGTCTTCAAGTCGGAATCGGCCAGGACGACGGCGCAACTTTTGCCCGCCACCGGTGTTCATAGTCCAGTAGTAGGGTGTTTCCGGGGCCCAAATTTTTTGCACCAAAATGTGCATGCGGCGCGTCTTTAGAGATTGATTCTCTCGGGTTTCGCCGTATGGTGATTTAGACAGATGCCCAACTCTCCTGAAGCGCTCGGTCCCGCGTGTCGCTACTCCGTCGTCGTTCCCATGCACAATGAGGAGGCCTACGTCGAGCCCCTCTACGTTGAGCTGGTGGCGGTGATGGACATGCTCGGCGAACCGTACGAGCTGATCTTCGTGGACGACGGCTCAACCGACCGCACTCTGGACTTGCTCACCGAGGTCGCGGAGAACGATCTGCGCGTCCGCGCCGTCCGGCTGAAGAAGAATTTCGGGCAGACGGCGGCGTTGATGGCGGGCTTCGATCAGGCCTCCGGCGACATCATCATTGCCATGGACGCCGACCTGCGCAGCAGCCCCGCGGAGATCCCCGTCCTGCTCGATAAGCTCGCCGAGGGTTACGACCTCGTGAGCGGTTGGCGGCGCGAGAGGCGTCACGAAGGCATCTTGCGCACCTGGCCCTCGGGAGTGGCGAGCTGGCTGCTGGCCAAGCTCTCCGGCGTGCCGCTGCGCGACTTTGGCAGCACCTTCAAAGTCTACCGCCGCGCAGTCGTCCGCGATCTCCACCTGTACGGTGACCATCACCGGTTCGTTCCCGTCTTCGCAAGCTGGTTGGGTGCGCGCATCGCCGAAGTGCCCGTCAGCGATTCGCCGCGCAAGTTCGGCAAATCCCACTACGGGTTGAGCCGCGTGCTTCGCGTGCCCTTCGACTTGATCACCATCAAGTTTCTGCGCCATTACCGCATGCGGCCGCTGCACCTGTTCGGCCCGGCGGGCTTGCTCGGCCTGGGCGCAGGATCCAGCTTCTTGATCTATTCCCTAATTGAGGAAATCCTCCACGGCCAGGCCGTGTCCTCCAGGCACGAATGGTCGGTGGTCCTGGGCGTGCTGCTGCTGCTCGCTGGGTTGCAGCTGGTGATCACCGGACTTGTCGCAGAATTGCTCGTGCGGAACCACTTCACCTCGCAGCAGGAGCGCATCTACCGCATCGAGCGCGTAGTGCGCGCGCCGCGGCTCACGCGTACCGCCCGCTGACCGGCCCGCGCCGCGTCTCCGCCCGATGATCTGCCTCCGATGTCTGCCCGAATTGATTTGCGCGGCTGCACTCAATCTGATAGAAAACGGAGGGGGCGAGAACCCGTAACGTGTCGATGACGCGCGTGATTTTCTACACGCAACCGGGTTGACCGACCTGCTTGACCGCGAAAGAGTTTCTTTCGTCCCGCGGCGTCGCCATCGAGGACAAAGACGTCCGCAGCGACCCGGAGAATCTGCGCGAACTGGTCGAGGATCTGGACAGCCGGGTTACGCCGACAGTCGTTTTCGGCAGCCGGGTGGTGGTCGGGTTTGACCCAGCCGAATACGAATCCGCGCTCCGCCGCACGCGGGATCCGGCGTACTGAGCGCACGACAGCCTTCAGGGCTGGCCAAGGAGGGCCCATGCACGTTGGACGCAAGATGATGGTTCTGGCAGGGGTGCTGGTGCTGGCGGGGACGCTGGCGGCCAGCGGGCAGTTCGGAACGGGGATGCGCCAGCCGCGCATGCAGGGTTTGTGGAACCCGATCGTGGGTTCCGGCGGCGCCTATGAAATCGAAAGCAAGAACGACCGCGGCGAGCGCAAAACACAGATGGAAATCGCCGTGGTCGGCAGCGAGACGGTGGACGGCAAGCCCGGCTACTGGGTCGAGATGGCGTTCGCGGAACCGCGCGGCGGCGGCCAGGCGTACATCAAACACCTGATCGTCCTCGACGGGAAGCAGACCTCCATCAAGCGGAGGATCATGCAGCCGCCGGGCCAGGGGCCGATGGAGTTTCCCGCCACCATGATTCAGCGCAGCCAGCCCACTGAGCAGCCCGCGGACATTCGCGACCGCGCCGAGCGCGTCGGCACGGAATCGGTGACCACGCCGGCCGGCACGTTTACCTGCGAGCACTACCGGATGAAGGACGGCTCCGCCGACGCTTGGATCAGCGAAAAAGTCGCGCCCTGGGGAGTGGTGAAAACAACCGGACCCGAATCGAACATGACGCTCGCGCGCCTGATCACCAACGCGAAGACGCACATCACCGGGACACCGGTGAAGTTTGATCCCATGGAGATGATGCGGCAGCGGAACAAGCAGTAGGGCCGAGCGTCGCCTATGCAACCCTCGCGCACCAAGATGGCTCTTGACCTGGCGCCCCGATGGGTTTTCTTGGGGTGCTTTTTTATTGCCGAGCCGAAATCTCAACCTCGTTGGACCTGATCCGCTTTCGCTGGAAGAAAGGTTGCCGATGAGTCCTGCTGAAGACAAGTTTTTCCGCGCCCGCATCACGCAGCGCAAGGATTTCTCTCCGGACCTGTGGATGATTCGCGTGGAGACGGGCGGGGAGTTCCGCTTCGCCGCTGGACAATACGCCACCCTCGGCGTGCAGACGCCGGCAAAACTGGTCGAACGGCCGTACTCGATCGTTTCGTCACCCTACGAGAAGGAAGTGGAGTTTTTCGTCGAGCTGGTGCCGCAGGGCGAACTGACTCCGCTACTTTACAAGCTTCAGGTAGGCGATGAAATGACCTTCCGCAAAGTGGCCAAGGGGCGCTTCACGCTCGACACCAAGAGCGGCCGCACCATGCACCTGTTACTGTGCACGGTCACGGGGATCGCGCCGTTCGTCAGCTACGTGCGCACGCTGTACAAGGACTGGAAGGACGGCAAATTCCACGGCGAGCACAAACTGTTCCTCATTGAGGGCGCCAGCCGCTCCTGGGAGTTCGGCTACCACGACGAAATGGTGAAATTCGCCGCGGAAGTCCCCTGGCTCACCTACATCCCCACGATCAGCCGCCCGTGGGAAGACACCGACTGGAAAGGCGAGTTAGGCCGTGTGGACGACCTGGTCCGCAAATATACGGACACGTGGGGCATGACTGGCCAGAACACCAGCGGTTATCTGTGCGGCCACCCCACCATGATTGAGAACGGCAAAGGCATCCTCCATCGCCGCGGCTGGCCGAAGGACGCCATGAAGGAGGAGGTCTACTTCATCCCCGGCAAAGAAGGCGCCGCGTAGCCTCCGGGCGCTTTGCCGCCGTCAAATTTCCGGATCAAGTTCCTGCAGCCGGCGCGCGACCTGACTGGTGGTCTTCAATGGGAACGAGATGTGCACCGTTTCCCGGAGCGACTCGACGTCCACCACGAGCAGCGCGCCACGCTTGGCGATGTGCACGTGCTGGCCCGGCTGGCGCACCTCGACCAGCTCAGCGTCGGGCAAACGCGCCAGCTGCTCGCTGGCGATGCGAACCGCGGGCAGCCACGGTCGCATACCGGCGGTTGCAGCGCGCAGTTGCTGGTCCGGCACCAGATACATGCCCGCCGGCAGCAGCGCTGCAGGCACGATCAGGTGCAGATGCCTCCCACCGGGCTCGCGCTTGTCCACGGAGACGCGCACGGCGCCCTCATGGACCATGTACGTGCCGGCCAGAGCCGCTGTTCCCAGCAGCCCGAACATGATTTTCCCGAGCATGGCTGCCTCCGCGAGATGATGCCCGGATTATTCGGCCGCGTTCTTGGAATCCAGCCAGATGCGCACTGTGCTCTTTTCATCCTTCACGGTGACCAGCTCGGTGTCGCCCTGCGCGCCGAGCGCGCGGATCGCGGCCACCAGGTCGAGTTCGTTATTGCCGGCGGAAAGCAGCGCGTCCACGACCGTCATGGGCAGGCGGATTTCCACGCGTTTTTTCGAGTCGTTTTTGTTCTCGCGGACGTGCACCAGCAGGTAGCCCGCCTGCTTCACCACGCGGATATCGCCGTGGTTTCCCTGGACGGTGACAAATTCGCCGTCACGCGTTCCGCGCACCGCTTCAAGCAGCGCCCGGAGATCCACGCCGTTGACGTGGCCTTCGTTCACGGTCACCTTGCCGTTGTGCAGCCGTTCATTGTGGATTGTGGGGAGCACCTTCTCGGCCACTTCCAGCGGAACGTTGATGCGCACCATTTCGCCCTTGGCCGCCTGATTGTCCACACGGACGTGCAACCAGCGGTCTTCGGCGCGCGCCGGTTGCGCCACGAGCGTCGCCACAGACGATATCGCCAGGGCGGCGAGCGCAAGAACACATTTCGGGGAGCCCAGTTTGCTGTTGTTGCTTTTCATTGTGGGAGTCCTCCTCACCTGTCTGCCTATGGTACGCGCCAGAGAAAGAAAATGTTTCCCAAGAACGAGGGGCGGCAGCGACCGACCTAGGGGATTTCGTAAACCAGGATTGGATGATCCGGGTACTTCCAGTAGACCAGGACCAGATTGCCTTTCGCGCTGATCCGGAGCTGCCCGCGCTTGGATGCGGCGGGCAGCCGTGGCGACGTGGCCACCAGGCGCCCGGAGGGCAACTCCCAGAGCCGGAAGCGTTGCTCGATGATGTCAAAGCTGCTTTCCGGATCGCCGAGCGGGCCGACGCTTTCTTCCTGCCCGATATACCCTACCAGGCGCCGGCTATCGGCGGAAACCTCCAGCACGGCGCGCACGCCCGAAGGACTCTGTATTTCGCGTATCAGGCGGTGGGTGGTGAAATCCCATTCCCGAATGGCGTGCCTGCCACGCGACATCATCCAGGCCATCTCGGCGGTTGCCGTCACCAGCTTGTTGTCGCTGGAAAAGGCGACCGGCCCGGCCACGTAGCCGGTATTGAATTCCGCGCGCACCTTGCCTGAGGCCAAGTCGAAAACCACGATGTTTTTCTCGTCCCTGGTGAGCTTCCGCTGACCGGGAAGGAACGGCAGCAGCGAAACGGCCAGCTCTTTTCCATCGGGACTCCACGCCACGCCGGCGCCGAATTCGGGGTAGCCCCGATCGAATTCCCAGATGCGCACGAGCTCGCCGGTCTGCAGATTGTAAATGCGCACGGCCCCGCCTTTGCCGCCGCCGCGGGAAACCAGCACGGCAGCCAGCCGGTTCGAGCTGCGCGGCACGGCCAGGCGGACCACCTCGGCCTCGCGGGGTAGGGAAGGCAAGCCCAGATCGATGCGCTTGATTTCGTCCAGGTTCGTCGCCTTGACCACATGCAGCAGTTCACCGTCGTAGATCAGCAGCACCTGGCCATCGCCGGTATAGCGCACCTGGCCCCACTCCGCCGTGGTCACAGTGAAATTCAGGCGGTGGGAAAGTGTGCGCCTGGCGAGAAGTTTCTTTGCGCGCAGGTCCCAGACCTCGGCGTCAACGAACACGTGCTCCTGCTGGCCGGCTTCAAATGGACCCTTGCGCAGGATCGCCAGTGCCACGGTGCGGCCGTCGGGCGAAAGGTCCACGCCCCACTGGCCGCGTACCGGGAGTGTGTGGACGCGCATCTGCCGCTCGGCCTGCGCGTGCGCTGCGCCCGGGTTCAGGCTTAGTGCCAGCATGGCGGGCAGCAGGGAAGCAAACGGAATCCGAGAGAGCGTCGCCCAGAGGGATCGCATCGCGTCTTGGGTCATGCCGCTAGGATTTCGACCACGACTCTATTCTGGGACGAGCGGGCGCGCCCGTGTCGACTTGCGACGAGGGCCTTGCCCAAAAAGTACGCTTTCTCTGCCCAGAGAACGCGGGGTCAGGGGCGCTGCAGCTTGAGGAATAGCGTCGCCAGGGGCGGCAGCTTCAGATTGATCGAATGCGAGTGGCCAAGCCACGGCACGGGATCGGCGTGGACGCCGCCGAGGTTGCCGACGTTGCCGCCGCCGTACGCGGCGGCATCGGTATTCAACACTTCGCGGTAATAGCCGGGTTGCGGCACGCCGACGCGATAGTTTTCGCGCACGACCGGCGTGAAATTCGCCACCACGATCAGGAAGTCTTCCGGGTTTCTGGCCCGGCGGACGAAGGAAAGCACGCTCGAATCGCCGTCGTTGCAGTCCAGCCACTCAAACCCTGGCCAGTCGAAGTCCACTTCGTGCAGCGCATGCTCGGCGGCGTAGAGCCGGTTCAGCTCGGCGACGAGCCGCTGGACGCCACGGTGCGGCGCGAATTCGACCAGGTGCCAATCGAGGCTGGTGTCGTGATTCCATTCTACGGTCTGCGCGAATTCCCCACCCATGAACAGGAGCTTTTTCCCCGGGTGCCCGTACATGTAACCGTACAGCGCGCGCAGGTTGGCGAACTGCTGCCAGGCATCGCCGGGCATCTTGTGCAGAAGAGAGCGTTTTCCGTGCACGACCTCGTCGTGGGAGTATGGCAACACGAAGTTCTCCGTGAAGGCGTAGAGCATCGAAAACGTCATACGGTTGTGGTGATACTTGCGGTGGATAGGGTCGAGCTCGAAGTACTTCAGCGTATCATTCATCCAGCCCATGTTCCACTTCAGGCTGAAGCCCAGCCCGCCCACGTACGTGGGTCGCGAAACTGCCGGCCACGCCGTGGATTCTTCCGCGATGGTCAGTACGCCGGGATGCCGCCCGTGAACGACTTCGTTCAGGTGTTTGAGGAACGCGATGGCCGCCAGGTTCTCCCGGCCGCCATATTCGTTCGGAATCCACTCGCCGGGCTTGCGCGAATAGTCCAGATAGAGCATCGAGGCGACTGCGTCCACACGCAGGCCGTCCATGTGGTACTTGTCGAGCCAGAACAGCGCGTTGGAGAGCAGAAAATTCTGCACTTCGTTGCGCCCGTAGTTGAACACCAGCGTGCCCCAGTCCGGATGCATGCCCTGGCGCGGGTCGGCGTGCTCGTACAGGTGCGTGCCGTCGAACGAGGCCAGGCCGTGGGCGTCGCTCGGGAAATGTGCCGGAGTCCAGTCGAGAAGGACGCCGATGCCCTCCTGGTGGCAGCGGTCGATAAAGTACATCAGGTCCGCGGGCCGGCCGTAGCGGCTGGTGGCGGCAAAGTAGCCGATCGTCTGGTAGCCCCAGGAGCCGTCGAACGGGTGCTCCATCACCGGCAGCAGCTCAATGTGCGTGTAGCCCATCTGCTTCACGTATGGGATCAGCGCGTCGGCCAGCTCGCCGTAGCTCAGCCAGCGGTTGCTCTCTTCCCAGACGCGGCGCCACGAGCCCAGGTGGACCTCATAGATCGAAATGGGCGACTCGAGCCAGTTGGTTCGCTCCCGCGCGGCCATCCAGGCTTCGTCGCCCCACGAGTAGCGGTCGATATTGGCGACGATCGATCCGCTCTTTGGCCGCAGCTCCGCGTAGAACGCGTACGGGTCGGCCTTCAGCACCAGGCCGCCCAGCCGCGAGCGGATCTCGAACTTGTAGATCATTCCCTCGTCCAGGCCCGGAACAAACAGCTCCCAGACCCCGGTCGCGCCGCGGTTGCGCAGTGGGTGCACCCGGCCGTCCCAGTGGTTGAAGTCGCCGACTACGCTGACGCGCTGCGCGTTTGGTGCCCAAACGCCGAAATGCACGCCCTTGACGCCGGTGACCTCGCGCACGTGCGCCCCGAGCTTGTCGTATTTCCGGTAGTGGGTTCCTTCGCCGATCAGGTGCAGGTCGAAATCCGTGAGCAGCGGGGGAACAGCGTAGGGATCGAAAATCTCCTCGTGCGAGCCGTCTTTGTAGCCTACGCGCAGTCGATAGAACGTCGGTGCCTTCAGAAGTGCTTCCGAGTACGGGACTCTGGCCTCGAACAGCCCGTCGGCATGCAGGCGCTCAGCCGGAAAAGAGGCGCCGCTCCCGCTGAAGACCACCGCGACTCTGCTCGCGCGCGGCAGAAACGCGCGGATGGCCACGCGTTTTCCTTC
>Ga0099828_10000639_pt1 | contig 21815 bp, 20 predicted proteins | sample CZO8metaG_2_FD_79338 | JGI IMG/M metagenome (GOLD analysis project Ga0099828, IMG submission 79338) | Vadose zone soil microbial communities from the Eel River Critical Zone Observatory, Northern California, USA - CZOApr15con2H1.8 metaG | ecosystem: Environmental > Terrestrial > Soil > Vadose... | reverse complement strand
AGCCGATTGTGCGCCGTCATCTGCGGAGGATTCCGCAGCCGTGCGGCAGCGCGTGATCGCCGCGCGCGACCGGCAGCTCGAGCGATTCAGCGGCGAGAAGAAGACCTATGCAAACGCGCAAATGATACCCAAGATGATTCGAAAGCATTGTGCAATTTCCGCGGAGGGCGATAAGCTGCTGGAGAACGCGATCACTCGGCTCGGCCTTTCCGCGCGTGCACACGACCGCATCCTGAAAGTCGCGCGCACCATCGCGGACCTCGATGGCGCCGCGAGCATTGAGCCGCGGCATCTGAGCGAGGCCATTCAGTACAGAACACTCGACCGCTCCTATTGGGCCTGAAGCCGGCCCTTGCCCAGGATTTGTGCAGGAGACACAGGCTGGCCCTTCTCCTCCATTGACTCCGTTTCCGTGGCTATGTTACCCATAGAGCGCTCAGTCTAGGGGCTCCCGGGGCATCGGCTCATCAAAACATGGCGCCTGACACGAAGCACCTTGAAATGACGCTGGAGACGCAGGTCGAAAGCGTGAATCTCGCCGAGGAGATGTGCCTGCGCGTAGCGGAGGCGGCCGGCTTCGGCGAAGACGATTGCTATCGCATCGGCATGAGCGTGCGCGAAGGCGTGATCAACGCATTCCACTACGGAAACCAGGAGCGTCCGGAGAAGAAGATTCATCTGGCCGTGGACCTGACCCCGGACAAGATGATCATTCACGTGCTGGATGAAGGCACGGGATTCAAGCTTTCCGAAGTGCCGGACCCCCTCGCGGAAGAAAATCTGCTGAGTACTTCAGGGCGGGGGATTTTTCTCATGCGAGCTTTCATGGACGAATTTGACGTGGTGCCCGGAAAAACCGGCGGCGCGGAAATTGTGATGTCTAAGAAATTGCCTGCTCCGGGTAGTTCCCGCAATGGCGATGGTGGCCAAAGCACCGCTCCGCACCAGGGAGCATAAAGGAATAAAGATGGCACTGCACGCCACGCATCGCGACGCTGGGAAAGTTACTGTTGTGGACTTGAGCGGCCGTATCACGCTCGGAGACGGGAGCGCTTTGCTGCGAAAAACAGTCCGCGGATTGCTGGACGACCAGCGCACGCAGATTCTGCTCAATCTTGCGGACGTGGACTACATCGACAGCTCGGGAATCGGCGAGCTCGTCAGCGGCTTCACCGCCGTAAAAAACAGGAATGGAAACCTGAAATTGCTGCATCTGACGAAAAAGGTCCGCGACCTTCTGCAAATCACGAAGTTGTTCACCGTCTTCGACGTGTATACGGACGAAGGAACTGCCGTCCGCAGTTTTGATTGATTGCGGCGCCGGCGCACCAGCGTTAGTCTCGGCCTCTCCTTAGCTCGCATCCAACCCCTGTCTGCGGCACAATCTTTCTGAGGAACTGGGCTGCCGCATGAATTACGTCTCGGATACGCAATGGATTGTGGAACGAGCGAAATCCATAGGTTTCGACCGCTGCGGAGTGGTCCGCGCGGAAAAATTTCCAGAACTGGCGCAGACCTCGGAATGGCTCGCTCGAGGATACGGGGGCGAGATGAAATATCTGGCGGACCCTCGGCGATCCGACCCGCAAAGCGTCCTGCCGGGGGGCCACAGCGTTATCGTCTGCTTGCTCAACTACAACACGGCACATCCACTTTCGACGGAAACCAAGCCACAAAACGATCAAGAAGAGCCCCGTGGGTGGATTTCCAGGTACGCCTGGGGATGCGATTATCACGAGGTGTTGCGGGATCGCTTGGACCAGTTGGTGGGCTCCCTTCGCGAGCATTTTTCCGGACCGTTCGAAGCGCGGTCCTACACGGACACCGGCCCCGTGCAAGAACGCGTCCTCGCAAAACATGCGGGCTTGGGCTGGCTCGGAAAAAATACCTTGCTGCTGAACGAAACGCTCGGTTCCTTCTTTTTCCTGGGCGTCATCCTCACGACCCTCGAATTGCCGCCGAGCCTCGGGCCAAATGAATTGCCTCCGCCGGACCTCTGCGGGAATTGCCGTCAGTGCCTGGATGCTTGCCCGACTCAGGCATTCGTCGAGCCCTACGTGATGGATGCACGAAGGTGCATCTCCTATCTGACCATCGAACTGCGACAGGGCATCCCCGAGGAATTTCGCGAACCGATGGGACGTCATATTTTTGGCTGCGATATTTGTCAGGACGTCTGCCCCTGGAACCGCCGAGCCCCGATCGCGGCCCTCGATGAATTCCGGCCAAGAGTTTTTCCTTCTCAGGACGAGGAACAAACCGACGTATCTCTTTCCTCCGAAGACGAGAGTCTCCTTCAGCCAAGGCTCGAATGGTTAGCGGGTATGAGCGAAGCAGAATTCCGGCAAATGTTTAGGGACAGCCCCCTCAAGCGCACTAAATGGCGCGGGTTGGTGCGCAATGCCTGCAACGCGCTGGGAAATTCCAAATTGCGGCGGGGCACGAAAGTTCATATGCGCGCTAGCATTCTGCTGGAACGGCTCGCGGCTTCGGCTGAGCCGATCATAGCCGAATCTGCCCGATGGGCGTTGTCGCGCATCCAATGATTGCGTGAGGAGATTGGCCACGGGAAGAAGAGAAGTCGCCCGCAGCCGCGGGAAAGCCGCATGGCATCCAAGATGGAGCTCTTTTCAAGCGGTATTACCATCCAGCCGGGACTAGCTGTATAATTCCGCCCGCAGGTTAACTAGCCCTCTGCTTTGCTGGAGATCTTATGAATCGCCGCAAATTTTTGGCCAAAACAGGTATCGTCGGCGCTGGATTACTCGGAGGAGGGAAGGCTGCTCCTGGTTTTTTGTGCGCCGGCACTGCTACAAACTCGGATTCAAATCTCACACCGGAGGAAAAACCCGTGGCATTTAGCGTCCCCCCGTTGCCGTACTCGTTTGATGCACTCGAACCGTATATTGACGCCAAGACGATGGAGATCCATCACGACAAACATCATGGTGCCTACGTCACGAACCTGAACAAGGCCCTGGACGGCCACGCTGATTTGCAGGCCAAGTCCATCGACGATATTCTCAAGGGTCTTGATTCGATTCCCGAGAACATACGCGCTGCTGTTCGCAACAATGGTGGCGGCCACTGGAACCACTCTCTCTTTTGGACGCTGATGAAGAAGGGCGGCGGTGGTGAGCCGAAGGGCGACCTGAGCGCTGCAATTGCCTCAGCGTTTGGCTCTTTCGCCGGGTTTCAGGAAAAGTTCGCTGCGGCAGGTTTGGGACGATTCGGGTCCGGCTGGGCTTGGCTCGTCGTGAGAGACGGGAAGTTGGCTATCGACTCCACTCCGAATCAGGACACGCCGTACCTGCTTGCCGGGGGCAGCAAGGCAGTGCTGGGCTTGGACGTCTGGGAACATGCCTATTACTTGAAGTACCAAAACCTGCGCGCAGATTACATCAAGGCTTGGTGGAACGTCGTGAATTGGGACAAAGCTGCCGAGCTTTTCAACGCCGCGAAAAAATGAGCCCTGCACCCACGATTGACAAGACAAAAGCCCCCAACCTGGTTGGGGGCTTTTGTCTTTGCCTCTAAGAGAAAAGACTGATTCTGAATCAGGCCATCAATTGCCGCTTCGCCAGAGGAACCACAGCCACTTCGCGCCGTGGAACGGGGTAGTTTCTTGCAGCGGGAGTATAGGTGCTGGCCTCACGCGTAGCCACGGGCAGAGGCATAGGCATAGCTCCAACCGTGTGGCGCGACGCCTCGCGAACCAGCTCCATCCTGCCACGCACCCGAAACTTTGCCAGCAAAGAGGAGACGTGAAATTTCACGGTTCGCTCGGAGAGATTCAGGTTTGCTGCAATCTCCTTGTTGGCGAGGCTCTTCATTAAGCCGGAAAGCACTTCTTCTTCCCGGCGTGTGAGCTTGAGTTGGCTGTGGACGGAGTTTCCGGCCTGCAATAGCGCAGCCGCTTTCTCACTCAGGCCTTCCAGCGCCTCATCATCCGCCTGGACCATTACCACATAATCGCTGGGAGACTGGCCCCGCACCATGCAATGCATCGCCAGAAGCCCCGCGGCCTGATCGACTGGAAATCTGCCGTCCGGGCCCGCCTCGACATGAAAGTGTCCTACTCCGGAGTTTTTTTCGTAGAAAAAGAAAATATTGCGAGGAAAAGCTGTTCGAGAATTCGTCAGTTGATGCGGATGAGCACTTCTGCGGATCACCTTCACTTGCACCCCCTCAGAATGCGGCCTCGTGCAGAAACCGAAGCCGATGAGTTTTCTATTCTTCGCCCCTCGACGAGGCGTTCCCCAGATCGCGTACTCAGTCAGGTAGTCAAGACAGAGGACTGTAGCCCCGGCGACTCGTATCCATATCGAACGGCAAGGCCCAGACGCGGCCCGGAACTCCCTGAAAGTTCGCCTGAGGCCGCTACACCGAACCCCATGGCTCGTGCACTTGAAATGCCGAAAAGAGTGGTTTGTAACTTACTAAGGAATTGAGGCCTTACGAGCAGATGAGGGGGCGCAAATCACATTTCTTGGTAGGAATTTCATGGTCAACGAAATTTTTCTACCGTACGAGGATGTGGGCGAAAAGACATCGTGGTCTCCATCGATTTGCACGCTCGCTCCATGCCCTGTGGAAAAGTGATCAACCCCAGTCCATGGCGCTCGAAATGTTCTCAATCAGCCAACACGAGTCTGCTCGGGGCTGATCAGTTCATAGGTCACACCGCGCCAGCGGATTCTTCGCGTAATCAGCGAATTCACAAAATTTACGAGGTACAGGAACGGAATGAATGCCGTCACCAGCACATAGATCCACGCCTGGCCGGTAATCTGGGATCGAGCGGAAGGAAGTGCTTCCGTCACGCCAATGAGGCGGATGGAGCCCCGGATGGCGGAGAGCAGAAGCGGCAGAAAGGTTAGCGTCAGGAGATGAAAGGCCGGCCTCTGCGTCAGGAGATCGCCGAAGACGAGTAAGGTGCCGAACACCAGAGTCAGGCAGTAGAGAAAATGCGTGGCCGCCGCCGGGGCCCAGACTTTGTCCGCATAGACGCGAGTAATGAGAATCTGGCGGTTGGTGAATTCCATAAGCCCGTCGAAATCGGTCTCGACGTAAGAAAGTGTCAGGCACTCCGGCAAGAATACAATCGGCCGATTGTTGCGTGCGAGGGCGCGCGTCAGCGAATAATCGTCGCTGACGGAATTCTTCCATTCGTCCAAGACTCCAGATTGCTCGAAGGTACTCCGGCGGATCGCGGTGCCTCCGCCCCAGCAAAAGTTTTCTCCCTTTTCGCTCAGCATCGTGACCACCGGGGCATTCCAAGCCGCGAGCAGCGCGGTCGCCAAATTACTCTGATTCGGAATGAACCAGCGCATCGTCGTAGTCGCGCCGACTCGAACGTCTCCCAGTGGCGCGACGAGATGATGCAGCCAGGATTTTCCTGGGCGGCCATCGGAATCCGCGAACGCCAGTACTTCAAATTCCGGCGGCAGCTGTTCAATGGCAACCCTCAAGCTGTTCACTTTCTCGCTGCAGTTGCTGGGCGGTCCGGCAACTACCACATGGGCCTTTACACGCGAGTTTTTGGCCACGCGCTCGATGATGCTGCGCGCGGGGTCCGAGCCAGAAGCGAGGATGAAAAAAATCTCGTAGTTCTGCCGCTCGAATTCCGTCAGCGAGACAAGATTCCGTTCCAGTCCCGGCTCAACGCCTTTGCACGGGCATAGAACGGCTGCTTTCGGCGCATAAAAGCCAGGGTCTGAGTTCAAGCGGCGCCGCACATATCCGAGCCACTGCAGGGCATGCCAGACAAGGTAAGCCCCCAGCAGGACCTGCAAGGACGCCAGAAAATAGAAAAGTTTCTCCACGCCCCTTGAGAATAGCAGAGGAAGATTCCTCGCCGAGCACCGTTTGACCGCGTAGAATCGCAGCGGTAAACGTCTCGTTCAAGGAGCATCCAACATGGCTAGAGTGGACGCAGCAATGGTGACCTCAGGGCTTGAGCTGCCCGGCTATCGGGTCGTCAGAAATTTTGGAATCGTTCGCGGAATCATCGTCCGTTCCCGCAGTGTCATTGGAAATCTGGGCGCGGCGCTGCAAACCATCATCGGAGGCAACATCACGATCCTTACCAATCTCTGCGAGAAAACCCGCGAAGACGCTTTCGAACTCTTGCTGCAACACGCGGCCGAGCACGGCGCAAACGCCGTCATCGGCATGCGCTATGACGCCACCGAAGTCATGCAAGGAGTCACCGAAGTGCTCGCCTACGGCACGGCCGTGCAGGTTGAACGTAGTTCCCAGTGATTCAGCTCTAGTGTAGGTGGGGACTTCGCGGCGGCGGATTCTCCGCTGCCGCGATCTGTGCGGCTAATTCCTCGATGCCCGTCAGCGCCTGGCTGGCAGCCAGGCGCGCCTTCTCCATGAACGAGGAATCGAGTAGAAACGCGCACCGGTCCACAAACGGATGGTTCGCCGCTTCAAACGGTTTCCGGCTGCGCCGCGTGGACGATGCTCGCGCCAGCAGTTCCTCATACATTTGCAAGTCCCTCTGAAAATCAAGCGCATCGCCCGCGGTCCATCCCTGCTGCCGCGCGAGCGAGGCCAGAAACTTCCGCCGGAAGATTGCCGCATCCCTGCGCAGCATCGGCCGCGGCTTGGATCTCCCTGCCGGCTGCGGCTCTTTGCAGATGATTTCCAACGTTCGGACACTCAGAGCGAGCAGCGCCTCACGCTGCAACAGCGCCAGCAAATCACGGTAAAGCGATGCGTGAACTTGCAAAGCATGGCGCCCGTTCTCAATCACGTAAGAATCCACAAACCGCGGCACGACGCGTTCCCGCATCAGCGCTTCCGTGAGCCGCTGGCACAATTCCGCTGCGGCATCCTTTTGATTTTGTTTTTCCCGCGCCATGCCTGCAACCCATGTTAGCAGGACTTGGTTGCCGCGTTGCCGGCATGGGTGCAAAACAAAAAGCCCGGTGATTCTCGCCGGGCTTTCTTACAAGTCGCGAGCCGCTTGACCACGTTTCGCTTCTGCCTTCTGTCTGACGCTTAGTGGATCGCCCTTGGGCTATTCGGATCCACGCGCTTCTGCTTCGGCTCCGGTTGCGGCACGACGGGCGGCGCAATCGGCTCCTTCTGCAGAGCATGCTCGAGCACTTCGTCCAGCGTGCGCACGTATGTGATCTTCATGTCGCCCACAATGTCCGCCGGCAGATCGGCCACGACGTTCGGCTCGTTGTCCGCGGGCAACAGCACTTCCTTGATGCCCGCTCGCTTCGCGCCCAGCACTTTTTCCTTCACGCCGCCGATCGGCAGGACAACACCCGAGAGCGTCATCTCGCCTGTCATGGCGAGCCGGTCTTTCACTGACCGCCCGCTGAGCAAGCTCACCAGTGCCGTCACCATCGCCGCGCCCGCCGACGGGCCGTCTTTCGGCACCGCCCCGGATGGCACATGAATGTGAATGTCCTGCTTGCGGAAGAAGTCCGGATCGATTCCATAGCGTTCGCCGTTTGCGCGCGTCCACGTCAGCGCCGCTGTCATGGACTCCTGCATGACTTCACCGAGATGACCGGTCATGGTGAACTGCTTGCCGCCGCGCATCCGCGTGGCCTCGATGAAAATGATGTCGCCGCCCACCGGCGTCCAGACCAGCCCCACGGCAACACCCGGCCGCTTGACGCGCTCTTCGACTTCCTTCTCCGTCCGGAACTTCGGCACGCCCAGGAATTCGCGAACGACTTCCGGTGTGACGATCATCTTTTCCATTTTGCCTTCGGCGATGCGCCGCGCCTGTTTCCGCGTGATCGTCGCGATCTCGCGCTCCAGGTTGCGCACGCCGGCTTCCCGCGTGAAGCTGTGGATGATCTCCTGCAGCCCCGCGTCCTGGAATTCGATCTGTTCGCCGACTTTCAGCCCGTGTTCCGTGGCCTGCTTCGGGATCAGATACTTGTGCGCGATGTGCAGCTTCTCCTCGCCCGTGTAGCCGGGCAATTCGATGATCTCCATGCGATCGCGCAGCGGCTCCGGGATGGGATCCATCCAGTTGGCCGTGGCAATGAACAGTACCTTCGAAAGATCAAACGGCACATCCAGGTAGTGATCCCGGAATGAGTTGTTTTGCTCTGGATCGAGAACTTCCATCAGCGCCGATGACGGATCGCCACGGAAGTCGCGCCCGAGCTTGTCCACCTCGTCGAGCATCATGACCGGGTCGTTCGTTTCCCCGCGCTTCAGTCCTTGGATGATTTGCCCGGGCAACGCGCCGATGTAAGTTCGCCGGTGCCCGCGGATCTCCGCTTCATCGTGCATACCACCCAGAGCGATGCGCACGAATTTGCGGCCCAGCGAACGCGCGATGGACTTGCCGAGTGAAGTCTTCCCCACGCCCGGAGGCCCCACGAAGCACAGGATCGGCCCTTTCATTCCCGGCTGCAGTTTTTTCACCGCCAGGTAATCGAGGATGCGCTCCTTCACCTTTTGCAGGTCGTAATGATCTTCGTCGAGAATTTCGTGCGCTTTGGCAATGTTGATCTCTTCGCTGCCGGAAGATTTGCTCCAGGGCAGGGAAGTCATCCATTCCAGATACGTCCGCGAAACCATGTACTCCGCCGACGCTGGAGTCATCTTCGCCAGCCGCTTCAGCTCGCGGTCGCATTCTTTCTTCGCTTCCGCGGTCATGCCCGCTTCGTCAACTTTTTTGCGGAGCTCGTCGATCTCCTGCATCGTATCGTCGGATTCGCCGAGTTCCTTCTGGATCGCCTTCATCTGCTCGCGCAGCAAATATTCACGCTGATTCTGGCTGACCTGTTCCTGCACCTGGTCATGAATCTTGGAACGAAGCTCCAGAACCTCGAGCTCTTTGGAAAGTTCGCGGATCAGCGTCTCCAGCCGCCGCCGCACGCTCGACGTCTCAATCAATTCCTGCCGCAAAAGTGTGGAAAGCGATGGCAGCGTGCCGGCGATGAAATCCGCCAGCCGTCCGGGATCATCGATGTTCATTGCCGCCGATTGCAAATCGTCGGAAAGCTGCGGCGAGTGGCTCACCACGTCGCGGAAGAGTTCCTGCGCGTTCCGTTCCAGAGCTTCAAGCTCCGTATCGGCCTCGCCGAGGATGTCCGGTTGTGCCTCTACTTTCGCGCGAAGATACGGCCGCAAGCCGATCAGGTCCACGATTTGAATGCGCTGGAGTCCTTCCAGGAAAATCACTACATTCCCGTTCGGCATTTTGACGGTCTTATGCACTCTTGCGAGCGTGCCCACTTTGTGAAGGTCCGCCGCAGCAGGATCTTCGATTCGCGGATCGAGCTGCGCGACTACGCCAAGCATCTTTTCCTCGCCTTGCAAGGCATTTACAAGCGCCAGCGAACTCTCTCGGCCCACAGTCAACGGCAGGACAGCGCCCGGAAACAGGACGGTGTCGCGAACCGGCAGGATCGGAAGAATCTCTGGCACCACAAATTTCTTTTCAGCCATCATGGCCCCCATGTTCCAGCGCGGCGGGAACTGCTCCCGCGCAATACCATCTTAGATGCTGGCTAGCTTGAAAGGGTGCGCGAAAGTACAAATGTTGCTATCACAAAACCTTAGCACTTCGCACTCATATTCTACCATTCCACTCCGCCTTGCACCAGAGAAGCTATAAAGTACTTATAATCAGTCATATAGTCCCATCTACAAGTCGCCCCGCCCAACTCTCGCGCACGGACCCCCGCAATCCTCCCCAACCTATACCCTATTCATATTGGCCCCAAATTGCTTTAGCACAAACTGGGCCGCCTCCTCACGTGTCTTGACTTGCCCCTCCAATTGGGCATCCTCGAGACTCCCCAGGATCTGGCTGAAAAGCGGCCCAGGCCTGAACCCCATGGCTTGCAAGTCGTCCCCCGTGATCAAGCGTTCGGGACGAACCTGTTCTGGCGGCGTCTCGGCGATGAATCGCCGGATCAAATCATACGAGTCCAGGTTGCCGCGGCTCGAAAGGCAATCAAGTCGATGCAGCGCCAGGTGCTCGTCGAAATGCGGCAGCCGCACAAACCGTTTCAGCGTGGAAGCACGCATTGATTCTACATCCTTGAAGCGCATGTGGTTGTCGACCAGCGCGAGGATTTGTTCGGTGTCCTCGTTGGAAAAGCGCAGCCGGCGGCAGATCTCCTCGGCCATACGAACACCTACGTCCACGTGTCCATCGAACCGAATCCGGTCGCCCGTTTCCGAGGCGGACCTGAACGTTGGCGGCTTGCCCACGTCATGAAGAAGGACGCCCCACGCCAGCGTTGGTGAAACGCCGGCGGGAAGCGCTTCCAGCATGAGCCGGGTGTGAATCCACACGTCTCCTTCCGGATGAAATTGCGGCGGCTGCTCGACGCCCTTCATCGCGGCGATTTCCGGCAGGACTTGTTCAAGGAGTCCCGTCTCATCCAGTAATTCGAACGCTCGCCGGGCTGCCCCTTCCGTCAGCATCTTGGTGAGCTCATCGCGCATGCGTTCAGGAGAAACCTGGCCGATTTCCTTCACATGCCGGCGGACGGCATTGAACGTATCTGATTCTATTTCAAACCCGAACCGCGCCGCGAAACGCACCGCGCGCAACATGCGGAGCTTGTCCTCCGTGAAACGGCGATCTGGTTCGCCGATCGCACGAATCACTTTGGCTCGCAAGTCGTCCTGGCCACCCACGTAGTCGAGCACTTCGCCCGTATCATGCCGCATCAATAGTCCATTGATAGCGAAATCGCGGCGTTGCACATCTTCCTCAGCCGTCTTCGAGAAGGTCACGTGGTCCGGATGACGGCCATCGCTATAGCCGATATCGGAACGGAAAGTGGCGACTTCTACGTTTAACTCCTCCCGCAGAATCTGAATCACGCCGAACTGAGCACCTACAGCCACGCTTTCAGGGAAAAGAGCCATCACTTGATCGGGCGTAGCGTCCGTCGTCACGTCGTAGTCGGCAGGTTCGCGGCCAAGCAGTAAATCGCGCACACATCCGCCCACGAGCAACGCCTGGAAACCGCTGCGGCAAAGCGTTTCGCAAATCGAATTGGCCAGCTCGCGTGGTGTCACGCAGTGATTATGCTCCAGACGCGGCTGCGAGAGGAGATCGGAGTTCTCGAAAGTATCGGCCCGCGGCTATCTGCTGCGGAAGACCAGGCAAGTGATGTCGTCGGACTGCCGCGTTGCGCGCACGAATTCGTCCACTTTCTTCATCAAGTGCTGCAGCGTCTGCTGGGCGTTCCAATCGGGAAGATTGCGGATGGCCCCGTTCCATCGTTCGTTTCCGAACTCTTCGCCTGCTTCATTGAAAGCTTCAACGACGCCATCCGTAAAGAAAATCAGCGCGTCGCCAGGCTTAAGCTCCAGTTCCGCAGTCTCGTAAACGACGTTGGATTGAATTCCCAACGGCAATCCGCCAACGTCCAATCGCAGAAGATCTCCGTTTGCGCGGCGGAGGATCGGCGCGTTATGCCCGGCGTTCACGTAAACGAGACGCCGCGTGACGGGATTGTATTCGCCCAGGACTGCCGTGGTGAACCGCCTGCCGTCCAGGCTATGCGCGCAGGCGTAGCGGTTTAGCCGTGCCACAAGGTCTGCGAGCGGCGCATTTTCAGCCGCGACGGTACGCAGGCTGGCTTGCAGCGTGGCCATCAGCAGCGCGGCGGGAACACTCTTGCCCGCCACGTCCGCGATCACCAGCATCAATTTTTCATGGTTATCGGGATCGGGGTAGAACGCGTCATAGTAATCGCCGGCAACGGAATTCTGCGGCCGCGTGGCAAACGCAATGTCCGCCCCCGCCACATCCGGCGCCTGCGAAGGCACCAGCCAACTCTGAATTTCGCGCGCGATTTCCAGGTCGCGCTTCATGGTGACTTTGTCCGCCAGCTCCAGCGAAAGCAGCAACAGGAAGAGCATCACGGCAATCACTTCAAAGTTCATCTGGGACTTGCTTACAGACATCACCAGCATCACAAACGCGATAAGCAGAAGGACGCGCCGGGCCGGCGACATTTTCAGGAGCAGCGCCCAGAAAAATTCCTTTGCCACGTGCAGAGGCCGGCGCCAGCGCGGCAGCTTCTGGATTTCTTCCCAGTCGACGTCGCGGTCATAAAAACCGTAGCTGGCGCGTGCATCAGCAACGAATTGCGACCACAGGTCGTCAATTTCGCGGCCTTCGCTGACGCGCTGCCAGAAGTGCCGCACGCGATCCGCAAGCCCCACGCGGGGGCGGGCGGGCGGGGCAACGGGGATGGGAACCTCACTCATGAAATCTTGCGAATGGAGAATAGAGTATAGGACATTCGCGGGTGTTTCGCTGAAAGTTAGGAGTCGCCACCGTTGTGATCCGGCTCATCACGCAAAAGTGAGCCGCCGAATTGCACTTTGCTGAATCCGAAGCGATCGCGAAGCCGGTCCGCGGCACCGGTGAGTTTTTCCAGTCTTGCGCGGCGCTCCGCTTCGAGCAGATCCAGTTGCTCGTTGCCGTGCGTGAGGCCGCTGAGGCTTACGCCAAGCAGCCGGATTTTTCTGCCCGGATCGCGGTGCATGCGAAAGAGTTCCTGAAATACGGCGAAGATATCCGCGTCGAGACGCGTGGGTTCGCCGAGCGTCTTTGATCGCGTGTGCGTTTCGAACCCCGCATAGCGAATGGTCAGTGTGAGGGTTCGTGTGGCAAGTCCCGCTTCGCGGAGGCGCTTGCAGGCTTTTTGCGATAGATGGCTAAGCATTGCGCCCAGCGCGTTCGAATCCTCCGTGTCTTCGCCGAACGTGTGATTATGCGAGATCGATTTCGGCTCCGCGTCAATCACGAATTCGTAGGAATCGCCGCCGCGCGCCTTGCGATACAGCGCCGTTCCCCATTGGCCGAAGATCGTTTCCAGTTTTTCCTGCGGAACAGCGGCGATCTGCTCCGCCGTTTCGATGCCCAGCGCACGCAACGCCCGCTCCGTCACTTCGCCGATGCCCGGGATCTTTCGAACGGGAAGGGGTGCAAGGAATCGCGCTTCGCGCCCGGGCGCAACCCACACCAAACCGCGGGGTTTTGCTTGATCAGACGCAACTTTCGCGACCAGGCGAGTCGTTGCGAGTCCTGCGGAACAGGGAAGCGCCGTCGTTTGCGTGATCGTTCGAAGCAATTTGTCCGCAGCGGCCAGCGGCGGTCCATGCAAGCGCTCGGTGCCGGAAAGATCGAGATAGGCCTCGTCAATCGAAACCATCTCCACGATCGGAGAAAATTTCGCGAGGATGGTGGCGACGCGGTCGCTCCACTCTCCATATTTTTCGTGATGCCCATCAAGAAAAACTGCGTGCGGGCAAAGCCGTCCCGCCGTTCGCAGCGGCATCGCCGAGTGGATGCCGTATTTCCGCGCTTCGTAGCTCGCCGCGGAAACCACGCCGCGCTGGTCCGGCCGCCCGCCCACCACCACGGGCTTGCCGCGCAATTCGGGACGTTCGAGCAGTTCCACCGAAACGAAAAACGCGTCCATGTCCACATGCAAGATGGACGATTGCGCGCGGGCGGACTGGTCCTCAAGAGGACCATGCTTGGCTCGAAACCGCGCGAAGTCCGGCATGCCCCTTAGCCTACTCCGGACATCTGTCGGCCTCAACTTTTCCGGTTGATGGCTCGCTACAATCGCTCGGCGGCGATGACGCGGGGGATTCCGGCGAGGTCGTTGGTGGCGCCGACGTTCGTCCAAGCAGTGGCGTCAAGGAGCGGCTGCACGGCAGGCAGGCTGTTGTGGCCGAGTTCGAGTACGAGGATTCCACCGGGCTTCAGCTTGGCGGCAGCTTGCGCGATAAGCTCGGCGTAGAGTTCGTAGCCTTCTTCGCCGCCGTAGAGCGCGATCTCCGGCTCGTGATCGCGAACTTCGCGCATCAGCGTGGCGGCTTCGCGGCGGCCGATGTAGGGCGGATTGCTTACGATTAGGTCGAAGAAAAGTGACAAGTGTGAGGCTTCATCGAGCAAGTTGGATTCGAGGAAATGGATTTGATCGGAGACGGAGTGGCGCGCGGCGTTGCGGCGGGCGCCGGCGAGGGCGGCGCTCGAAATGTCCGTGGCGTAGATCGTTGCGCCGGGCAACTCTTTTGCGAGGGCCACGGCGATGCAGCCGGAGCCGGTGCCGATGTCGGCGATTTGCAGGCTTTCGCCGCTGAATGTTTGCTTCCGGCCGGCGCGAATTTCGCGGACGCCGAGGCGGTCGAGCGCGACTTCGATGACGTGCTCGGTTTCCGGGCGAGGAATCAAGACGTCCGGCGTGACTTCAAATTCGAGGCTCCAGAATTCTTGCTTTCCGGTAAGGTGTTGGGTGGGCTCGCCAGCGGCTCGGCGGGCGAGCAGGTTGGTAAAGAGATGTACCTCGGAATCGGATATTACTTCTTCAGGATGCGCATAGAGCCACGTGCGGTCGCGGCCGAGCGCGTGCATGAGGAGAAGCTCGGCCGCGAGCGTGTGCGATGGAACGCCGGCGGCGCGCAATTGCGCGAAGGCTTCGCGCAAAGCGGTGCGGACGATGAGCGGCGCCGTCTGCGGCTTCATCCTAAGAGTTTTTCCTTTTGACGGCCGCCAGCTTCGTGATAGCCGAAGGCTACACCGTTACCGGCATAGGCGTAACCGCCGATGGCAAGGCCGCCGAACGCGCGATAGCCAATGGCACCGCCACCGAGCGCCCGCCAACCAATGGCCAGTCCGCCCAGCGCGATGAAGCCGAGCGAGACGCCGCCGATTGCAATAATAGCGACCGGGGCGGCCCCGGAAGCGAATATTGGGAGGCCCGCGATGCGGGAAGAAGATTCATAGGAACGCACATTGTAAGAGGGCACGGCGCGACGCCCCAACATCGGCCAGATCACTAAGCCCGAGATCATGAAAACGAGATACAAAACCAAAAAGCGACGCGGGACAGGGCGAGTGTCGGCGGGACCGGAGGCCAAGCGGTCGCTCATGTCCCTCATCCAACCTGAACCAGGAGCGGAACCCGGACGAGTCAACATGGGGCACCTCCTTGCTAAGGATTATGCACCAGCGAGCTCCTGCTGGAGGCGCTCGGATTCGTAGTGCGAGACGAGGCCGTCGACGAGAGGCGCGAGCTTTCCTTCCATCACGTCGGTGAGCTGATGGAGCGTCAAGCCGATGCGATGGTCCGTCACGCGGTTCTGCGGGAAATTGTAGGTGCGGATTTTTTCGGAGCGGTCGCCGGTTTTGATTTGGCCGCGGCGTTCAACGGAGAGCGCGGCCTGGCGCTTTTCCTGTTCCTGCTCGTACAAGCGCGCGCGCAGAACGCGCATGGCCTTGGCGCGATTCTTGATCTGCGATTTTTCGTCCTGCTGCGAGACCACGAGCCCGCTGGGAATGTGCGTGATGCGCACGGCGGAATAGGTCGTATTGACGGACTGGCCGCCCGGGCCGGAAGAACAAAACGTATCGACGCGCAAGTCTTTCGCTTCGATCTTGATATCGATTTCGTCCGCTTCGGGGAGAACCGCGACGGTCGCGGCGGAAGTATGGATGCGGCCCTGCGTTTCCGTGGCGGGAACGCGCTGGACGCGGTGCACGCCGCTTTCGTATTTCAGCTTGGAATACACCTTTTGCCCTTGAATGGCGGCGACGACTTCTTTCAGGCCTCCGAGCGAAGACGGAGAGCTTTCGAGGACTTCAACTTTCCAGCCCTGCGTTTCCGCGTAGCGCGAGTACATGCGAAAAAGTTCCGCGGCAAAGAGGGCGGCTTCATCGCCGCCCGTGCCGGCGCGAATTTCCAGGATGACGCTCTTCTCGTCGAGAGGATCTTTCGGCAGAAGCAAAAGCTTCAATTCGCGCTCGGCTTTTTCCTTGCGCGCCGTGAGCTCCCTCTCCTCGTCGTGTGCCATCTGTTTCATTTCAGCATCTTCCGCTTCCACGAACATCTGGTGCGCGCCGGCGAGATCCTTTTCGAGCTGTTTGTACTCGCGGTGCTTCTCGACAATTTCCTCGAGTTCGGCGTGCTGCTTGGCGACTTTCTGATAGCGCGCGGAATCGGAAGCCACTTCGGAAGTCGAGAGTTGCTGCGTCAGCTCATCGTAGCGCGCGCCGAGCTGATCCAATTTTTCAGTTAACGTCAGTGTAGCCATGGCAAATCCTTTTTGAACGAAATGCGAAACTCCAAATTGAAAGATAGAAAATGGAAAGAGTCGCGGCGCTCCGGGCTGGAGCGGTAGGAGAGTGAGCTAATAGAACGTAGCGTACATCGATTTGCTCTGCACGAAGAATAGCGCCGAATTCCAAATCACGCAATTAGATGAGCTGCGCGGTTGCTGAGATACAAGACGCTGTACTACGATGCCACTAAGCCTATGAGCGAAGCAGTGCGAACCATGTTCCAGACGAATTCCGAAACGGCTCGGGAAACTGCGCCCGAGAGCGATGCGGGATTCCTGTGGGATTTCTGGTATCCGGCGGTGCGCAGCGCGGAGATTCGCGGGCAGAAACTTGTTACGGCGATGCTTTTGGAAGTGCCGCTGGTGCTGGGGCGGACGACCGCGGGAAAAGCGTTTGCGATGCGGGATTCGTGTCCGCACCGGGGGATTCCGCTTTCGTATGGCCGACTGGACGGAGAAGTTGTCGAGTGCTGCTATCACGGATGGCGCTTCGATGCGTGCAGCGGGCGATGCGTTGAGATTCCTTCGCTGACGAGCCGGGACAAGCTGAAAGTGGAGCGCATCTTTACGGGACACTATCCTTGTGAAGAGCGTGATGGCTACGTCTGGGTGTACATGAGTTCTAGCAGCCGCACGGAGTCCGACACTTCACGCGGCCGCATCGCTGCCGACAGCGAACCAGGTTCGCGATCGCCGGAAGCGATTCCGGCGGCTCCGGCGCTTGCTGTTTTCAGCGAAAAATACAGGATCCTCCATCTTTCCTGCGAGCTTCCGTCGCATGTGGACCAGGGAATCATCGGACTGATGGATCCGGCGCACGGGCCGTTCGTGCACCAATCATGGTTCTGGCGGAAGCGCGCCAGCATTCATGAGAAAGCCAAACAGTTCGAGCCGATCCCAAACGGATTCCGCATGAGCCCGCACCAGCCGAGCGCGAACAGCGCGCCGTACCGGCTGCTGGCGAAGCTGACGGGCGAGAGCGTGACAACAACAATTGATTTCGTGCTGGCGAATCTGCGCACGGAGATCGATCGCAGCGGGAAGCTGTGGTTCTCGAGCCGGGCGACGGTGACGCCGGTGCGGCGCGATTTGTGCCGAATTGATTTCGTGGCGGCGTGGAACTTGCCTTTGCCCGTTGCAATCTTTCGACCTTTTGCGAAGAAGTTCCTGCGGCAGGACCAGCTTACGATGATCCAGCAGGCAGAAGGACTGAAGTACAACCCTCACTTGATGCTGATTGACGACGCAGACCGGCAAGCGAAGTGGTATTTCGCGCTGAAAGCGAATCTGCTGGAGTCGCGGCGGACGGGCGCGCCAATGGTGCATCCGATGAGTGGGCCGGTCACGCTGCGGTGGCGATCGTAGGAAGTCGATCGTCTAAAACTGAAGCCGGAAGCAGACCTTCGGTGGCCACTAACGGAGGCTCGCGAGGTCGAAGGTAGCGACAGCTTGCTGGCCGTCAGGGGCGTCCACCACGACCGCGGCATCGGTTGAAGAGGAAATCTTTTCCACGTCGTAGAGCAATATGACGATCGCACCGGTCATGGCACTGCTTCTGTCGTCGGAACGGAAAGTAGGACGCCCCTGCACGTCCAATGGTTCAACAACGGCCTCCCCATCAAACAAGCGGTAGGTGAAATCCTTCCAGAATTCCGGCGAGCGAAATGCAAACCCCTTTGTCGAGCCCGAACGCTGCTTAACGTCCTGCTCAATGAGAAATCCGTAGGAGCTAGTGAATTCGACGGTTACGGTGACCCGCACAATATTTCCGTGCTCGCGATAGTCCTTAGCCGCAGTTTGCGCGCTGTAGTTTAAGGAACGCTGGGAGAGTTCCACCATTTCCGCGTACGGGGTGAATAGTTCGGCCGTCGAGATCCAGGGGCCGGATTCGGGGATTGGGAAATGCCGACGATATTTTTCCAGGAACTCGGCGGTTTTTTCATCGCGACGCTGGCCGAGGAAATAGGCTTCGCGGACCGCCTGATCGGACAGGAGGCTGTCAAAAGCAAAGGAGGAAGGGGACAGCAGGAGGGCTGCGACGACTATCGAGAGGCAGGATCGGAAGAACGAGGGCATGGCGAGCACCTCTGCAAACATTAGACGGTAAGAACCGCAGAGCGGTTTCGGGACGCAGACGCAGGAAGCCGTTGGGCTTGTTTGGATTTTCGGTTTTTCGATTTGCGTTTTTTGTCCCAGCCGCCAAGATCGAGGGCAACAGCCATGCAGGCGGCGCGCAATTCGTCTGCAAGAGCGCGGTCCACCATGGTACGAGCCACGACCATGCCTCCGATGGATAGGGCAGCGATAGCCTGCGCGGTGGTGCGGCGACGCCGCCCATTCTGAGTCAAGCTCCGCTCCAGGACGCTCACCATTCCTCTGAAGACGGTCTCGAAGGCGCGTTTCGCACTTACGCCGCTACGAGCGACGTCAGTCGGCAATGCGACCATAGGGCAGGAGTTCTCGACGTCCTCGAAATGCTGGCGAGAGAGATAGGCCCGGACAACTTGCGACCCGACGTCGGTCGATGACAGATCCACATGCACGCCTTCCCAGCAACTCTTCCATTTCCGGGTCCGTGAAGAAACATCCTAGGACCTCCGCCTAGAGATCGCTCTTCCTTTTGAAATAGCTATAGAAGCCACCGTGCGTCAGGCCCGCACCGGCCATGATCTGGTGGAGAGAGACACTCTCAAAGCCATAACGATTGAAGAGTTTGCGTGCGCTGTTAATGATGTTTTTCTTTACTGCCGGGCGATGACCTACAGGGTAAGGCATGAGGCCTCCGGTCGGTTTGGTGTTGAAGTATGCCTCGAACCGTGTTCCGCTGCCAGTAAAACATTATGTTGAACATATTTTGAGGCCGTGGTGTTATGCGGTCACCGCGGGTGACCCGCAGGGGAAGTGAAAATGTGGAGGGAATGATGAGCGATAGAAATAGTCTGGGGGAAGTGGTCAATGTGCCCACTCGGCGGCAAGCGATCGTGGGCGTGGCCGCCGCGTTCGGCGGTCTCGTCTTGGGCTCAACGAGGGCCTGGGCGGGAACCGAGGAAGCGATTTCGCATACGGCGGAATCGATTCATCTGGAACCGGTCTTCAAGGCGAGCCGGAAACGCGTCTATGAAGCACTCACCGACGCGAAACAATTCGGCAAAGTGGTGCAGCTGAGTGCGGCCATGAAGGGGGGCATGCCTCCGGGAGCCGGGCCCGCGGAGATCAGTCGTGAAGCAGGAGGCGCGTTCTCGCTCTTCGGCGGCTATATCACCGGACGGCAGATCGAACTTGTGCCGAACGAGCGCATCGTCCAAGCCTGGCGAGCGGGTGGATGGGATCCGGGTCAATACTCGATCGCGAGATTCGACCTGGTGGAGCAAGGCTCCGAGACCAAAATCGTGTTCGATCATACCGGCTTTCCCGTTGGGCGGGCAGAACACCTGGCGGAGGGATGGAAAGCGAATTACTGGGAGCCACTCGAGAAATTCCTGGCGTAGGCGCTGCGCGAGACCGCGCTAGATGCGGCGGGTGATGTTGGGGAAGTCGAGCCAGACTTTGATGCCGCAGAAGTGGCCGCGTGCTAGACTACAGGCATGTCTCACATAGTGTACAAAGTCGAAACCGAACTTGAGGCCGACGGGCGCTGGATTGCCGAGATTGTAGACGTACCGGGTGTGATGGCATACGGGGCCACCGAAAAAGAAGCCGTGGCGTCAGCTCAAGCGCTCGCTCTACGCATCCTCGCCGATCGCATCGAACAACAGAAAGAACCCGCCGACACTGTCACAGTATCTATCGAAGCTGCTTGACCGTGGGTCAGTGGCCTAGCACGAAAGCAGCGAAGGTCTTCCGCGCACTTCTCCGAATTGGATACGCGATTAAATCACAGAGGGGCTAGCACGTCATTTTGACGCACCCCGAGCGGGGCGATTACGTTTGGGCGTTTCACGATGGAGTAGAGATCGGGCCAAAGATGTTGGCCCGAATCGCTAAACATACTGGATTGCGCCCAGAAAATTTGTAGTTCCAATCGCGGCCGTGAACTTCGCATGGCGGACATGCCCGCAGGCTCAAAAAGAATTCAGATGCGGCGGGTGATGTTGGGGAAGTCGAGCCAGACTTTGATGCCGCAGAAGTGGGAACCTTCGGTGCAGATGGGGGTGGTGATGCCTGCACGGATGTGGCAGGGCGGGCCGATGTAGCGCGTGAGTTCAGGATGGACTTCGCGGAGCTGCGCGATTTCGTCCATGGAGGCCTGATAGATTTCTTCCTGGGCGTTGAAGCAGGTGCGCATGGTCCATTTGTGAATGAGATGGAGGAGCGAGCCGGATTCGTAGAGGCGGATGGACTTGGCGTTGGGGAGGAGATAGAGGGCGATTTCTGGCGGGACGCCGCGGTCGAGGAGTTGATTTTTTGCATTCCAGGCGTCGTGCATGGCACGGTCGTAGACTTCTTTTGCGCGCGGGTTAGCGGCGAGGAGCATCGGCTTGATGTAGTCCGGATCGCGCGTGTCGGCGAGCGTCAGGAGCGGGCGCGAGCCGGGGACCATGCGGTGGCGCTGGTCCTGGCTGTCGGCGGTGTGACTGATTTTTTTCGCGAAGGTATAGTTGACGTGCTGAAGTGCGCGCATCATCGGGGCGTGGACCCCGACGTTTAGAGTTTCGAGGCGGTAGAGATTGCGTGCAGGGTTGAGCAGGCGGTCGATGGCTTCGGAGTCGGAGCATTGCGCGGCAGTGAGTCCGGCGACGGCGCGGTAGGATTCGGCGATGACGCGGACGGCATTCGGTGAATGATCGACGAGCTTTGAAGTTTTGCCGTTGAGCTTGGCGTCGAATTCACGTGCAAAAGCTTCGCCAGCCGATGGCTCCGGCTGAACATTTTTCCACTCCGGTAGTTCATCCAGCGGCTCCGTACCAAAGCGATCGAAGAACTGAGCGTCCATTTCCTTGACATGTGCGACCATGGCGCCGATCACGGTGCGGGCTTCGCTCGGCGTGTCCGAGGCGGCGCACATACGCCAGAGGCGATGGAGGACGATACCGGAGAGCGTGTGCACCATGGTGGTGAAGGCGGCGAGGGGTAGAACGTAGCGGGCGATTTCGATGGCGCGTTTTTCGGCGGAGCGTTCGATTTTCTGGAGGCGCTTGGAATGAGACATCGGGCCGATGTGCCAAATGTCGTTGAGAATGTTGCGGGTATCACCGATCAGGAGCGAGGACAGCTCGCGATAGTAGTTCCAGGCGCGCGCGACAGCCCCTTCGTAGATTTCTTTGCATTTTTCATCGAAGAAAAGCGAGACGGGAGGCACGTAGGCTTGGGCGCGATCGAGGCGGACGTAGCGCTGGCTTTGCTGCTCGGAATTGTAGAACGGATGGCCGTGAAGGAAGGACCAGACGAATTGCCGGCTGATGTTTTCGAGGCCGAATTCGAAATGAGCGTGCTGATAGACGGTATGGTGGCCGCTATGGAACGTGGCGGCGCCGATGTTCACGCGCTGCTTGTCAGTGATTTCTTCGGGGCCGATCAGGCGCGGGGCGTAACAGGTGCGGGCGGCGGCGATGGCGGAATCGAACGGATGCGAGAAGGCGTTCCGAAGCGTGACGCGGGGCGGGGCGGTCTCGACTAATTCGCCGGGCCGCGTGCTATCGAACATGCGGGATTGAGTAGCCACGATGGCATTGTACACGGGCGGGGAGCGGAGGGAAGTTGAAAGTCGAGAGTTGAAAGTT
>Ga0099828_10000637_pt1 | contig 21848 bp, 21 predicted proteins | sample CZO8metaG_2_FD_79338 | JGI IMG/M metagenome (GOLD analysis project Ga0099828, IMG submission 79338) | Vadose zone soil microbial communities from the Eel River Critical Zone Observatory, Northern California, USA - CZOApr15con2H1.8 metaG | ecosystem: Environmental > Terrestrial > Soil > Vadose... | reverse complement strand
CTAAAACCGTTTTCATACTGATCTGGCCTCCGGCTGGAGATAGGTGTTGATCGTTCGACATAATCATCCACAAAGCATGTAGTTAAACGCAAAAAAAGCCTCTAGGCTTACACGATGTAGGAGAGCAGGATGTTTCAGATGGATGTGTTTGATAGTCTGAAGTTGCAGGCTCCCGAGTTGCCTTTCCATACACATAGTTACCCAGAAGTCAATAATTCTGTATGCTGGCTGAGTGCTTGAGTGCTTTTCACCTTGTTTACTGCATTAACATGATATAGAATGGATGCGAAGGAAGGAGGCTTTCTATGTTTTGCTCACAATGTGGTACTCATGCTGAAGATGGAGCGCACTTCTGCCAGAATTGTGGCGAGCCACTCCAGGCACCTGGCGGCGTTGTTCAACAATCCTATCCATATAGGACACCTGAGGATTCTGTAGTACCAGGAGCCTCTCGTCGCTCCACTACCAGTAAGTCGCAAGACCCCTACAAGGAGCAGATTCAGCAGCTCAAACTAGAGATTCGACAATTGAAGCTGGACCTTAAGCAAATCACGACGCAGATGTCTAGCATTCGATCGCGGTACTATGAGACGGCGGCGTTTGTACCAAGGGGCCTTCTTCGATGGGGCGACAAAGCTATGGAAGATTTCCGTCTCCTGGGGCCGCAACAGCAGAAAGAGCGCCTGCAACAACACATTATGCAACTTGAGCAGGAATTGCTCGCCCTGCAACATGCACAGGCGCAATGGAAAGCGCAACAGTAGGGCTGTCCCATTGCGATTCGTGGTCACTGAGAGAGGAAACAAAGAAAACGACTATGAGTACTTTCCATTCTAAGGATACAAAAGCATATCAAGAGCCTTCACACTCACCGATGCATGCTCCACTGAGCCTGACATCTGCAGCGCATGGGCTTCCTACTTCTGCAACGCTTGCCATGAATGAGGCTGTGGCTAAGCGTCGTTCAGCGGGCCGTGAGACGATTCATCTCGGCTTTGGAGAAGCCGCATTTCCGCTGCATCCCCGGCTGAAAACTGCCTTCGCTGAGGCTGCAACACGCACTGGCTATGCGCCTGTGCCTGGGATACCTGCACTGCGCCAGGCCATCGCGGCATACCTCACATGCAAGCGTGGGTTGACCTTTTCCCCTGATCAGATTGTGGTTGGCCCAGGAAGTAAGCCGTTGCTCTATGCTCTTTTGCAGATTCTCGAAGGGGATGTGCTATTGCCAGTTCCTTCGTGGGTCAGCTATGCTCCAATGGCAAAACTTGCGGGGCGGCGAGTGATCGAGGTGGAGACAGATCCAGGTGATCGTCATCGCCTGACTCCGCAAGCACTTTCGCAGGCGGTGGCCCAGGCTCGCGGAGATGGTGCTGATCCACGCATCCTGCTCGTGAATACCCCAAGTAATCCGACCGGGTGTATGTTTGATCGTGCTGATGTTGAAGCTCTTGCTCTTTGGGCACGTGAGGCAAGTGTGACTCTCATTAGTGACGAAATTTATGCTGAGCTTGCCCATGGCTGGCGCGAGCATGTCTCACCGGCACGCTTCTATCCCGAGGGCTCAATTGTGACCGGAGGACTCTCGAAAGCCTTCTCGGCCGGTGGATGGCGGCTCGGGTATGCGGCATTTCCTGCAACGACAGGAGGCACACGGGCTGTGGCTGCCCTACGCTCCCTGGCAAGTGAAATCTGGTCAGCCGCAGCCACGCCTATACAGGAAGCCGCTCTTGCCGCCTTCGCCCAGAATGCGTCAGTAGAGCAATATGTGCAACACTCAGCTCGCATTCACGGTTATATGGCTGGCCAACTCTATGAGAAGCTTATGAGTCTTGGCGTTCCTTGCCCGCGTCCAGCAGGCGCATTCTACCTCTATCCAGATTTCTCTCCGTGGCGTCCCGCGCTCGTGGAACAGGGCATCAGGACAAGTCTAGAACTAGCGCACTATTTGTTGGAGGAATGGAATATCGCCACTCTGCCTGGCTCCGCATTCGGTGAGCCGCCAGAGGTACTCCGTCTTCGCCTGTCAACCAGTCTGCTCTGTCAACCGGAGGACGCTACCTCGTTGGATGAACGTGAAGCAGCACTCTGGAGGTTGCTCGACCAGGCAGATGCGTTACCACCGGTAGGCGAGGTAGGCGGGCCTACACTCCCGCTGCCAGCGCTTGAACGTGCACAGGCAAGATTGACAGAAGTCATTCATTATTTCTCAAAGGCTCGACCCTTATAAGCACGTCTCCCTTCTGCACCACGTTCCCATTAGTCGCTACCAACTCAACTACACAGCCTGCGACTTCGGACTGGATCTCGTTGAATACTTTCATCGCTTCAATGAGGGCGACCACTTGTCCAACATTCACTACGTCGCCAAGGTTAACAAATGGGGGAGATGCCGGTGAAGAGGCGATGTAGTAGACACCCGCCAGGGGTGCAAGCATCGCAACACTACGATCTTCTTTTACCGCCTGGCCTGCAGCGCCGGGAACGACCTGGAGGCCCGAGTTAGCCAGGCTCAGCTTCCCAGTGGGTACAGAGACCATCATCATGTGTGGTCGTCGCTTGATGATGATTTCTGTACCAGCTTCGGTTAATTCGAGTTCGCCGATGGTGCTGCCTTCGAGCACTTTAATGAGTTCTTCGACACGCTTGATCCAGGGTGTCTCATGCTCGTGTATATCCATTATTTCTTTACTACTCTTCGTATCGTTTGAAAATGAGGCAAGTGTTATGGCCGCCGAAGCCCATCGAGTTTGACATGGCTACGTTTACCGTTGCCTTGCGGGCTTTGTTTGGAACGTAGTCGAGGTCGCATTCGGGATCGGGATGGTGCAGGTTGATCGTCGGAGGTATGACACCTGTCAGGATTGTCATAATGGAGATGACGGCTTCAACCGCTCCTGCGGCTCCCAGCGTGTGTCCGAGCATCGATTTAGTGGAACTGATCGGCAGGTGATAAGCATGCTCTCCGAAGCAGGTCTTGATAGCCTGCGTCTCGGTCTTATCGTTGTAGGGAGTCGAGGTACCATGAGCATTAATATAATCTACCTGGTCAGGACGCAAATCTGCTTTTTGCAGGGCACGGCGCATTGCTCGCACAAGGCCTTCACCAGCAGGAGCAGGTTCAGTAACATGATACGCATCACCGGTTGAACCATAACCAACCAGCTCGGCCAGAATCTTCGCTCCCCTCGCTTTGGCAAATTCCAGATCCTCGAGGATCAATATGCCTGCCCCTTCACCCATCACAAAACCATCGCGGGTAGCATCAAAAGGACGGCTGGCGCCCTGTGGATCATCATTGCGACGCGAAAGTGCATGCATATTATCAAAGGCGGCCATAGAAATGGGGGTTATCGCCTTCTCAGCGCCGCCCGCGAGCATCGCTTTGGCATCACCCCTGCGAATCGTCTCCCATGCCTCGCCAATGGTGTTGCCGCTCGTAGCACAGGCGGAAACAGCGGCCCAATTCGGTCCTTTTGCTCCGGTCATAATCGAGACCAGTCCCGGCGCTCCGTCTACAATCATCATGTTGATGAAGAATGGGCTGATGCGGTCCGGGCCTTTTTCATGGAGGACAGCGAACTGCTCGTGTAGCGTAATCAAGCCTCCAATGCCACTGCCAATATAGACACCAATGTCATCTGCGTTCTCATCAGTAATCTTTAAGCCCGACTGTTCAAGCGCCTTTTTAGTAGCGGCAATAGCCAGGTGCTCATATGGATCAGCGCGGCGTACTTCTTTGCGATCCATGTACAGGGTAGGGTCAAAATTTTTAACCTCGGCACCAAAATGGACGCGGTGCCGGCTAGTATCATAGCTCTCGATCTCTGATACGCCGGACCTGCCCTGGCAGAGGGCTTCCCACGACGGCGCCAAATCGTGACCTACCGAGGTAATCAGCCCCAACCCGGTTACAACTACACGAGACATAACGTCACCTCCTTAATTTATATTCCTAATGCTACGGCTTCCTCTTGCAGGAAACGGGTGTACGTCTCACCACGAATAAATCCTTCATGCCTGAGCAACCGCTTATGGAACGGAATAGTCGTCATTACACCTTCAATCACAAACTCATCGAGCGCGCGCTGCATGCGTGCAATTGCTGCTTCACGTGTATCCGCCCAGACAATGAGCTTGGCTAGCAACGAGTCATAGTGCGGTGGGACCGCATAGCCAGCATAAAGGTGACTATCAACACGTACTCCAGGACCTCCAGGCAGCAAATATTTCTCCACCACACCTGTTTGCGGCCGGAAGTCATTATTAGCATCCTCCGCAGTGATACGGCACTCAATTGCATGGCCGCGAAACTGTATATCGTCTTGCTCGAGCTGCAAAGGCAAACCGGCCGCGATACGAATCTGCTCCTTGACCAGGTCGGTACTTGTGACCATCTCTGTCACCGGGTGTTCCACCTGCAAGCGGGTATTCATCTCCATGAAATAATAGCGATCCTGCTCATCCAAAAGAAATTCGAGCGTACCCGCATTGCGATAGCCAATTTGTTTTACCGCCCGGATGGCCTTGGTACCAATTTCCTGGCGTAATTCTTGTGGCAAGTGCGGACTTGGAGACTCTTCAAGTACCTTCTGATGCCGTCGCTGGCACGAGCAGTTGCGTTCACCCAGGTGTAAACCATGCCCAAAATTGTCCACCAGTACCTGAATCTCAATGTGGCGGGCGTGCTCCAGGTAACGCTCGAGATACAACCCATCATCACGGAAAGCCTCGCGTACCTCATTCTGGGCTGTTGTAAATACACGTTCGAACTCGTCCAGGCGTTTCACCAGGCGAATACCGCATCCGCCTCCGCCGGCGGCAGCTTTGAGCATCAATGGGAAGCCAATTTCTCTAGTCGCTACTATCCCCTCAGCAAGTGTGCGCAAAATGGGGGTACCAGGGAGGGTTGGCAGCCCCATCTCGGCCATTGTTTCGCGAGCGGCTACTTTGTCTCCCATGAGCGCCATAACCGAAGCAGGGGGTCCAATAAAGGTAATATGGGCATCCGAGCAGATTTCTGCAAAGCTGGTATTCTCAGCGAGGAAACCATACCCGGGATGGATGGCGTCTGCGTTGGTTATCAACGCAGCGCTGATTATATTGGGAATATTCAAATAGCTCTTACCGCTTGCACCTGGCCCGATGCAAATGTGTTCATCGGCTAAACGCACGGGTAAGGAATCGCGATCAGCTTCCGAATGAGCTATAATGTTGCGGATACCCATCTCACGACATGCCCGGATGATCCGCAACGCAATTTCACCACGGTTAGCGATCAATATTTTACGAAACATACATACAAGGCCCTTTGTTAGCTGTGTTCTTTTCAGGCGGGAACAGTGTATGCTATTATATCACGCTCGGCTAAGATGGGGTAGAAGAGATATACCAGCACGCTTACGCATTTCCTCGCAAGCGTGCAGCCTGGGCCTCGGCGAAACGGGCCTCGTCACGGCGACGAAGTTTCTTTAGTGATTCGGCTTTGCGCAGCCAGTTGTCGGGATCATCTGGTCGAAGGCGAATGGCCTCATCAGCGGCTTTCAAGGCCTCTTCAAAGCGTCCTAATTGGTTCAGTACCAGCGATTTGTTATGCCAGGCGGTCCTTAGACGTGGATTCAGTTTAAGGGCGCGCTCATAAGCAGTCAGCGCCTCGTAGAAGTTATGCATGTTATAGAGTGTGTTACCTTTGCCATTCCAGGCCAACGCAAAGTTCGGGTCGATATCCAACGCAAAATTATAGGCCTTCAATGCATCAAAATGGTGTCCGAGTTGCCGCAATACACCGCCCTTGCCACTCCAGGCAGGAGCATAATGCGCATTAATCTGTAATGCCTGTTCGTAAGACTGGAGTGCGCGCATCGTGTCTCCCAACTCGTCAAGGACATTACCACGTCTATTCCAGGCCTCGATAAATTGGGGATCCTTCTGAACTGCCTGGTCATACATCTGGAGGGCCTGTCTCAGTCTTCGGAGGCCATACAAAGCCTGACCTCGGCCAAAATACGCGAAAACAAACCTGTTATCAAGGTTTATTGCCCCTTGAAAGGCTCTCTCCGCTTCGGGGAAGCGGCCCATATCGTAGAGTAGCAGACCCTTATTGTACCAGGCCTGGACTAACCCTGGGTCGAGGCGTAGTGCCGTTTCAAAAGCATCCAGTGCTTGATTATGACGTCCCAAAGCATTCAGGGCAGCCCCTTTACCATTCCAGGCTGCCGCGTTCTGCGGGTCCAACTGCAAGGCACGTTCAAAAGCCTCAAGCGCTTCCTGGTGACGACGTAACTTGCTAAGAATACTTCCTTTGCCATTCCAGGAAATTACCAGTCCCGAATCCAGTTTCAAGGCCTGCTCAAATGAAGTCAATGCCTCCTGGTGCATCCCGCGCAGTCGCTGTGTTAAACCATATCCTTGCCAGCCGAGCGCGTTGTTCCAATTTGCTTGCAACGCCTTGTTATACACTGCAAGCGCTTCATCCAGGTGCTTTTGCGTATAGAGCGTATAAGCTTCCTCCAGCAAGGGGTCCTGCGCATACGTTAACGGCCTGGAAGTCGAGCGGGACAGATTAGTTGTCGTTCCCTTTAGAGCATCTAAAACTTCCTGTGCGCTGTCCGGCCTTTTTTCACTGTCCATCGCCAGCATTTGTCGCAGCAACGTGTCAAGCGCTGGATCGACCACGGGGTTCAACTGTGAGGCAGGTTGAAAGAAAAAAGGCTGCTCGCTAGGATCCCGGCCCGTCAGCAGATGGTGCAACAAGGCGCCCAGGCTATAAATATCGGAACGCGGGGTGCTTTGCGCTTTGCCATATTGTTCGGGAGCGGCGTAACCAGGCGAGCCAAGCGCCACAGTATCGTGCTGTTTACCCGGTTTGAAAATACGGGCAATGCCAAAATCGATCAAAAAAACATGGCCGCTTTCACTTAACATTACATTTGCGGGCTTGAGGTCGCGAAAAACAATCGGCGGCTGATGTGTGTGTAGGTAGTTCAAAACGTCGCATAATTGCTCTGCCCATTTGACGACTTGATCTACCGGAAGCGGACCACCACCAATTTGCTCCAGGTACTCTTCTAATGTCTGCCCCTCAATAAAGTCCATGACCAGGTACGAGCGGTCATTTTCCGTAAAGTGCTCATAGATGCGGGGCAAATTAGGATGGAGCAGATCTGCGAGTAGATGCGCTTCGCGCTCAAATGCCGCTTCTGCCTCCTGTAGACGAGCAGGGGGTAATCCTGTGCTACTCATCGCTTTGATGGCAACAGGACGATTATTGAATCGAGTATCAGCCGCCTTGTAGACAGCTCCCATACCACCTTGACCAATACGGCTCAACAGTTGATAACGGCCAGCAAGCAACGTCTCTTCAGGCAAAGAACCCGTTGTATACTTGAAAGGAAGCAGTGTGGAACAAAACTGGCAAAAGCGAGCCGTCGTTGGGTTCGCCGCTCCACAGTTATCACAATATATTTCCTTCGTCGTTATATCGTTTCCATTCGATGCCATAGCCGTAACCAGTCCTCAATACTCAACGTTTCAGCTCTGCGACTGGGATCAATATTGGCTGCCAGCAGCGTTGCCCGCACTTCCATATCTTTCCGGTGAAGCCCGTGCGTCAGCGAATTGTGAAGCTGCTTACGGCGCTCGGAGAAACCAGCCTGCACAAGGCGAAAGAAGCTATCACGCTGCTCGCGTGTCAGCGGTATCTCGTCCTTCGTGTCTATACGCAAAATAGCAGAGTCAACTTTGGGCGCGGGATAAAAGGCCCGCGCTGGCACATGTGCAATGATCTTCGGCTTTCCGTAGAACTGAATGCTCACCCCCAACAGGCTGAGGTCGCCCGGCTCAGCAACAATACGCTGCGCGACTTCATACTGCACCATCACCACGATCAGGCGCGGAGGATTGGCGCTTTCCAGGAAATGACGAAACGTGGGAGCCGTAATATAGTATGGTAAATTCGCCACGAGTTTATATGGCTCTGAACCAAAAATGTCTGCTGGATCAACATACAACAAGTTGCGTTCAATCAACTCGACATTGGTAAAATTCCGCGTGGTTTCGCCGAGCAACGACAACATATTACGCTCTAACTCGACAGCTACCACTCTCCTGGCACGCTTTGCCAGTTCCCGTGTCAGTACGCCTGTACCCGCGCCAAGCTCTAATACCTGGTCGCCAGGATGAATCTCCGCTGCTTCAACGATACGCAGCAAGATCGAACGGTCCACTAAGAAGTTCTGCCCAAACGCCTTGTTAGGCCGCATGTGATGGGCGTAAAGTAGATTGCGTAACTCTTGTATGTTTGTCAGGTCAATCTCATCATACACCTGAGGGGTGCTTTGTTCAATCTCTGTCAATGTTTTACTCTACCATCAACTCCTATGATTCATATGATACCATCCTAAAACCACCAAGGGCCACGTCTCCAGTACCGCGCGCGGCGAGGCCGGAACATCCGCAAGACGATGCCGAGTAAAACAAGGATCATTATAAGTGGTACTATTATCACGAAGAACACTATACCGATAATTGTACCAAAGATATCCCCAAAAAACCCTATCATTGACCCCGAATGGGTGAAGATCGCATTTAACAATCCTATGCCTATCAAAATGAGTAAGATAAATCCGAGGCGCATAGGATTTCGCTGGTGGCGTTGTGGCCTCGCCCAGGGTGGTACGCTCTGCCCGCTACGTGTCGCATTGTACGTATTATATGGACGATAGCCCTGTTCGTATGCATCAGCATCACCTTCGGGAGCAACATATTCGTACCGGCCTTCAGCCTTTGACTGAGACGAATCTGTAGCGTTCGGGTTACCCGAAGACTGCACTTGATATCCCTCTTGCATCATAGTAGTGTCATAACTGGATGGCGGCTCATCTCTAGGAACTCCCTCTTGATGCGGCTTACCCGACCAGGAATATGGATACTGCGGATATTGTATTTCATCGTCTTCATTCAACGAGTCTTGTTTGGATTGCAATCCTGGTTCAAATTCTTGTTGGCTCATAAATCGCTCCTTTATCCCACAGCCAGGAACATCAGACGCCTGTAGAGGCCGATCAATCGGCGGTGGGCGCCGTGAACCGGCCCCTACGCTCGTTTGCATATCACTATTTCATACACGCCCTGCAGGTCATCTTCTTGAGAACGATATATCGTTCTCTCTACATAACTACGTAATGCAGATACGAGAGTTGCACAGGCTTCTACCAGACTCATAACTCACTATTTTCGACACACAATACTATACAATAGTACACCTTTACACAGAAATGAAACAGAAATGAAAGCCATTCGTTATACTATAATGGTGCGAACTTGCAAGCCATCCAATAGATCATGCACGCTATACAGAAGTTTTCATTTGATTGAGAACCCGTTATTTGAATGCTAAAACGAAAAGGATCGTAAATGGACGAGTATAATGATATGCAGCATGATGAAGTGAAAGCCCTCGTTACTGCGGGAAGTGGCAAAAATGAAGCACTCAATGGAGATGCTCCACAGGAGAAGCCTGCTCCGCCTACCCGATCAATAGAGGCGACTCTATCTACAACCCCGGGAAATCTTTTGACAAACTTCTCGCCGCATCTCGTTCGCATCAACCGCTTACTTTTAATGAAACGGCGCCACGAACGTCTCAACCGCAGTGGAAGCATAGCCCCGTACATGGTGACTATAGTGGTTGTCATCTTCGCGGTGCTAATTTCCCTGCTCTCGGGTAGTGCAGGTATCGCATTTGCCTACTACCAGGCACAATTACCACTCCTTAATGGCATGGCTAATCATACACTGTTCCAATCAACGCGTATTTATGACCGCAAAGTGCGTTTACTATATGAACTCTATGACCCCAGATATGGCCGGCGTACCTATGTCAATTACACTGACATCTCACCCTTACTGGTAAACGCGACGGTTGCTGCCGAAGATCACACCTTTTGGAACAATAGTGGCGTTGACTTACAAGGTACCCTACGAGCTGCTCTTGCAAACGTGCAAAATCAGACGGTTGTTGAGGGCGGGAGTACCATCACCCAGCAGCTAATAAAGAATCAACTTTTCCTGGCTCAACCCCGTACTCTTCAAATCAAAGGGCAGGAAGCGTTCCTGGCATATGGTCTGACACAACAATACCCGAAGTGGAAGATCATGGAAATGTATCTCAATACGGTCTATTATGGCGACCTGAACTATGGGGTTGAGGCTGCAGCACAAAACTACTTCAATCTTCAGCCCAAATGCATGCGCTCGCGCTGCATTCCTGCGGTTGCACAACTTGATCTCGCCCAGGCATCGCTGCTGGCGGGCTTGCCTCGAAGTCCCTCATACTATGCCCCGACTGTTAATAAAACTGCCGCGCTCGCCCGGCAAGGTGAAGTTTTACAAGGCATGATCAACCTTGGTATGATTACCCCGAAAGAAGCCCAGCAGGCGGAACAAGAGATGGCGAAATTCACCTTTAAGGAGTTTACACACGGTATCCAGGCACCCCATTTCGTACACTACGTTATCGACCAGGTGCTGGTGCCACTGTTTGGGGCGCAAAACCTCCTGGATGGCGGTTATAACATCTACACAACACTGGATTTGGATATAGAGAAGAAGGTCGAGCAGATAACGTATAACCATCTCTATCACGTGACATGTGATAATTACCTTGGCTGTTATGGGCCATTGAACATCCAGAATAATGTGAATAACGCAGCCGTGGTAGTGATGAATCCGTCCAACGGCGAAATACTGGCGATGAATGGCAGCGCGAACTATAACGATAATCGACCGCAAGTAAGAGGAAATTATAATTCTGCGGCACTGCCGGCAATGCGTCAGCCAGGTTCGTCAATCAAACCAGTTATCTACGCTACGGCCTTTGAAATGGGTTGGTATCCGGCTATGATCCTGCAAGATCATCAGACCATCTATCCAACCCTGGTGTCGAATAACCCACCTACATACTATATGCCGCCGAACTACGATGGGCATTTCCATACCGGCTTTCCAATGACGGTGCGCAATGCGATAGCAAACTCGTTTAATATTCCTGCGGTCGATGCTATCGAGTTCGCAGGTATCCCCAACGTGTTAAACATGGCCGCACGTCTTGGACTTACCGAGATAGCCAGTAGGAAATCCAGTACTCTCGGTCCATCGCTGGCGCTCGGTACCGCAGAAGTATCGCTGTTGCATCTGACAGGTGCTTACGCCACTTTTGCCAATCAAGGCGTACGTGTACCACCAACGGCAATATTGGAGATAACCAATAGCCAGGGGCACCCTCTATACGCCTATAATGCCGCGCATCCACAGGGCGTGCGAGCTGTTAGTCCAGAAGTCGCTTTTCTGATGAGCAGCGTACTCTCAGACAAGGCATCACGCTATCACGAATTTGGTCCGGGCAACCCGCTTGAACTGGCGGATCGTCCTGCCGCCGCAAAAACTGGTACGACCGATAGTTTCCGTGATAACTGGACAATGGGCTATACGCCCTACCTGACTGTTGGAGTTTGGGCTGGAAACAGCGACAACAGCACGATGCAAAACGTGATTGGTATTACCGGCGCTGGCCCTATCTGGCACGATGTGATGGAGTATGTCTCGAACTACTATAACTACCCGCCTGATGATTTTATCAAACCGCTCGATGTGCAGCCTGGTATCGTTTCTGCGTATACCGGCCTCCTGCCTCATCCGGGCGAGCCCACCGTTACCGATTGGTTCACCAATGGCACGATGCCCACTATACAGGGTGCCAATGTTGCTTCTCTTCACTGTCGAAAGGATAAGTGTAAACAACAATGCCAGGACCAGGGACCAAATTGTGTACCGCCCACGCAAGTAACAACTCCCCAGGGGATACTGCCAAATCAATGATAGTATAATACATATAGGGGTGCAGGAGTCCTTGCGAGGGTAGGTTTTTAGAAGGAATCCTGCTGGGAGCGGCCTGGATCGCGTAGGGGCGGGAGTGGGGAGGGGATGCTTGCATCCCTCCCCCCTCCCGCCCCTACGCGACAGGATGCGTCTGAAGACAGTGCATAAAAGAATAAAACAGCGGAGGTTTTGCAGTCACATGTCTGATATATTGGAACAGGGCAGGGAACTTGATAGAAATAAGGAATCTGAACAAAAAGCGCCCGGAGTAACGGAGGAAGAGACCAGGGGGGAACAGCAAACAGAGGGCGCTGCCCCGGCTAATACTCCTTCCGGGATGACACCTGCGGAAACAGCATTTCGCCCACCTACACGCTCAGAACGGCGTACCTTGTGGCTCAAGGAGTATGGCGAACAGGATTTCGCGTTGCAGATGTGGGTACGCTTCGTGGAGCAGCAAGACCTGGAGATCGAAATGATGCTCCAGATGCATGGCTTGCTCGTCTTCGGCGTGATGGTCAGTACCCGGCGTTACGCGCAGTTTTATATTGAGCTAAATGAGGAACTCCATCGCGAGCGTGAACCTGAAACGGCGGATGCTTTACGTGAATACTATATTGCTCTTGTACCCCCATCGGATCAACCGGAAATCGGCCCTGAAGGGTTGCCCGTTGTCTCCCGCTACATTCACCTGAATGATGTCACAATTATGAGTGCCGGACATAAAATTAAGGTGCCTTACTGGCGAGGAAAAATCAGCGAGGTTGATGCATTTGTCGTCGGGGCTACCGCTGAAGAATAAATTTGGGCGCGATACATCGCGCCCCTCATCTCACGAGGACTGGCGACCCAAGGGGTGTAATCCCTTAAAAAACGTGTCGAAGTGGCTGCGCTGTGTTGTGCCGGCTGGGCGCCGCCAGCCGGCACAACACAGCGCAGCCACTTCGACACAAAATTGATGCGGCCCGCAAGCGGGCCGATTCAGAACAATGCCATCTGTTCTGGTGGATCTTCTTTTGGCTTAGGAGGTTCAGGCTTCATTTTGCCTTCTGCGCCTAAGCGTTCGGCCTCAGCAATGACCAATGGGATCTTCTTGAAATCGGAGCGAATGGTTTCTTTCAGGCTTTGCTGATGGAGACCCGCCGCGGGATGATACATAGCGATAAAGATACGTCCATCGCTCTTGCGGGCACGGCCATGAACAACGCTGATTTTATCGCTGCCAAAGAACTTTGCCATGGAATAACGACCAAGGGTCACGATGACCTGCGGGTTGATGGCGGCAATTTGGCGTTCAAGATAGTCATCACAAGCATTGATTTCCGCGGGCAGCGGATCGCGGTTGCCAGGGGGACGGCACTTTACCACGTTTGTGATAAATACTTCCGCACGCTTTAGATTGATGCTTGCCAGTAGTTCATCGAGAAATTGGCCGGCAGGCCCAACAAAGGGGCGTCCCTGTTTATCTTCGTGGAAGCCTGGGCCTTCGCCAATGAACATTACTTTAGCGTGCGGATTGCCCTCACCGGGGACCGCTTTTGTACGGCTTTTCCAGAGATCACATTTTTCGCATATAGAGACCTCTGCAGCTACCTCCTTTAAGATCTCCTCTGACGACATATTAACCTCTCTTAAATGGTTTTTTGAGCCCCACCGGCGGGGCAACCCAGCAGCAGGCGACCGCAAGGGTCGCCCCTACTACGCTACGGATGAATGAAGCGGTTATCAGGACCGTCCATGGTAGGGGCGACCCCTGTGGTCGCCCGCGAGTTACCAGCGGCGCTCTGGAGGACGCTGTCCATAGCCACCTTCGCGGCGGGGGCCACCAGGGCCACTAGGGCCACTGGAGCCACGGCCAGGATTCATTGGTCGACGCTGACCGCCAAAACCGCCACCGGAGCCACCGCGGTCACGGTCGTTATAGCCGCCGGACCGGCTGCCGCGCTCTCCGCCGTAGCCACCGCGATCACCACCACCGTAACCACCACCACGATCGTTATACCCACGGCCGGGCGTCGTATTCTCACGAGGGCGTCCGCCGCCATAACCGCCACCGCCTCGCCCACCCATGCCTCCGCGACCGGGGCCGCGGCCAGCACGCTCATTTTCCAAATCGGCGGCAGAGGGCATTTCACCACTTAATGCGGCACGGCGCGAGAGGTTCACACGACCCTGCTGGTCGACTTCCGTGACCATTACGGTGATTTCGTCGCCTACCGAGACGACATCTTCTGGCCGCATCACCTGGTAATCAGCCAGTTGCGATGTGCGAACCAGCCCTTCTTTGCCAGGCAGGATCTCCACAAAGGCGCCGAAATCCACCAGCCGGCGCACCGTACCGGTATAAATGCGGCCAACCTCAACCTCCTCGGTCAGTGCGCGTACAGCATCAAGAGCCGTTTGCATCGCATCGACGGAGGTCGCTGAGATATTTACAGAGCCATCGTCTTCAATATCGATCTTCGCTCCGCTCTCCTCTTGAATCTTGCGGATCATCTTTCCACCCGGGCCGATGACAGCGCCGATCTTATCAGGATTGATCTTGATTGTCTGAATACGCGGAGCATACGGTGATAACTCCTCGCGAGGAGCATCAATGGTATCCAGCATCTTCTCCATGATGAACATGCGTCCGTCGCGGGCCTGTTCCAGGGCCCTCGCCATAATTTCGTAGGTAATACCCTTGACCTTGATATCCATCTGGAGAGCTGTAACTCCATCTGCAGTGCCGGCAACCTTGAAGTCCATATCACCCAGGGCATCTTCGATTCCCTGAATATCGCTCAAAACCGCCCATTTGCCTGCGCGATCACCCTCGCCTGTGATGAGCCCCATGGCCACACCGGCAACCGGTGCATGAATTGGCACTCCAGCATCCATCAACGCCAGTGTTGTGCCGCACACAGATCCCATCGAGGTCGAGCCATTCGAGGAAAGGACATCGGACACGGCGCGAATTGTATAAGGGAACTCGTCGTGCGCGGGAATAACCGCGGCTACTGCACGCTCGGCCAGTGCACCATGCCCAATCTCACGACGGCCTGGGCCACGTAGAGGTTTACTCTCACCAGTCGAGAATGGTGGGAAGTTATAGTGATGCATAAAGCGCTTGCTCTCGCTGCGGCCCAGTCCATCGAGCACCTGCTCCTCACCTGGAGAGCCAAGCGTTATTACGCTGAGTACCTGTGTTTGTCCACGGGTGAAAATGGCGGAGCCATGCGTGCGCGGCAGCAATCCTACTTCACAACTGATGGGGCGTATTGTCTTGAGATCGCGTCCATCCGGGCGAAGGCCATTGTCCAGGATATTGTTGCGGACATACGACTTCAGTTCCTTCTCATAGAAAGCGATGATGTCTTTCAAACGATCCGGGTACTCTGCGCCCAGCACTGTTACCAACTCATTCTGTACCATACTGATGGCCGCTGAACGAGCGGTTTTATTTGGGTTGTTGACAGCGGCTTCAAAGCGCGGGTATACAAACTCTGCTACTCTCTTTTGTAATTCCTGGTCAACCAGGCCAGGCTCAAAAGGACGCTTGGCAACGCTCACAGCCTGCGTCAGCTTTTCCTGCATCTTGATGATATCTTGCAGGGCTTCCTGGCCGAAGCGCACTGCCTCCAGCATCGTTTCCTCAGGAAGCTCCTTCGCGCCCGCTTCAACCATCATGACCGCGTCAGCAGTGCCTGCGATAGCGAGATCAAGCCGTGAGGCGTTCATCTGAGACTCAAGCGGATTAATGACGAACTGGTCATTTATGTAGCCAACGCGCACCGCGCCTACTGGACCCGCAAAGGGAATATCCGATACGCTGAGAGCAGCCGAAGCACCAACAATGCCCATAATATCGGAATCATTCTCTTGATCCGCCGAGATAACAGTAATCACGATCTGTACGTCGTTACGATATCCTTTAGGAAAGAGGGGACGGAGAGGACGATCAGCGAGGCGACAGGCAAGAATGGCGTGTTCAGATGCTCGCCCCTCACGTTTGATAAAGCCGCCGGGAATTTTGCCAGCGGCATACATTCGCTCTTCTACATCAACAGTTAAAGGGAAAAAATCAATGCCTTCACGAGGCTCATCGCTGCCAACTGCAGTGGCCAGGATGACGGTATCGCCATAGCGCACCAGTACGGCGCCACTGGCTTGTTCTGCCACGCGACCAGTTTCAATACTCATAACTCGGCCACCGATGACAGCTTCTTGACGGTGAATCATAGTTCCTCCGGACTACTTACTTACTACTACTCTTGTAGAGTAACTTTCGGCTTCGTTCAATCGAATAGCGAATACTCACCAAGTGTACCTCTAAAAAGGGGGTACCACTCTGGGGCCTTGATGTGTCGCAACCTGCTTCCCCTGCTCGTTCGTTCGTTCGTTCAATGCTCATCCAGTTGGTTTTCATTCCCAGGTATTACGAAAACTGGATGCTACAACTATCGTTACTAAACTTGTCTACCGTTGTCTTCCTTACCCTCTGTTGTTTTACTCTTCTGCATCAACCATCGAGTGTGGTGGGGGATTACCTTCTTCTGTCACTTGTCGCTGTTCGTTTCGATCTCTCTTCAACATGTGCATGTGTCTCAGCGGTGGGAGAAAAGTGGAGCCGCGGTCGGGCATAACTTACAGCTATCCAGCCAACCAGGCTAGATACAAAGAAGCAATTACGGCGCGTTGCCATCACAAAGTGCGCCGACCGCATCCAACACAATTTTTATAATTAATGGCGTAAGCCAAGTCTTGCGATCAGGTTTCGATAACGTTCTGGGCTTTTCTTACTAAGATAGGCCAGGAGTCGTCGGCGCTGACCAACCAACATCAACAAACCACGACGCGAATGCAAATCATGTTTATGAACTTTAAGATGTTCAGTAAGCTGATTTATGCGCCGGGTCAGGATTGAAACCTGTACCTCAGGCGAACCTGTATCCGAGTCGTGCATGCGGGATTCAGCGATGATTTCCGTTTTTTCTTCAACACTTAACGGCACTCTTATTACACCTCCTGTGTGCCTGGACAAGCAGAGGAAACTTTACGTTCGCATTATAGCATGCAAGGCAATGGGAGTCCAGCTATTATTTGCTAAGCCAGGCAATTCAACAATGGGGGGTTCAAAGAAGGAGCAAGCCCCTTTGAACCCCTGATAAATCTGGCTACTTAATGGTAACCTTTGCGCCAACCTCGGACATCTTCTCTGCGACCCTCTCAGCCTCTTCCCTGGAGACGCTCTCTTTAATAGGCTTGGGAGCCTCGTCAACGACCGCCTTCGCCTCTTTCAGACCCAGGCCTGTGAGTTCGCGCACAACCTTGATGACGTTGATTTTGTTGGGGCCAACCTCTGAGAGGATAGCATCAAACTCTGTCTGCTCCTCAACGGGAGCAGCGGCAGGCGCAGCTTCAGCTGACGCCGCAGCAGGTCCTGCTGCGGCAGCGACAGGGGCAGCGCTTACACCCCATTTTTCTTGCAGAGTCTTGGTCAACTCTACCAGTTCCAATACGTTCAGTTTCTCAATTTCGGTAATAATGGAATCTACGGACATGTGTTTTTTCTCCTCAAATTACTCGGCAGCTTCGCCGCCTTTAAGTTGTTCGGCGTGTGCTTGAATTACATAACATAAGTCGCGCAATGGCGCGGTAAGCAAACTATAGCTGGTAGCGAGCGGTCCCTGAACGACACCAACGACCTGGGCCTTGGCGTAGTTCTTTCCGCCTGGTATCCTGGCAAGGCTTTCAACCTGGTCAGCAGTCAGTGCGCGACCACCAAGGATACCCGACTTTAGTACTGCCACCCTGGATGTTTGTACATAATCGGCGACAGCCTTAGCAGCAGCCACCTCGTCATCGTAGCCGAATGCAACAGCAGTCTGACCGTTAAAGATACTCTTATCCAGGTTCTCCATATTGTTGCGCTCTGTCGCGATACGCAAGAGCGTATTTTTAGCGACATGGAACTCCACCCTGGCGGCACGCATTTTACTGCGCAGTTCGTTCATATCCTTGACTTTCAAGCCCTGCGTCTGTACGAGTATAGCCACTACTGCACGCCCCAGCTTGTCAGCCAATTCATCAATTTTTTCTGCCTTTGCCTGTGTAGGCATGTGTAGCCTCCCTCCTTTCTGGGAATTCGCAATCTATAAAAAAGAGCCTCCGGTTGATTACCGAAGGCTACGACGAGTGTCTGTCTCAGTATGTACGCTTGTTTTTCTTGCCTGCATCGAATCAACAGGTTAAATGCAACAAGCCTATACAAACCTTAATAAACGACCCCTCGGCAAGCTGGCACTTTTGGTGCCATTTACATGCTCAAGGCATACTTGCTGTCTTCGGCTGGTTTAGCTATATTTAATTATATCATGGGGGCACATCGCGCCCCCATTTTGTTTAAACAGGTTTCAGAGCAAGAGCTGCAGGTACATCCAGCCGGATGCTTGGTGACATCGTAGATGACAACACAACGCTCTTGACATATGTACCTTTGGCACCCGATGGCCTGGCTCTTACTACCGCGTCAACGACGGAGGCAATGTTTCCCAACAACGCATCCTCATTAAAGGAAAGTTTTCCTGCTGGAATATGCAGTAGAGAGGTCTTATCGACTTTGAACTCGACACGTCCTGCTTTGACATCACGAACCGTTTTCGCGATATCGAAAGTAATCGTGCCGGCCTTAGGGCTAGGCATCAGCCCTCGTGGGCCAAGCTTTTTACCGAGTCGCCCAACTTTGCCCATCACATCGGGTGTTGCAATCGCAACATCAAAGCCGAGCCAGTCGCCTTCGATCTGTTTTATCAGGTCATCCAGACCAACGAAGTCTGCGCCAGCCGCTTCCGCTTCGTTAGCTTTCTCGCCCTGCGCGAATACCAGCACCTTAACTTCTTTTCCGGTACCTGCGGGCAGCATAGCTATGCCGCGCACCATCTGGTCCGCGTGGCGAGGATCGACACCCAGCTTCATGTGAACCTCGAGCGTGGGATCAAATTTCACATAGTTCATTTTCTTGAGGAGTGAAACTGCTTCCTGGGGCTGATAGAGCTTGCCAGATTCGACAAGCTTCTCCGCTTCCAGATATTTTTTTCCGTGATTTGACATATATTTTCTTTCGCCCTCCTTGTGGCAGAATAACCGCAGTGACTTGCGGGCAATCTTTGCTTGTTTGCTAATTTACTAACTTACAGTAATGCCCATGCTGCGAGCGGTGCCTTCGACCATTCGCTCAGCGCCCTCAATATTTATAACATTGAGGTCTTTCATTTTTATTTCGGCGATTTCGCGCAACTGATCGCGGCTAATCGTACCGACCCTCGTTTTGTTAGGGATGGGTGACCCTTTTTCAACACCAGCAGCCTTCTTCAAAAGGTCCGTTACTGGTGGTGTCTTCAAAATGAATGTGAATGAACGATCTTCGTAGATCGTAATTTCAGCAGGGATGATCATACCCACCTGGCCCGCGGTCCGCTCATTGTACTCCTTGCAGAACGCCATGATATTGACGCCCTGAGGGCCAAGAGCGGTACCGATCGGGGGCGCTGGATTAGCCTTCCCTGCCGGAATCTGTAGTTTGACTACAGCCCTGACACGTTTTGCCATCTTGTTACAAACTCCTCAAGAAAGGATTAGATTTTCTCGACCTGGAGGAAATCCAGGACGACTGGTGTCTCACGACCGAAAAACGAAACAAGCACTGTCACCTTATTCCGGTCCATATTAATATCGCTGACAGTGCCAATAAACTCGGTGAAAGGTCCATCAATAACACGTACGCTCTGACCTTTAGAGAAACTGATTTTGGCCTTTGGCTTCTCCGTCTCCTTGGTTACCTGCTTCAAGATGGATTTGATCTCATGCTCCTGAAGAGGCACGGGACGCGTACCAGAACCAACGAAGCTAGTGACACCAGGTGTGTTACGTACAACATACCAGGCTTCATCGCTCATAATCATCTCCACCAGCACATAGCCGGGGAAGACCTTACGCTGTACAGTACGCCGTTGGCCCTGTTTAATCTCCACCTCCTCTTCCATGGGTACAATTACCCGGAAGATTTTGTCACGCATATCCATTGAAGCAATGCGCGCTTCGAGATGGCTTTTCACCTTATTTTCATAGCCTGAGTAGGTATGGATGGCGTACCACCTGCACTCACCTGACTCAGATCTCGACTTCTGCTCTTCTGTATTGTCTGGCGTTCTCTTTTCAGACTCATTGGTATGTTCTTCAGTTACCACGATATTTCCCTCATCGCAAGACCTGCCTTGCACTCCTCTCGATCCACACGGGAGAGGCCCGCGTAGTTGCAGCAGAGTAGGAGGAATGTATTCCAAGGCCTACCTGCCGCTAATCAGTTGGAAGAGCTTAAAAAGCCCCAGGTCTGCTATACCTAATACGATACCAACGGCGGCTGAAAGCGCGATAACCACAAAGGTCATATTCCTGGCTTCCTGAAAGGTTGGCCATGTCACTTTATAACGCAGTTCATAGTAGGACTCGCGAACAAAACGAACAATGCGACTGTTACGGAGCCTTGTCTGAAACGCCGAAGGCTGCCCGGTGTCATGTTTTACAGACTTGCTCTCCCTAGCCTCACGCTGTCTGCGGTCCTCCCGTTCGCGCGCCACTGCTTTAGCGTTCCTATTCTGCTCTTTCTCGCCGCCTCGAACTTTTGATTCAGCCACTTCGCTCTGGCTAGCATTTTTCTTTTTGTCGGCCATTTTATTTGCCACGTTCAACCTCTCTCGATCAGGAGCGATCGTACCTTTCACGACGTGGGGTATCTACCTGACCCTGTTAGCTACTTGGTTTCGCGGTGGATAGTATGCACACGGTCGGTAGGACAAAACTTCCTCAGCTCAAGGCGCTCAGGATTATTCTTTTTGTTCTTTGAGGTGGTGTAGTTCCGCTGCCTGCAAATCGTGCAAGCCATCGTAGTAACGACGCGGTTCTCCTTACCTTTACTAGCCATATCCTCCTCCTCTCAATAAGCATTAGCGCTTATCATTTGCCGTGTATGTTTGCTGTATTAGTATTATAACTTGTTACAACAAATATACATGGCAAAGCAGCAAACTTAGCTCTCGACCCTGGTGCAGACGCCAGCGCCAACCGTCCTACCACCCTCGCGAATGGCAAAATTGACGCCCTCTTCCATCGCCACCGGCTGGATAAACTCCACCGTCATCTCGATGTTGTCTCCCGGCATCACCATCTCCACCCCCTCCGGCAGCTTGATCGCTCCCGTCACATCGGTGGTGCGCACATAGAACTGCGGCTGGTACCCGTTGAAGAACGGCGTATGCCGCCCTCCCTCTTCCTTCGACAACACGTACACCTGTGCCTTAAACGTCTTATGCGGCTTGATCGACCCCGGCTTCGCTAACACCTGCCCACGCTCCAGATCGGTGCGCTCCACCCCGCGCAACAGGCAGCCCACGTTGTCTCCGGCGATGCCCTGATCCAACGTCTTCTGGAACATCTCCACTCCTGTCACTACCACCGTGCGCGTCTCCTCCTTCATGCCCACGATCTCCACCGAATCACCCACCTTGACGATCCCTCGCTCGATACGCCCGGTGCCCACCGTCCCGCGTCCTTTGATGCCAAACACATCTTCAATCGGCATCAGGAACGGCTTATCGGTGGCTCGCGGCGGCGTGGGGATGTAGTCATCCACGGCATCCATCAACTCCCAGATGCAGGCTGCCGCCGGGTCGTTGCGCGACAGGTCGCCCGTGCTCTCCAAGGCCTGCAGCGCCGACCCTCTGATCACCGGCACATCATCGCCGGGAAACTGGTACTTAGAGAGCAATTCGCGCACTTCCAACTCCACCAGTTCCAGCAACTCCTCGTCATCCATCATGTCCACTTTGTTCAAAAACACCACCATGGCCGGCACTTCCACTTGCCGCGCCAGCAAGATGTGCTCGCGCGTCTGGGGCATCGGCCCATCGGGCGCGCTCACCACCAGGATGGCG
>Ga0099828_10000636_pt1 | contig 21854 bp, 18 predicted proteins | sample CZO8metaG_2_FD_79338 | JGI IMG/M metagenome (GOLD analysis project Ga0099828, IMG submission 79338) | Vadose zone soil microbial communities from the Eel River Critical Zone Observatory, Northern California, USA - CZOApr15con2H1.8 metaG | ecosystem: Environmental > Terrestrial > Soil > Vadose... | reverse complement strand
GCGCGCGGGCATCAGGGGCAACGCGTGCACCAGCGCTTACGCCGCAGGGGCCGCCGACCGGCGCAGAGTCCGCACCCGATATCGCAGGGACGTGGATGCGCTATCAACGGATGGTCGCGGCTGGTGTTGGACCGGCGTCGCTCGAGGAGTTGATCCGAGGGGGCTCTGCCAAGGGAGGAAACGGAGGCGAACCAGTCGATATCAAGACGCTTCTCTACAAGGGAGCGAGTGCCCGCCAGCGCGCGCAGGAGCTGCGCGAGGCGGCCAAGCGCGCAAGCGGCGAGAGCCTCCGCGCGATCATCGACGAAGTCTGCGATCTCGTTGTCCTCGCCATCGAACCCGAGTAACAAAAGCCGCTGGAGGGGAGCCTGGCTGATTGGGCTCGCCATCAGCGCGGCATTGCTGGTCTGGGTGCTGTACAAAATCGACCCACGACAAGTCTGGACATACGCGCAGCACGCCAATGGGTGGCTGCTGCTCCTCACGGTCGTCGTGGCAACCGTCACGTTTCCGGTGCGCGCCATCCGCTGGCGTCTGATTCTGCGCGATGTGGATGGCCATCGCTTTCCGTTGTTGCCGTTGTGGCACGCCACGACGATCGGCTTCATGGCCAATAACCTGCTGCCGGCTCGCGCCGGGGAAGTCGCGCGCGCCTACGTCGCGTCGCGCCAGCTGCCGGTGCGGTTCACCACGGCGCTCGGCTCGATCGGCGTGGAGCGGGTGTTCGACGCGCTCGTCATGCTGGGGCTGATGGCGGTGGCGATCGCGGCGCCATCGTTCCCGTCGAACGCGCTGGTGGGTGGGCGCTCGTTAGCGGCGGTCGCCACGTCGGCGGCGCTTGTGTTCGGCGCGCTGTTGCTGCTCGCGCTCGTGATCGTGCACCGGCCGGCTCCGTGGCTCGCGCTGTTCGCGCGCATAGCGCGCCGCCTGCTGCCGCCGCGCATCGCCGAGCGAGTGATCGCGGGAGCCGAAGGCGTGCTCGCGGGCCTGGCCGTGCTCAAGAGTCCGGGCCGGTTCGCCGGGGTCGTGCTCTGGTCGCTGGTGCTCTGGATCAAGAATGCCGCCGCCTTCGCGATCTGCTTTCGCGCCTTCGGACTCGCCATTCCGCTGGAGGCGGCGCTGCTGCTGCAAGGGATCATCGGTTTCGGCGTCGCGGTCCCTTCAACGCCCGGCTTTCTTGGCGTCTTCGAGGCCGCCACGCTGGTGACGCTGCGGTTGTACGGTGTGGACTCGAGTCTGGCGGTGAGCTACGCGCTGACCTACCACCTGACGACGTTTCTGCCGATCACGCTGCTCGGCTTGTGGTCGCTGTCGCGCCTCCATATCAAGCTACGCGAGCTCAGCACCGCGACGGAGGGAGAAGCGGCGTGACCGTGGTTCGCGTCGCGGCGCATGCCAAGGTCAACCTCTTCCTGCGCATCCTGGCGCGGGAAACGTCGGGCTTCCATCAGATCGAAACAGCGTTCGCCCTGCTCGAGCTGGCGGATGAGTTGGTTGTGCGGCGCACCGACTCCGGTGTGACGCTGGAGGTGAATGGTCCAGACCTCGGCCCGAGCGACGAGAACCTGGCGGTACGCGCTGCGCGCATGGTGCTCGATGCGACCGGCAATCACTTCGGCGTCGCGATCAAGCTCGCCAAGCGGATTCCCGTGCGCGCAGGGTTGGGTGGGGGCTCGAGTGACGGGGCCGCGGCGCTGCACGCGGTGAACACACTGGCCGGCAACGCCGTGCCGCGACACGAGCTACTCCATTTCGCCGCGAAGCTCGGCGCCGATGTCGCTTTTTTCGCCGGCGGCGCGGCGCTCGCGTTGGCGTGGGGCCGCGGCGAGCGCCAGTTCCGCATGCCTCCTCCGCCATCACTTCCCGCGCTGGTTGCCATCCCACCGGTTCAAGTGGCGACTCCCGACGCTTACACGTGGTGGGACGAGCAGAATCGCTCGCCTGGAACGCGCGGACCCGTGACGCTCGATGCGGAGGCCCTCGGTACGTGGGGAAGCATCGGACGGCTCGGTGGCAACGACTTCGAGACCGTGGTGTTCGGCAAGCATGCGGCGCTGCGCACGCTGTACGAGCGGGTCGCCGAAACGGGGCCGGTCTGGCTGCGTCTGTGCGGTTCGGGGAGCGCCGTCGCGGCAGTCTATAAGAAGGAGAGGGAGCGCGACGACGCGATGCAGCGGCTCGGCTCAACGCACCAGCGATTGATTGCGACCGCGACGCGAGCGGAGCCCGCGCCCGGAGTGCAAGCGTTATAGCTCTCTGCCGCGCCGCCCGAACCGGAACGGCGGAGCCAGCGAAACATCGGGAAGGCCACCGAGCACGTCGTATCCGCCGGAACGCATCGCAGCGACGTCGCGCAAGACATCGATGAGCCGCGACCGGCAGCTCTCCATCGCTGCGATGCGCTCTTCCAGAAATCCTAACCGCTTGCGCAGAATTTCCGTGAGACGCTTCGAGGCCACGGGACGGTCGGCATCACGAAGAAACAAAATTTCTTTGATGTCGCCGATGGTGAGGCCGCAATTCTGGAGCTGTCGGACGAGGCGGATGCGTTCCAGTATAGTTGCGTCGTAGATCCGATGTCGACTCTTGGTGCGCCCCGGCTGTTCGAGCAGGCCGGTGCGTTCATAAAAGCGGATTGCGTCGCGGGTCACGCCACTGCGTGTCGCCACATCACCGATACGTAGTCGATCCTTCACAAACGAATGGTACACCTGGACGATTGACCCGGATCAAGTGATCAAGTGGACTCGCGCTGTTGCAGTGCTGCAACAACTTCTTGCTACCGGCCCAACGCCTGCGCCTCGAACACCGCGCGGGCGCGTCGCTGCCTCCCCGCTCGATTAGGAATCATGACTTGAGATAGAGCCGTTGGGGGTCCAGCACTTCTCGCAATAACTGCAGCTCCGCGCTGGTGGGCGGGTCCAATCGATTCAACCGCGACCGGCTTTTGAGCTCCCACCCTACCCCGGCGCGGACGTCTGCCGGCTCGACACCGGGATACAATCCGGCGAGCACCAGCTCCCCGCTCGCTTCGTCTCGCTCGAGCACGCCCTTGTCGGTGATCACCTTGGCGACGCGCTGGCCCGGACTGGTCAAGAAATCGACGCGCTCGGGAAACGCGCGGGGCGACAGCTTCGAGACGATGAGGATGCGCTGGGCGTGAATCGCGATCTCCGCGGCGCCCCCCGAGCCGGGGAGCCGGACCTTGGGCCGCTCGTACGGCCCGATGACGGTGGTGTTGATGTTGCCCCGGCGATCCACCTGCGCCCCGCCGAGAAAACCGACCTCGATGCGTCCGTTCTGAAGAAACAGCTGAAATACGTCCGCCATGCCGCACACCATGAGCGAGCCGGTGACGAGCGCGGGATCGCCGATCGAGACAGGAAGCCGCGACGGCGTCGCACCCACCGCGCCCGACTCGTAGATCAGCACCAGATTCGGCGCGTGGGTGCGTCGCGCCAGGTTGCACGCCAGGTTCGGCAGGCCGATGCCCACGAACACGACTTCGCCGTCCGCCAGCTCCCGCGCGGCCACGGCGGCCATCATCTCGTCGGGCAAGTAGTCAGAAGCCGTAATTGACTCCGGCGCAGCGCTGCTCGCCCGCCTTCAACCGCTCCGCCAGCCTCGGCTGCTTCTGCATGTACTCGGCGCGATCACGCACGCCGTAGACGAATTCATCCAGATAACCTGCGAGCTCGGTGCGGTCACGCGAGATCGCGTCCCAGCCAACGTAGAAATCGTTGTCGCGGTCGTAGTAACCCTGCGCGTACGACGGATGCGCGCCCCACGGCTCGACGACAACGGCATTCACGATCACCGCCGGAATCAGCGTCCGATTCGGATCGGAACGGATCACGCGCTCCTCCACCAGCTCCTCGACGACGACAATCACACGCTGCGACGCGAACGCGGCTTCCTTCTGCACGCCGAGCAGACCCCAGATCTGCGTGTTGCCCTGCGCGTCGGCGCGCTGCGCGTGCACGATCGTGACGTCGGGATTGAGGGCGGGGACCGTCGCCAACGCCTCGCCCGTGTACGGGCACGTCACCGACTTGATACGGGGATTGGCGCGCGGGAGATCGGTGCCGGCGTAGTCGCGCAGTGTCCAGAACGGCAGCCGCGCGGCCCCTGCGGAGAACCGCGCCACCATGCCGAAATGCGAGTATTCCTCGATCTCGAGCGTCTGTCCTTCGACCGCGCGCCGAAACGCGTGCAGCGAGCCCACACCGGGATTGCCGGCCCAGGAGAACACGAGCTTCTTCGCGCATCCCGCGGCAATCATCTGGTCGTAGATCAAGTCGGGCGTCAGGCGGCACAGCGTCAGGTCGCGGCGGCGCTGGCGGATGATCTCGTGTCCCGCGGCGAACGAGATCAGGTGGGTGAAGCCTTCAATGACGACGACGTCGCCGTCGCGCACGTGTCGCGCGACGGCGTCCTGCATCGACATGACTTTTGACGCTAGTCCGACATCTCGTGCAGGCACTCGTCGATGATCCGGAGGGCAGTGTCGACGTCGTACTCATCCACGACCAGCGGGGGAGCAAGCCGCAGCGAGCTCTTCCCGCAGCCAAGGAGCAAGAGGCCCTTCGTGAAGGCGCGGCCCACGATCTCGTGGGGAATGTCCGGCGCAGGCTCACGCGTTTCGCGGTCCTTCACGAATTCCACTCCCACCATCAGCCCGCGGCCGCGCACATCGCCGATCGCTGCGTACTTCTCCTGAAATTTGCGCGCGCCCGTGATGAGACGGTCCCCCATCCTCACGACGTTGGGGAGCAGCTCCTTCTCGACGATATCGAGGGTGGCGAGCGCCGCCGCGCAGCACACCGGGTTGCCGCCGAACGTGGTCCCGTGCGCACCGGGCTGCCATTTCATGATCGATTCCTTGGCGATGATCGCGCCGATCGGCATGCCGCTGCCGAGACCCTTTGCGGAGAGCAGGATGTCGGGCTCGATGCCTTCGTATTCACACGCCCACATCTTTCCGGTGCGCCCCACGCCGCATTGCACTTCATCGCAGACGAGCAGGATGCCGTAGCGATCGCAGAGCTCGCGTAAGTCTTTGAGGTAGCCGGCCGGCGGCACCACGTAGCCGCCCTCTCCCTGGATCGGCTCTACAAAAATCGCGGCGACGCTGTCGGGCGGCACCTTCTTGACGAACAACTCTTCTTCGATCCACGAGGTGCAGCGCGTTGTGCAGGCCGACTCACCGCGGCAGTACTCGCAGCGATAGCGATAGCCATACGGCACGTGATGGACCTCGGGAAGAAACGGCGCGAACCCCGACCGCTGGACCGCCTTGCTCGCCGTGAGGCTCAGAGCGCCGTAGCTGCGTCCGTGGAAGGCGCCGAGGAAGCCGATGATCGCGGGCCGGCCCGTGGAATGACGCGCCAGCTTGATGGCGCCCTCGACCGCTTCGGTGCCGGAGTTCGAGAGGAACACGCGCTTCTTGCTCGGGCCGGGCGCGAGCTGCGCGAGCCGCTCGCACAGCGCCGCAAAGCTCTCGTAGTAGAAGTCGCTGCCGCAGATATGAAGGAAGCGTGCCGCGGCGTCCTGGACGGCCTTCACAACCTTCGGATGCCCGTAGCCCGTCGAGGCGACGGCGATCCCCGCCATGAAATCGAGGAAGCGATTGCCGTCGACATCCTCGACGACGGCGCGCTCGCCGCGCGCCACCGCGAGCGGATACTCTTTGGGATACGACGTGGAAGCAAAGCGGTCCTGCCGCTCGACGATGGCGCGCGCCTTGGGACCCGGCGGCGGCACGACGATCCGGGGATAGTCTCGGGCCACGGTCATGTCTCAATCACCAAGTGTCTTCTCGAGCGCCTTCGTGAACCGGCTCACGATCTCGCCGATTTCCTCTTCCGTCACGATGAACGGGGGGGCCACCATGACGAGATCGCCGTTGGTGCCGTCGGCCTGCCCAACATTGGGCCACACCGTGAGGCCGGCGTCGAGTGCGGCGTCAGCGAACCGCTCGGCGAATTTTGCCGAGCGCGCGAATGGCGCGCGGCTGGCCTTGTCTGCGACGAATTCGATGCCGGCGAGGAGGCCGCGCCCGCGCACATCGCCGACATGCGGCAGGTCAGCCAGCGGACGGAGCCGCTCGTGCAGCACACGGCCCATCCGCGCGCACCGCTCGACCAGCTTGTTCTTCTTCAGATAGCGCATCGTGGCCACACCAGCGGCGCAGGCGACCGGGTGATGCGAGAACGTCTGGGCATGCATGAAGCTGCCGGAGCCCTTGGCGATCGCATCCACGATTTTGTCAGGCGCCGCAATGGCGGACAGCGCCGCGTACCCGCCTGAGATCCCCTTCCCCAGCGTCATGATGTCGGGCGCGACGCCGTACGGCTCGATCGCCCACCAGGTGCCCGTGCGGCCCACACCTACGAGCACCTCGTCAGCGATGAACAGGACGTCGTGGCGATCGCAGATCTCCCGCACTCGGCGGAAGTACTCGGGACGGGTCGTGGAGCCGCCGGTGGACGAGCCGCCGACCGGCTCCGCGATGAACGCGGCCACATTCTGGGCGCCGAGCCGGGTGATCGCTTCTTCCAGCACGTTGCCACTACAGACCGGACACGAGGCATTCTGACCGCCGCATTCACAGCGATAGGGATACGAGGCCGGGATGCGGTGCACGTCGACGAGCCAGGGGCGGAACATCGCTTTGTACGCTTCCCGTGCCGACGCCGAGAGTGCGAGCAGCGTGCTGCCGTGATAGCCGGGACCGAGCGCGATGATGCGGTTTTTGTCCGGACGTCCCCGCTCGATCCAGTACTGGCGCGCCAGTTTCAGCGCGGCCTCGACCGCCTCCGACCCACTACAAAGGAAGTACAGCTTGGAAAGCTCACCGGGGAGCGTCTCGGCCAGCTCGTCCGCGAGATTCTCGACCGGGCCGTGCGTGAACATGGTGCCGGAGAGATACCCGTATTGGCGACACTGCTCGGCGATCGAATCGGCGATTTCGGGATTCGAATGGCCGATGTTCGCGACGTACGCGCCGCCGACGGCGTCGAGGTAGCGCTTGCCGCGCTCGTCGATGAGCCAGCACCCCTCGCCGCGAACGATCTTGGGGTACTCGTAGCCGAGCTTCCGATAGAAGACGTGGCTGTTGGGGTAGCGGTGAGCGGTCACGACGCAAAGCTACTGCGTGGACTGCCAGCCGTCATTAACTTGCATGCCGGCGCGACACTGGCCCCTCGTCCAATGGCAGGACAGCGGACTTTGGATCCGTCAATCTAGGTTCGAATCCTAGGGGGCCAATTGCAGTTCCGGCCACCAAATTCCCACCATGAAACCCGACGCCGTTGCCCCATTACGGATGCGCACCCAGCGTTTGTGGGGAACGCGCTTCGACACCCCCCGCGACGTCGTCCGCTGGCTGCTCCAGCTCACGGCGCCTCGGGTGCACGCCCTGAATGCGTACTACAACAAACAGCACGAGCTCGACAAGAAGGTCTTCACCAAGTCCAACACGCTCATCGCCAAGGCACTAAAGGGAGCACACCTACGCGCTGCTCGACGAACGAGCCCCCCAAACGACGACGCTCGAGCATGAGGCAGCGCTGGCCGAGGCTGGGCGACGCGCCCTTCTTCAACGCCGTGCTGCTCGATGGCCGGCTGGTCGGGCATTGTAAACCCACCGCGCAGCGGAACTCAGTCCTCATCGAGACGGTTCTGAACCGGACACTCAATCGTGAGGAGAAGAACGCCTTGGATGCCGCGATCAACGCGTACGGCAAATTCGCTGGCTTGACGGCCGCTCGGAAGCGCGGCAAGTAGTCGCATGGCAAAGAAAGCCGAGGCCCGCAGCTCCGAGACGGGTCGCTCCTACCGGCTGGACCGCCTCATCGGCCAGGGCGGATTCGGCGAGGTTTACCTGGCGACCCCCACGCCTCCGGGCGGGGGGGGGCTGCCGCCGCAGGTTTGTATCAAGATCAGCCATCGTCTCACAGCCTGGCTTCGCGAGGCCTACTTCGCTGAGCTGCTCGAGGAGGAGCCGCGCGCGCTGCGGGTGTTCGACCGGTTCGCCGAGGTCGATGGCGACGGCATGCGCTACTGCATGGTGATGGAGTACGCCGAGCACGGCGACGTGGGCGCGTGGCTCAAGCAGCGCGGCCCGCAGCCCGAGCGCTTCGTCCGCCGCGAGATCGCGGCGCTCCTCGGCGCGCTCGACACGCTGCATCGCGGCCAGGCGCTGCACCGCGATCTCACGCCCTTCAACGTGTTCGTGTGCGAGAACGAGCAGCTCAAGCTCGGCGACTTCGGCATCGCCCGGCACCAGCGCAATCGCCATGGTGTCACCGCCGACGCGTTCAACCCGCTCAATGCGCCGACGGAGATCGCGTGGGGCTGGATCCGGAGATGGCAGCAACGCGATGACATCTATCAGGTCGGCCAGCTCGCGGCGATGCTGTTACGCGGTGACATCACGAGTCCGATGCGCAGTCGCGACGTCCGCGGCCTACCCTGTAGCGACCACCTGAAGGAAGTCATTCACCGCTGTCTGGGGAGCCGCGGCAGGCGCTACGAGGCCGCCGGCGAGCTCATTGCAGCGCTGCGACATCGTCCGAAGGAGCTGGCGGTGGGTCGCGTCGCGACTCTTGCTGGAAAGCGGCTGTCCATCACGGGGTTCCTGCGTCGTCCGCGAAGCGAGGCTATCGCCGCGGCCCGCAAGGCGGGCGCGATCATACAATCGAAACCTGGGCGGACGACCGATGTGCTGGTGCGTGGGCGGCCGAACCAGCTGCAGATTGCCGGCGAGGATGGCGGTACGAAGCTGATGGAAATCCGGCGACTGGCGGCGCTAGGACACCGGATCACCATCATCGGGGAGAAGCAGTTTTGGAAACTGGCCGCGCCCAGGACGCGGGCGCGGCGGCGGAAAGGCTAGCGGGCCGTTAGGGTGTAACCGTCTTCTCAGTCCCCCCGTGCGGTTCGTCGCCCAGCAGGTAGCGCCACGCATCGCGCAGCAGGGGGACGCCGCCGGAGCCGATGGGAGTGTTGTTATCGCGCGCGGTGCTTTGGTGCGGCGCGTTTGGAGCGTCGTATCCCAGCGTCGGCCGCAGGTCGGTGTAAACGATGTGCGTCCCACCGTATGGCGGTTCGTTCAACTCCGCGATGACCGGCTCCCCGAACTGTTCCAGCTCGAGCGCTGCGAGGTTCGCGGATCCCGACAACCAGGTGATCGCGATCGTGAAACAAGGCGAAATACTTTGACACGGGCGTCGCTCCAATGGAGATCGAGCGGTCGGCCTCTTCGGTCACGCGCGCATCGGGCGGTCCCGAGAACATGACGACGCGATTCACGTGGTGGAGCTTTCCGATCAGAGCCGCCTGAGCTGAATCCTGCGATTGACCGCTCACCGCGATCAGCGACCACGTCGGGTCGCCATCCTTCAAGAACCGAGACCATCCCTCGTCCGGAAACTGGGCATCCAAGTAGATCAGCAGTTTCGTCAGCCGGTTGCCGATGTGGCAGGGGGAAAGTCGAAGGGAAGAGGGCGGGAGTAGCGGTCCCGCCCTCGTTGCCGACCTCCCACTCCCGGCCGACGCGCGCAGGTCCGGGCGCGTCGCCTCCGTTCAGCACCCGAGCACGACCCGGATCCGCTCGGCCTCGGCGATCAACGCGGTCGCGTCCGTCGACGATATCTTCTTCCCTGCCTGCGCCCGCGTCTCGTTGATGAAGTCTTGCAGCTTGGCGCATGCCGTGGCGACGTCACCCGTGTTTGCCGCAGCGAGGGCCGCGCCGAGCTTCGCCGTGAGGCTCGTGGTGATTCCGCCGGGCAAACCGAGGCCCCCTACGCTCTCGTCCAGGTTGGCGAGCTGAGCCTGGGCATCGAGCACCGTGACGCGGAACATCGCGCGCGCCTGGTTGCCGCTCGGGTCGGTCGCGATACACGTGACCCCAATCGTCCCGATCGCGAATACGCTCCCTGACATCGGGCTGCAGGTCAAGCCGGCGACGGCGACATTGTCGCTCGCGCTCACGACGTAGGTCGTGACTGCACCGTTCGGGCTCGTGGCGTTCACCGTGAAGTCCGCGGGCACGGTAAGGGCAGGCGGCTCCAGGTCCGGCCCCAACATATAGCGCCACGCATCGAGGAGCTGCGGCTTGCCGTCCGGGTAGTCGAGGGTTGGGGCGTCAAGCGGTGTGAACTGGTCAGTCGCAACGCTCCCGTGCGCGTTCAAATACGGGTTCAGATCTGTTCCGACGCGCGTCCGCCGGTTGGTCACGAGCATGTGCGTGCCCGCGTAAGGAGCCAAGCTCGCCTCCTCGGATACAGCGTCACCGAACTGCTGCATGTCCAACTTCTCCCGCCAACTGGCGAGCGTTAGCGCGCTGAGAGGATCCCGCGTGTGCACCAGCCCGTAGTAGCGCTCTGAAGGGGTTTCACCGAGCGCGACCCACGGGGGTGGCTGGCCCCCGGCGGTAGCATCAGCATCGCGCGGCGCTGCGAACAGGGTGACGCGGTTCACGCGGTGGAGCTTCGCGAGCATCGCCGCCTCGGAGCCCCCGAACGAGAAGCCGCTGAGCACGATCTGCGACCAGTTCGGCGCGCCGTTGACGAGGAACCTCGACCACCCTTCATCCGGGTGCCACGCGTTCAGAGAATCGAGGAGCTTCGTCAACCGGTTGTCGATGCTGTTCGCGGGGCTGACGTCCACTACAGGGAAGCTCCTGTCGCCACCGTCGATAATGTCCAGACGCACGTTCTGTTCGCAGGCCGGATTCCCGCCGCAGAGTTGTTCGATCCCCCTGTCTTGGTTGGGGTACGTCAAGACGATGACGTGGTAGCCGAGCCGGGCCGCCTCCCGGCCCAAGAACTGGAACGAAGCAGGCACTTGGATCGGATTGGCCCCACCCGGCAGATGCACGAAGAGCTTCTCCCCTCGCTCTGCCCCCGGGTAGAGCCAGACGAAATGGTCGCTCAACCAGTTGTCGATGTTGTTGTCAGTTGTTGCCGGGGGTACTTGGTGCAGCACGAACGGCGCATTTGCCTGAACGGACATCGTGAGTGTTGCGCCTAGCGCCGGCCTGCCGCGCGACGGAGCCGCGGCGTCCTGACAGCCAACAAGCACGAGTGTGATCGAGGCAGCGACGAGGGTGCAACGGGCGACGCGTAACATGGTTCACCTCCGGTAATGAGAACAGGCGTAGAGCGCCGACCAGAGCGAGGTCGTCACTGATTTCCGATCGCGACGACTTTGTCATCGTCGTCACCCGTGGGCGCCTCGAGCAGGTAGCGCCATGCGTCGCGCAGCAGCGGCGTGCCACTGACGGGATCGCGCGGCGTGAAGAAGTCGTTGGCGGTGCTGTGGTGTGAGGGCCGGTGCACGTATCCGCCGGTCCGCGGCTGCAGATCGGTGATGAGCATGTGCGTCCCGCCGTACGGTGAAGCGCTCAGCTCCGGGGCCACGGGGGCGTTCCGCGACGTAGAGGTCCACACGCGGCACAACGTCCCGGTTCGAGGCGAGGGCGACGTCGCGACCGAGGCGTCCATGCCGAGGGAGTCCCAACCGGCGACGATGGACCGGAAGAACCCGTCGCAATCGTGTGCCAGCCCGAAGTAGCGATGCGCGGGCGTCATGTGCGACGCAAGCCACGCGGGTGCCTGCCCGGGAGGGACGCCGTCGGGCACGGACGAGAACATCACGACGCGGGCGACAAGCCGGATCTTCGCGATCATCGCCGCCTCACCACCTCCCTGCGAGTGGCCGCCCACCGCGATGCGGGACCATTTCGGCGCGCCGTGGACGAGGAACTTCGACCATCCTTCCTCCGGGTACTGTACGTCCAGGGAACCGAGCAGCTTCGTCAACCGGTTGTCGATGCTGTTCGCGACGCTGATGTCGAATCCGGCCTGCACGAGCTCTGGTATGGAGGAGCTCCGATCGCCGCCATCGATGATGTCCAGCCGGGCGGTCTCATAGCAGGCGTTGGCAGCCGCGGCGCCGCGGGCGGCGGCCGCGCCGCACGGCCCCACCAAGACAAGGTCGTTCTGGTACATCAGGCTGATGACGTGGTACCCGAGGCGGGCCGCCTCCTGTCCGACGAGTTGGAAGGTGTCGGGAGCGCTCCGGCCGCTGGGTAGGAACAAAAAGAGCTTGTGGTTCGACCGGGCTGCGGTGTCGAGCCACACGTAGTGGTCGGCGAGCGCGGTGTTAATGGCGGGGTCGGTCGTCCTGGGAGCGACGATATGCTCCACCAGGGGTGCGGCCGACAACCCGTCCGTCGTGCGCGACATCATCGGACCGGGCATCGCCGCGCCCGGGGTCAGGGGACGCGTGGCGTCCTGACAGCCGGCGAGCGCCAGCACGATCGAGACACCAGCGAGCGTGTAGCGTGGGATACGTAACATGTTCCCCTCCTACGGTTGCCCCGCCACCTTCACGGGGATGATGCTGGACGTCTGCGAGCCGTTCCCGAGCTCGCCGTTCGCATTGGCGCCCCAGCAGTAAGCCGTGCCGTTGGGAGTGACTCCACATGTGTGGTACCACCCGACGCTCACGGCCGCGAAGCTGAGGCCACCCGGCACTGCGGTGGGCCGAGCGCTGAATTCACCTTGATAGGGAGCAACGGGAATCCAACCCCAACAGTGGGCGCCACCTCCGGTCGCGACCCCGCAGCCGCGTTGCGCGGCGACGCCGAACCCGGCGAACGTGAGCCCGCCTGGGACCGGAACAGGATTGACGCTCCCGGATTCGGGATAGCTGCCCCAGCAATAGGCAGCGCCGTCGCGCGTGAGTCCACACGTGAAGCCCTCGCCTGTCCCGATCAGCGCGAGGCTAGGCCCGCCTTCTACGGCTGCGGGCCGCCTTCTGCACTTCAGAGGTGCCTGATTGGCCTCATCCCAGTCACACACCTCGGATGCGGAAAACCCCAGGGCCCCGTCCACACCCCAGCAATAGGCTGCTCCGCCCGTGGTGACGCCGCAGGTGTAGTACCAGCCGGCGCTCAGCGACGTGAAGCTGAGACCGCCGGCGACGAGCGCCGGCGTCGCGCTACTCGCTGCGTCGCCCGTGCCGAGCGCGCCCAGCCAGTTGTCCCCCCAGCAATAGCCACCGCCCTCAGCCGTCAACCCACAGACATGCTGCTTGCCGACGGTTATGGCGACAAATGGAATCCCCCCAGCGACGGCCACTGGCGTCGGGCCGTAGCCGTCACCCCAGCAGTACGCGCGCCTCCCGGTCGTGAGCCCACACGTCGTACCCACGCCAGCGCTGACGAGCGTGAACGTGAGACCGCCGGCGACGACCGCGGGCGTCGGCCTATCGATCGTGGAGCCGTCGCCGAGTTGTCCGTACGCGTTACTTCCCCAGCAATACGCGACGCCGTCCGTGTCCACGCCACAGCTGTAGAAGTAGCCGGCGCTCACCGACGCAAACGCCGCGCTGCCAGTAAGTGCGATGCACGCGACCGCGAACGCGATGTCCTCAGTGGAGGCGTCTATCAACAAGGTCCGGGGGTTGGCACCGTCTACCGTGCAGTTCGCAGCGACGCCGTCGAGCCGCACCACGTGGTCGCCGACGGAGAGACCGGTGATTGTGAGGGCCCCGTTTGCGGCGATGGCCCGCCCCAGTCCACCGTCCACACTCACGCTGTAGCCATCGGGATCGGGGTCGGAGCCCGTCGTCGTGGTGGTCACCCTCATGCCGATTGTGAGCGCGGTGCACGCGATGGCGAATCGGACGTCGGCGGTGCCGGCAGCGACGACAGTCACCGCGCGCGGGTTGCTACCGTCCAACGTGCAGTTCGCTGTCGCTCCGTCGAGGCGAACCACATGGTCGCCGAGGGACAGACCGGTGACTGTGAGTGCCCCGTTTGCGTCGATGGCCCGCCCTAATTCACCGTCCACACTCACGCTGTAGCCATTGGGATCGGAGTCAGGACCGGTGGTCGCGGTGGTCACTCGCACGCTCCCCGTGAGCGCAGCGCACGCGACGGCCAAGGGGAGGTCGGCCGTGTCGCCGGCCACGACGGTCACCGTGCGCGGGTTCGGTCCGGCGACGTGGCAGTTCGCGCTCACGCCGCCGAGCTGCAACCGGTGGTCACCGGACGGCACACCAGAAATGGTGATGGTGTCGGTCGCGCCGATGCCTCGCGGCGCTCCTCCATCCAGAGTCATGCTGTAGCCATCGAGATCGATATCGGTACCCACCGTTGTCACCGCGACCCGGACAGCTCCGGTCGTCGGTCCGACGGCGTCGGTGCAGCCCGTCGATAGCGTCGCTGTTACGCCGATGAGCACGGTTACAAGGGACCGGTACGAAATGCGCCTGGGTTCCACGATGCCCTCCTGGTTCTGCGGACCGTTTGTTCGCGTGGATCGCAGGGGCATCGTTGCAGGTCCCTTCGCCACGCCGTACGTTCCGGTTGACGCGCAACAGTAGGGCCGCGATGTGAGTGGCCTGTTACGGCCGCCGTAACGAGGCGATGACGCCGGCCGCCACATTGTGTGGCGTGCACGCTCCTGGCAGTGCCGCGAGAGATTCGCTTGGTCGAATTCCAGATTCTCGGTGCGCTGAACCTGCTCAACACCGGCGGGCACGAGCTCAAGGCGATCCTCGCCCAGCCGAAACGGGTCGCGCTGCTCGCGTACCTCGCCGCCGTCACACCTCCGCGGCTCCATCGGCGTGACTCCCTCACCGCGTTGTTCTGGCCCGATCTCGATCAGGAGCATGCCCGTGCCGCGCTGCGCCAAGCGCTTCACGGCCTGCGGCAAGAGCTCGGCGAAGGAATGCTCGTGAGTCGCGGCGACGAGGAAGTCGGTCTCGACGTGGAGCGACTCCGCTGCGACGTGGTCGAGTTCGAACGCGCCACCCAGGAAGGGCGGCTGGCGGACGCGCTCGAGCTCTATCGGGGAGAACTCCTCGAGGGCTTCTTCATTCGCGGTGCAATCGGTTTCGAGCAGTGGCTCGAAGACGAGCGCGCCCGTCTCAGATCCGTGGCGTTGCGCAGCGCGACATCGCTGGCGGATCAGCGCCAGGCGGACGGGGACTTTGCAGAATCGGCGCACTGGACGCGGCGGGCGCTGCGAATCGCCCCGTTCGACGAGCCGACGCTGCGGCGGCTCATCCAGAGACTCGACCGCCTCGGCGACCGAGCCGGGGCGCTCGACGTCTATGCCGCCTTCACACAGCGCCTCAAGGCGGAGCTCGAGACCGATCCGGCGCCCGAGACAGCGTCGCTCGCGGACGCGATCCGCGAGCGGAAGACCGCCCGTCCCACCGCGCCGGAGCCGAGCCTGAAGGAGCCGCGGCAGGCGATGCCGCTCGCGCGCGCTCGCCGACCACGATTCGGCCTCGCGGTTGCGGTCCTGGGGATCGCAGGGCTGGTCGCGGGCGTGACCCTGCGCTCCACACCGTCGCTCAATGCGAAGCGCGTGCTGGTCGTGCCGTTCACCAACCGCACTGGCGATAGCACCCTCGATCCACTCGGCAACCTCGCGGCCGACTGGATCACGCGGGGTCTCGCATCGACGGAGGTCCTGGAGTTGGCGGACCCCGGCGCCATCGTATTGGGGGCCAATCGGACGGGTGCAACAGGCGTCTATGTCTCCGACGCGGCAGCACTCGCGCGCGCCACCGGCTCCGGGATGCTGGTGTCGGGCTCCTTGTACCTCCGCGAGGGTCAGATCGAGCTCAACGCCAGGATCACCGACGTGCGGAGCGGCAGCGTGCTACACCCGCTCGAACCGGTTTTCGGCGATCCGCACGAGCCGCGCGCGGCACTGAAGGTCCTGCGAGAGCGCATCATGGCGGTGCTCGCCGAAGCGGGAGATCCGCGTCTCAGCGCGTTGGTGTCGGTCGCCGGTCAGCCCCCGCGCTATGACGCGTATCGCGCCTTCAGCGCCGGAGTCGAGATCTTCTACGGTGGACGCAGGGCTCGCGACGCGCTGCCGTATTTTCAGCGCGCCGCGGCGCTCGACTCGACGTACGCACAACCGCTGATCTGGACTGCGTGGGCGCACGGCGGGACCGCGCTCGATCAGTGCGATTCGACCGCCGTTATCGCCAAGCGCCTGGCCGCGATGAATCTCACTCCCCTCGAGCAGCTGCAGATCGACCGGGTGATGGCCCGCTGTCGTGGCGATCTTGCGGGCGCCTACGCACTCGGACGGAGACTGACCGATGCGCTTCCCCGTTCCGAGCTGATGTGGGAGCAGCTCGCCCGCGACGCACTCGATTTCAATCGCCCGCGGGAGGCGGTGGCGATTCTCGAGCGATTACATCCCGACAGCGGCGTCCTCAGCGGTCGAGCCGGCTACTACAATTGGCTGACTAACGCGTATCATGTGCTCGGCGAGCACGATCGTGAGCTGCGCGCCGCCCATCGCGCCCGCGAACGCTTTCCGAGAAACCTCGCGACTCTCCGCATGGAGCTGCTGGCGTTGTCAGCGCTGGGGCGCGGACGCGAGGTGCTCGAGCGCTTGGACGAGATCCAGACTCTGCCGCCGGACCCGATCCGACAGCCGGTGCCGGTGATGCGCGAGACGGCACTCGATCTCGCTGCGCATGGCGACAGCGCTGCCGCCGGCATCGCGCTCGCCCGCACCCTCGTCTGGTTGGAGAGCCGGCCCGCGGCGGAACGCGCCACCGAAGACCACCGTCTCGAGCGGGCCCTGACACTCTATGCGGCTGGCCATGCGGACTCCGCGCGCGCGATCACCGCGGAGCTGTCGCGCAGTCATCCGCGCGACGCGCGCTACGCAGGTCTGCTCGGCACGCTCGCAGCGCAGCGCGGCGACCGCGCTGAAGCCGTCCGACTCAGCGGGTTGCTGGTCGCTCTCGAGAGGCCCTTCGGGCGCGGGCGGGCCAGCTACTGGCGCGCTTGCATCGCGGCCCGGTTAGGTGAGCGCGACGCGGCCGTCGATCTCCTGGCGCGCGCGCTGGACGCGGGCTACGTGTACCAGGTTCGCTTCCTCGATGCGCACGTCGAGCCGAGTTTCGCGACGCTGCGCGGCTACCCACGGTTCGAAATGTTGTTGCGGCCCAAGGGATGATCGGACTGCTCGCGTTGAGCCTCGTCACACCGCTCTGCGCGCAGGGAATCACATTCGCCGCACTGCAGGGCCGCGTTCTCCAAGCCGACAGCTTGCCCATCGCCGGCGCTATCGTGACCGCGATTCTACCGGCCAGCGGCGCGCGCTGGCAAGTCATGACCGATGCCGCAGGGCGTTACTTCATTGAGAACGTGCGCGTTGGCGGGCCCTACGTAATTCAAGCCAGCGCATTCGGCTACAAGTCGCAGAGCCTCGACGGCGTCGTCCTGGCGCTAGGCCAGCGCCACCGCACCGATTTCGTCCTGCCGCAACTCGCCGTCGAGCTGCCCGCCGTCACGATCCGGGCCATCGCGGACCCGCTGATGAATTCTGGGCGCACAGGTCCCGTGCATATCATCTCGGACGCGGAGTTGGCGGCGCTTCCGAATCTTTCGCGCGACTTGAATGTCGCGGCCGCGCTCGGTCCCCTGGCGGTCTTGAGGCCGCTCGGCGGAATTTCCGTCGGCGGTCAAAACCAAGGTTTCAATAGTCTGGAGGTGGATGGCGGACTGAACGCAGATCCCTATTTCGGACGCACCCCCGGTGGCGCCTACCCGAGCGGATCCTTCCCCGAAGTGCTCCCGCACGCGATCTCGCTGGAAGCGGTGAGCGAATTCCAGGTGCTCAGCGCGCCGTTCGATGTTCGGCTCGGCAACTTCGCCGCCGGGCTCCTGAACGCCGTGACAAAATCCGGGACCAATACGCTGCATGGCTCGGGGTTCACCTTCTTCCAGGACGGCCGACTGACGGCTGGCGGACCCGGCGGTCGGACCGCATTCACGAGCTCGCAATTCGGAGGGACGCTCTCCGGTCCCATCTTGCGCGACCGCGTGCACTTCTTCGTGAACGCAGACCTCCAACAGCGCATCGTCCCCGATCCGGGGCCGCTGCCGTCGCAGGCCGGACGGACCGCGGTCAGCGAGTCCAGTGCGGTCCGCTTCCAACGAATTCTCGCAGACTCGTTTCGGCTGCAGCCGGGTACGGTCGGACCGACTGAAGGTCATCTGCCGGCCCAGGAAATATTCGGAAAGATCACCGTCCAGCTCGGCGCCAGCGGCCACCTGGAGGTGTCCCATCGGTACGCACATGGCGATCGCCGGGATTTTGTCGATGCGGGGCGCACCTTCGACACGACAAGCCTGTCATCGGTCGCCGGTCGAAGCCGATCGAGCGTGAACACGTCGCGCCTGATCTGGAGCGCGCCGCTGCGCGGCCGGGCCCAGAACGAAGTCATCGTGAGCTATCAACGGTTGCTGGACACCTGCCAGCCCAACGGCCCGTTCCCGTTCATCCAAGTTTCCACCGACGGGGGTTTTCTGATCGCGGGATCCAATTCAGTGTGTCCGACAACCGCAGTGCGGCAGAACGCCCTCGAGGTCACGGAGAACCTGACGATCAGCACGGGAGCGCATCTCGTGACTGTCGGCGTGCACGGCGAGATGCTGCATTTCCGCGATCCGTTAGTGCAGGTGTCAGCAGGCAGGTGGTTTTTTGCCAACCTCGACTCGCTGAGCACGGGGGGGGCGTACCACTACGACCGCGGCCTCCCCGGTCCGTCACCAGGAGCCACCTTCCACGCGGCCGGGCTCGGTGTCTACGCGCAGGACCGTTGGCTCCCGTCAGAGCGCCTGACGCTGTCCCTCGGGTTGCGCGCCGACATCCCCTTCCTTCCGGACGCCGCCTTCAGCAACCCCTCGGTGCTCAGCAGGCTGGGCGCCAATACGGGGAAGCTGCCGAGCGGCAACGTGCTATGGTCGCCCCGGCTCGGCCTCAATTACGACCTCAGCGGTACCGGCACGTTCTCTCTGCGCGGCGGCGTCGGGCTGTTCAGCGGTCCCCCGCCCTATCGCTGGCTGGGAAACGGCTATCGCGATGGCGGGGAGGAGATGGTTGTGAACTGTAATGTCACCGACGTGCCACGGCTCACGAAGCCGTTCGTCGCGGATTCCCAGCCGGCGACATGTCCGTCGGGCCGGGGCGCGACGCCCCGCATTAGTTTTTTCGACCGCGACCTCAAGCTGCCGCAAAACCTGAAGCTCGCGCTGGGAATGGATCGCCATCTCCCGGGGGAGGTGACGGCGACGATCGATTTCTTGTACACACGTGCAATCCATGAAATCACCGTTCGCGAAGCGAACCTCGGTGGGCCAAGCTCCGTGGCGTTAGGCGAGGGGCGCCCGATGTACGGAACCATCAACCCCGCGACGGGCATCGCGCGAACCGCGTGGCGCGACACATCCTTCCAGGAGATCTTCCGCGTTTCGAACCGGAGCGGCGATTACAGCATCTCGCTGTCGGTGCAGTTGCGGAAGCGGTTCGGGGAGCGGGCTACGCTGTACGCGAGCTATGCGTTGTCGCGAGCGTACGATCGCATGTCGATCGTCAACCTGCCGACCCGGGCGAATTTCAGCAACACGCCGCTCGATGGCACGGTGGAGGATCGCCGACTCGCACCGTCCTTCTTTGAGACTCCGCACAAAGTGGCACTGGAGGGAACGCTCCGTCTCGCGCGCGGCGTCGAGATGTCTCTTCTCTATCTGGGCGCGTCGCAGCCGCCGTATACCTACGTGATCGATGGCGATGCAAATGCCGATCGCATCGGCGGAGGTGGCTCGCTCTTTAACGACATCGTGTACGTTCCGCGCGATAGCAGTGACATCACTCTCAGGATGCCGGACGGCTCGCCCGCCACGCCTGCCGAGCATGCGCGCCTGGAGAGGTTCATCGACCAACAACCATGCCTCGGCCCACAACGGGGGCGGATCATGCGTCGCAACAGCTGCCGCAACGGCTGGCTCGGCGCGTTGAATGCCAGGCTCACCACGACCCTACCGCTCGTGCGAGGTCAGTATTTCGAGATCGTGGCCGACATCGCCAACGTTGCGAACCTGATCGAGCCGCGGTGGGGACAATACCGCGACGTAACGACTGGGCCGTCCGTGCCTCTGCTCAAGCTGGTGGGGTGGGACTCGGCAAACGGACGTGGCGTCTACGCGCTCGAGCTGCCGCAACGGGGCGTCGTGGAAGATGCCCCGTCGCGGTGGGGGATTCAGCTCGGCGTGCGATTCGGCTTCTGAGGAGACGCTTCTTCGCGTCTTAGGGCATCGGGACCACGTCCATCACATCGTCGTTGTCCTCAGGGCGTAAAGAACTCCGCCATCCCCGGCGCCGTGGCCGCCGCGCCGGGGAGCTGCGTGACCCCCAGCGCCTCGAGCATCGAGCGCAGCGTGCTCTGGTGCTGGTAGAGCGTCGTCGACTGGTAGCCCGTCTTAGCCCTCGGGCTGACGACGACCCAGGCGATCCGGCCCCCGCCGTTGGTATTGTCGCTTCCCGCCTCGTCGAACAGGATGATGAGCAAGCCGTCCCGCTGGAACGTCGGGCTCGCGAGCAGCGGCGCGATGTTGTTCCCGAGCCACGTGTCCGCGGTGCTGAGCGAGCAATCGTGCGCGTCGTTGCACAGGTTCGGCACGATGTTCGAAAAATCCGGCAGCGTACCGTTCGCGAGGTCCGTCGCGAACTGCGTGAACGGCACGAGGTTCTTCCGCTGCGTCGAGTCGTTCGCCACGTCGGACAGCAGCGCCAAGACATTGTGCTTGCGCGCATAGTTCCCCACGTCGCCGCCCGTGTACCCAACCGATGGCAGATCTTCGGCGTACGACTTCCAGGTCTTGCCTGCGGCGAGCAGGCGCCGGACGACGTTGTCCACGGTCACGATCGTGGAATAGCTGTCGTTGTTCGTGATGATCTGGCCCGTCGCCAGCATGAAGTAATTGCCGATCGACGGGTGCGTGTTGGCGTAGTATTGCGTGGCGAGCCCGTATTGCTGCGCGAGGCCGTTCAGATACGGCATCGAGGAGCTGCCAATCACCGATGCGTAATCGTGATTCTCCTCGGTGACGACGAACACGTGGCCGAACGGCGCAATCCCTCCGCCCGACGCCGTCACGGTCACGGCGGCGGTGCCGGTCTTGCCCTCGCTCGTCGCCCGGATAGTGCTCGAGCCCGCCGCGACGGCGCGCACGAGCCCGCCCGACGTCACGGTCGCAACAGCCGAACTGTCTGAGAACCAGCCGATGCTCCGCGCCGTGAGGATGTTTCCGGCCGAGTCCCGCGGCGTGGCGGTGAGCCGCAGCGTGTCGCCGACGTGGAGGCTGGCCGAGCTCGGGGCGATGCTGACGGACACGACCGGAATCCCGGGGCGGCTGGGCAGCTCGCACGCCGCGAGGAGAGCGACGGCAAGGATCGCAGGGCGCACACGTGGGAGCGACATCAGAACCTCCCTTCGGGCGGCTTTGCTCTGAGCAGCGTGCTCGCTGAGCAACGTAGTCCGCCCCCGCGGCGGGAGACTGTGATTCGGGTCATGGGGGGGTGGGTCGAACGACGCGCGTGGAGACTAGGGCAAGCGCGCCACCGCGTTGCCTAGGTTCTCCTCCACGAACTTCGTCAGCTGCGTGTACGGATGCTGCTAAAATACCTGAGCGCGAAGGCTGTCGTTCCTGGGCAGATTCTCCTCCACGAACTTCGTCAGCAGCGTGTACAGATGCTGCCGCGTCGTCCCGCCCGAGATCGAGTGGTTGCGGTTCGGATACGCCATCAGCGAAAACGGCCGGTTCGCCGCCACCAGCGCGTTCACCATCGCCTCCGTGTTCTGAAAGTGCACGTTGTCGTCGCCCGTACCGTGCACGATCAGCAACCGGCCTTTGAGATTCTTCGCGTACGTGAGCGGCGAGCCCCTGTCGTAGCCGGCGGCGTTGTCCTGCGGCAAGCCGTTGTAGCGCTCGGTGTAGATCGTGTCGTAGTACT
>Ga0099828_10000632_pt1 | contig 21925 bp, 18 predicted proteins | sample CZO8metaG_2_FD_79338 | JGI IMG/M metagenome (GOLD analysis project Ga0099828, IMG submission 79338) | Vadose zone soil microbial communities from the Eel River Critical Zone Observatory, Northern California, USA - CZOApr15con2H1.8 metaG | ecosystem: Environmental > Terrestrial > Soil > Vadose... | reverse complement strand
CACCAGACTTTGTCATATCTGCGAGTCCCTCCAATGTCGCCGTCCTCGCAGGGGCGACTGGAACTTCAACAATCACTGTTCTTCCGGTGAACGGATTCAACGGAACAGTCGATCTCGCCATAAAGACGAACTCGACAAATCTGACGTGTACTCTCACAAATACAATCGTTACTGGTGGCTCAGGCACATCCATACTGTCATGTACCGGTTCTCAGGCGGGTAACTACCTTGCGACCGTCACAAGTACGAGCGGAACACTGTCTCACTTTGTGACAGTTGCATTTAGCTTCCAAGACTTCACGGTCGCTGCCAGCGCTTCCCGTGTTACCGTAAACGCCGGGTCGATTGCTTCGTCAACGATAATTATGTCCCCTGTCAACGGGTTCACCGGCACCGTTACCTTGGCCAGTTCAGTCTCGCCTGCCGGTCTCACATGCTCTCTGAACCCGAACACCATCAATGCGGGCACGTCCCAGACTTCTACGTTGTCATGCGCTGGTACAGCAGGATTCTACACTGTCACCGTCAACGGCTCGAGCGGTTCGCTATCTCATACAGCGACGGTTACAGTAGTGGTCCAGCCCGTCCCAGCCGACCTGACCAAGACCGTCAATTCGGAGTCTGACATTGCTCCTGAGAGCCAGCAACACACCTTCAGAGACCCAAGAGGATTGCAGGGCTACTATGTCTTCTACCGGCAGACCGTAGCCGGCCTTGACAGGTGCTACTATGCCTACTCCGCCGACGGCGTGTCATGGGCCGTCAACCAGACCATCAGCGACATAGGCTCATACTCTGGCATGAGGAGTTGCTCCGCAACCTATCGCGAGGACCCGATTAACAATCAGCTGGTAGTCTACGTCGTCTTCACAAAACATGACACCGTGGTCGGCACCACTCACAGCATCCGCTTTGCAATCGGCTTCATAGCGGACAATGCGCTGGCGATCAGCTGGTCCGGCTCTGGCCTGGTACGGGATGCACAGCCCACAGAGCAGATGGCCTACGCGACCATAGCGCGGGCCAATGATGGCTATTTACACATCGCAGCCGCCTATGTCATCGACAATCCAGGCTCTACGAACGATCATCAGACCGTAATTGTCTGCTCCAGCAATACTCCGGATCCCACGACCAACCCCGCTTGGACATGCTCGATCCCGCCTCTCGGCCCAACTCCCTTCCCCACGCTCCCATTCGCAGGCACCACATCGGTCAACGTCACGAGGCCCAGCTACATGCCGGAAGTGATACCCGGCCTGTCAGGCCATGACGTATTGATCATCTCCGGACCCTGCATGGGCAACGAATATCTCACCACTTGCGTCAGCCTCGATACCACCGAGCAGAGCAGAGTCCTCGACTGGGACGGCACTACCCAGACTTGGGGCAGCCTGGCCAGCTTCGCTCCCTCTCCTGGCTCTCCTGGAGATAGGAAGAGCGCGACAGTTAACCCCGTCACCGGAAGGGTCCACTACGCCTATCAGGATGGCACATCCAAATATGTCAGCAGATATCTTGACAGCCCTTACAGCGGCTGGTCAGCAGCGGCTACAATAACCAGCATCACTAGCAACGGCCAGGCTGGTCTGCACCTCAGCCTCGTCTTCACCAACTCGTCCCAGACCCTCTTCGCATTCTACGTCCTGCCAAGTAACGGGGGCATATTTAGCAGGAACGCGACTGACCTACAGTTTTGGGGCCCACAGCAGATCGAGTTGACGAACTCGACGTTCAAATACAAGGTGGTTTCAAGCCAGAGTCTGATTGACGGCACCAAGGTCAACAGCATCCCATACGTTTGGATAGTGAGCGCAAGAGTCACGGAGCTATGGTTCAAGATACACCTAGTCCCTACACCAGCATATGGATCGGCTAGCGGGACGGGGACCTTGGAAGCAGCGACCAACGCACCTCTCGTGTCTACGATCAACAACATTGTTCAAGCTATATTCAGCCAGCAGGGTCTACTGCCTGTAATAATGTCAGTTTGGATCCCCCCGTCGTATTTCCTGAACACGAGTCAGGCTATCACAAATCTGATCCGCAGTCCTGTACGCCGCCGTAGCTTCAACCTAAGCGGATGCTAGCATCGCCGACGTCGCTGGACATGCGTCTTTCGCATCCATAATTGCCCCTGCGATATTGAATGTGATCAAAGCGTTTACTAGGTACGCGAGCCCGGCGCAGCGGTAGACTAGCACTTTCCATAGAGTATATTGTTATTCCATCGGGCCAGAAAAGATGGCGCGATTCCGGTCCAAGTGACTCATTAACGTCATATGATGAACCAAGAGATCAAGGAAAGAGCAGACGCAACTGGCTACTACAATGATGACGTGGCCCTGCACAAATTGACGAACATCAATCGGCGGGGCAAAGCTGAGATGTTTTTTATTTGCTTTCGTAAGGTCTGGATGTAATAGTATTCCCCGTGACATACATTGCAGTCCTGAGCATGGCCATGCCCAACAGAAACTTCCCTGGGCCTGCAAAGTTGCCTAAGTGTCGTTTGCCTCGAAGACGAACCCGCTCGGGACGAAAACGGAACATCGGAAAGATTATCGGGGAGGAAGTCTTCTAGTTGCAGGAATATTATGAGGGCGATCCTGGTTATGTTCTTCATTTGCTCTATCCTGCTTGGAACAGCCCTGGAAGCAAAGATAGGCAGCCTCTCAGTAGATGGAGATGGTCCCAGCATGATCCCGGCGATGTTGCCTCCGGCAAGTTCTCACTTTGATTATGTGCTCATCATCGTGATGGAGAACCACGCGTTTGGCAACATAAACGGGAACTCATCGGCCCCATTCTTGAATCAGCTGGCAGACAGCAACTCACTCGCAACCAGTTACACAGCGATTAGCCATCCAAGTCTCCCTAACTACCTCACGCTCACCGGTGCTTCTACCTTTGGTGTAGCCGCTGGATGTTCTCCTACAAGCAGGCCCTGTAATCCGGGAGCATCGTGCTGCTCGATTCCTGCCCCAAACATCGTGGACCGAATAGAGTCAGCCGGTTTGACATGGAAAGCATACATGGAGGATTATCCTGCAACTTGTGGTTCATCATGCTCGGTGGGAAATTGCTTCCTAGGGAGTTCAAATTCTGGCTATGCAGCAACCCATAATCCATTCGTGTACTACTCGGATATCATTTCGAGCTCCCCTCGATGCTCCAGAATAGTCTCTGCTAATTCGATGATCCGTAATTCCCCACAGACCGATGACACGCTTTTGGCAGACTTGGGATCAACGTCGACAGCTTCGAACTTCATGTGGCTCTCTCCTGATCTTTGTGACAGCATGCACAGTTGTTCCATATCCAGCGGCGACAACTTCGTCCACAAACTCGTTCCCCAGATATTGAACAGCTACATTTTCAAGACCCAAAAGGCTTTGTTGTTCATAACATTTGACGAGGGGCCTTTATCCGTAAGCTACCCAAGCGATTACGTCTTCACGGTCCTGGCAGGACCCGTAGTCAGAACCAACTACAGGTCTTCTGAGCAATACTCTCACTATTCTCTCCTCAACACAATAGAAACCGAGTGGGGCTTACAGAACCTCACCCCAAACGATGATGGTACGAGCACGATGCAAGAATTTTTCAACGTCCCGACATCTTTGACGATCCTAGGGTTAGAACCACCTCTCTTCTTCGGGGTCACCATATCCACAATGCTTGCGGCGGTGGGCGGCGTTGTAATCGGTTACGGCAGAAGACGTCCCTCCCCTGGAGCGACAAATGGACGACCAAGCCCGTGGAAAAGTTCAGGAGTGATAGCTGTTGTAATGGTCGAGACTATCCTGGTCGCATTTTTCTCTTTCTGGGTGATAGAAGAATATCTCAACAATGCCTACTTCCAAATCTACCTCAACCAGTTCACGAACTCGAACGGTCTAGCCATCGCTGTCGCAATGGTCGTCGCTGCTTCTGGCTGTGTTGCCGCTCTGGTTAGATCCCGGTTTACCAGAAGATCTTGAACCTCTCCACCCAGCGGAAGGCTGCTGTGGGCGTATTGAGTCTTATCCCAGCTTACCGGAGATAACGGTGGATATCCAGCCTATGCTCAGAGGATTTCAGGTAGTACCTCGCTCTTGTCAGAATAATCCGTTTGAGTCGTTACTAGTCTGGGCACTGGAACCAGCTAGCAAAGCACAGGGTTCAGCACTGCCTAACCCTCACGGAAACCATAGTGCTCCTCGCCGACAGACTCGCTCATCACGAAGAGTCTGGTTCTCGGTTAGCGAGGGAAGAGAAGGTGAAAAGTCTACAACTCTCAATGCTCTTCGTAATGCTGATGGTGCAGTCAGTCTTACCCGCCGTTCAGGCACAGACGGTCTGTACAGGTACTAGCGGGAATTTCATCGAGCTCAGAAACGGATACCTTTGTTTGAATGGGTCGAGGATAAGGTTTGTCGGCGCTAATGTGCCCAACCTCATGCAAGCGGGATACCTTCCCGGAAGCGCTAGTTCCCCCAGTGGAGCTACTAGGCTGAGCGATGCCGGTCACTATGGAATTGACCTAGTCAAGGTCTGGATTGATAATCCCTGCCCTACGGCTTACCAACTATTACAGTCCAATCCTACCGCCTTCTTCGCCTCTGTCGATGCGATGTTAGCTGATGCCAAGACCAATAATCTTCTCCTGAATCCTTCCCTATTTACTACTCACAACTCTGGTTGCTGGAGTCAGTGGGTGTCACTCTTGGGCGGAGATCCCTTTACCAATGCTAGCTCAGACACTCTACTCAAGACTAAATGGATCCAGCCCATAGTCTCTCATTATGCTGCAAACGGTCAGATAGCGTACTGGGAGATAGCTGCTGAGCCTGACTGCCTTGGGTGCGGGGGTTCAAGTGACTCGCTGACATCTGTCATATCTTGGGCAAATAACATGGCTTCTTACATTCGGGGACTTGATCCTAATCACCTGTTGTCCGCTGACTGGGGAGGCTTTGGACAGCTGAAATGGACTGGGACAGCCTGGGATTATGGTCTGATTGATCAGAAAGACCAGTTCATGGATTTTGTCTCAGTTCACACCTATGGTGGCAACGGAAATCTTTCTCCGCCTACGTCTAGTAGCCCCGGGTCACTAGGGTCAATCTATCAATCAGGTCAGACCGATGGTTCGCTCTGGGGAGCAACCAACTACTATGTCAATCTCTATACTACTCACGCTCACTCCATCGGCAAGGCTATGGAGTTCTCTGAGTATGGACAGGACGTAAGCTCCGCTGGAGACACTAACGGTGGATGGAACCAGATGATTCTTAATGCGACTGCGAACAGGAATGCTGATGCCTCTGAAATCTGGACATGGGAGACAAATGGATGGGGCCCATGGAATGTCGTTCCTTCTCAGAATCCAATTCTGGTACAAGCAATGAGTCATTGGAGCACTGTGATGTCGTCAAGTAGCATTCTCCCCGTCTCCGATTTCACCGTCTCCACGTCTACTCCTGCCACCGCCCTTGTCGGGGAATTTAGGAGTTCTACGGTTAGTGTTGCCGCGTTGGGAGGTTTTGCGGATACAATCACGCTCAGCGACAATGTACCTTCAGGTCTAACATGCAATAGCATCACTCCCAGCTCTATTGCTGGCTCGGGCGTTGCTGTAGTTTCCTGCAGTTCCTCCGTTGACGGGGCTTACCTATTGACGGTTACCGGTACCAACGGTTCTCTCACTCGCACCGCTACAGCTACCTTCAGCTTTCAAGACTTCATAATTAGCGCAAGTCCTCCTACAGAGATCGCCACAGGATCTTCGGGGGCATCCATCATTACTCTGACAGCGTTGAACGGTTTCAGGGGCACTGTCACACTCACGGCGGACGTCCCTTCTGGTCTAACGTGCGGTAGCCCAAGCCCGGGCAGCATGTCCACCTCCGGAATAGCTACAATGTCGTGCAGCTCGAGCAGTCAGAACATCTACACAGTAACGATTCTCGGGACTAGCGGATCACTCACTCATAATACAACAGCCTCGTTCACGTTTGGCAGTGCCGCCCGGCCCTCAGGGGGAGGATTCTGCCTCAGCTGCATCAGCCCGATAAACTGGTCGAACATGGATTGGTTGCTGATTATCGGCGGACTCATCGGATTAATATCATCAATGGCCCTCCTTAACGCTAAGGCAAGTACCAAGCTTCACCGGGCACAAAAAAGACTGGCGACCAGCATTGGACGAGAGGCCACCGACGAGTGGTCTCTAAGCGAGTTTGATCCTCGACCCATCTCGGGATTGTTTCTCCGTAGAATCGTTGGTTAATTCTCTCAAGCATGGTGAGAGATAGGGGGATAGATTTTGCTTCCTAGGGATGCAATAGATCTACATGATCCGCGACGCCCCGGCCAACAATGGCGTCAGTGCCTTGGAAACGTTCGGCTTAAAGGAGAAAGGTTGAATTTGCAGAAAGACCAGACTGTGGCCAGGCTAACGGCCCGGCTGGACAGTCTCTATTGGACCATCGAATCGAACCCATGTCCCCTACAAAATTCAAAGCGGGATTATCGAAGTCAATAGCACAAGCCGTCTCGAAACTGGCAACTATCAGGCTCGCTAGACAGGTTGTCGTACAAGTCTACAAGGCAGTTGGTGCCTTCTCGTCTGTCACTGGGATAGACCCTGTACTCGAACTCCCGCTCGGACCTTTAGGCGTGGACGCGCGGTTCAGCTTTCACATCTTCAACAGGGACATCAACTTCATTCTTCAAGTCTTCGTCCTCCGCGTTTACGAGAAGCACTGCAAATTACAAGCTGGAGACATAGTGATTGACTGCGGAGCCTACATAGGTGACTTCACGACCCGGGCGTCGAGAATCGTGGGTCCCGAGGGAAGAGTCCTGGCTTTCGAAGCCAATTCTAAGAGCTACTCAATCTGTGCAAGGAACATACACAACAACAGGCTCACAAACGTCAAATTGTATAACGTGGCCCTCGGCGAGAGAACCCGAACCGGATATCTCAAGGTAGATAGGATAAACCTCGGTGCAACCAGAATCGTTGACGAAGACTCCGGAGCCTCCAGTCAGACCATTCACATGAGAACCCTGTCAGAATTTCTGCCCGCTCTAGGTGGACGGCCGATCAAACTCCTGAAGATGAACGTCGAAGGCTACGCAACAAAGATACTTATCGGGGCCCCCGAACTACTTGAACGAAGACTTTTCGAGAATCTTGCAGCCGAGCTCCATCCTGGAGAGGAAGGCCTCCAAGCACTACTTGAGAAGCATGGCTACCAGTGCATCATTGATGGGCCCTGGCTGTACGCCTCGATCAAAAGCATGGAAGGATAGCTGATTCAGCACGCCGAGTCCATGTGAAGGCTCAGTTACGGTAAGGGACGCCTAGCTAATGCCATAGCCAACTGTTGGAAGATAAAGACTTGACAAACGAGCTGGGTTATGTAGTCGCAGACCTCGTGCAAGAAATCCACGCTGAGAATAAGTCCTTCATGGTGAAGATGTTCCCAGACCGATTGCCATATAGTTGAATCCGTTAAGGTCCCCTCGCTTGATGATTCTCCGAGCATCGACAATGTTTGGAGCTCTCATGCTCGACTTATAGTCGTTGGGCCTTAGTCTTCGAAACTCGTCCCACTCTGTCATTACGATGCAGCAATCAGCCCCCTTCAGGCAAGAGATTGCATCGGGTAGCAGCTCAACCTTTTCCGGTAGGACCCGTCGAGCGTTTTCCAACGCCATGGGGTCGTAAGCCGAGACGCTTGCACCGTTCTTCAACAACTCATCAATGACCCGGAGAGAGGGTGCCTCCCTAATGTCGTCGGTGTCTTTCTTGAATGCTAGTCCGAGAACCGCGATTCGACGATTGTCCAAGGAGCCTAGTAGTTTCTTCGAAAGATTGACGATCTCTGACGCCTGTCGCTGGTTTACTTTTTCGACAGCAGCGAGAAGTAATGGATCATAGTTGAGTGAGCGACTGAACGAGATTAGGGCTTGCAGGTCTTTGTGGAAACAAGACCCGCCATAGCCGGGACCGGCTTTGAGATAGAGTCGACCGATACGTGGGTCCAAGCCGATAGCCTTCGCAACTGTCTCCACATCGGCGTTTGGAACGCGTTGGCAAATGTTGGCGATCGTGTTGATCGTGCTTACTCTCGTAGCGAGGAACGCGTTACTGGCATACTTGATAGTCTCGGCAGTTGTTGGATCGGTTACAATGGTGGGGATATTGATCTTTGAGTAGATTCGCCGATAGAGTTTGGTGAGGGTCGCGCCGGACTTAGTATCGAATGCTCCAATGACGATCTTGTCAGGCTGAAGGGTTCCCTTTATCGCGGATCCTTCGGCTAGAAACTCGGGGTTGGAAGCTAGACCAACCTCTGGGCCGATTAGCTTTTCGCTGGCCGCTTCAAGGACAGGTCGGACCACATCAATTGTAGTTCCTGGGATGACGGTGCTCTTGATGACGACGAGATGGTAGGATGGTGACTCGGCAATTGCGGAGCCTACGTTTTGAGTGGCTTTCTTTACGTATGCTAGGTCCATAGAGCCATCATCTCTGCTAGGCGTACCAACCGTTAGGAAAATGGTATTTGCCTGAGCCACTCGCGAGGCGTCTGTCGTAAACTCCATCCGTTTCTTTCTGACGGCCGCCTTGAGCATCTGTTCGAGTTGGGGCTCGTGGAATGGCGGATGTCCCTTCCCGAGTTCTTCAATCCGCTTCTCATCAACATCTACTCCGATCGTCTTGATTCCTTTCGAGGCCATAACGGTCGCAGTACAGAGGCCGACGTAGCCGAGACCGACAAAGGAGACAGCATCGGACTCTCGTCTCATACGTGATTTCAGCCCCGTAAGGGGCTTATATTGTTGAAATTGGAAGAAGCTGATAGAAACCGGCTGATCGTTGCGTGTTAAGAAAAGCAGTCATTCCCGCAGCAGGCCTCGGCACTAGGCTGCTCTCCGCTACCAAAGAGCAGCCGAAGGAGATGCTCCCGATATTTTCCAGAGCGAAGAATGGTGAGCTCTGTCTCAAGCCTGTCGTGCAGCTTGTCTTCGAGCAGCTCTACCTGGCTGGCTTTCGCGAGTTCTGTTTTATTGTTGGAAGAGAGAAGAGAGCGATAGAGGACCATTTCACCCCTGATTTCTCCTACGTATCGATGCTTCAGAGTAAGGGAAAGACTGGGCCGTCAGAGGATCTGAAATTATTCTATGAGATGATTGAGGGGTCCACGCTCGTCTGGATAAACCAGCCGGAGCCTCGTGGTTTCGGAGACGCAGTGTTGAAGGCGAAGACGTTCATTGGAGCTGACAGTTTTCTGGTCCATGCTGGTGATACCTACATTCTTTCTGAGAACTCGAGACATCTGAGGCGCTTAATGGAGAACAGCGAGGGATCGAAAGCTGATGCGGCGTTCCTAGTTCAGCAAGTTCAGGATCCCCGGCGCTATGGGGTTGTAGAGGGATCTAGAGATTCGTCCGGAGTTGTCCAGGTGTCGCGGGTTGTCGAGAAGCCTCAGAAGCCGGCCTCGAACTTGGCCATCATGCCCGTCTACGCTTTCCACTCAGTGATCCTGAAAGCGCTGGAGGTGACGCAGACAGGTTTTGGCGGAGAGATTCAGCTAACTGACGGGATTCAGAAGTTGGTTGATTGGGGGCTTGTTGTCCGCGCGGTTGAGTTTGAGAAGAGCGATATTCGTCTGGACATTGGCTCTCCTGAATTGTATTGGGAGGCGCAGAATCTCTCATACAAGTATTCGAACCCTGGTTCAAAGTAGGCTAGCTTTGCGCCTCCTCTCTAGTCATCCGACTGAGGATCAGGCTGGCTTCATTCTTGACCTTGGGATTCGTGTCTACTACAACCAGGCCTTTAGACGGCTGGCCGTACAGTACTAGGGCGTCCCTGGGGGACTCTACGATGCACGGTAGAGCAAGCAGGTCTTCCTCGCCCTCGACGATGATCAGCGCCTCTTCATCTCTCATGGCTCGTTTGATGGTCTCCCAGGCTTCGAGTGCGATGACTCCAGCTGGGTTCTTCACATGATAGGTTTTTTTGACCTTGAGGTTGAAGGCCGTTGTGGGTCTTCGCATTGAAATGTGGTCAAGTATTCTGAGGTCCACTTTGATTCCAGCCACAAGGGTTTCTCGCGATACTACATCTCCAACGGCTGCGATCCTTCTAGGTTGAGTTTGATGGATTATTGAGTTCAGTTCTGACATCGTCTTAGCGGGAGTTCCTGGAAGCAGTTTTCCGAACGGCTCTTTCAACCTCTGGAGATCCGCCTGGCTCGGTCGTAGCTGGATCATCTAGTCCCCCTCGGTCGGCGAGTTGACGTTAACGACTGCTGGTCCGCTACCGACAAGAATATTGATGACCAGTAGCTCGCGGTCCCTGTCTGGATTGATATCTCTGTGAACTAGGCGAGGTGGAACATGAAAGAAGTCTCCAGGGTTCAGGTCTGCTAACTCCCTTCCTTCAAGAACGTATTCGAGTTGAAGTCTCCCCGAGACAATGTATCCATAGAGGTGGCGGATCCCGTGATGATGCCATCCAGAGACGACTCCAGGAGCGACTTGTGACTGAGAGACGATAGCGTTCTCGGATTCGAAAGCCTTCCTTCGAATGATTCCTTCGGTTGAGTATCCTGCTCCGAGCTCGCCGCTTCGTACGATGTCGATGCGAGGCATGACTGCACATAACAGCGGCCCGATACTAAGACTTGGCTTCGTTTCGAGTGCAGCGAATCTCGAAGGGTTTGAGATCCGGAAGGGCAAATCATGATATTTACTACCCAGCCTCAAGGAGTTGTTTGAGAGTAATACCCGATGGCGTTTCGAAATGCGGATGTTGGTCAGGTGAAGCTGGCGTACGTGGAAGCAGGCATTGGCGAACCGGTCGTATTCGTTCATGGAATACCAACCGATTATCGTGCATGGAACGGCCAAATTGAGCCCTTCTCAAGTAAGTATCACGCGGTCGCTTACAGTAGACGTCTCGCTCAGCCGAATCAGAATAGCATGGACTACGAGAAGAGCACGATCGAGAACAATTCCGCAGATCTTGTTGGCTTGATTGAAGAACTTGGAATTTCTCCGGTTCATCTGGTGGGCCACTCGTATGGCGGGTTCGCCTCATTGTACTGCGCATTAACCAATCCACAATTGATTCGGACTCTTACCCTGATCGAACCAGCGGTCTCGACTATTCTACTCAAGAATCTGAAGAGCAAGTCAGAATTCCTAGGCCTATTGCTTGCACACCCTTCAATTGCCATATCTGCCGCAAAGTTTCAGCGAAACTCCCTGGACCCCTCCCTCAAGGCATTCCGCCAAGGAGATTTCGATTCCGCGCTCAGATTCAATCTTGACGGCATAATGAATCGGCACGGAGCATTCGAGCAGCTTCCTGAACCGGTTCGCACTATGGTGAAGGAGAATGAGAGAACGGTCGGAGAACTAATGGCCGAAGTCCCCGTGTTTGGAAGAGAAGAAGCATCCAAGATATCTGCTCCAACCCTTCTGATTCATGGAACCGAAAGCCCCACGGTTCTGCACACCATCGTAGATCGGATCGCAAAGGCCATTCCCAAAAGCGAAATCTCAACGATCTTCGGGTCCGCACACTTCCCGCACTTCGAAAAACCCCTGGAATTCAACCAACTGGTGCTAGGTTTTCTCTCGAAGCATTCCTCCAGTTGATGCGAACCGAATCTTAGGGTCCAACTGATTTTGGACGTTTATCTCGTAGATGGCACATACGAGTTATTTCGCCACTTCTACGCGATGCCTCCTCACTCGAACGAGGGGGGCGAAGAGGTAGCAGCGACGCGTGGAGTGTTGGGAAGCATTGCCGGGATGATTGAATCGGGAGCTACGCATATCGGTGTCGCTACTGACTACGTTATCGAGTCCTTTCGCAACAATCTCTGGGCAGGGTACAAGACGAGCGAAGGTGTCGATCCTCAACTACTTGCACAGTTCCCGCTGCTCGAAGAGGCACTCGAAGCCATGGGAGTCGTAGTCTGGCCGATGGTGGAGTTGGAGGCAGATGACGCTCTCGCAGGAGCAGCCTTGTCTCTTGGAAGGTTCTCTGCTGTGTCGCGTGTCTACATCTGCACTCCCGACAAAGACTTGGCACAGTGTGTGCTAGACGATCGTGTCGTCCAGCTGGATCGCAGGGCGCGACAAGTTCGTAATGAAGAAGGCGTGCGTGCCAAGTTTGGGGTTCAACCGAGGTCGATCCCCGACTACCTCGCGCTTGTCGGCGATACTGCGGATGGCTATCCGGGTCTCAACGGCTGGGGTGAGCGATCCGCGGGGTCTGTTATCGGTTTCTACGGCAGCCTAGAAGCAGTTCCCCGATCAGCTGTGGATTGGAAGGTTCAGGTTCGGGGAGCCGATCGTCTTGCTAACACCCTCTATGAGAACTTCAAGCTCGCGCTGTTGTTCCGCGATCTGGCTACCCTCCGAACGAAACAGCCCAAGATTCGTTCGCCGAGCTCGGTTCATTGGCATGGCCCCAGCCCAGCCTTTCAAGCAATTTGCAAGCGATTGGACGATACTCAACTATCCGATCGGGTCGCTGAGATTGCTGCAACTAGGCAGTCTAAGACTCGTAGTTCACACAGAAAAAGACAGGCCTAATGTAATCCCATCTTTCCTACACGGGTCTTGGTGGAATTGTCAAGGAGCAAACTGTTCTTCGACGTAGCTGCATCTCTCGATGGCTTCATTGCTCCTGAAGGAATGGACCTGGCCCACGCGAACGATCCAGAATTCAAACAGTGGATGAGCTAATGGTCGAAGCTGCAGAACTGGGTCTTCCAACAGCAGTTCTTCCGGAAGAACCTCAAGCTCGGTGATGGGGGCGAGACCGGTCGTGACAATCCTATGCTAGAAGAGACCTTCAACCGCACAGGAGTGAGTATCATGGGAAAGAGCATGTTCGACGGAGGAGAGAAGTTCTGGCCGGAAGAAGCGCCCTTCCACGCACCGGTGTTCGTTCTGACTCACCAGGTTCGCAAGCCTTGGGAACGTCCCGGCGGCACTACTTTCTATTTCGTGAACGATGGTATCCAGAGTGCTATTGGACAGGCCCGAAAAGCCGCTGGGAACCAAAGACGTACGAATCGCTGGAGGCGCTAATGTCATTCAACAGTATCTCAACGCTGGCCTTGTCGACGAGTTTACGATCCACTACTCACCGGTATTTTTCGGCCACGGGGCGCAGCTGTTTTCGGGAACAAACAAGGACATTCATGTAAAGATCAAGGAAGCGATTCCATCCAAAGAGGTTACACACGTTACATTCAAGGTGAGAGATAAGTGCGATTTTTTGCTTCGAGCCTTACTCCTCTACCGCTCCTCCTCGCTCCCGCAGATGCCTACGGAGGGTGTATGAAGGATCAGAATTACGCTTTGCTAGGTACGACTCGAAATCCAATTGTTCAGAAAGCTTCTTTCCAGCATGAATGCCCTTAGCCTGTTGCCTCTCGACGTTCCAAATGGCTCTGGCCGCCTCTAGCACTTTTTCGATTCTGAGTGATGGCACGAAGATGGTTCCGTCGTCATCAGCAAGAACTACGTCAGTATTGTCAACCGTGAAACCGTCCCATTGAGCAGAGGAAAGATCCTCGGACATTCTTTGATCAAGGCGCCGGGGACCCGCCGGAAATGGCCCAAAGCTGAATACTGGAAAGCCGATCCCCACTAGCTCATTCGTGTCCCGATGATAGCCCCGAACCACGAGCCCCGCAAGGCCCCACGCTCGAGCTTCAAGAACGGTCAGATCACCTATGCAACTCTCGTCGCTTCGACCATCGTTGTCCACAACCAAGACGTCTCCGGGTAGAGCCTTCCTCATGACCTCAAGAAAAACGTCTACGCTTCCTCTATGACGAGCAGGCAGAACTCGACCAGCAACACGCATGCCTTGCACTAACGGGTGGATCCCGGGTGGCGCGACGCGTAGGGGGACTTGAACACGCAGGCATGCATCGGCGATGAGTGGAGTAGAAAGATCGGAAAACGCTCTTGCGAGCGGTGCGTTGTTCATTATCGCCGATTTCTCTTGGTGGCTCGTCTCAGGCAGAACCATATAGATTTCCGTAGGCAGTGGCGTCTCGCAGAGTGATGAGAACATACACGAGCCATGCCATCAGCGCAATGACTCCGACGGCTATGAGTCCGACGGTAAACAGTATCAGAGCCGGCTCCAGTATTACGAATAGCGTGCCGAACAACCAGAATAGTGCGCCTCTTTGCATGCTTGCGTGTTTCTTGGCACTGCTCAGCTTCAGTACCCCTACCCGGTAGTAGTAGAGTCCAGACAGGCTGAACGTTAGGATAGTCAGAACTATGATTGTCAAGGTGACCTGGAAGAGAACTGGGTCGATCTGGCCCGAGGAGTACCGTGGGTAGAGGAAGAATAACAGGAGGTGAAGACCGCAATGGTTGACCCTACAAGAGTCCCAGCCCGTTCACGTTCGCGGCTGCAAGGTCAAGGTCCAACCATCGTTCTTCCTTGGGCTTCCGACACTGACTGCGCCTCTTCTGGGGGACACCTCAGTGTAGCCCGTCCACTATTTAGGCGCTCGAAACCTCGGGGACTAATCTGTCGACGGATTGTGCTGAGGAAGCCAGTTCTCAATTCTGGTCGTTTTCGATTTCGCGTTTCATGCGTGCTAGCAGATCTACCGCACTATCTGCGTAGTTGCCGATCCACCTGTCATGTAGTTCTTTGATGGGGAGCGGGTTGATGTAGTTCCAGCGCAGGCGGCCGTCGCGCTTTACGATTATGAGGTCGGCTTTCTCGAGGGCGCGTAGGTGCTGCATTACGGTGCACCTGTCTAACTGGTTAAAGTGCTCTACTAACTCGCCGGTTGTTCTGCTTCTAGCTTTGAGCATGTCCAGTATTTCGCGTCTTCGAAAGTTGCCTAGCGCCTTGAAAATAAGATCGTACTTTTCTTCCCGTGGCATGCTATTGTCTCCATTGTGGGTCCCGTGAGCGTGGGTTCAAGGCTGACGGTTGAGTAGTGCACAAAATGTTATAAAGATATAACATATTGGCTCGTTTGATTGTATATGGAGATGGACTTGAGATTCACAGTTCAAACGAAGATCCAGAAACCTGTAAGCGAAGTATTCGACGCTGTATACAATCCAAAGAAGCTCAGCAAGTACTTCACAACCGGCGGAGCCGACGGTCCACTGGACGAAGGAAGGACCGTGATGTGGAGCTTCAACGATAACGGGAACAAAATCCCCGCTTTTCCAGTGAAAGTGAAAAAGGTAGTTCGGAACAAGCTCATTCAATTCTCGTGGGAGGCTAGCGAAGGGGTCTACGACCCAAAGACTGGCTCAATGCCGAGTAGCGCCGGGTACGACACTATCGTTGAGATGAGCTTCGAGCCTCTCAACGCGAACGAGACGCTCGTGAAGATCGTTGAAGGGAAATGGCGGCCTACCGAAGCGGGTCTGCAAGGCTCATTCCAGAACTGCCAGGGCTGGACTCAGATGAGCATGTGTCTCAAAGCCTACCTTGAATACGGAATCAATCTCCGAAAAGGATCTGTCTGAAACATCCTAACGAACAAGAAACCGGGCCGATAATCATCATATGAGTCTGAGCCGGTTTTGCGATCGTGCTTTTCTATCCTGTTCCTAATGGCCTAATTCTTTGTTTTCGGGTCCGCTAGCAGGAACTCCAAAATCACTCTGTTCGCAGTAGCTGGTTTTTCGGACAACAAGAAATGGGTAGTTCCTGGAATGACGGATAATTGCGCGCCCTTAATCGACTTGAACAACTCCAAGGTGTGCTCTGGAATAATCGCGTCCCGGTCTCCAGCCATTACCAAGGTAGGAGCCGTGATCTTTGCCAACTCCTCCTTCTGAATATCAGGCTCGGTGAGCCACAGCCTCTTCGTCTTCTCAAACACAACAGGAAAGTGGGCGGGACCGTCGGGGCTTGCCTCGTCGTAACGTCTTACCAGCATTGGCTGACTCTTCCTGAAAGATTCGGGAGTGGCCTTCCTAATCCAGTCCTGATCTTGTGAGGGCACTGAGCTGGTGTTGAACATCCCACCTACAGAAATCAGGCGTTTTACAAAGTCTGGTCGAGAGATGGAGATGAGAAGAGCGATGATTGCTCCGTCGCTCCAGCCCAGAAGGTTCGTCGGTCCAAGTCCGAGTGCTTCGATGAAGTCGATCGCGTATTCTGTCATGGTGTCAAAGCTGAAAGGTTCCTTGGTATCGGCGGTGTGTCCATGCCCAGGCCGCTCAAAGGCAACTACTCTGAAGTGTTTCGATAGTTCTGGGATCTGCGAAGAGAAGTCTTCGACGGTTCCAAACCCTCCGTGGAGTAATAACAAAGGTTCGCCATCGCCGGATGTCTGGTAGAAGATTTGTGATCCCCTGATCCGGAGGTAGGCTTCAGCGGCTTGCACGAAAGAAGTTGAGACGGCGACGTAGTTAATCAGTCATTACATGATACAAGATCGACCTTCCAAAACCTACTCGTTGATTTGGTGGTGAGTTCAAGTATACTTAATCGGATGCTGACGACTCGTAGGAAAGCCTAGAATCCTTCGCTGAGGGGAACTGAGCCCCGCTAGGCGATATGTCAATGAGCAATGATTCCAATCCCCGATTGCCAACTGATCTGCCTGAGAACAAGAACTCAGCAAGGCCTGGTGTGGCTACGGGCAAGGTTCGATGGTATGCACTTGTCTCCCTGCTTCTCATCTCAGCCCGTCTCGCGGAGTTCTTGACAGGATCGACCCCGATCCCCGTGGTCATCACCAACCCGCTAGGCATGGTTTTCAATGTGGGACTGTATGGAGGCGGAGCGCTCTCAATCAGGGAGGCAACCCTCCGGTGGAGGAAGCGTTGGGGGGCCGTCCTTCTCCTCGGAGGAGCCTACGCTGTAGGAGAGGAGGGGTTTGCCGCCAAGACGGTGATCAATCCGTTGTCGCCGATCATCGGGAACCAGCTCTACACTCACTGGGCAGGAGTCAACTGGATCCCATTGACCAACCTTACACTCTTCCACGCGGCGTTCAGCATCGCGGTCCCACTTATCCTCGTGGAGTTACTCTTCCCGGAGACCAAGGGCCGCCGGCTGTTGGGCAACAGAGGCATGATCCTCACGGGAGGGGTGTACGGGCTGACCGTGTTCGTGTTGACATTTTTCCTCGGTGACCCCTACGTGCCGTCTCTCGGGGTTGACTTCTTTCTTGTCGCCTATGCATCCGTTTTCATACCTGCCGCGTATCTCGTTCCTAGGTCGTTCCTCCAGGCAAAAGGAGAGCGACCCGACCGCCGCGAGCGCAATTTCTTCCTCTTGGGACTTGGGTTCATGGGCGGGTTCTTCCTGATTTCTGGAAACCTCGCCCCGGGAGGGGGCTTCGTAGCGCACCTTCTCTCAGGGCCGGTTACCGCCGTACTGGTAGTCCCCTTGGCCGGCTTCACCGCCTGGTACCTGGCGAAACACGCGGGTCGATCCAAGAACGACCTTGTGAAGATAGACTTCGTGCTGGGAATGATGCTCATCTTCATTCCGACTGACGTCATCCTGGAATTTAGGGGGGATGTCGGAGTCTTGGCCTTTACCGCGCTAGTCATAGGGATACTGATTCGGCTACGCCGCAGAGCTAAACAAGCCTACAGCTCTCATCCTATCAGCCACGCTGTAACAATGCACACTTCCTAGACTCTGACTCTAAAAATTAGTCTGCTAAAGTTGGGTGGCGGCTATCGCGCTTTGATTGAAATCGGGAGTTAGTAAGTTATAGTCCCGGTCTGGGTTCCTGAAAACGTTCCAGAGGTAGCCGAAGTGAAGGTCACAGAAGCTTGGACAGTACCAGAACCCGAAGCATCCGTGAAGCGGCCTGTGCCGCCTGTAACTGTGAAAGAGCCCTGGAGATGGAAGGCGTTTGGAGTTGAAGTTGGGCAGATCGTGTCATGGACAGTGAGAAAAACACTATCCCCGTTTGCTGCCGTGTGGGTGTCTTGTTCCGTAGCGGTGAATCCTCCGCATGGTGCCGCCCCCGTTATGGTGCTCGGGAACCTAAGAGTCGTGAATCCGAGATGATCATAGCGGCCTGTCCCGGTTATGAGTACGGTGGTTGGCGAGGTATGGGTGAAGGTGCCTGAGCCGCTCCCGTTGAATGGTACTGAATTAGAAGCGAATGCGGCTGGAAACACAGTAAGTACCATCAGGAGACCCAAGACACCGAGAATTAGAATTTTCACGTCTTCGACACAGAACCTTTAGACTCTCTATAAGGGATCCTTCGCTGGGTCCAACTCGAAGTCGCTGATGAATTTTTCTGGAGGAACAGGAGCAAGCCAAATCGCAACTGATTTTTGGCTAAACTGGCGGCCCGCCTGGGTTCGCAAGTCCAACGTTGAATTAGAGAGGCCCAAAGTAAGACGATTGTTGCGCTTTTTTTCTGCCAGAGAAGGAGGCTACCGAGACAGTAATTCGTCTAACGGAAACTCATCTACTCCAGAGACGTTTTTCCAGGGTTCAAGACCTGTGGGATCTAGATCTGAGCTGGGAGTTTGCCGCTCCTTTCTCTGGGGCCGATCAAGCCGATATGTCGTCCGCAATATTGAGTTGGGCTCTGCTGTTAAGCAGGCTCGTTATCCTCCACAATCTCTTTTCGCCGAAGGAGAACGGAAGTTGTAGGAATAGGAGACCTACTCATGCTCATATCGCCAAAAGCGACTTTCCTGGGACTGGCAACGAGCCAGATTGGTTCTCATTCGGTGAACGGAAACCTGGGCCCTTGGGACCACAGAGAACGTTTGCCTTTCTAATCTTATTCCTTAGCCCTCGGGGGTCCTGGCAAATATCTCATCTGGTCTGGCCGCAGGTTCGCCGGGGAGAAAAAGTCCCTCCTTGAAACGAAGATAAAGGAGCACGGGTTCGCCGAGGGTCGAGATAGTTGAGCCTTTCTCGGTCAAGGCGTACCGCACCTTGGGCGGTCGCGTATTAAGGACCCCCCTTTCGATAAGACCCATGTCCTCCAACATCTTCAATTTCTTTGAAAGGACCCGTGAGCTGATTCCCTTCAAGGACTTGCGGAGTCCTTCGAAACCTATTGGATTAAAGGTATACAGAACAGTGAGTAGTTCGATAGACCATTTGCTGAAGATTGTCCTGACGAGCATAAGGTTAAGCTCAGCAGACTCGGACGGCTTGCGCGGGACGAAGGGCTTGGCCATGGCGACGGTCTCCTTGGACCAGGCGGCGATTGCCTCCCTAAGTTCTCTGAATCGCTGGTCCAAAATGTCCTGAAGCGTATAGTGCACGCTACCACCTTTCGAGCCTCTCCCTGGCTCTGTGGAATGACCACTCAGTAGGCAAGCATCTTGTCAAGGAGAAAGCGAAAAACAGATACTCTTCGACGCGCTAATATGCAGGGTAGAATTTTTTCCGGTGGAAAAAGTAGTCGAACTTTAAAAGTCGTTTGGTGATCCACAAAAAAAACATGTCATAGTTACGTCCTAACAGAAGAGATACTGCCTTGTTGCGGGAGGCACGTACTGTTTTCTCAGTAACCAACTTACCGACGAGTCAACAAGATTTTTTTGATAATTAGTGTCAATGGGCTTTGGGAAAAACGTTGAAGGAAACACATCGACTGAAAATCGATACGTCAAAGGTAGCCGTTGCAATTCTGACGGTTTCGATCATGGCGCTCTTCGCGGCATCTTCAGTGTTCCCGACTTTCGCTGATAATGCTACGACCTTTAGCGGAAGAGCTTTCGCAGTATCCGTCACCACACCACTAACCGGGACCGTGACCCTCGCTGACACAGGACAACTACCACCGCAAGGCGGAGAAACAGACGCAACCGTGCTGTCAGTCCAGACGCAACAAGCCCAAGCAGAGGTGCTACTCTCGGTCACAATGGGGTTTGACCAACACGCGGAAAGCAGAGCAGCGGTAGCCGATGTAACATTGCTCCCAGGAACCCCGAACCAAATCAAGGCGGACTTTCTCCAAGCTCACTCGCTAGCCACATGCACAGGTGTATCAGGTGACAGCGATATCGCTAACCTGCAAATTGCCGGTCAACAGATCACCGTATCTGGCCAACCTAACCAGACCGTTAACGTGCCCGGAGTACTAACCCTCGTCATTAACGAACAAGAGACTTCGTCTAGTGGTGGAACTAACTCAATAACTGTAAACGCTATTGATCTCACCCTAGTAAACGGCATTGAAGTCATCGTGTCAAGTGCCCACAGCGACATAACCTGCGGAACCAACACGACCGTATCAAAAGACTTCATGACGGGCGGAGGCTTCATGATCGTCAACGGCGCACATGCCAACTTTGGATTCGTAGCGGGATTCAAACCGGGCAAGTCCACTCTGAGCGGCCAGTTGAACTACATTGACCACTCCTCCGGTAACCATGTAAAGTCAACTAGTGTAACTGCCTACTCTGGCTCAGGAACCTGCCGCACGTTCTCCGGCCCCGGCACACTAGACGGACAATCCGTCGACTTCACTGTAAACGCTTGCGACAATGCTGCAACTGGAAGAGGCTCAGACACCTTCGGCATACAACTGTCAAACGGCTACAAAGCATCAGGGCCACTAGCCGGCGGCAACATACAGCTACACATCTAGCCGCCACCTCCCCTTTTTTTTCTAATCCAAAACAAAATTCCTCGAGAAAAAAGCGGGGCAGGACAACCGGATTATCCTACGGCTGACCCGAGCACTGATCGACCACTTCCCTAGCGAAGTCACAAAAGCGGCCGCCAGTCAAAGACTTGCGCCTCGAGATATTCAATGGTAATATGGTGGGCCCGCCCGGATTCGAACCGGGGACCGTCAGGTGTCTCTTGCCGTGGCTATGAGCCTGCCGCTCTTTCAGTCCGTTGATGTGAAACCTGGCTGAGCTACGGGCCCTCAAGCTCGCGCCTTGTGATCTGAAGTTTTAACGTTTAGTGGTTGAATTTGGCGATCCTCCCTAACTCTGCCGTGATGAGTTCAAACCGTTTTTCGACGATATGCAACCCGGAATCTTAGCGAATCGTAACCTACGACGCTCGTAAGACTTTAGGTAGCCATGGCTTGATCTGGCAGTCCGACGAATACCAAAGCTAAAATATGTTAGACCCGAAGCTGGTCGCGGTTGAAATGAGAGTTCCGGCACTACTAGTGTGTCTTGCAGTAGGATTCCTTCTGATAACTCCTAATCTAGCCTTCGCATCCCAGAATTCCGCGAACAGGCTTGCGCCCGGCCAAGCAGTCCGAATAGGACAAGTTGACGTTCGAAGTCTGCCCTCAATCCAGGCGAGTCTGCCGGGGGGCTCTGGAAGAATCGTTCCTAACTTCCAGCTTCCCGCTCAGACAACAGCAGTACCAGTTGTCAGCGGGAGTTCCGCGGCGTCTCCGAGTTCAGGCGTGAGTGTTACATCGACCTTGGATGGAGTCTTCGGTGGTGCACCCAACCAGTGCGGTTGCACGCCGCCGGACACTAACTTAGGCGTTGGCACGCAACATGTCTTCGAGGTAGTCAATATTGCGGGAATAATTTATTTGAAGAATGGTGTGCTCGCGAGGAGCACGTTTTCGCTTGCAGACTTCTTCAAGGTCTCCGTCTCCTCCTTTATCGGCGATCCCGAAGTAATGTTTGACGCCGCGAGCGGCAGATGGTTTGTGTCGAGCATCGTCGCCCCTAACAATGTTGAATTCGCAGTCTCGACCAGTGATGATGCAACCGGCAGCTACGTCCTCTACACCGTGTCGGGAGGAAGCAGCTTCCCAGACCAGCCTTTCATCGGAACAAACGATGACAAGTTCGTAATCTCCGTCAACGCGTTCACAACCAGATTCCTCGGCGCAGAATTCTGGGTCCTCAACAAGGCCGAACTCGTCAGGGGAGCCTCATCCGTCCACTTTGTCACCTTCGGCCCAGACCCCAGCCTCTT
>Ga0099828_10000631_pt1 | contig 21949 bp, 23 predicted proteins | sample CZO8metaG_2_FD_79338 | JGI IMG/M metagenome (GOLD analysis project Ga0099828, IMG submission 79338) | Vadose zone soil microbial communities from the Eel River Critical Zone Observatory, Northern California, USA - CZOApr15con2H1.8 metaG | ecosystem: Environmental > Terrestrial > Soil > Vadose... | reverse complement strand
TCGCCGGTGACCAGCAAGGTATCGATGCCGAGGTGGTTGAGCTGGGCCATGAGCGGGGTGCCCCAGAGGGCGCTCGGCGCGGTCTTGCGCAGGACCACGTCGCCAGGCTGGGGCGCAACTTCGTCGATGATGTCGTAGCGGCGGGCGTAGCGGTCGCGAGCCACCGGGTCACCCGAAGCGCGGCGCCGGCCACCGTCGTGATGGACGGCCTCATTCCAGCCGGTCACACCCGAGTCCTCGTCGACCATGCCGGTGACGTAGCAGACCGGCACGCCGGCCGCACGGGCCTCACGCAGCAGGCGCTGGATGTGCGGGACGGCCTCCCAGCCCATCAGGCCGGTATAGCCGGGCCAGTCCTTGACGCCATCGAGCAGGGGCAACGGCTCGTCGCCGAAGACCCAGCGATAGAGGTCGACGTTCAGGATGGCCGGTCGCTGGCCAAAGCCCACCCTGCGGTCCTTGGCTTGGGCCAGGTGCGCCTTGTCCTGCTCGGTAAGGAAGCGATCCCACACACGTGTCACGGCATTTCTCCTCTCTTACTGCAGCCCGTAGAGGGCCCTCGGATTGTCGTCCAGAATGCGATCCATGTCGCCGCTGCTGATGTCCTCACGGTAGCGCAAGCGCTTGAGGGCTTCCAGCTCGCTGGAGGTGTCGGCATGACCGTAGTCGGTGCCGGCAACGAGATTACTGGAGCCGGCGTACTTGAGCACATAGGCGATGTCGTCATCGGTCTGGCAGGCGACGTAGATGCGGTTCTCGGCCATCAACGCAGTACGGTCCAGCTGCTGCCCTTTCTTTTCCATGCGGCGAACGAAGTCGTGCAGGGCGTATGGCACCCACTGAGCGCTCAGCTCCACGAAACCAAAGCGCAGCTTCGAGAAGCGCTCCATGAGCTTCGTCTGCAGGATGTTGTGGAAAGCGGTTAGGCCAGGCAGCTTGAAGCGCCAGAAGCCGAGGTCGCCGCTGAACACGTCGTGAAAGTAGAAGTTGCCTGTGGCGGCATGGACGCAGATGGGCAGATCGAGGCGGCTGGCCTCCTCGTACAGCGGATAGAAGTAGGGATCGCCAGGCAGGCGCTCGCGCTCGACGCCGCGCCAGAAGACGGCGCAGGCGCCGTGGTCCTTCGCGAAGCGCAGCTCCTCGATTGACGCCGCGATGTTGGTGGTCGGCGGGACCACCGCCCAGCGCAGCCGGCTCGGCGCCTCAGCGCAGCGCTCGGCCAGCCAGCGATTGTAGCTGCGGCACAGTGCCAGATCGACGTCCGGCTTGTCCGTAATGGGGCGCAGGAAGAAGGTCGGGAACAGCACCTGGGCGTCGGTCCCAAGCTCGTCCATGTGCTTGATGCGAGCAGGGACGTCGTCCAGCTCGCGGTCAGCTTTGACGGCGTCGGTCTCGGATACCGGGCCGCCGCTGAGCAGCTTGCCCTCGATCGCCCACATTTGGCTGTCGCGCCCGTCGCGACCGGGGATGGTCACCCGGATGGGCATCAGCTCCTTCTCGGAACCGCTGACATAGGACCAGGTTCTCTCGTTCTCTACGACGTGCGCATCGGCATCGATAATGGCCATGACCAGGCGATTGTAGCCGGGGCGCCGCTAGTCCTCCAGGCGGAAGCCTACCTCCAGCTCAACCTGGTACTCGAGCTTGCCGTCACGGATGGCTCCGCGCATCTCCTTGACCTCCCACCATTCGACGTTGCGAAGCGTTTTCTGCGCCCGTTCGATGGCGGTCTTGGTGGCGTCGGCGTAACTGGCTGTGGATGATCCAGCAAGTTTGGTGAGCTTGTAAACGGCCATGCGCCACTATACCGCCGCGCCTAGTACTCCTCGAACAGCTGCTGGATGGCTTCCGCATCCCGGATGCGGGTGAGGGCCAGCATCAGCAGGATGCGCGCTTTCCACGGCAGCAGGTCGTCGGCAGTGACGATGCCGCGAGCGCGCAGCTTAGGGCTGCGGGCGACGCGGCCGGATCCGGTGCGGCTGGCCTGGACGACCACCACGCCTTTCGCGCGGGCGCGGTCCAGCGCCTCATCCTCGGCGGGCGTAGGCCGGCCGGCGCCGCTGCCGGCGCTGACGATGCCTTGCGCGCCCGCGGCCACGGCAGCGTCGATCAACGCGCCATCGGCGCCGGCGTAGGTCAGGACTACGTCCACCCGCGGCAGCTCCGCAAGCTGACGAACGTCGAAGCCGCCGTGGCGGCGCACCGGCTGGCCGTACCAGACGAAGCGGCCGTCGCCATCGGCGTAGCCCAGCGGTCCAGTGCCGCGGCTCTGGAAAGTGTGGACCCGGAAGGTGTTGTGCTTGGTCACGTCGCGGGCGCCGTATATGGTGTCGTTCAGCAGGACGAGCACGCCCTTGCCGCCTGTGGACGGGTCGGCGGCGGCGCGGATGGCATTGAACAGGTTGAGGTCGCCATCGGAGCTCAGGCCGGAGGCCGGCCGCATGGCGCCAGTCATGACTACGGGCTTGTCGGTGTTCAGGCTCAGGTTCAGGAAGTAGGCGGTTTCCTCGAGGGTGTTGGTGCCGTGCGTGACCACGGCGCCATCGAGGCCATCAAGCTTCTCCTGCACCGTCCGCGCCAGCTCCAACCAGTCGGCAGGCGTGATACCGCCGCTGGACAGACGCTTGAACGGGACCTCCTCCACCTGGGCCAGGTCGACGATCTCTGGCACGCGGGCCAGCAGCTGGCCGGGGCCGAGGCGCTCGTCGTGTTCGAAGTACCAGGCTAGATCGAGACGGTCCTTGCCGAGCGAGTCGATCGTGCCACCAGTGGTGATTAAGCCGACGTGAGGCAGAGCCATCGGATAATTGTGGCCTCATGTCTGAAAAACTGCGCTTGACCCTGGCCTGTGGCGACTACGACATCAACTGGGCGCTCGTGGACGGCAAGGTCGAGATCGCCGGGGTCGACTTGGTGGCGCTGACCATGCCCTCGCCCGAGCGCCACTGGCGGCTGATCCGCCACCAGGAGTTCGATGTCTGCGAGTTTTCGATGGCGTCGTACATGCTGCTGCGCGATCGCGGCGATCTGCCATACCTGGCCGTGCCGGTGTTCCCTCACCGGCGGTTCCGGCATTCGTACCTGTTCGTGAACGCCGCGGCCGGGATCAAAGAGCCCAAGCAGCTCGAAGGCAAGCGGGTGGGCCTGCGCACCTGGCAGACGACGGCCGGCTTCTGGATGCGCGGCATCCTTCAGGACTTCTACGGCGTGGACCTGCGCTCGATCGAGTGGATCACCCAGGACGAGGAGGACATCCCGCTGGAGCTGCCGCCCGGCTACCGGCTGCGGCGCGTGGAGCCCGGCAACGACGTGGACCGGATGCTGCTCGAGGGCGAGCTGGCTGGACTCATGTATCCCGAGCTGCCGCCCTCGTGGCGGAACGGCGACCCGCGCATCCAGCGGCTGTTCCCCGACGCAAAGGCCGAGGAGCAGCGCTATTTCGAGCGCACGGGCAATTTCCCCATCATGCACACCGTCGTCATCCGCGAGGACCTGCTGCGGCAGTACCCGTGGCTGGCCATGAACGTGGTGCAGGCGTTCCGCCACTCCAAGGACCTGGCGTTCGAACGCATGGAAGATCCCCGGCGGGTGAGCCTGGCATGGTTCCGCGAGGCGCTGGAGGAGCAGCGGACGACGCTCGGCCGCGACCCGTGGTCGTACGACCTCGAGAGCAACCGACCCGCGTTGGAGGCGATCTGCCGCTATGCGGAGGACCAGGGCCTCACGCGGCGCAAGTTCGCACCGGAAGAGCTGTTCGACCCCGCCTCGCTGGACGACCCGCCGAAGTACGTGGGGGCGTAAACCATGTCATTCTGAGCCGCAGGCGAAGAACCTTCTCGTCTGCCGCTACGGCGGAAGGTCCTTCGGCCGACGGCCTCAGGATGACACTTTGGAGATGATGTCCTCAGAGATCATCTGCAGGTAGTCGATACGGGCTTGCGGTGAGCGCGGCAGGCTGTAGATGGTGAAGCCGATGCGGTTGAGGCCCAGCTCGTCGCGGGCCCACTGGATTTTCTCCACGCAGTCGGCCGGCGAGCCGTGGACGGCCCAGTCCTCGAGGTCGTTCTCGAAGCTGAGCTGAAGATCGGCCATGTTGCTTTCCTGCATCGACCACGTCTTGTACATGTTGAAGGTCTTCTCGAGGTACTGCTCGGCGGTCTTGCGCGCCTCCTCCTTGCTGCCGGCCACCATCAGGCTGCGCGATGCGCCCAGCATGCCGAGGTCCTTGCCCAGCTCCTTGCGCGTGGTCCGGTACAGCTCGGCCAGCTCGCCAACGTAGCGCCACGGCGCCTGCGGGCCGAAGAACACGCCATCGGTGATGCGCGCGGCGCGCTTGGTGGCGCCCTCGCTCTGAGCGCCCATCTCCAGCGGCGGGTGCGGCTTCTGGTAGGGCGTGAATCCCATGCGGCCCTTGACGACGCGCGTGTATTTGCCCTCGAAGGCGACCTCTTCGCCGCTCCACAGCTGCTTCATCAGCTCGACCGACTCCTCCAGCTTGGGCACGCGATCCTTGCGGGTGAGCCCGGCCACGTCCAGCTCCTGCTCGCGATAGCCGATCGACATGCCCAGGATCAGCCGGCCGTGGGTGATGTGGTCCAGCGTGGCGACGTTCTCGGCGATATCCACGGGGTTGAACAGTGGCACCAGCAGCACCGAGGTCTTGATGAGCATGTCGCCGGTCTCGGGCGCCAGGCGGGCAACGAGCGGAAACGGTTGGGGCCAGATGGTGGGATAGGACAGCCAGTGGTTGCCCATGGAGACCCAGCCGTAGCCCATTTTCGAGGCGGCGGCGATGACCTCGATAGCCTCGTCGATGATCTGGGTGGGCGTGCGGTCGGTAGGGCTCCAGAAGGGCGTCAGGTGAAATCCGATTTGCATCGCTTTACAGCGTACCGGACAGCAGCCTCACAGCCTCCTCGGGCGATCGGGCCGCAATGGCCTCGCTGCTCACTTCGTCCCAGCTCTCTAGCACGGCCAGCGGCTTGCCCACGCGCAGGGTGAAGCCGATCTCGGACAGGGTGCCGTATCCCTTGCCGATAGCCAGGACGGCATCGACCGATCGAATAAGGATCAGGTTGCGCGCCTCGCCCATGCCGGTGGCGATGGGGATTTGGACCCAACGATTGGCTTCGGAGGCATCCGCGCCGGGCAGCACCCCGACAGTGGTCGCGCCGGCCTCGCGAGCGCCGCGGCAGGCCGCTTCCATGACGCCGGCGAGACCGCCGGTGTAGACCATGCAGCCGGCCTGTCCCAACAGCTTGCCGGCTTCGTACGCCAGCTCCTCGATGTGCTCGTCCGCGTTGCTCGGGCCGATGACGGCGACGCGGCGCGTTAGCTGGCGCTCCGGGCCGGCCTAAGCACCGTCAGGATGAGCATCGCGAGGCCGAGGAAGGTGAGCACCATTTGAGGCAGGGGGTTGGCGGCCAGGATGGCGGCCACCGCGATCAGCAGGATGCCCAGCAGGCTGACGGCAGCGGCCACGGCCTGGATGCGCTCGAAGTGCTCGACCCACAGCCGAGCCAGCCAGCTCGGCTGCGGCTCGGTCCAGCCGTCCCAGGCGGCCAGGGGATCCTCGGCCGGCTGCGGCGGCGGGCTCACATAGCTGCTCTCGACGCGCTGCCCGTCCCGCGGCGGAGCCTGGCTCTCGACCGGCTGATTGGGACTGGCCACGTGCTTACTATGGCACGAATGGGCATGGCGGGGTGCCCGCCGTAACGAGCGCTCGGGGTTGTCCGTTTTGGCCAGTGCCCCATGAAGGTACGGAGCTTGGCGCTGGCCGGCGGGTTGAGCGTTTCGATCATGCTGGCCGGCGCCCCCGCGGCGCCGGCGGTGAGCCCGGCGGTGCTGTCGGCGCCGGCTCCAGCCCCTTCGGCGCCGGCGCCGGCGCCGAAGGGGCCGCGCATCTACAAGCTGCCGTACCCCGGGGGGCTCAGCTTCGAGATCTGCCAGGGGAATAATCACGGCACGCACGTGGGCCATGGCGCCTATGCCTGGGACTTCTGCATGCCCATCGGCACACCGGTAACCGCCGCGCGCGCCGGGACCGTCCGGGCCGTCCGCCAGGACTCGAACTCCGGCGGCTGGGGCATGAAGTTTGTGGGCGACGCCAATTACGTGGTGGTCGACCACGGCGACGGCACGTCGGGCCTGTACATGCACCTGATGCTCAACGGCGCTCGGGTGAAGCCGGGCGACCAGGTATCCACCGGTCAGCTGCTGGCCTACAGCGGGAACACCGGCTGGACGTCGGCGCCGCACCTGCACTTCATGGTCATGCAGACAGTCCCCGACGATCCCTACGCCCAGTCGCTGCCGGTGCTGTTCCAGGACGTGCCCAGCAACGGCGGCCTGGCGCTGGAGGACAACAGCTGCACGTCGGGCAACACGCCGCTCGAAGCGCGGTACATGAATCCGGGCGGGCCGCCGCCCTTCGTGCCATTCTGGGTTGAAACCTTCCGGCCGTCGGCATTGTGGTCGGGGCCGGACGACAAGGCGATCCAGTTCGGGCCGGCCGGGGTGTGGCAGTTCTTCCAGGTGATAGCGCCCCAGAACGGGCCGCGGCTGCAGGTGATCGTGGCCGCCAGCGGCTCGCCGGCGTTTGTGCCGGCGGCGGACGTGGGGCCCAGCGGGCCGCCACCGGCGCCGCACGGCGCACCCGCCCCGGCGTCCGGCCCCGCGCCCGCGCCAGCGGCTCCAGCGCCGTCCGGATCGGGTCAGGTGATGGTGGCTGCCGGTGACACGCTGTACGGCATCGCCAAGGTCCATCAGCTGACCATCGACAAGCTGGTCGGCCTCAACGGCCTCAAGGACCCGAACACGCTAATCGTCGGGCAGGTGCTGAAGCTGGCCTAGCCCAGGCTGCGCAGAAAGCGCCGCACGGCCTCGTTGAAGGCGTCGGGGTTCTCCAGGTTAGACAGGTGGCCCGCCTTGGGAATGACCTCGAGCCGCGCGCCCTTGATGTTCTGGACCAGGAACTCGGCCTCTTCGCGCGTGCAGACCATGTCGCACTCGCCCCAGATCACCAAGGTTGGCACTTGGATGCGAGGCAGGACGTCGCGTTCGTCCGTTTCGGCAAGCGCGCGGGCGGCATGGCGGTAGCCCTCAGGGTGGACCTCGGCCATGATTGACTCCGCCTCGGCCACCACCTCGGGCGCGGCATCAGGCGAAAGCAGCATGGGCGTCCGCTGCCGGGCCAGACCGGACGGCTCGCCGGCAGCCGAGAGCCGCTGCTCCAGAAGCCGCTGGCGCTCGTCTTCAGACACCGCGGCTTGGCCGGCATTGGTATCAGCCAGGATGAGCGATCGCACGCGGTTGGGGTACTTACCATAGAACTCCAGCGCCAGGACTCCGCCCATGGACAGTCCGCCGATGTGGGCTTGATCGAAGCCCAGGTGGTCGAGCAGCCCGGCTAGGTCGTCCGCGGCGTCGGCCATGGTGTACGGCTGTGTCGGATCGGACGACGATCCGTAGCCCCGCATGTCCCAGGCGACCACGTCGTATTCGTCAGCCAGCGCCTGAAGCTGATGCTGCCAGGAGCGCGCACTGGAGCCGATGCCGTGCAGCAAGACGAGCAGCGGACCCGTCCCGCCGCGCTCATAGTGGATGCGAAAGCCGTTGATGTCTGCGTTGGGCATGCGATTGCCTCACCGAATAGTGCCACGCGGGCAGCGCTAGACCGCGATGAGCTTCCTGGCAAGCGGCTCTTCGCGGACGATGGTGTCCTCGCGCGCTTGGCCGGTGCCGACGATGCTGGCGGGTGCGCCCAGGAGCTCCTCGATGCGGTGGACGTAGTCCTTGGCGGCCGCCGACAGATCCTCGAAGCGGCGCACACCGGCGATGGGGCCAAAGCCGGGCATCTCCTCGTAGATCGGGCGGCAGCGCTCCAGTTGCTCAACCGCGGTTGGGAAATGCGTGATGCGGCGGCCATCCAGCTCGTAGGCAATGCAGATCTTTACCACGGGCTGATCGTCCAGCACGTCGGGCTTGGTGAGGAACACGCGATCGACGCCGTTGACCTCGACGGCGTAGCGACCGGCCACGGCGTCGAACCAGCCGATGCGACGCGGCCGGCCGGTGGTCACCCCATACTCCTTGCCGCGCTCACGGAGATGCTCGGCGAGGCCGCCGTTGAGCTCCGTGGGGAAGGGCCCGCTGCCGACGCGGCTGCAGAAGGCTTTGAACACGCCGAATACCTGGCCGACCCGGTTGGGCGGGATGCCGGAGCCCAAGCACAACCCGGCGCTGGTCGACGACGAGGAGATGAACGGGTAGGTGCCGTGATCGACGTCCAGCAGCGTGGCCTGGCCACCTTCGAGCAGGATCAGCTCGTCACGATGCAGCGCCTCCTGGATGGCGACGTTGCTGTCGCCGATGTACGGGCGCAGGCGCTCGCCCGCTTCCAACAGCTGGCTCAGGCCAGGCTCGATCGAGACAGTGGGCACGCCGTAGAAGGCGCGGAACAGCCGGTTCTTCTCACCCACGGCCTGCTGGTACTTGGCCTTGAAGCCGCCCGGATCGAGCAGATCGACGGCGCGCAGGCCGATTCGGGCCCATTTGTCGGTGTACGCCGGGGCGATGCCGTTGCCGGTGGTGCCGTGGGCGGCCTTGCCGCGCGCCTGCTCGTTCAGCCGGTCCAGCTCCAGGTGGTGCGGCAGGACCAGGTGGGCGCGGTCGCTGATCAGCAGGTTGCTGGTGTCGATGCCGCGGCTGGCGAGCTCGTCCAGCTCCTCGACCAGCTTGATCGGATCCATGACCACGCCTGGGCCGATGACGCAGGTGGTGCCGGGATACAGCATGCCCGAGGGGACGAGATGGAAGTGGAACTCGCTGTCGCCGACCACCACGGTATGGCCGGCATTGCGGCCGCCGTTGCCACGAACCACCAGCTTGGCCGGCTCCGCCAGGAAATCGACCAGCTTGCCTTTGCCTTCGTCGCCCCAATGGCCGCCGACGACCACGATTACCGCCATGCGTCGAGCGCTCCTACGGTGCGAGATGTAACGCGGCCTAAGGGCGGGCCGGCGTGACCCGGAAAAGGTCCGGCGAGATGTCGTGTTTGCAAACCGGAGTTGGGCCGCCGGGGATTATAGCCGGTAATTTCACGCCTGCCGGCCTGAGTAGGATGTAGCGTGATGTTGACGGCCCGGCCAGCGAATGTGCTCGGCCGGGTCTTCGCCTCGTTCCAGAGCTACAACTTCCGGCTGTTCTGGACCGGGCAGCTCATCTCGCAGATCGGCACCTGGATGCAGCTGGTGGGGCTGCCCTGGCTGGTGCTGGAGATTACCGGCTCGGCCGTGGCCCTGGGCACGGTGACGGCGCTCACGTTCGTGCCCATCCTGGTGGTGGTGTTGTTCGCGGGCGTGGTGGTCGATCGCATCCCCAAGCGCCGCCTGCTGCTGGTGACCCAGAGCGTGTCGCTGGCGCAGGCGCTCACACTGGCAGTGCTGACGGCCAGCGGGCGCATTCAGCTGTGGCACATCTACCTGCTGGCGATTGTGCTGGGGCTGGTCAACGCCTTCGACACTCCGGCGCGGCAGTCATTCGCAACCGAGCTCGTGGGCCGCGAGCACGTGGTGAACGCGGTCGGGCTCAGCTCGGCCCAGTTCAGCAGCGCGCGGCTGATCGGCCCGGCAGTGGGCGGCCTGGTGATCGCGCACTGGGGCACGGCGGCGTGCTTTTTCGTGAACGCCATCAGCTTCGTAGCGGTGCTGGCCAGCCTTGCGCTGTTGCGCCCAGGCGAGTTTCGGGCGGTGGCTCAGCGTGCGGCCGGCGGCCGGATGCTGAAGGAGCTGCGCGAAGGCGTAGGCTTCCTGCTGCGCACGCGCGACCTGGCAGTGCCGATCATCGTCCTGGCCGGGAACGGCGCCTTCATCTACAGCACCAGCTCCATCATCCCGCTGATCGCGCGAGACGCGCTGCACGTTGGAGCCACCGAGTTTGGCTTGCTGGTAGCGGCTGTCGGGCTTGGCTCGTTGTGCATGGCCTTGACGATTGCCAGCCGCGGGCAGTCGTCGCAGCGGATGATGCTGGGGGCGGCGTTCGCGTTCGCCGTGACGTACCTCTCGCTGGCGGGCACGCCGGCCTTTGGCGTGGCCTTCGTGCAGCTGATGCTCGTCGGCGGCTCGATCCAGGTGTTCGCCACGTCGGTGAACTCGCTGCTGCAGCTAGGATCGCCCGATCACCTGCGCGGGCGCTCGATGGCCGTGTTCACGCTGCTGACCAACGGCATCACGCCCCTGGGCGCGCTGTTTACCGGCTTCGTGACGGCGGCGGCCGGCATCCGCTTCACGCTGCTGGGCGAAGCAAGCTTGTGCTTTGTGGCGCTTGGGATCGCGTTGGCGTATCGGGCGCGAGCTGCCTAGATCGTTACTTGTCCTGGAGAGCCGCCACGCCCGGCAGGACCTTGCCCTCGAGCAGCTCCAGGGTGGCTCCGCCGCCAGTGGACACGTGCGACACCTTGGAGGCCAGGCCGGCCTGCTCCAGGGCGGCGACAGAATCTCCGCCGCCGACGATAGTCAGGCCTCGGCAATTGGCCACGGCCTGGGCTATGCCGCGGGTGCCCTCAGCGAACTTCTCCATCTCGAACACGCCCATGGGGCCATTCCAGAGGACGGTCTTGGCCTGCTGGATGACGTCCGAGAACTGCTGCACGGTGCCCGGGCCGATGTCCAGGATGCGCCAGCCCTGCGGAGTCTCCTGGATAGGGACGGTCTTGGACTCGGCGTCGTTGGAGAAATCGGCGGCGACCACCACGTCCTTGGGAAGGGTGAGCTGGACCTTGCGCTCGTCCGCCTGGCGAATGAGCTCGCGCGCCTCTGGCACCTTGTCCTTCTCCAGCAGCGACTCGCCCACCTGGCAGCCGATGGCCACGAGGAAGGTGTTTGCCATGCCACCACCGACGAGCAGCGAATCGACTTTGTCCAGCAGATTCTCGAGGACGCCGATCTTGTCCGAGACCTTGGCGCCGCCGATCACGGCCACGAACGGCCGCTTGGGGCTGACCAGCGCCTGGTCGATGACCTCGATCTCGCGCTGGAGCAGCAGGCCGGCCACGGCTGGCAGCTGGTGGGCTACGCCCTCGGTGGAGGCGTGGGCGCGATGGGCCGTGCCGAAGGCATCGTTCACGTACACGTCCGCCAGGGCGGCCAGCTGCTCGGCAAACTTGGGGTCGTTCTTCTCCTCTTCCGGATGGAATCGGACGTTCTCCAGCAGGGCAACCTGGCCGGGCTTCAGCGCGGAGATGGCCTTCTCCACCTCGGCGCCAACGGACTCCTGAAGGTACTCGACGGGTGTGGCCAGTAGCTCGTTCAGCCGCTCCGCCACCGGCGCCATGCGCAGCTTCTCAACCACCTTGCCATCGGGCCGCCCGAGATGGGAGATCAACGCCGTTTTGGCGCCCTGCTCCATCAGGTACTCAATGGTTGGCAACGAGGCTCGGATGCGGGTATCGTCGGTAATCCGCCCGCCTTCCAGAGGGACGTTGAAATCAACGCGGACGAGAACGCGCTTGCCTTTGACCTCGACGTCCTTGAGCGACTTCTTGGCGATGCGCTACCTCGCAGCAGCCGCGGCCAGCTCTTCAGTGGCGCCCGCTTGGCCCTTGGCGACCATGGCCGTGATGTCCGAGACGCGGCAAGCGTACCCCCACTCGTTGTCATACCAGGCCGCCACGCGGGCCATATTGCCGTCGACGACCTGCGTCGAGAGCGCATCCACGACGGATGAGAAGGTCGTGCCCTTGAAGTCCATCGAGACGACGGGCTCTTCGACCACGTCCAGGATGCCTTTCATGCGGCCCTGGCCGGCGCGCTTCATGGCCTCATGGATGTCGTCCTTGGTGACGTCCTTCTCGAGGTCGACCACGAAGTCGACGATCGAAACCGTGGGTGTGGGCACGCGATAGGCGATGCCGTCGAACTTGCCGCGCACCTCCGGGATGACCAAAGCCACGGCTTTGGCCGCGCCGGTGGCGGCGGGCACGATGTTCAGCCCGGCCGCGCGGGCATCCCGCAGGTCCTTGCTGGCCAGGTCGAGCAGCTTCTGAGTGTTGGTGTAGGAGTGGACGGTGCTCATCAGGCCGTGCTTGATGCCGAAATTGTCGAGCAGCACCTTGACCACCGGCGCCAGGCCATTGGTGGTGCACGAGGCATTGGAAATGATGTTGTGCTGTGCCGGGTCGTACTTCTCGTCGTTCACGCCGAGCACGATGGTGATGTCCTCGTCCTTGGCCGGAGCGGAGATGATCACCTTCTTGGCGCCCGCCTCGAGGTGCTTGGCGGCATCGGCCCGAGCCGTGCCGAAGCCGGTGGACTCGATCACGACATCGACGCCGACCTTGTCCCAGCCCAACTGAGCCCAATCACGCTGCGACAGCACCTGGATGCGCCGGCCGTTCACTACGAGCGCATCGCTCTGGGCCTCGACAGTTCCCGGAAAGCGGCCGTAGTTGGAGTCGTACTTCAGCATGTGCGCGTTGGTAGGGGTGTCCACCAGGTCGTTGATGGCGACGATCTCGACGTCGGGATGGCGCTCGAGCAGCGCTTTAAAGGCCTGGCGACCGATGCGCCCAAAGCCGTTGATGCCGACCTTCATGTTCATGGGGAGCACGTCCTCCTCAAAAGTGGTGTTGGGGACCGCGAAACCATTCTAAGGCTAGCGTGAGGCCCGTCTGGTATGTGTGCTCGAATTCTGGAATGCGCTCATCGCGGTCCAGCACGGCCGGCGGCAGGTTGTAGCGCCGTGCCAGGTCCGCGACGCCATCGATGAAGACGTCCACAGCCGCGGGAATCTCTTCCAGGCGTAGATCACGGTACTCCAAGGCACCGACCATCTTAGTGGCGCTGACGCTGGTGCTGGCGGTGGCGGTGGGGACGCGGCTGGGGCGGCTGGACCTGATCGAGTTCAAGGCCGACGAGGCGCAGGTGGCTGGGCTGGCGCTGGACGCGGCGCACGGACTATGGCCGGCGGCGAGCATCGCGACCTCGAATGGCGTGGACAACCCGCCGCTGCCGTTGTACCTGTTCGCGCTGCCAGCGTTGTTCACGAGGGATCCGGCGTGGCTGGCAGCGGCCAGCGGTCTGCTGGACGTGCTGGCGGTGCTGCTGGTGTTCGTGATCGGACGGCGCTACTTCGGCGGCCGCGCGGGGCTGGCCGGCGCCGCTTTCTACGCCGCGGCAGCCTATCCGGCGCTGTTCGCCCGCAAGCTGGCCGGCCCCTACCTCCAGCCCTTCTTCGCCGCCCTCCTACTGTGGTGCCTGCTGGCCATCGCCACGGCATCCCCTCTCCCGCCGAAGCGGGAGAGGGCTAGGGTGAGGGAACCCGGGAGGTGGTTGTGGGCGGCGGCCGTGCTGGCTCTGGGCGCACTGGTTCAGATCCATTTGGGGGCGCTGCTGCTCGCGCCGGTACTGGCGGTGCTGCTGGCGCTCGACGTGTGGCGGAGGCGGAGCTGGGGCCAGGTGGCGCCGGTGCTCGTCGGGCTGGGGCTGGTGGCGGCGCTGTTCGCGCCGTATTTGGCCTACGAGACCGGCCGGCGGCCCAACTTCCTGGGGATCGTCGGTGGCGCCGCGCAGGGGACGGCGGCCTGGAGCGGCGAGGCGTTCGCGTTGCTGTGGGTGGCGCTCACTTCGCCGGCCTACGGGGATCTCACCGGTTCACTGGCGGGCTTGTTCGGCGCCGAAAGCTGGCCGGCGAGGTACGTCACACTGCTGAGCGGCGTCGCCGCCGTGGGCGGGCTGCTGGTGACGCTGCGGCGCTGCCGAGATCGCCGCTACGCGACGCTGGCAGTACTCGTGCTGCTGCCGCTGATGCTCACCCTCAGGCACGGGGCCGGCCTGCAGATCCACTATTTCGCCTTCCTGCTGCCGGCGGCCTTCCTGCTGGCGGGCATCGGCTTCGACGCGCTGCTCAGCATGCTGCCGGCTCTTCGTGCCCCGGGCTTCGTCGCCTTGGCGCTGCTGCTGGCGACGCAGACCATTAACTTCCGGCATTTCACTGAATTTCTGGAGCGGCACTCGCTGCCGGATGCTTACGGACTGCCGCTGAGCTATCAGCAGCGGCTGTTCGAGGAGGCCTCTGCATTCGCGGGCGGCCAGCGTCTGCTCGTGGCCAGCAGCGGGCGCGATCAGGCCGAGACGGCTCGATACTTCCTGCGGGGCCTGGCTAACAGTGAGGTGGAAGCCGACTCGGGCCTGCTCCTGCCCAAGGGGGGCGGTGTGTATGTCGCTTTCAGCCGAGGAACGGCCGCGGCGCACGCCTTAGAGGTGGCGCTCGCGCCCGCATATGTGGAGCCGCTGCCCGGTGGGCGATTGCAGGCGGCCATCTACCAGCTGCCGGCGGACGCATTGGGATCGATCACGCAAGGCATGGGGCTCAGGCCGGTTGCGACGGACTGGAGCAACGGCATGCGCCTGGTGGGTGTGTCCGCCCCACGATCGCTGCCGGCCCAATTGGCGGCGGCGTGGCAGGTGACGGCGCCGGTGGCCGGCAGCACGATCGTGTTCAACCAGCTGCTGGACGACGATGGCCGGCAGTGGTTCGACCGCGACGCGGTGCCCGTCGAGGGCTCAGAGTGGCTGCCGGGGGATGGGCTAATCACGCTCACGTCGGCGGCTTTCGCCTCTAATGCGCCTCGGCAGGAGTACTGGTGGTCGCTAGGGCTGTACCAGGAGGAAGGGCGGCGAGTGGCGCTTCCGGATGGCGCTCTGCAGCTGCGGGTGGCGCGGCTGAAGGGGGGCATGCCGTCGCCTCCTTCGGCCGGCCTAAGGTCCGTGGACGCCGTGTTCGGCGGGGCTATCCGGCTGCAGGGCTACGCGCTGTCGGCGGGCGAGGTCACGCTGCAGTGGGCCTGCCTGGCGCCGGTGGACCGGGACTTCACGGTGTTCGTCCACGCCCTCGGCGCGAGCGGCGCAGTCGGCGCCCAGGCTGACGCGCAACCAGACCACTATCCGACTTCGCTCTGGGATCCGGGGGAAACGATTGTGGACCATCACGCTCTGACCATTCCGGCTGGCGCGCAGCTCGAGGTCGGGCTGTACGACCTGACGACGGGTACGCGGCTTAAGCTGGCGGATGGCTCGGATCACGTGACGCTGGGTGCCCTCACCTAGCCTCTTCCAGTCCTACGCGGACGGCGAACGTGGGAGAGGAACTAAGCGGCGGCGCGGTAGATGGCCAGGAGATCGTCCAGGGGGTAGCGGTCGCTAGCGAGGGGCTCGGCGGCGGCCCGCAGCTGGTCGTCGGTGAGGTGGTAGGCGCTGAGGTGCTGGGGTAGGCCCAGCTTGCGGATCAGGGCGTACACGGCGTCCGCGGCGGCGGAGGCGAGCTCAACGGCTGGGGCGCTGGGGCGGGCGGCGGCCATGGGCGGCGCGAGACGGGCGAGGCGCTCGGCTTCGCTTCGGGCGCGATAGCGCATGACGTGCGGCAGCAGCAGGCAGGAGGTGACGCCGTGGGGGATGCCGTACGGCGAGCCGATCTGCTTGCCCAGCATGTGGCTCAGACCACCTGCGGCCTGGGGCAGGCTGTACGACAGCCAGGCGGCTATTTGGTTCTCGGTGCGGACCTCGAGGGCGCCGGGGCGGGCCTTGGCCTGCGGCAGCGAGGCGAACAGCCGGCGGACGGCTTCCAGCGCCAGCGTGTCGGAGTAGGGGTGCTCGCCAGATTCCAGGATCGTCTCGACGGCGTGGTCGAGGGCACGGATGCCGGTCGAGAGCCACAGCCCGAGCGGCGTGTGCAGGGTCAGCTCGGCGTCGTAGATGACAGCGCTGGGCGTGAGCCGTGGATCGCGCTTGCCACCCTTGCGGCCGGCTTGGTCGGTGACGCCCGCGGAGGGCGCCAGCTCGGCCGCCGAAAGCGTTGTCGGAACGGCCACGTGAGGCGTGCCGCCCAGCTCGAAGGCCACCATTTTGGCTGCATCGATGGGGCTGCCGCCGCCGATGCTCAGCACGCCATCGGGCTGCGCGGCTCGCGCCGCCTCAATCGCGCACTCGACCTGCTTCTCGGGCGCGTGCTGGCCGATGACGGCCGGCTCGCCCACGAAATCACGGCCGGCGGCCTTGACCAGGCGGGTCATGACGGACTGGCTGGCGGCCACCGATCTTGTCGTGACTACGAAGGGCTTGCGGACGCCGAGCCGGTCCAGCTCTTCGGCCAGCCGCTCCAGCGAGCGCGGGCCCCAGCAGATGGTCGGAGGATTGACGTAGCGGAAGACGCCGCCCATCGATCCATCGTAGCCCGCGTCGCCGCGTCGCGTACCCTAATCTCGTGAAGACGCTCGTTGCTGCTGTTCTGTCCGGTCTCTTCCTGCTGGCGGCGTGCGGCGGATCCGCGGCGCCAGCGCCATCGTCAGCCGCGGCCGCGGCTGACGATGGCGCTGCCAAGCCGGCTGGCGGCAGCATCACGATCTATGGCGCGCTGACGACAGAGAACGGCGACGCATTCGCGAAGGCCTTTCAGGCCGCGTCACCCGGCAGCAGCGTGCAGGTGGTGGCGGCCGGATCGGGAGCGCTGATGTCGCGCATCGTGGCCGAGCAGAAGGCAGGCGGCGTGAAGGCCGACGTGATCCTGCTGGCCGATCCCACGGCCATGGACGGGCTGGTGGCCGATGGCGTGACAACCGCCTACGAGCCCAAGGACGCGGCCAAGCTGCCAAACAGCTTGCGCGGCACTGGCTGGGTGGGCGCCTTCACCTTCAACAACGTGATCCTCAGCCGCAAGGGCTTGGCCTCGCCGCCCAAGGATTGGAGCGATCTCAACAACCAGGCGTATAAGGGCGCGATCGAGATTGGCGATCCCGCGTACTCGGGCACGACCCTGGCGATGGTGGCGGCCCTCAGCGACAAGCTGGGCTGGGACTATTTCCGAGGCCTCAAGAGCTTGGACTCCCGCGCCGTGCAGAGCACCAACACGGTGGGCACGGACGTGGCCGGCGGCCAGATGCAGGTCGGCATCTCGCTCGACTCGGTCGGCCGCGATCTGCTCAAGAAGGGCTCGCCGGTGGACATGGTCTGGCCTGGCAGCGGCGCCATCCCGGTACCCGCGCCGGTGGCACTGGTGAAGGGCCGCGACTCGGCGGCGGTCAAGGCCTTCGTGGACTGGCTCATCTCGGCCGACGGCCAAGCGACGTCTGTGAAGCTGGGTTACGCCCCTGCCTACGGCCAGAGCGAGGCGGTGCCGGCCGGGACCAAGACCATCGACGTGAACTGGCCCCAGCTGCAGCGGGATCGCGACAAGGTGCTCCAGACGTTCAAGTCGATTTTTGGGTAACGCGATCGAAGTAGCGGTTGGCGCCGGGAGCTAGGCGCTGGTGCAGATCGCGAAACAGGGCGGCAGCCTCCAGGCCCAGCCAGTCGCGCGGGAGCAGATCGTCCGGCAAGCCTGGATCCAGGAAGGGAAAGCGGCGGTAGCCGCCGATCAGGCGGAAACGCGCCAGCAGGCACTCGCGATCACTCAGACCGGCTACTTCACAGAAGGGCTGGAAAGTGTTGATGAAGTCCGCGTAGCGGGCGTTGAGGTCTTGCAGGTCCCAGCAGCGGGCGGCCAGCGCGCGATCGTCGCCGGGCCACACATGCTCGGCGCGGAAGACCGTCATCTGGTGGTCGAGCCCATGGCGGCGGGCGATTGCGGCCAGCTCGTCCTGGCGATCGTGCGGCGAGACGAACACGCCGCTGCCCAGGCCGCCGAAGCCCAGCCAGCTCAGCTCGCCGCGCAGCCGGTCTCGCAGCTCGCGCCGAGCCTCCGGAATGGTGTACGTGAGCATTACCCAGCGGCCGTCCCACTCGCGCTCCGGGCCGCGCATGATGCGCTCGCGCCCGCGGTCGATCAGCTCGCGGCCAGCGTCGGTCAGGCCGTAGTGGCTGCGCGTGCCGGCCCGCCGGGCGCCCAGCCAACCGTCGCGCTGCAGCCGCAGCAACGCCGAGCGAATGGCCCGCTCGGTCAGGTCGAACTCAGCGGCCAGCGCGATAATGTGTCCTGTCCATAGCTCGCGATCACTATGCTCGACGTAGTCGCCAAACAGGTCGAACAGCCAAGATCGGGGCTTGACCGCGGTTAGGGCCATTGCTATGATGCATATTACCAACGACCGTTGAAAATGTGAAGCGAGGAGCGATCGATGGCATTTACCGACAAGATCGAAACCAAAGACGTCGAGAACATGGATGAGGAGTACCAGCACCTCCTCAAGCGCATCCTGGCCATCCAGGCGGACTGCGAGATCGGTGGGCCGCACCTGTATGTGGAAGACATCCTGCTGAAGGCGCCAACTGCCAACGAGCAGCTGATCGTGGCCCGCACGGCGGCCGAGGAGATCGACCACTTCCGGAAGATGTCGAAGCTGGCCAACGAGCTCGGCGTGGACACCAGCTATCTCCTGCGGCGTTCCAACCAGGAGCGCTACGTGGAGGCCTTCCGGGGCAAGATCACGACCTGGGAGGACTACGCCATCTTCGGCTTCCTGATCGACCGGGTGGGCCGCTATCAGCTGGACGAGTTCGCCGACTGCAGCTACAAGCCGCTGGCGCGCATCCTGCCGCCGGTGCTGAAGGAAGAGGAGGGCCACGTCGGCCATGGCGAGAACCTCACCGCCGGAATGGCACAGAGCGAGGATCCGGAGCAGCGCAAGCGCATCCAGGAATCACTGAACCGCTGGTACCCGCAGGGGCTCGATATGTTCGGCATGTCCGAGTCACGCCGATCGGAGCGGTTCGTGTACTGGGGCATCAAGCACCGCAATAACGAGCAGGCTAGACAAGACTACGTCAACGAAGTGAACCCGATGATCGAGAAGATGGGCCTGCAGGTGCCCGACCCGAAGGTAGGCCGGCACTACTACTAGGAGCTTCCCCTACCAGTTCAGGATGGTGGCGTCCATGACCTCATCGATGAGGTCCTTGCAGTCCAGGACCGTCTTCTTGAGCGCTTCCTGATCCTCGCGGTGGGCCATGCCCCACTGGACCGCGGACTGGAGCGCCTCGACGACCTGCAGCAGATGGGCGTCGACCTCTTCGAGCTTGGGATCAGCCATGCTGGTTGTACCTCCGGGAGCGTTAAACCTGAGGTTCCAGTCTACCAGCGACAGCCCGGATGTGAGCCGGAGTGGAGCCGCAGCAAGCGCCGATGACGTTGACGCCGAGCGCGGCCATGTCGGCCGCCCAGGCGGCCAGTTCTTGGGGGCTGACGGCATAGGCCCCATCGCGGGGTAGGCCCAGATTGGGCTTGGCGATCAGGCGGGCGTTGGGCGCGGCGCGGCGGAGCTCGGTCAGGACCGGCCGGGCGGCCTCGGGCCCGAAGCCGCACCCATAACCGAAGGCATCCAGACCAAGCGGCTCGATTCGCCGAACGACCTCGGCGGGCTTGAGCCCGTCGAGCCAGCCAGCGGCGTCGAAGCTGAGCGTGCCCCATAGGGGCCGCTCGCTCACCTTGCGGATCGCGGCCACGGCCGCTTCCAGGGATGTCAGCGAGGTGACAGTTTCCAGGATGAGGACGTCGGCTCCGGCAAGCGCTTCGATGAGCGCGGGCGTGGCAAGCGGCTGCGCGGCGAGACAGCCGGCCACTAAGATTCCCTCTCCCGCCGCGGCCACCGCCTCTTGCGCGATCTGAACCCCGGCCGCCGCCTCCTCAGGCGACGCCCCAAGCGTATTGGTCACCAGCAGCCGAGCGCCGGCCGCCACGTACTCGCGGTGGAGCGCCACCACGAGGTCGGGGGCGAGCAGGTTCAACCGGCAAGGCGCCTCGCGCGCGCCGGACCGCGCCAGCAGCTCGCCTCCGGGGCCCCCGCCGAGTTTACCGAGGCGGGGTATAAGCTCGGTGGCCATCGCGCCATCCGCCAGCAGCATCGCTAGGACTGTAGCTGCCGCCAAACCAAAACAGCCGCCCGCCACGAGGGCGAGCGGCTGTTACCCCTAACGAGTTAGCGGTAGCTGGTCGAGCGGCTGGTGAGGCGCTCGCGAGTGTAGCAGTCGCTGCAGTACACCGGGCGGCCCTCGGTGGGCTTGAACGGCACCTGCGCGGGCTTGCCGCAGCTGCTGCACGTCACGTCCACCATCTCGCGGCGACCGCCGGAGAAACCGCCCGAGGGGCGGTCACCACTGCGCTCGCGGCGTGCCGATCGACACTCCGGACAGCGAGATGGGTCATTCTGGAACCCTCGATCCGCAAAGAACTGCTGTTCGCTCACGGTGAAGGTGAATTGCTCGCCGCAGTCGCGGCAAGTCAGGGTTTTATCGGCGTAGCTCAACAAAGAAGCTGGCCCTCCATTTGGTTTGATAGGTACGTCTTAGGGCCAGCGTAGGGATACGGGGGCACTAGATCGGATACCGCCCTGAAACATAGCACAGACGCCGGCCAGCCGTGTGCGATGCTAAACGCCGAAGGTACCAAGTGTAGCTATGTGGGAGGATGACATGGCAGTAGCAGCAGTCGAGCGCCTCGGCCTGATCATTGGCGGCGAGCAGCGGCAGGCCAGGAGCGGCGCCACGTTCGAGACCGTCGATCCATCCAACAGCCAGCCGCTGGCGGTGGTGGCCCAGGCGGGGCCCGAGGACATCGACGAGGCCGTGGCGGTGGCCAAGGAGGCCTTCGAGAGCGGTCCCTGGACCAAGATGAAGCCGGCCGAACGGGCGCGTATCCTGTGGAAGACGGCCGAGCTTATCCGGCGCGACGCCGAGCGGCTGGCCAAGACCGAGAGCCGCGACAACGGCAAGCCGCTGCGCCAGGCCAAGGTCGACGTGGAGGTGGCGGCGCGCTACTTCGAGTTCTACGCGGGCGTGGCCGACAAGCTGATGGGCAACACCATCCCACTGGGCCCCGGCTTCCTGGACTACACGGTCAAGGAGCCGGTCGGCGTATCGGGCCACATCGTGCCCTGGAACTATCCCATCCAGATCGGCGCGCGCGGCGCGGCTCCCGCGCTGGCGGCGGGCTGCTGCGTGGTGATGAAACCCTCCTCGGAGGCGCCGCTGACTGCGCTGGCCCTAGCCGTCATCGGCAACGAGGCCGGGCTGCCGCCGGGCGTGCTCAACGTCGTCCCGGGCCGTGGCGGCGACGCTGGCGAACGGCTGGCCTCGCATCCGGACGTGAGCCAGCTGACCTTCACCGGCTCGGTACCAACCGGCATCCGGGTGATGAAGCTGGCGGCCGATCACGTCTGCCCGGTGGTCATGGAGCTGGGCGGCAAGTCGCCCAACGTGGTGTTCGCCGACGCGGACATGGACATCACCATCGGCGGCGTGGCCAACGCGATCTTCCAGAACGCCGGTCAGACCTGCTCGGCGGGCTCGCGGCTGCTGGTGGAAGCTTCGGCCCAGGATCGCGTGATGAGCTTACTCTCGGAGAAGGCGCGCTCCATGCGGCTCGGCCCCGGTGTGGAGGACCCGGACATGGGGCCGGTCATCTCCAAGACGCAGTTCGAGAAGATCCTGGACTACGTCGAGACCGGCAAGCGCGAGGGCGCGTCTGTGGCGCTGGGCGGCCAGCGGGCCCAGGATCCACGACTCAAGGACGGCTTCTTCATCGAGCCGACGCTGCTGTCCGACGTCCGCCCCGAGATGCGCGTGCATCAAGAGGAGATCTTCGGACCGGTCCTCACGATCACCACCTTCTCTGACCTGGACGAAGTGGCCAAGCTGGCCAACTGGACCGAGTACGGCCTCCTCGCCGGCATCTGGACGCGCGACATCAACAAGGCGATGTACCTGGCCGACAAGATCAAAGCCGGCCAGGTATACATCAACACCTACGGCGCCGGCGGCGGCGTGGAGCTGCCCTTCGGCGGGTATAAGAAGAGCGGGTTCGGCCGCGAGAAAGGCCTGGAAGCCCTCAACAGCTACCTGCAGACGAAGAACGTGTGCGTGAAGTTCGCGCCCTAGGCGCGAACGAGGCAACAGGCAAGAGGCAAGCGGCAAGAGTGGGCGACACACCTGGCATCCGCTCGTATCGCGATCTTCGTGTCTGGCAG
>Ga0099828_10000629_pt1 | contig 21987 bp, 19 predicted proteins | sample CZO8metaG_2_FD_79338 | JGI IMG/M metagenome (GOLD analysis project Ga0099828, IMG submission 79338) | Vadose zone soil microbial communities from the Eel River Critical Zone Observatory, Northern California, USA - CZOApr15con2H1.8 metaG | ecosystem: Environmental > Terrestrial > Soil > Vadose... | reverse complement strand
TCCTTCAGCTCGTCGACGCGAGCGACAACCTGAAACTCCCCTGACATTCCGCGAGAGCGGTCTAGGGTACCTTGGCGCCGCCGCCGACGCTCAGGATCTGGCCGGTGATGAACGAAGCGTCGTCGGACGCGAGGAAGGTAATAGCTGCCGCCTGCTCCTCTTTCAAGCCCGGACGGCGCATCGGGATATTCTGCAGGTGGTGCTGCGCGAGAGACTGGTGCTGGGCCTGTGCGTCGGCGGGATCTCGCGGCGCGTCCTGCCCGGGGATGCGCGTGACCAGCCGATCGTCCGGGTCTTCCGAGACGCTCCAATGGGGCGCTACACAGTTGATGCGGACGCCCAGCGTGGCCGTCTCTAGGGCCAGGCTGGTGGTGATGGCGAAGACGCCGCCCTTGGACGCGGCGTATGGCAGGCGCATCGTGCCCTGCGGAGCGTTGGAGCCGATGTTCACAATGGCCCCCGAGCGCTGGTCGACCATGTAGGGCAGGACTGCCCAGCAGCACCACATGGTCGTCCAGAAATTGTTCTGGACGTTTGCCATCAGCTCTTCGGGCGTGTATTCCCAACCCAGCTTCGGGCCGTACATCGAGCCGCCGGCGTTGTTCACCAGGATGTCGATGTGCCCGAAGCGCTCCTTCGTGGCTGCCATCAAATTCTTGGCGGCCTCATGCTGGCTGACGTCCGCGATGTGCATCTCGGCCATGGCACCGTGCTCGCGCAGCTCGGCGCAGGTTCGATCGGCGCCGGCCGCATTGCGGTCGGCGATCATGATGGAAGCGCCCTCTTCGGCCATGCGGCGGGCCGTAGCGCGGCCGATGCCCTGCCCTGCTCCAGTGATGATGGCGATCCTGCCCTGGAGGCGCTTGGCCCCTGCCGCGCGAGGATCCAGCGTCATTATGATGCTGAGCGCAGCGAAGCATCCGCGGCCACCGGCACGGATTCTTCGCCTGACGGCTCAGAATGACATTCCTTACGCTTCAGCGCGTCGCGGGACCGCTCGACGACCAACTTGCGCAGCAGCACCAGGTGCGAGTCAGTGGCCGACAGATGCTCCGGAGTCCAGTAGCGGCAGGGGGAGGCGACCTCGTTGTCCTGGCGGCTGAAGTTGTAGTTCTGCACCCAGTTGTGGTACAGGTGGAACCGAGCTTTCTCCAGCAGGCGGCCGATGGCCGTGGCCCTGCGGGCGCTGTGGAAGAGCACCTGGCGCGACATGTTGGCCTTCACCGGCACGGCGTAGCGTGTGTACATATACGGCCCGTAGTTGACCCGCACGGCGCACGGAAGATGGTGCGCTGAGCTCCACTCCTCCGGCGTCTGAAAGCGATCGCCGCCCCGCCTCCGGAACAGCGCCTTGAAGAACCACGTCCACAGCAGCCGCCAACGGTGCAGTGGCCATACCGCGTGCACGCCCGGGTAGAACATCTGATACGGCATCTTGCCGTCGTTGGCGTAGTAGCTCTGGTTCGTCCCCAAGGCGATGACGGCGCGATCGTTCACCACTTTGGAACGCGGCCCAATCGGGGTGCGGTTGCGTCCGGCCTGAAGCCCAGTCAGCTGCTTGACCGAGTTGCGATGCACGAAGAAGCAGTTGTGGGCGTCGTTCTGGTTCTCAATGGCCACCATCCAGTTCGTGCGCCAGTACGTATAGGTGCTGAGGATAACCGTGCTCTCGTCTTCGAGCAGCTCGGGGGGGACATCCTCTTCGATTGGCGCTGGCTCGCCCTCTCCCATCCAGATGAACACCCAGCCCCGCAGCGTCCGTGTGGGGTACTTGCGGGCGCGCAGCTGGCCGACCATCTTGGAGTTCGGGCCCTCTGTCAGAAAAGCCACGCACTCGCCGTTGCCGTCATACGTGGCGCCGTGATAGGGGCAGGTTATGAAGCCTGGGTAGAAGGCGTTGTCCTTTTGGCTAAGGCTGGCGCCGCGGTGCGGGCACACGTCACTGAGGGCTGCAACTTCGCCCTGTTCGTCCCGGAAAAACACCAGCTCATCGCCCAGCATGACCCAGTACAGCGGTTTGCGACTGACCTTCTTGGCGGGCAGAGCCGGGTACCAGTACTCCCGCAGCCCTAGCGGCGGAATCAGCGATCGAATGTCTTTTCTGGCGTCGACCGGCTGAGCCAGCGCGCAGCCGCCACCACTGGCCGGATGCATGCATGCCGGTCCTTCCGGCATGCCCTGGGCGCGGTCCCGTTCCAGAGCCCGTTCAAACTTCTTCTCATAGGAACGGAACCAGGCGCCCATGACTGTTCTGCCTACGCGCTCCTAGCGGCCAGCCACCACCGGCATGGCGTACTGGATGCCTTTCTTGGCCAGCTCCGCTTCGAAGTCACGGCGGACCTGCGGGTCCTCGTCTTCGTACTCGATGAGGGTCCCGCCCTCGCGGTAGCTGACATAACCGACGAAGCCTTCGCCATCGTCCAGGGCGTGGACGCCTAACGGCAGCTTGGCCCCGTAGACCGCGATGTGCTTGGCCGGCCCTGCGCCGGAATTCAAGTGCTGGTGGAAGTAGGCATTGGGCGGGCTGTAGATGCTGTTGCGGCTCCAGTTGACCTTGAGCACCTGGTCGCCGTGCCCATCCTGGTAGGGATGGGGCCCCAGCGAGGACGGCCAGGCCAGCACGTAGCCCTCGCCCTCCAATCCTAGGAGGATGGCCCCCGGTCCGTGGTAATGCGCCTTGTGATAGCGCCCGGCGGGCCATTGGGAGATGTGGCCGTGGGGGAACTCGTCGCCCATGCGGTAGCCGGTGAGCTGTCCGCCCGATACTTTGCGCTCGAGGTCGTCCAGCAAGGCGCGGCGGGCATCCGGGATCATGTTGGTATGCCAGATCACGCCTTGATATGAGCCTTCCGTCGTGCGCTGGCCGGGGTCGGCGAAATAGCGGTCGCCTTCCTGGTACAGGTCGGCGAATTGATAGTCGGAGTTGAACACGAAGTCCGGGTCGCGAACGGCGTTCATGACCTGAGGCGCCGTGGTCACACCCATAACGATGGCCGGCCGGCTAGAGCCGTTGTACAGCCGGTGCCACGTGTTCGGCGGAAAGGCGAACACGCTCGACTCGCCCCACTCGAAGGTGAGCTTCTTGCCATCGCCCTGCCATACCTCCGCCGTGCCGTTGCCTTGCAGGACGAAAATCTCCTCCTCATAGAGGTGTTTCTCCGGCTCGAGCTGACCAGCCCCGGGAATGTCGGCGACGTAAATGCCGCGCTCTGACTGAAAGGTGCCCTCCAGCTGGATAAACGTGCCGGTTCCTCCCGTGCGTTTCCACGGAGCGCGAGGCAGCGTCGTGACGTCGTCGACGCCGACTACGGCTCGATGGATGGGCAGGCCCTCCTCTTCCATAAAGCGGTCATAGGGGAACAAGTTTCCGTGGCGTTCTCGAAGTGGCATGCTGTTCGGGACTCTCCTTGGCGCTTACTTGAGCAGCTTCTCGTAGAACTGGCGAATGTTGGTCCGCTGCTTGGTCTGGAATTCATAATCGTAGGTGTCCAGGTATTTGACCCCCGGCTTGGGGATGACCCGCGGGGGCAGCCAGTTGGGATCGATGTCGCTCCGGACCGGCACCTGGAACTGCGTCTTACTGTAGATGGTCATGCCCTCTGGGCTGGCCATCCAGTTGGCGAACACGCGGGCGGCATTGGGGTGCGGCGCCCGGTTAAGGACGACGAGCAGGCCGAAGCCGCCGTTCGTGCCGTCGGGCGCGTCCGGGAGCTCCGGCTGAGCGAACTTCAGGCCAGCCTTGACGTAGTCGTCCAGGTAGTTTTGGGGTACAGCCAGGCCAATCGGGTAATTGCCGTGCGCGATCCAGTCGGCCAGCTGCTTGTAGTCGCGGGTGAGCACGACGTTCTGGCCCTTGTACAGCTTCGACACGTAGTCCTCGCCCTTCGCCACGTACAGCGCCGAGCCAATAGCCAGGCCGGCGCCGTTCACCGAGGGGTCGAAGGCGCAGATCTTGCCTTTCCATTTAGGATCCAGCAGCGAGTCGCCGGTTGGAATGTCCGTCGGCTTCACCACATCGGCGTTAAGCGTCACATTGGGCGAGGCCGTGGCGAACAGCTGCAGCACCGTGTCGCCCTTGGGATCGCGAAACCAGGGGCCGCCGGGCTTCCATTTGGAGGCGTCGGCCGCTTCGGGCAGGAGAAGGGCGGACTTGAACGGGTCCAGCCAACCATTGGCATACAGGGTGACGTACACGGAATCGCTGCCGTTGATCTCGGCGTCGAGGTTGTACTGTCCAGCAGCGCGTTCACCCTGCAGGCGGGCCGTGACGGCTGTGGCGTCGGGTAGGTACTCCAGGTCGATACCGAAGCGCTGCTTGAAGGCCGCCGGCAGGTTCTGACGGGTGTTGGGGTCAGGCGCGCCAGTGACCACCACCTTGCCTTCGGCCTTGGCCGCTGCCAGCAGCTCGTCCCAGCTCTTGGGCGCAGGTGGCGCGCTTGCGCCAGCCGCTGCGGCGGCTTGGGATGGCGCGGGGCTGGCTGCCTCGGTTTTAGACCCAGCTGTGGCCCCGGCTGGCGAAGATCCTGCGGCCGCGGGCTTCGAGCTTGCTGTGGCGGGTGGGTTGCTGCTGCCAGCCGTGCCGCCGCAGGCGGCCAGTAGGCCGCCGGCCGTCAGCCATGCGCCGGCCGCGCCGGCCAGCTTCACCAGGCTACGGCGGCTCAAGCGCGCAGAGCTCAATGGATCGTCTTGACATTGGGCCACGTGACTCTCCCGCTCCTACCTGTTGGATTCCGGTCTATTGTGCAGGCCGCACCGATAGAAAGGCAAGTGCGACGCGGTCGTCAAAAGAGCTTGCCTTGCCTGGTGCCAGGTGGTAGCTTATCCGCAGAGACAGTCGGCTTGTAGCACAGTGCGGCGTTTGCTGGTTTCATAGGAGCAGATCAATGGCAGTGACCACGGCAAAGACGCCATCCGATGGCAGTCATGCCAATCCCAGCCCCCAGTCGCGCGACACGCGGGAGCTGCTTCCGGTTCTAGGCTTGCGCGAGTACTGGTATCCGGTCCTCCTCGACAAAGAAGTCGGTTCCAAGAAGCCTGTTATGGTCACCATGCTGGGCGACGACATCTGCTTCTTCCGAGGCAAGAGCGGCAACGTGGTTGCGGTCGACAACGCTTGTCCACATCGCGGCGCGAAGCTGTCCAAGGGAAGCTGTGACTTCAAGGGCACCATCTCCTGCTTCTACCACGGGATGACGTTCGATGAAACCGGCCTGTGCATCGCCGCCTTGGGCGAGGGGCCACTCTCACCCATGCCCGGCAAGCTGCGAGCGAAGGTCTATCCCACCGCCACGATCAAGGGTGTCGTCTGGATGTGGATGGGTGCGGGCGAGCCCGCACCACTCGAGGATTGCATTCCGGAAGAGTTCCTGGACGATTCAGTCCAGCTGTTCAACTGGAGGAACAGCTGGCCGTGCAACTGGCGGCCGGCTGTCGAGAACTATGCCGATTCGCACGTTCGTTACGTGCATCGCAATTCCATGCTGATGCTTATGCGACCTATGCTGCCCTCGTCCTTGCCCATGGCTGGCAAGCCCTATCGCGTGGGAGCCCACCGGCTCGCTGCGCCAGGGCGGATCGGCAGCGCTCGGCAGCTTGGACAGATGCCGAACCGTCCGTACCAGGACTACTATCCGCTGCTCGGCCGCAAGTGGCCAACCCATCGCTGGCGTCTGCTGTGGACGTGGTTCTTCGAATGGACCGATCGTGTACGCGCCAAGTTCCGCCCGCCGTTCCAGGTCAGCGAAGAATGGGGTACTGGGCAGCACCTGCCAAGCGTCGTGCGCTTAAACTACGGCACCCACATGTACACCCGCTGGGCCATTCCGGTCAGGGAGAACGAGACTCGCATGTTCTACTTCCACGCCGCTCGGCGTGGCACCTGGGTTGGCCGCGTGCATGAATGGCTGCAATGGAACTTGTTCCATAACTGGGCCATGAACAAGAACTTCTCCGAGCAGGACTCACCCGGCGCTATTGACCTTTACTACGACCGGCCGGAGCGGCCATCTGTCAGCGACCAGCAGACCATCGAGTGGCGCAAGATGGTGCTTTCAGCCCCGGAGTTCAACCTGCGCATGCCGCCACGCGACAAGGACCAAGCTGATCGCTCCTTCGCGGTCGCCAAGGCGCATGGCGCGAACGGGGCCGATGGCTCCAATGGGGCGAATGGCTCGGGTGGGAATGATCACGGCATGGCGCAAGCCGCCGGGGAGAAGCAGCCAGAGGCGGCAGCAGGACAGGGCTAAAGGCCATGTCAGTCTGAGGCCGCAGCCGAAGAATCCGTCCCAGGCAGCGGAGTCTTCGCTTCGCTCAGAATGACAAAGGGGAGGCAGGACACATGAAGGCGCTCTTACGGCGAGCAACCCTGCCAATGGCTCTCGGAGCGATGCTGACTCTGGCCGCCTGCAGCGGTCAGGCGGCACCAGCATCCTCGCCGCCGGCTTCCGCGGCTGCCAAGCCCAGTGCGGCAGCGGCACCAGGCTCGGTCCCAGCGAACTCAGCGCCCGCTCAGAGCGCCAAGCCTGCCGTTTCAGGCGGGCAGGCCTCAAAGGCCATCAAGGTTGGCTTCTCGCAGTTCGCCGTGCCCTTCGCTCCGTTCTACATGGCCAAGGAGACCGGCATCTACGCCAAGAACGGCCTCGACGTCACCCTGCAGCAGATCAACGGTCCCGCGGCGGTCCCGGCTCTGCTCGCCGACGAGGTGCAGCTGGATGGCTTGGGCGCAAATGAGGTCACGCGTGCCGTCCTGGCCGGCGCGCCCGTCACATCCATTGCCACGCTCGGCGACGTCCCGGTGTTCGTGCTCATGGCCGACAAGAAGTTCAAGTCCGTCGAGGATCTGGCCGGCCAGACGGTCGGCGTGACATCCGTTGGCAGCAGCACCGACGTGTCCGCGCGCTTGTTCCTGGACCATTTCAAGATGCTCGACAAGGTCAAGATCGTCGCCGCCGGAGGCACTACCACCACCGTCTACGCGGCGCTGACCAACGGTGTGGTCCAGGCGGCCATCATGGGTCATGACCAAGGTGCTCGCGCGGCGAAAGAAGGCGGCTTTGTCCAGCTCGTGGATGGTGTCAAGCTCGGCGTGCCACTGAATTTCAGCGTCATCGGTGTGAAGCGCAGCTACGCCAAGGACAATCCGGAAGTCGTAAAGAGCTTCCTCAGGGCTTATCAGCAGGGCTGGAACTACGTCGCGGATCCGGCCAACAAGTCCACTGTGGTCAACACGCTGGCTCGGTATATCCAGGCGTCGCCCGAGGTGGCCGAGGCCGGCTATACCCCCTGGACGGCGGTGTGGTCGGCAAAGAAAGTGCCGACAATTGACCCCGACGGCATCACGAATGTCTTGCGCTTTGCCGACGATCCCAAGGCCAGGAGCGCCAAGCCCGAGGAGTTCATCGACGAATCGTTCCTGAAGTCGATTCAGTAGGTCGTTGGGCTAGCCTGTCTCCTCCACTGGCTCGCCGTAACGCTGCGGCGGGTTGTTGCGGATGTATTCCTCAATGCTGATCCCCGTATAGTTGCCCGGCATCCAGGGCGGGTACTTGGCGCGCACCCCGCCGTCCACCGGGATGTCGATGCCGGTGATGAAGGATGCTTCATCCGAGGCCAGGAAGATCGCCGCGTAGGCTAGGTCGCTGGCGCGAGGGAAACGGCCCATGGGGACGCTCTTCAGGAAATCCTCCGCCGTAGCGGTGTAGCGAGTACGGAACGAGCTCGGCGGTCCGAAGCGGTGCAGGTTGTGCTCCATGAAATAAGGGGTGATGGTGTTCACCCGGATGCCGGCGTGCGCCAGGTCCATTGCCGCCGCCCGGGCGAAGTTCAGCAGCCCCGCCTTAGCCGCCGAGTAGCCCGAGTTGCCCGCCTCGCCATAGTGGCCCGCGGACGAGACGATGTGGAGGATGCAGCCTTGGCGCCCCTTGTCCATCATCGACCGAGCGGCGTACTTCGTAGTGAGCATGCCGCCGGTAACGAACCCTTCCAGCTGCCGGTTCCAGTCGTATAAGTTGACCTCGGTCACCGGCCAGCGAAACTGCCGTCCGGCCAGGTTAACAATCGTGTCCACGTACCCGAAGTGCTCGACGGCGCGCTCAACGATGGATTCCGCTTCGTCCTTCTGAGAGGCATCGCCAGGAACCGCGAACGCGTCGTAGCCGCGCGACCCTAAGAACTCCGCGGTATCTTCGCCGACTTCAGGCACGATGTCGTTGGCAGCGATCTTGGCGCCTTCGCGCGCCATGAAATGCGCGATGGTCCCACCGTTGTTGGGACTGGCTCCGAAGATCAGTGCTACCTTGCCATCCAGTCGTCCCACGCCTATTTCACCTCGAAGACGGTGGTCACCCAGCTGCTGTTGAGGACCAGGCTGGCGAAGAAGTCGCTGTACCGCACCTTGGCCCCGACCTCTGTCATCGCTCCGGCGATGATGATGGACATGAGCAGCTCCCATTGAGCGTGCTGCTCCATGTCCTCGAAGTTGAAGTTCTCGCCCCAGCGATCGAACTGGTTGTTTCGCCATTCCTCGTACCGCTCGAGGTCTGCCTCGATGTCCTGGTGCAGGCGCTCGAACTCCCAACCAGAGTCGTTTGCATGTGACCAGCCGGTGCCGGCCACCAGCGCTACGCGCCAGGGGCTGGCTTTGAACACCCGAGCGACGTGCCGTCCCAGATCGAACCCCTCCTTGGGCAGCAGCGGACGGGGAAGGTCCCGATTCCAGGGCGACATGCCTTCGTTGTTTCGCGTTCGCAGGAACCCGAACGGGTCTACCGCCACCGGGAGCACAGGGGTCGTGAACTCGTGGCGATCCCAGTCCAGATGCAGGATGGTGGCCAGAGCGTTGTGGCCAAGGCCCAGGGGCGCCATGGGTTCGAGTGCCAGGAGCGGATTCAGGCCCGCATCCTGCAGCTTCCGGGTGAGGAGGTATGCCGCTTCGGGGTGGCCTTTGATGGTGTCTACCCGATCCGGATCCTCTTCCCAGTAGTTCTCGCGATTGCCAAAGATTTGGAAGAGCTTTAGGTCGACTTTTTCGTGCCCATGGATCCAATAGGGCACCTTCGCGAAGTTCTTGAAGTTCTCGCCAAGGTCGCGGTAGAAGATGACGATCAGGTCGGGCTTGAAGTCGTCCAAAGACGCCCGCACCTTGCGGAACTGTTCGATCTCGTGGTCTTGCGCTTTCTTTCCGGTCGCCACGCCCTGATCGTCGCCCCATTCCTCGCGCATCCGCTGCGGCCAATTAGCGGGGTCCTTAAGGTGGGGCTTGTCGATCCAGCCGCGGCCAAGGTTGCCGGTGAGCACGCTCGGCATGTGGTAGTGCTTCAAACGCAAATACGGGAAATGGGCCAAAGTCAGCCCAAGGATGTCCGACATAACGGCACTATGTGTATCAGAACTGGGTTAGTTCTGTCGAGGACTACTTCACGCCGGAACGCTGCACGAACTGTGGGTCCCAGGCTTTGTCCAGCGCCAGCGGCGGATTGAGGTTGAGCGGCGCGGCGGCGTTGTCGAAAGCTTCCTTCGAAAGCACCCCGGTAGCGGACCACGCGTCCTTCGAAAGATCGAATGCCTTCTCGGCCTGCTGATCAGGCAGCTCGTAGAACTTGGCAATCTGGCGGACGACTTCGGCTTTGTTCTGCCTGGTATAGCTCGTCGCCTCCAGCGTGGCGTCAACCATCGCCTGAACGGCTGCCGGCCGGCTGGCGATGTTCTGCGTAGCGGTGGCCAGCACTGACGTGGGCAGCGCCAGAACGTCCGCCAGATTCGCCTGAACGCGCAAGCCGAGCTCCTCTCCCTTGAAGTTCCAGGGGATGGTGACGATGGCCGCGTCGACGCTGCCCGCCTGCAGCGCGGCAACCTTGGGCCCGTCGTCCGGCATCACCACGAACGTGGCGCTCTTCTTGTCCGCACCGAAATGGGTGAACACCGCTTCCGCTTCGAGCTGCGTGTTGTCGGCCAAAGCATTCACGGCCACTCGCTTGCCGGCGAGGTCTTTCGCGCTGGGCACGGTTTTGGGATTGACCAGCATCAAATGGTTGGACTTGTCCATGACCGTGGCGATGAGCCTGAGCGGCGCTCCCTGGCCGATAGCGCGTATCAAGCTGCCGGCCGGCGTGCTGTACGCGGCATCGCCGCTAATCGCCGCCGCGATGGCCGCGTCGGTCTTCATCTGGCTGATGGTGAGGTTGATGCCGTGCCGCTCGAAGATGCCGGCCGTCTTGCCCACCATGAGCGGGAACTGCGAAAGCGACTGGGCGGGGATGGACACGGTGACGTTCCCGAGCGAAGGCTTTACGCTGGCGGAAGCTGAGACCGGCTTGCCGGCCGCTGTAACGGATGGCTGCACGGCGCCGCTCGAACCACAGGCGGATAACGAGAACAGGGCCACCAAAATGGTTGAGACCAGGCGGCTCATGGGCTTAGTCCTCCACAGTTGAAACGTCCGCTCGATGGTGGCAACTGGACAGTGTACGCGCTTTGCTCGGGCCGCGTTCGCCTCCGTTGCGGGCGACGCCTCGGCGTGTACCATGACCAGGCTAAATTTGCCATCCGGGAGCGAGCATTGGCTGAGAGCTTCCGATCAGGCTGGGTCGTCGTCCCGCAGGTACAGGCGATGCGGGAAACCGTCTACGGCCTCCACACCCACTACGTCCACGCCGGCGAAGGTGAGCCGGTCGTCCTGATTCACGGCGGCGGCCCCGGTGCGTCGGGCGCCAGCGGCTGGGCCAACACGATCCCGGCGTTGGCCGAGCATTTCCACGTCTACGCCATCGATCTCATCGGGAATGGCGAGACCGACAGGCCGCTCATCGAGTACTCGTTTCAAACGCTGGTAAACCACGTGGCCGGCTTTGTGGACGCGCTCAACCTGAAACAGGTGCGCGTGGTTGGCAACTCACAAGGCGCGTACGTGGCCATCAAGTACGCGCTCGATCGCCCCGCCTGGGTCAAGCAAGCCGGCCTGATCAGCACCGGCACACTGGCCAAGGCCTGCGGCTTGAGCGATCAGGGCAAGGCCTCGCCCCTGCCGCGTTTCGACGGCTCGCGCGAATCGATGCGCAGCTTCCTGTCGGTGATCGTGAACGATCCGGCCAAGATCACTGACCAGCTCTTGGACGCGCGCTTTGCCATTGCCTCGCAACCAGGGCATCGTGAGATGCACGGGTCACTCGAGGCGTTCAGGAAGGTGCTGGCCAACGATCCAAGCGAGCGTCAGGTCTACGAGGTGCGGGAGCGTTTGGGCAAGCTCGCTGTGCCGTGGTGCATGATCTGGGGTGGCGCCGACCGCTCCGCCGCCCCTGGATCCGCTGGGTCACGGAATGCACGAGCTGTACCCCCACGTGCCCTTCCACGTGGTGGAGGGCTCGGGCCATCAGGTGCAGAACGACAAGCCGCAGGAGTGCAACCGGCTGCTGCTGGAGTTCTTCGGCGCCGCGGTGCGGCAGACTGTGGCGGCTTAGGATTTTGTCGGCGAAGCCGCGGGCCACCCGCGGCTTCGCCGAATGAGGTCCGGTCTAGGCTTTGGCCAGCTGTTCCACTTGATCCTTCGTCAAGCCGACCAGTTTGCCCTTGAGGGTGCCGAAGGGGAAATGCTCCAGCTCTTGCGGGCTGCGTGTCCATGATTTGGAGACATCTTTGTACGTGTCCAGCAGCTTGTGGCCAATTCGGTCGCCCTGAGCCACCAGCTCGTACACGTAGACGTTCTCGACGATGTCGTGGTCGGCGTCGAGCTTCATGTGGCCCTTGGCGGTGTTGATGTCGACCTCATAGAGCGCTTTCAGGAACCCCTGCGCGTCCTCGGCATTACCGTTGACTTTCTTGAGGGCTGCTTCCAGGATCTGCCCGGCGCTGTAGCCCATGGCCGAGTCAGTGGACGCATAGCGGCCGGAGTACTTGGCGTTCCAGGCCTTGAGGAACGCCTGGTTCTCGGGTGTGTCGACCGCCGAGCTCCAAACCGTCTCTGCGGTGACGCCCACGGCCTTGTCTTTGAGCTCCGGCAGGTTCGATCCGGTCGTCATGGCGCCAAAGGAGTCGAGGATGGGCAGCTTGTGGGCCCCGTAGTTCCCGAATTGCTGCATGAAGCGCAGGCCGTCGACGCCAGGGAAGAAGGCGAAGATGAAATCCGCGCTCTGGTTGACCTGCGCTAGGTACGGTCCGAAGTCGGCCGCGCCCAGCGCCGGATACAGCTCCTGGACAATCGACCCACCACGGCGCACGAAGGTGCTGGCGAAAGCGGCCGAGTTCTCCAAGCCGGCGCCGTAGTCCGAGGCCACGATGGCGGCCTTGCGCCAGCCGTGCTTGTAGGCCCAATCGCCAGCGGGATCGAGTATCAGCGTGGCGTTCTGTGTCCAACGCGTGGTGTAGGGGCTCTTCACCTTGGGATCACTCGTCAGGCCCTGAGCGCCGCCGTTGCCGGTGATCATCAATGGCACATGAGCATCCTTGACGTAGCCCGCCACCGCCAAAGCGACCGGCGTGGCGGTGATGCCCATCAGCACTGACACCTTGTCGCTCTCTACCAGCTGCTTGGCTTTGTTCAAGCCGACGTCCGCCTTGCCCTCGGTGTCGGCGTAGATGAGCTGTACTTTGCGACCGGCAATCGTGCTGTTGAGAGCGTCGATGTACAGGTTGAGCCCGTCCTGGTTGTCCTTGGCGATATTGGAGAAGGTGCCGGTCAAGGGCTCGAGGACGCCAACCTTGATGGGCCCGCCAGCTGCAGCGGAGCCGGCTGGTTTCGCCGAGGTTGAGGCGGCCGGTTTGCTGGCCGCCGCGGAGCTCGCCACAGGCGCGCTTGACGGAGCAGCCGAGCTTATGACGGGCGAAGACGCGGGTGCCGCGCCTCCGCCGCAGGCGGACAGAGCGATGGCCAGCATGGGTCCGGGAAGCCAGTGATGAGTGCGTGACATTCGCTTTTCCTTTCTCGGATGGACATCCGTTAGAAGGGGACGAGCTTGGTTGAGAGAGCCAAGGGTACCAAACCCACTACTGGCCGATGCCGGTGTTACGGCCCAGCAAGCGGGCGGTCAAGGCCACGCCCGTGGTGATGACCACCACCAGTACCCCGACCACGGCGGCGGCCTCGTAGCGTCCCTCCACCATGAAATCGAGCTGGAGCAGGGACAGCGGCCGGGTGTCGCTGGTAGCCAGCAGGGATACCGTGCTCAGGTCCCTGGCGGCCAGGACGAAGCTCATGGCGGCGACCAGCAGCAGCACCGGGGTAGTCAGCGGTAGCATGACTTTGCGGTAGGTGTGCCACCAGGAGCCGCCGCTGATCCGGGCTACCTCCTCCAGTTCAGCGCCGTATTGGACCAGGTTGGACTTGATGACCTGCGTGCCCAGCGTGAGCGAGGCGATGACACTGGCCACGATAAGCGCAGCCATTGAGCCGTACAGCGGTTTCAGGACAGGTGAGGCCAGGAACAGCCACAGCAGGCCCAGGCTCAGGATGATGCCAGGCAGCGTAGACGGCAGCCAGGAGATGAAATCCAAACTGGCGCGGCCGCGATAGGGCGTGCGAATCACCAGGTAACCCACCACGCTGCAAACCGCCACGCCGGCCACAGCCGCGCCGAAACCCAGCGTCAGCGTGTTGCGGAGCGATTTGAGCATGATGGGATCGCGAAACACCGCGCCCCAGTGCTCCAGGGTCCAGGGGCTGGCAACGTTGAAAAAGCCGAACAGTTTCATGAACGTTCCCAGCAGCAGGAAAACGGACGGGACGATGGTCGTGATAGCGGCTATGCCGAGGACCAACATGAGGGCCGGCAGCCGCCAGCGCCGCAGGCGAACCTTGGCCGTTTGGAGACGCCCCGAGACGATCGCGTAGGACCGGCGGCTGGTGAGCCAGCGCTGCAGCACGATGAGCGGCACCAGCACCGCCAGGATAACCGTGCTCAGCGCCATGGCCGAGTTGAACAGGGGCGGATCGCGGTTAATGAGCCGGTAGATCTTGGTGCTGAAGATGAAGATGTCCTTGGGCGGGCCGAGCACTGCTTCCACTTCGAACTGCCGCAAGCCGAAGATGATGGCCAGCACCAGCACGATCACCAGCGTCGGCGTCATCACCGGCAGCATGACTTTGGTGATGCTGCCCAGCCTGCTGCAGCCGCACGTACGCGCTACCTCTTCCAGCGACGAGTCCATGTTGCGAAAGCTCGGCGTGAGCAGCATGACTTTCACGGCCACCGATGTACTGGCCACGTGGACCCACACGATGCCCCAGAAGCTGTAGATGTCGAAGGGTCCGCGGGGCAGCGAAAACAGTGACGCAATGAACGAGTTGATGACGCCGAACTGCGGATCCAGCAGCAGGATCCAGCCAAGCGTGACTGGCAGCGCCGGCAAGAAGAACGCCACCCAGAACATGAATTCCAGCGTGCGGCTGAAGGGCAGATCCGTGCGTGCCAACAGCCAGGCTATGAGGATCGCCACAGGAAACGACAGCGCCTGCTGCAGCAGGACAATCGATAGCGTGGTGCGGATGGCCGCGCCGATGCCGGGATCGCGCAGAGCCGCCTTCCAAGGCTCGATGCTCAGGCCGCCTGCCTGAGCGGCATTGGCCGGTTGGAAGCTGGCGACGACGATCAGCAGGATGGGGAAGACGACAACGAGGAGCAGGATCGCAAGCGCCGTCCCGCCCACCAGGGAAAGGGGCGTGAACCGCGGCCGAATGGCCAGCGGCCGGGGCAAGACTAGGACGGCCACGAGGGTGCGGCGGGGGCCTTACGGTCGAGCGGCGCGAGCCACCTCTGCGGCGCGGGCCCGTATTGGCGCGAACTCCTCCGACTGCGAGTCGACGTACTGCACCCCAGGTTGCACCGCCTCATCCGGACTCACCGGCGGCACGTCGAGGCGCCGGCTGTTCTCATCGCGCACTTTCGCTGTGAAGGCCGTCTGGCCCTCCTTGCTCAGCAGCCAGTTGACGAACATGATGGCTGCGTTGGGATGGGGCGCCTTGTTGAAGCGCGCGACGGTGCCGAACTTGGGAATGGCGGTCACTACACCCAGGTCCATCTCCAGCTTCACCACGTTCTTGCCAAGCCCTTGTGAACGCAGCCGCTCGAGCTCATTTTGGTCGATCGATAGGCCGACGGGGTAGGTCCCGCGTACCAGCCACTCCACCTGCTGCCGGGGGTCGCGGCTCAGGACGGGCTGTTGGTCGCTCAGCAAGCGCCGCAGGAAGTCCTCGCCTTGGGATTTCATGAGCAGCGTCGCCAGGTTCACGCCCGAGCCGAGCTCTCGCGGATCATCCCACACGATCTTCCCTTTGAGCTTCGGATTCATCAGGTCATTGGCCGTTATGTGGCCGGGCAGGTCGCTCTCCGGCAGGCCGTCGCGGTTGACGTAGACGATCGAAGGCTGAGCGGACGAGATAAAGCCAAAGATGTACTTCTTGGCCTTGTCTTCCCACGCGCCAGACAGACCACCGCGCCACTTCGAGTCGTCCTTGACTTCTGGCAGCAGCAGAGCCGGCTCGAGCGGGTCGAGGACGCCCTGGGGGATCCACTGGTCGAACACGCCCGCGCCGATGGCCCCGATCATCACGTCGGTCGAGTACACGCCGCCCTGGCGTTCGCGCAGGATGCGCGGCAGCGCGTCGCGAATATGCTCGCCTTTGGCATTCAGCTCGATGCCCGGATAGGCCGTGGTGAAGGGCTGGACGCCTTCCCGGAAGTTCGTCCCGGGTCCCACGATGACTTCCACCTTGCCTTCTTTGCGAGCTGCGGTCACGATGTCGTCCCACGCTCCACCCGTCGCGGTGGCTACGATGCTGGCCGCCGGCTTCGCCGATGCGCTAGCCGCCGGCCTAGTTGGCGCAGAAGTGGTGGCTGGCGCGGCGGCGCCGCCGCAGCCTGCCAGCAGCAAGTCCAGACCGAGCAACAAGCCCAATCGTTTCATCCGAACACTCTCTCTCTTACAGCAACGGGATGGCCAACAGCGGCCGGTTGTTGGTCAGCAGGCAGACCTTCTTCTGGGCAATGCGCCACTGTCCGTTTTCCCGCCCTAAGCTGTGCTCCCAGGAGCCCGGATACTGGATTTCCATGTCGCCGCGCACGAAGTACACCAGCTGGTTAGAGGTCACCAGGCATTCTTCGCCGATATCGGGAGTTACCGCCACGTTGGTGATGAAGTGGGCGGTCCTAGGAGGCGGGATCTGCGTGAGGGCGGCGGGATGCTGCAGCCTGGCCACGCGTAAGCTCATGGCCCGGCGGTCCTCATGGACGATCGGGCCTTCCTCGGCCGGGTTCGAATCGCCGCTGTTGTTGGGAATCCAGTAGATGGCTTCGTCAGTGAACAGCTCCAGCCATTCATCGAAGCGCCGTTGGTCGATCAGCGCCGCTTCGTGGTAAATCAACTGTTCGATGTCGCGTTGCTCGTCGCCGGTAAGGGCGCGCGGCGTCGTCGCCGGAGCCTGCCCTGAGCGAAGCGAATGGGTCAGCATGGCTCCGACATGAGCCGCCGCCATTCCCGGTAGAAGCCGCGCTGAATCATCTCGCTGATGCCAACATTGGTCAGCTCACCCTGGTCGTTCACATCCTCGTCGCCGCGCAGCTTGAACAGCAGCCACTCTACGGCCTCCGTCTGCAGCCCAGCCTGGACTCGCGCGAAGGCTTCGAGATCGTCGACCTGCACGTCGCCGCCGGGCGACACATGGATGGCCGTCGAGCGAACGAGGAGCTCATTCAGATCATCCGGAGCGCCCACCAGCTTGCACGGAAACGTGTACACCTCGGTCCGATCGACCGCGACCGGCTTGACCACCCGGTAGTGGTTCAGGCGGTGGTGCAGCAGCAGGTTGGGGTAGATCATGACGTGCATGTCCACCCGGGCCATCTCCTTGGCTTGTTCTTCACCGTAGCGCCGCGTCAGCATCGCCAGATACTCGTCGTTTTGATAACAATCGCGCCAGGATGGGCGGCCGTCACCGGGGTACAGCGCCATGCCGTGGCCGGCGCCGTAGCTGCGCTCCTGATAGTCGACGTTGAAATTCCGTGACGAGACATAGTTGGGAATGCCCGCCGCGGCGGTGCGCACCTCAAAGGCGCTTTGATGGACGAACGGCGGGTGGTAGTTGTCGGCGTAGTTGTCCATCTGCAGCTTCCAGTTGCCGTTGTAGCGGTATAGCAACGGCTTGGTGGACTGGATCCGGCCTTCCGGAGCCCGGTCGCACATCAGGTCCAGATAGTGCTTGCCGCTGGCCAGATGCTCCGAGAGACTAGGTCCCTGGGGGCTTAGGCTCGCAAACAGGAAACCCCGATAGCTCTCCACGCGGGCTGGTCGTGCCAGCGGATAGTCCGCCAGCCGGAAGTCTGGACCAAAGCCCTCTTCGAAGGGCACACCCGCCAGCTCGCCATTAGTTCGGTAGGCCCAAGCGTGATAGGGGCAGCGGAAGTGGTTCGTGTTGCCTCGTTCCAGCTGGCACACAGTGGCGCCGCGGTGGCGGCAGGTGTTGAACAGCACGTGCACCTGCCCATCAGTGTGGCGGACCACGATGATTGGCTGGCGGCCAATGTGATCGGTCTTGAAGTCGCCCCGGTTGGGAACGTCACTCTCGTGAGCGACGAACACCCAGGTTCGGCCGAAGACGCGCTGCAGCTCCGCTTCGAACACCTCGGGATCGGTGTACACGCGGCGATGGACCTCATCGTCCCGGACGAGCTGTGCCAGCTCCGATTGCAGTGCGATTGCCATGATCGTCTCCTCGCTGGATGGACCTACCGCGCGCCTGCCGCCGCCATCGTCGGCTGAGGGGCCGCCGCTGGCAAGCGGTACAACCGGCGGGCATTCTGACCAAGGATGCGCGCCTTCGATTCATCCGATATGTCGCGCCGCTGCTTGAACTGCTCCAGCGTGTGCAGGATCTTGACTGGCGCGAGGTGCGGGTAGTCCGATGCGTAGAGCAGCACCTCGTCGCCGAGTTGCTGGACGGCGTAGGGCAGGATTTCCTCGTCCAGCTCGGCATGGAAGTAGATGCGGCCACTGGTGAGGTGCTCTTTGGGGGCCAGCTTGAGATCTGGCGCCTGGACGCCCCACTGCTCGTACGCTTCCTGGATTCGTTCAATCAGGAACATCGCCCAGGCAACACCTGCCTCGTAGAAGGCGAAGCGCAGCCGCGGGAAGCGATCGAACACACCGCTGAACATCAAACTGGTCAACTCGATCATCTGGCTAGTCGGATGCCCCAGGCAACGTGCTTCTATAGCTCGGTCGAACTGGTCCAGGCGGTTGCCCGGGCCGCCCGCATGCACTGCCAGGACGGTCTCCAGCTCCTGAGCCGCCTCGTAGATTGGATAGTAGTAGGAATCGCCCAGCGGGCGGCGGTGGCCTGCCACGAGGAGCGCTCCCACCATGCCCAGCTCGTTCACGCAGCGGCGCAGTTCGTTGACCGCGTCAGGCACGTTTTGGACGGGCAGCAAGGCCATGCCGTGCAGCCGGGGCGTTACCTTGAGGAATTTCTCGTAGAGCCAGGTGTTGTAGGCATTGGCCAGCGCCGAAGCCCACTGCGGCTCGCGCAGCTGGCCAAAGCCCAGCCCTCCGGTTGAGAACAGGACGGTGCCTTCGATGCCGGCCCGATCGAGGAACTCGAGCCACTGCCCGGCGGTGCCGCGCTCGCCCCGCTCGCCCCCGCCCCGTTCGGCAGTCGAGCCCTCTTGGTACTGCCCGATGATGCTGAGTGCCGTTCGGTTCCAGTTGTCGCCGCTGGGGAAGAGGTCGCGGCGCAGCAGCTCTTTACGCCCCTGGAATGGCGGGCGCAAGTACTCGAAGATCTCGGCGTCGTTCTCGAACACGTGCCCGTCGGCGCAAAACAGCGATTTCCCGTCAGTCATTGGGCTTTCTCCTTCGAGCTACCTATAGGACTGGAATCTGGCCCCACGAATACTACAAAAAGACGCTCAAGTTCTTGGACTTGAGCACCGCCTCGTCCAAAAACAGCTTGCGTTCCGCGATCTTCCAGCTGCCGTCCGTGCGCCGCAGTGTGTCCTGGCGCTCGCCGACCCATTTGTCCTCATCCGTGCTCAGCCTGGTGCGGTAGACGATGAAGTTGCAGACCACCACGAGCTCGTCGGGACCGCCGCCAGGCCGAATACGGATGTTGCTCAGCAGATGGCGGGTGCGGGACGGTGGCTCTTCGGACCATGAGAACCGCGTCTCGACTTTAGCGATGCGCTGCCGCATCACCTGCTTGTCGTCGTCGAAGTAGGAGTTCTCCCACTCCTTGGTGAGCTCGTCCTCCTCATCCCCACGCACTCGAGTGCTGCGAATGGGCATCCAGTAATGGCAATCTTCGGTCCACAGGTCCAACCAATCGTCCAGGCGGCGGTCGTCGAGCAGCTCGGCCTCGAGGTACAGGAACTCTTCTATCTCGCTGCGAAGCTGGGGATCGGCCACCTAGCGGGTCGCGCCGGCGAGCGCTGGAGCGCCCTCCCAAGCTTCACGCCTGCGGCGCAGCTCATCCCAACTGGCGCCAGACACGAAGTCGGCCCAGCCGCTGTAGTAAGCGCGCTGGTTCGACTCGTCTTTGATGGCGTTGATCTGGCGCGTCACGACGCCGTCGGTGGCCCAGTCCTCATGACCTAAGCCCATGGCGTAGTGCAGCGGATAATTACGCGAGATTCTGCCGCCGGCTGCCCGGGTGCTCAGCTCCCAGTTGTCCATGTCATCCTGCTCGAACAGACCGGCCGGCGAGAAATGGCGCTGGCCTACCTGTCGCATCCTGCGCTTCACCTCGGCCGGCGCGTCTTTGTCCACCACGATCCATAGCCACACCTCAGTCTTGTGCGGACCGCGCGGGTGCCACACCCGCATCGTGTTGGAGCTGGTGTTGAAACACAGGTTTGGAAAGACCGTGAGGTTGATCTTCTTGACTTGCGCCGCCACGGGCCCCAGCCGGCTCTCCAGCTCGGGCTGGGTGTCGCGGTAGTAGCCGCGCAGCGGCTCCGGGTAATCGGCGAAGTCAGCCTCGCGAGACCGCTGCAGGTCCGTCATAAACCCGTGTCCCCAGGCCAGCGGCGCGGTGAAACCAGGCCGCGGCGGCAGTTTCCCTTCGAGAGGTAACGCTGGCTGCGGCCTTCGCCTGCCGTTGCCCTCACCGCGGGCCATGGTCATGTGGCCAACCATCGAGGCCGAGCGATGCGTCACCGCCCCGTGATAGTTGTCGCCCATGATGTTGTCGGCGCCGAGCTTCCAGTTGCTGTTTATCAGCCATTTGTACACGCCACCCACTGCTTCGGTGCCGCCGTCCCGCTGGTCCAGGATGTAGTCCAGCGCCCAGCGCGTCTGACCCAGGTACTCCTCCAGCGACGGAGCGGTCGGGTCGAAGTTGCCAAATACCAGACCCTTGTAGCTCTCAACGCGGGGCACACGAACTAGGCCCCACTGACTGCGGTCCAGGTCGCCCTGGTAGCGGTCCTCGTCGCCAGGCACGCCAATCAGGGAGCCGTCGAGCCCATAGGTCCAGCCGTGGTAGGCGCACATGAACGAGCCGGTCTGGCCTGCGTCTGCGCGGCAGACACGGTTTCCCCTGTGCCGGCAAGAGTTGATCATGGCGTAGATGCGGTTATCCTGCCCGCGCGTCACGATCACCGGTTCGTCTCCCATCCAGGTGGTGAAGTACTGGCCCGGTTTGGAGATCTGGCTCTGGTGCACCAGAAACAGCCAGCAGCGCGTGAAAATGTGGTCCAGCTCCAGCTGGTAGACGTCCTCATCCCAGAGAATTCGCCGGCTGACGAGCCCGCGCTCCCGATCTACCAGCTCATCGACGTTCACGCTCACCTGTCATACCTCCGCATGCTTACCGGAAGTTATACCTGGGCGCTGCGCGGCGGGCCACCCTGACCGGCAAAGCCGTTCACGTTGAGGACGGCGCCTGAGATCAGCCTGGCCTCGTCTGACAGCAGAAAGGCCACGGCCTCGGCGATGTCCCGTGGCTCGGCGCGCTGTGCGTAGGTCGAGCCGGGCCCGCCGGGGTGCCGGGCTTGGCCCTCGTTCATGCCGCTGTCTACGCCGGCCGGAACCACTACGTTCACCCGAATGTGCTCGAACAGGTGGTCGTAGCCGAGGCCGAAGCTGAAGCCCAGCACGCCGCCTTTGCTGGCGCTGTAGGCCAGCAGGGTCGGCTGCCCCCAGCTCGCTTTCGAGGCCACGTTCACGATCGCCCCGCCGCCGGCTGCCAGCATGTGCGGCATCACCGCCTTGGTCATCAGGAACATGCCGGTCAGGTTCACCGCTAGCACCCTGTTCCAAACCTCGAGGCTTGTCTCCAGGATGGTGCCTCGAGGGTGGATGGCGGCGTTGTTGACCAGCCCGTCGATGCGCCCGTAGCGCGACATGGCGAACTCAGCTACCCGCTGCGTGTCTTCCGGCGAAGACACGTCAGCCTCGAGCAGGTCGGCTGCGAGACCGGCCTTGTCAAGCTCGGCCTGAGTGCCGGTGATGCCGTGCTCGGCCAGGCTGCCCATCTGCCTAGACTCGAGTCCGAAGCTGACCACCTGATGACCGCGCTGAGCCAATGCCAACGTGATGCCCCGGCCGATGCCATAGGTCCCGCCGGTCACGATGGTGACCTTTCGCCCGTCCGCCACGCTTATAGCGTAGGATGAAAACCGCCATGAAGGTTCAGGGATTTCGGTTTCCCACGGGACTCATGCTGTTATTGCCGCTCGCATTGGCAGCGTGTGGTGGAGGCACAACCTCGCCGGCGAGCACGGCTGCCATTAGCAGCGCGGCCAAACCGGCTGGCTCAGGGACGAATGCCTCGCTGCAGTCCATCATCGACGCCGCCAACAAGGAAGGCCAGATGATGCTCTGGGCCGATAACCCGATGCAGGCCGATGTGGCCAAAGTGAACGAGGCGTTCAACTCACGTTTCGGAACCAACATCAAGATGCAGGTCACCAATATGGCTGCCGGTGATGCCCGTACACGTATCACCGCCGATGCCCAGGCCGGGCACTACGACGTGGACGTTATCTCCCAGATGAGCACGGACATGAT
>Ga0099828_10000625_pt1 | contig 22015 bp, 19 predicted proteins | sample CZO8metaG_2_FD_79338 | JGI IMG/M metagenome (GOLD analysis project Ga0099828, IMG submission 79338) | Vadose zone soil microbial communities from the Eel River Critical Zone Observatory, Northern California, USA - CZOApr15con2H1.8 metaG | ecosystem: Environmental > Terrestrial > Soil > Vadose... | reverse complement strand
TTGCGGCGAGAATGGCCAAGCTTCGCGGGCGCGGGCGCACCGCCCCGCACCAGCTAGACCGCCGAGCCCTGCTTGGCCTGGACAGCCGAGGGCGGCTGTCCGCACGTGGACTCTGCTGATACTGGCATTCGTGCCTATTCGTGGAAATTGGATATCACTGGAATTCCAAAGTGATGAACCTGGCGTTCTGCTTGCCCAGGTTGGTCAGCGTATGAGTGAAGCCGCCTTTTACCCAGGCGATGTCTCCCGCCTTGAGTTGAATAATAGAAGCTCCCTTGCCTTCGACCGCACTGCGCAAGTTTAGATCGGTCACAGCTACAACCAGGTGGGGACCGGCGTGATGATGCTTGGGGACGACTCCGCCTGGGTTTAGTTGAAGCTCCGAGGCGCGTACGCCGTCTTTTACGAAGAGGATATCTTGGGTGCCGCCGTTCAGGATGCGGAGGCCGCGATCTTCATCCCAGTTCGGTGACGGGTGCGCCTTCTGGTCTTGCAAGAGTTCGACGGTGACGTTGCGGAAGGGCTGTTTGGAAAGATTCTCGACGATATGGGCGTACCCTCCGGGAGCAAAACGGGTTTCGCCATCCTGGAACTTGAGAGTGCTGGGAGGCTTTCCGGCGACATCGTTTTCGAAGACGGCTGGACCCAGGGTTACGAAGACGCAGTCATGGCGGTGATGGTGCATCAGCGTGGCCTGGTGGGGCGCGACTTCCAGCTTGAACACCCACACATAATTATTTTGCAGGGCGAGATGATGGTGCGGCTCCTTCGTGATTTCGACCGCTCCTATATCGCCTGCTGCGATTTGGCTTGCGGAGGGCGCGATCGCTTGCGCGGCGGTCAGGATGGAGGAGACAAGCAATGGAAAGAAAAGCTGGCGGTGCTTCATGGGGCGAGATTCTAGCATTCTCGAGCGCTGGCGCTGATTTAGACTACTGAGGACGTTGGATTGGACCATGGCGGATTTGGGCAGAGTGCTGATCTTGCTAGGCGCGCTGGCGATGGTTGCCGGGCTGGTGTTTATTCTTCTCGGCCGGGCCAACATCCCGCTGGGACGGTTGCCCGGCGATATTGTTTACCGGGGCAAGAACAGCACATTTTATTTTCCGCTGGCGACGTCGATTCTGGTTAGTGTGGTGCTCTCGGTGGTGATGTATTTGATTGGGCGTTTCCGGCGTTAGCGTCCAGCAATCAGCATTTAGGCTTTGCAGAGTCTGGACGCGAACTCTTTCGCCCCTCTGGGGCTCAACCCCTTTGCACTTTGGACCCAGGGCTTACGCCCTTGGCTGCTGCCTTCTTGCGCCGCTTCGCGACTGAAAACGCCATTGCCGTCGACGGGCTGAGTGCTGAATGCTGACGCTCCCTGCGGTAAACTCCACAGCGATGGCTTCTGCCGACCAACTCGGATTCAGTTTCAAGCCTCTGGATCGTCGCATATGGTCGGTGCGCGATCTGGTGGCTGCGGTGCGCATGCATATCGAGCGTGAGTATGGAGACACATGGGTGGAAGGTGAGATTTCAAATTTCCGGGCGCACGACTCCGGGCACTTGTATTTCACGCTCAAGGACCAGAATTCTCAGATTCGCGCCGTCATGTTCCGGTCGCAGGCGCGGCTGCTGCGATTTCGTCCCGAGAATGGCATGCAGGTTGTGCTGCGCGGGCGGGTCACGATCTATGAAGACCGCGGCGAATTGCAGATTTCGGCTGAGTATCTCGAACCCAAGGGCGCGGGCGCGCTGCTGATTGCATTCGAGCAGCTCAAGGCTAAGCTGGAGGCGGAAGGGCTGTTTGACCCGGCGCGAAAGAAGCCGATTCCGACCCTGCCGCGGCGGATCGGAATCGTGACTTCGCCTCAGGCTGCGGCTTTGCGCGACATTCTGAACATTGTGCGGCGGCGTCATCACAGCGCCAATGTTTTGATTTTCCCGGCCCAGGTGCAAGGAGAGGCGGCCAGCGCGGAAGTGAGCGCGGGCCTGGCGTATTTCAACAGGGAGCGAAATGTGGACGTCATCATCGTGGCTCGTGGAGGGGGGTCGGCGGAAGATCTGGCTGCCTTCAACAACCAGGCGCTGGCCCGCGCGGTCGCGGCTTCCCAGATTCCGGTGATTTCAGCCGTAGGGCATGAAACTGACTTCACCATTATTGATTTTGTGGCTGACATGCGAGCGCCTACGCCTTCCGCCGCTGCCGAGCTGGTGATTCGTTCGCGCCAGGAGGTGCAAGATCAGGCGGAAGGACTTCGCCAGCGGCTGGCGCGGGCCATGCGCTACCGGATTTTGATGGGGCGACAGGCGCTTTCCGAACTTGCCCACCACGGCACGTTTAGGCGCATGACCGATGCTATCAACCGGCGGCAACAGAAGCTAGATGACCTGAAGAATCGGATGGATCGGGCCGAGCGGCAGATTCTTGAGAAACAGCATCGCCGGTTGGAACTGGCCGCCGCCGCAGTGCGCCACTACGACGTGCGCCGCATGCTGGCGGGGATCGGCAAGGAACTCGATTCGCGTGTTGCCAGGCTGGTCGCGGCTGCCCGAACTGTCCTTGTGCAGCGAAGTGGAAGGCTCAATCAGCTAAAGGGGCAGCTCGGGGCGCTCTCTCCGCTGGCGATTCTTGATCGTGGATATGCTTTGGTCTTCGATGCTTCGGGGACGTTGTTGAAAGATGCTGCGCGAGTGAAGGCGGGGGATGAGATTTCTGCCCGGCTGGCCAAGGGAAGCTTGACTGCAACGGTCAAGCGGGGCCAACAGAAATAGAGATATGGGGCGGACAAGAGTGTTCCGCCCACGCGACCTTGCCAAATCTTTACAAAGACTTCATTCCATTGACGTTGAGATAGCACGACCCTGCATTACAATTAGCTTTATTCCGAGGCTGTCTGGATTGAGGGTTTGAAAGGGGCCGCCGGTGACGCAGTTTTCCGCGCTGTGGCCGCATATGTCGGGGAATGCGGTCATCGACATTTTGCTGGTCGCCGTCATCATTTACGAGCTATTGGCGCTTATCAAAGGCACGCGCGCCGCGTACATGCTAGTAGGCGTAGCGGTGCTGGCTCTGGCCTTATATTTTTCCAGTGTGAGCGAACTGGCCACCCTGAACTGGCTGCTGAGCGCGCTGTTGCCGTACACGGTGTTTGCGCTGATTGTGGTTTTTTCGGCGGAGATCCGGCAGGCACTGGCGGGGCTGGGCCGCAGACTCTTACTCAGCCGGGGACGGGCTAGGGAAGCCGATGTTTACGACGATATCGTGCTGGCGGCCAACCTGTTTTCCCAGAACCAGACGGGCGCGCTCATGGTGATCGAACGGGAGATCGGATTACGCACCTACGTCGAAAGCGGCGTACCGCTAGACGCGCGGCTTTCCTATGATCTGCTGGCTACTATTTTCCGTCCCAGCGCTCCCCTGCACGACGGCGCGGTGATCGTGCAGAAGGATCGCATTGCCGCAGCGGCGTGTTTTCTGCCGCTTTCGATGAACCCCGTACTCTCGACTCAGCTTGGCACACGGCACCGGGCCGGCATCGGCGTGACCGAAGAGACGGATGCGATCGCGGTTATCGTCTCCGAGGAAACCGGAGCCATCAGTCTGGCGGTTGGGGGGAAGATCGAGCGGGACTTGAGCGTAGAGCAGTTGCGCGAACGACTGGGGGAATTGCTACGTCGCTATGTGCCGCCTTCCACCTTGCCCACGCCGATCACGAATGACAGCGAGGAACTGAGCGGAGCGGATGACAGCGGTCAGCGAGGGTCCCTGCCGCGGGCAGCAGACTCGCGACAGACGGCCAGAGACCAGCGTTAACGATGACCATTAATCATGACCGATGAATCGTGAAACCGTAATCATGACAGACGAATCATGAAAGACTTTTTCCAGCGGCATGTGCTGCACAATTTCGGCTTGAAGTTGCTCTCGCTGGCGCTGGCGGTGGCTCTGTGGCTGGCGGTGGCGCGCGATCCGGTGGCAGAAGTGGCGGTGGATGTGCCGATTGAATTCCACAACGTTCCGGAGAACCTGGAAATCAGCTCGGAGAATATTCCGCGGGCCCAGATTCGGGTGCGCGGTCCGCAGCGCGTGGTGCGCCGCCTGCAAGCAGCCGATGTTTCCGCCGACATCGAACTCAGCGGAATGAAGCCCGGAGAGCGCACGTTTGATCTTACGACCGACCAGATCCGTCAGCCAAGAGAGCTGGAGGTCGTGCAAATCATTCCCAGCCAGTTCCACCTCACGTTTGACGCGCGGCTCACGCGCCAGGTTCCGGTGCATCCCCGGGTGGAGGGCAATTTTGCTCCGGGCTATGCCATCGGGCGCATCATCGCGGAGCCTTCCACAGTTACGATCAGCGGACCACAGAAGCGGGTAGAGGCAGTTGAGGCGGCGATCACCGATTCGGTGGACGCGAGTGGAACCATGGACCGGGCCACGTTTGTGCGGCATGCTTATGTTTCTGATCCCCTGGTGCAGGTAATGAACTCGAATCCGGTGCGGGTGACGGTTATTATGGAGAAGGCTGGCGCCGGAGCGGGCGGACGCTGAGCAGTCTTCAACCTGACAGTCCAAGCATGACAGTCCAAGCATGACAACCCAGACGCGACAACTCTTCGGCACCGATGGGATTCGCGGCGTCGCCGGCGAATTCCCCCTGACCCAGGACAGCACCTACATGATCGGGCGCGCGCTGGGCCACGATCTGAAACGAAGTAACGCACCGGCTCGGGCGGTGATCGGGCAGGACACGCGGATGTCGAGTTCATGGATCGCAGATCGGGTGAGCCATGGACTAACTGCCAGCGGAATTGAAGTCCACAGCGCGGGCGTAATCACCACTCCCGGCGTCGCCTACCTGGCGCGCTCGCGCAAATATGCCGCCGGCGTGGTCATTTCGGCGTCGCATAATCCTTGGACTGACAATGGCATCAAGGTCTTCTCTGGCGATGGATATAAATTGCCGGACGCTCACGAAATTGCCATCGAGCAGGAAATCTTCACCTTGCTGCAGAACCCTGAGGCCCATGTGGACTCGTCGTTTCAGTCCAGTCCGAGTCTTCCCGGGCAGGCAGAGCTGCGCCACGCCTACATCAAGTGGCTGGCTACGAATGTGAGCACCGATTTGAGGCGGTTGCGAGTGTTGGTGGATTGCGCCAATGGCGCGGCGACGGCCGAGGCGCCGGAATTGTTCCGGCTGTGTCGAATTCAGGCAACGTTTCTTAGTTGCGGTCCCGACGGCAAGAACATTAACGATAATTGTGGCGCTTTGCATCCCGAAACCTTGGCTAAGGCGGTGGTGAGTAAGCCGGGGCAATTCGATCTGGGCATAACTTTTGATGGGGACGCGGACCGTGTGCTTTTCTGCGATGCGAACGGGGGGGTGGTCAATGGCGACGCGGTCATTCTTCTGGCGGCGCGGTATATGAAGTCGCAGGGAACGCTGCCGGGGGAAACCGTTGTGGCAACCACCATGTCGAATATGGGGTTGGAGATCGCCTTACGCAATTCCGGCATTCGCATGTTACGCGCCAACGTTGGGGACAAATACGTGCTGGAGGAAATGCAGAAAAGTGGGTCGGTCCTAGGCGGCGAACAGTCTGGCCACATTATTTTCCGGGACGGCGAAGCCACCACCGGGGATGGCTTGCTTACTGCGCTGCGGGTCATGGAGACCATGGCGCGGATGGAAAGGCCGCTGGCGGAGCTGGTAAGTGATCTCAAGGTCTTTCCCCAGACGATACAGAACGTCCGAGTACGCGAGAAAGTGCCGTTTGCCAAGGTGCCTGAAATTCAAAGCGCAATCGCTGCCGCCGAACGCGAACTGGATGGGAACGGGCGCGTGGTGGTCCGGTACTCGGGGACTGAAGCGCTGGCGCGGGTGATGGTTGAAGCGGAGTCGGAAGAGAAGATGAAGTTATTGGCGCAGGGGATTGCGGGGGCGATCAAGCAGGCGCTGGGGGCGTAAAGAATTACGCGGGGGGACAGCCGAGAGGCGGCAGTCTCCCACGTGGCAATTTTCTGATTACAGCATTTCTGCTCCGACCCTTACCCCAGGTCCCGCCAGTTTTTTCCTGCACCCACTTCAACCAGCAGCGGTACGGTTAGGGGATGGACCTGTTCCATCTGATCGCGCACGAGGGCGCGCATGGTCTCAACTTCCTTTTCTGGGACTTCGAATACCAGTTCATCGTGGACCTGCAGGGTCATGCGAGATTTTAAGCCGCGGTCGCGTAGAGCAGCATCGATGCGGATCATCGCGATCTTGATTAGATCTGCGGCCGTGCCTTGCAGGGGCGTATTTACGGCGGTTCGTTCGGCGAAGCCGCGCAGATTGGCATTTTTGCTGTTGATGTCGGGGATGGGGCGGACGCGACCGAACAGGGTTCTGACTTTTTGCTCGCGGCGAGCTTCTTCCAGAGTTTGGTCGATGAAGGCGCGCACACCTTTGTACTTCTCGAAATAGGCGTTGATGAACTGTTTGGCTTCGGAGGGTTCGATGCCCAGAGTTTGGGACAAGCCAAACGCCGAGAGGCCGTAGACGATTCCGAAGTTCACTACCTTAGCCTGGCGGCGATGATCGGGGGTGACCATCAGCGGCGGCACGCCGAAAACCTGCGAGGCCGTGAGGGTATGAATGTCGTCGCCGCGGCGGTAGGCTTCGACCAGCAGGGGATCTTTGCAGAAATGAGCCAGAAGGCGCAGCTCGATCTGGGAATAATCCGCGGCGAGCAGTACGTGGCCTGGCTCAACGGTGAATGCAGCGCGAATCTCGCGGCCAAGCTCGGTGCGGATGGGAATGTTTTGCAGGTTGGGATTGGCCGACGAGAGCCTTCCCGTAGCGGTCCCGGTCTGCCCGAAGGTGGTGTGCAGGCGGCCGGTGGCTGAATTCAGCAGCGCGGGCAGAGCATCGACGTAGGTTGATTTGAGTTTCGAGAGCTGGCGGTATTCCAGAACCTTGCGGGCTACATCGTGGGTCTCCGCCAACCCTTCCAGGACCTCCACCGCGGTGGAGATGGTCTTGCCTTTGCCGTACTTCACGGGCTTGGGCAAATTCATTCTGTTGAATAGCACGTCGCCCAGTTGTTTGGGGGAATTGACATTGAATTCGGATCCGGAGAGATGGTAGATTTCGCGCGCCTTGGTTTCGACTTCGCGCTCCAGGCGTGAGGACATTTCTTTCAGAACTTCGCGGTCGATCTTGACTCCGGCCTGTTCCATACCTGCGAGGACAGGTACTAGGGGCAAATCAATTTCTTCATACAACTTCAAGAGTTTGGCGTGTTCGACCTCGTGACGCAGGGTGGCGGCAAATCTTCCAGTTACGTCAGCCGATTCCGCCAGCGTTCCGCTTAGCTTGAGATTGAAGCGGCGCAGCGCGACTTCCGCCAGGCGGTGCGAAGCATAGGTTGGATCGAGCAGGTAGGAGTACAGCATGGGGTCGTGACGCACGCCGCGCAGGGTGATTCCCTGCCGGGCGAACGCATGGATGGCGGCCTTGTAGTCGTGCAGGGCCTTGGGGACACCTTCATTTTCCAGTGCGGACTTTAGTCGCGCGGCAGCATCGTCGACCCGCAAAGAAACGGTCACAGCCGTGCCTGGGGCCGCCGAGATCGCGACAGTCTGGGCGGGCAGCGCTTCAGCGGTCGCCGCGGTTAGCGGCAGCATGCTTTCGCGCGGTTCGTCTGATTCATCTTCCTCATCATCAGCCGCGACCACGGTTTCGGCTTCGATGGCGACAGCCAGGGCGCCGCCGGCGGAAACTGTGTTTAGGACTGTTTCCACGTCGCCAGCCGACCTCGCTTCGGTGTAACGCGCTTGGGTGACTTCCACCACCGGAAGCAGCTCTTTCAGCAGGGATGTGAATTCCAGTTCAGTGAAGAGTGCACGCAGGGCTTCGACGTCGGGAGCTCCGGCGCGCATTGCATCCAGATTCAGGTCGACAGGTACATTACAGTCGATTGCGGCCATACGCTTGCTGAACAGGACGATGTCCCGGTTGTTTTCGAGCGACTCGCGGTAGGATTTTTTCTCGACCTCGGCGGCGTGATCAAGCGTCTGCTCGACCGTGCCAAACCGCCTGATGAGTTCGACTGAACCCTTGTCGCCGATGCCCGGAGCGCCCGGGATGTTGTCGATGGTGTCGCCACGCAGGGCCATTACATCTACCACCCGCTCCGGCGGCACACCGAGGATCTCTTCGACTTTTTGCGAGTCACAGATCAGGTTGTCCTTGGGCGGATTCAGCACCAGGACTCGGTCGTTGACCAGTTGCAGCATGTCCTTGTCGCTGGAAACTACGTACACCAGGTACTGCTGCACGGCGGCTTTGCGGGCCAGGGTGCCGATGACGTCGTCGGCTTCAAACCCGGCGAGCTCGAGGATGGGAATCCGGTAGGCCTCTAGGGCGCGGCGGATGTACGGTAGTTGTTGTGCCAACTCCGCGGGCATCTCGCTGCGGTTGGCCTTGTAGCCGTGGTATTCGATTTCCTGGAAAGTCTGGGTTTTTATGTCGAACTTGCGAACTTTGGTGATTGCTTCTGCTTCCTGATCGCGGAAAGTGGGCGCGGCAACGTCGAAAACGGCGGCCAGGTATTCGGGGGAGAAATCTTCGCGCAATTTGCGCAGCATGTTGACGAAGACATATGTTGCGGCTGTAGGGAGGCCGGTCTTGGTGGACATCCCGCGTTGGCGGGCCATCGCGTGATAGGCGCGGAAGATGAAGGACATGGCGTCCATGAGGAAGATGCGGCGTCCGTCTGCTGCAGTGAGCTTGGGCTTGGTGAGGGGAGGAGGCGCGGTGCTGGCGCCTTCTGTTGTCCCGCGCTCCAGGGAGGCCGTCGAGAATTTCTTTTTGGCAGGCAACAGGTAAGTTTAGCAGGACAGTTGTCTATCAGTGCCCGGCTCTCAGCGGGGCTAATTCTTTGAGGGCTTTCCGTACTCGGTTTGATAGTGCAACTTGATGATCCCGCAGGTGCCTTGCTCTTGCGAATAGACCACGCAGGTGTCAAAGGGGCGGGAATAGACGTGCAGGCTTACCGCCCGCTGGTTGAACTCGCGGGGGTTGACAACACGGTGGACGGGTTCCAGCGGATCGACTGCGCAGGGCTGGCGTGGATTCATTTCCACCATGCCGGCGGTTTCGAGCTGGCAGGTGCCTTGGCCCAGATTCTGCGAAACTACGTGGTAGTTTTCCACCCGTAGCCGTCCCATGGGAACTGCCATCCAGCAATTCTGTTCGCGATGGTTGTGTACTGAACTGGTCTGGCCGATTTCCCAGCAGATGGCGACGAGTTCGTATAGGGGAGTTTTGTCGATCAGGTTGCGGGTGTAATGCTGCTTGTCCCAGCTGAGGTAGGGCGCCAGAGTGTCGGGCAGAACCGGCGTGTTCTCGAGGAAGCGGATGATCTGGTCGATGCCCTCGAAGGCTGGCTCGGAGAATTTCTTCAGCTCAGCTACGAAATCGTGGATCGGAACTGGCTCCGATAAGGCCTTGGTGGTCATATTTCACTCCCTGCGAAGGTCAGTATATCGCCGTTTCGGCCGACGACGGCTACTCCACGAACATGCAATCGCCGTATGAATAGAACCGATAGCGCTGGCGCACGGCGTGGCGATAGGCTTCCAGCACGCGCTCTTTGCCGGCGAGGGCGGACACCAGCATGAGGAGCGTCGATTGCGGCAAGTGGAAGTTTGTCAGCAGCGCGCCTACTACGCGGAATTCGTAGCCCGGATAAATAAAGATGTCAGCTTCGGCGCTTCCCGCCTGTGGCCTGCCGATTGCCGATTTCTCGGCGGAAGACTCGAGCGTTCTGGCGGTGGTTGTGCCAATGGCTACTATGCGCCGTCCGGCGTCCAGGGCGCGGTTGACGGCTGCGGCGGCTTCCGCTGAAATCGAGTAGGACTCGCGGTGCAGCTTGTGGTCTTCCACCCTTTCCTGGCGCACTGGCTGGAATGTTCCCAGCCCAACGTGCAGCGTGACTTGCGCGGTTTCAATGCCACGTTCTTTGATTCGAGCCAGAACTTGGGGCGTGAAGTGCAGACCTGCGGTCGGGGCAGCCGCCGAGCCCTTCGCGCGAGCGTAGATGGTTTGATAGCGCTCGCGGTCCGCCGGTTGATCCTCGCGGGCAATGTACGGAGGCAGCGGGATGTGGCCGATGCGTTCGAGGGTACCAAAGAAATCGGGCACAGGAAGGAAGCGGATACGGCGTTCTCCGAAGCTGCCCCTGAAGATTACTTCCGCGTGCAGTGCGTCTTTTTCACCGAAAAATAGCTGCTCTCCTACGCCGATTTTTCGTCCCGGGCGCACCAGACATTCCCATTCATTGGGTTCTTGCGAGAGTTCACGGGTCAGGAGAACCTCGATGGTGCCGCGCAGAAAATCGCGCGACCCTGGATTCGCTGCGCTGACGGGCTGCGCTTTTGCGCCGCTCCTTCGACCGTAAAGCCGGGCCGGAAAGACCCGTGTGTTGTTAAATACAACCAGGTCATCCGGGCTTAGTAAGTCGGGGAAATCGCGGAATTGGCGGTCATGCAAATGCGCGCTGCGATTCAAGTGCAGCAGCCGCGAAGCCGCCCGATCCGTGAGCGGCTCCTGGGCGATAAGTTCTTGGGGCAGTGAATAATTGAAATCGGAGACCAGCACGAAGCTGATTATAGATTTCTTCCCGCGGTCCATCGGAAGCGGCCCGGGGCCTGCAAAGCAGAAATGTAATTGTGTGTAAAAGGGTTTGTAACTGCCCACGGGCTGGGTTACCATACGCGGCATCGAGCCGGGGCGGCTGTTCCCACCCTCGTAAAACCATGCCTAGCGAACGCCAACATCGCCGCGAAATGGTTCTGTTTGGCGGGGCGCTGCACCAGCGCGGTTATGTGGCGGCGATGGATGGCAATCTCTCGGTACGGCTGGACGATCGGCACGTTCTTGCCACTCCTACATCCATGTGCAAAGGCATGATGAAGCCTTCGGACCTGGTCATTGTGGACTTGGAAGGCGGCCGCGTCTCGGGGCGCAGGGACGTCTCGAGTGAAATCGCCATGCATCTTTTGATCTACCGACTGCGGCCTGACGTCCGAGGCGTGGTGCATGCTCATCCGCCCACGGCCACGGGCTTCGCCGCGGCCGGCATGGCTCTGAACCAGCCTCTGGTGTGTGAGGTGGTGATTGGACTGGGCTCAATTCCCCTGGCCAAGTACGGCACGCCGGGCACGCCCGAGCTTACTGATGGGCTCGAGCCGCTGATTCCGCAATACGACGCCATCCTTATGTCGAACCACGGGGTGGTGGCGTACGGCGTTGATCTGCACTCCGCCTACATGAAGATGGAGACAGTTGAACATTTTGCGCAGATTGCATTGGTCACGCATCTGCTTGGAAGGCAGCAGCCTCTGGGCAGCGTGGAGCTAGAAAAATTGATGGCGGCGCGGAGCAAGTATCAGGGATCGACATCTTCCGCTCCGTTGCCGCTGGCTGTTCCCTGCGATGGAGAAGGCAATTATGAGCATTCCCGGGGGCAAGAAGAATCTGCGCCGGTGGGGAGCAGGCCTTCTCGGCGGGTGAGCTCACGTCATCGCTAGGGCTGGCCCTCAAAACCTAGGCGGGCGAGGGCTCCTTCGACTTCAATCAGGACAGGTCCGCTTCACACGGACAAACTTCAAAATCCGCGGGCAGGAGTGCCCGCTCTACGCCGACAACTACTCTCCTCCGATTCTGAATCTCACACCTGCACGGAAGTTGGCTCCCAGGGCCGGGTAGCCTACTACTTCCTGATATTGCTTGTTCAGGGCATTCTCGACGTTTACGTAAGCCGTGATGCGGGAGTTCAGCGCGTACCATCCGCCCACGTCTACGCGAGCGTAGCCGGCGGCGTGATCGATGTTGAATCCCAGGAAGTCGGAATCGGGCCGGCGGCCGACGAAACTTCCGCCCAGATTTGCACCCCATCGTCTGGCCAGATAAGTCAGCAGCAGACTGCCGGAATGTTTCGGACGCCTCAATAAAGGCTGGCCCGGCTGGTGGAGATTGTCAAAGGCGAACGGCTGCTCGAGAATCTGGGTAGCGGTGTAGTTGTAGCCGGCGTCGATGGACAGCCGGGACAGAGGCCGTCCGTGCAGCTCGATTTCAGCGCCGTGTGCGATTGACTTGTCGATGTTTTCGTACTGCCCGGTGAAAGTGGTGAAGTCGAGAATGGCAAAATCAATCTGGTTGCGGAACAGGTTGTTGTAGTAGACGGCAGTGAGCGCGTACTTCCCCCCCAGCAACGATTGCTCGAAACCTGCTTCAAAAGCCTGGTTTTCTTCTGCCTTCAAATTGGGGTTGGGAATAATTGTCGGGCCGCTGGCGAAAGCTTCGTCAAGCCGTGCCTCCTTGATCCCGGTGGCGTAGGAGAAGCGCAAGCGTGTGCCGGAGAGAATCTCGCCCCCTTTCAGGGCCGTCAAGCTCAATGCGACCCGCGGCACGCCTTTGTTGCCGAAGGTTTCGTTGTGAACGAACCGGGCGCCCGCCACCAGCAACAATCGGCCTAGGCTTAACATCTGTTGCGCATACACGGCGTGGTTCAGGCGCAGGCCGTGGAATACGCCAAAGTTCAAATCGCCGACGAAGCCGTTTTCGTCCTCGAATTCGTAGCCCACCGTGGTTCGGGCCCAACTCCGTTCCACATAATCGCCTTGATATTCGAATCCGGCGCGGTTGATGTCGGCGATAGAGTGGAATGGTGTGTCAAACAAACGGCCAGGGTCGTCGACAGTGTCCACGTTCGTGCGGCGATGACTGTACTCGTAGCCGGTGAAGCGATGCTGCCAGCGAGACGGGCCGGCTACGGTGAGTTCCACGGAGCCAAGCAGATTGTTTTGCCGCTGCCACTGGTCTGAATCGGGCGGCATGAGCGCTGCGCCATTGAAATTCCACTCGCCTTGGACTCCGGTGAAAGCGTTGGAGTGGCGCACCCGGACACGCAGCGCTACGGCATCGCTCAGGCTTACTCCGAGGTTCGCGCCCTGCAACGAATTCGAGTATTCGTCGTTGATTCCCTGTCCGTTGGTATTGAACTGATCGCCGAAGACGTTGAAATCGAAGGGACCGCGCGCTCCTGCCAGAGACAGGTATCCATGCGCCGTATCAAAGTTGCCGCCATCGGCGCCGAAGCGCAGTTCTGGAACCGTTGCACTGCCGGCACGTGTCCACGTCTGCACCACGCTGGTCATGGCGTCGGAGCCGTAGAGGGTACTTTGCGCACCGCGCACGAACTCGAGCCGATCCGTTTCCGCCAGTGGAAGGACGCCGAAATCGAAAGTCCCCCCCGGCTCGTCGATGGGAACTCCGTCGACGACGACTTTGTTGTAGCGGGAGTCGCCGCCGCGCACGAACAGCGAGGCCAGGCCTCCCCGGCGGCCTTGGGTGTCGATTACAGCGCCGGGCAGAAAACGCATGGCTTCATTGGCGGCCACGGGCTGCATGATTTCAAGCTGCGCCACGCTCAGGGTGGCAACGCTGGCGTTCGCCGCCAGGCTGGGAACCGGACTTCGGGTTGCGGTCACGACCACAGTCTGCGCCGCCGGCGCGATATGCAGTTGGACGATAAGGGGTTCATCTATTGAGGATGGTACCTCGCAGATCTGCTCGGCAAATCCGGGGGCCAGTACTCGCAGCAGGTAGGAGGCCGATGCAGTCGGGTGAAAAATTGCCATGCCTTCGGGCGATGTAGTCTCGATCGCCACCGGAGTAGTTGTGTCTTTCACGTACAACTCAACCCGCACGCGTGCTACTGCCGCTGCTTGAGGGTCGATGACTTTGATTTTTAGTTCAGCGGCTGAAGCCGCCGCTGCCAGGACAAGGAAACTAGTGAGAATACGAAGAAACCACATGCACTCCTCCTTTGACACGCGAAAGGGGTTTGGGGGGACGGTTCACGCCGGTCTCCTGGCTTCGCGAGTGAGGACGGTTATACGACGTCCGACGAATACAAGCGGCCTTCCCGGGTTTACCCCAGTGACCGATTGCGATTTCCTCGCTTACAGTTGCGCGGCAGCACGGGATTCTCGCCCGCTTCCCTCCTCGTCAGGTTGACGAGGGTGCGCGAACCAAAGAAATTGTGAAAGAGCAGAACCGAATGGCTGAAGAAATTTACTCGCTCACGATACTGAAAGTCAATCTGTGCTCCAGGACGACCCAGGACGACCAGGACGACCCAGGACGGCCAGGACGGGTAGTGACTCACCTTGAATTTTGACTAACATGTTCAAATTTCGAGCGTGCCGTGCAAATATAGGCGCGCCTTTCCCGCGATTTTCACGCGATTGCCAGCAATCTCGCATCGCAGGTCTCCGCCCCGCGCACTTGCCTGGTGTGCGTGTAAGATCCGTTTTCCCAGCCGCTCGGCCCAGTAGGGCGCGAGGGTGCAGTTTATCGAGCCTGTAGCCGGGTCTTCGTCGATGCCGACCGCCGGGGCAAAGAATCGTGACACATAGTCAACGTTTCCCTCGCCAGGAGCGGTAACAATCGTTCCTCCGATCCCGTTATCGAGTTTCGCGAGGGCACGAATGTCGGGTGAGAGACTGCGCACTTGCTCGGGGCGATCAACAACAACGAGGTAGTCGCGCGACCTCATTACCAGCGCGGACTGCAGGCAAAGCGCCGGCAAGAGCTCGACTGGTGGTTCACAGGGCACAGGCGGCCGAGCGGGAAAATCCATTTCGAACCTGTCTTGTTCGAAGCTGTCTGCGTTCTGTGCCACAGGGTTACGTGCCACGGTCAACACGCCGCTGCAGGTATGGAAGCGAACCGGCCAGACGCTGTGTTCCCGCAACGCGAGCACATAGGCGGATGCCAAAGTTGCGTGCCCGCACAGATCGTCTTCGACTTCGGGCGTGAACCAGCGGAGGTCGAAATCACCGTCGGCGCGACGAACGACAAAGGCGGTTTCGCTGTGTCTGTTCTCGGCCGCAATCTTCTGCATGATGTTATCTGCGAGAAAGGCGGAAAGGATGCATACACCCGCGGGATTGCCGGCAAAGAGCGCTCCCGTGAAAGCATCAACGTGGTAATAAGGAATTGACATGTTGTTCTTCCTGGAGCAGGCGGCGTAGATCACAACATTGATCCTCCGACTCGCGAAGGAAACGGTCCAAGCGAACCGTTCCCGCTTCTTCGAAGCTCTACCGCACTCACATTGTATGTAAGTACGCCAGCAAATCCTGTACCTGCTGCTGCGACATGACCTGGCCGAACGCCGGCATCATGTTGCGACCCGTAAGGACCATCTCGCCGACGCGCTCGTCGTTGGCCGGCATTCCACTTTGCGACAAAAATTGCTTCTTAAAAACACCTTTCAGACTGCGCCCTTTCTTGTCGCGGGAAGAATATGGCTCATGGCAGCGGTCGCAATACTGATCGTAGAGCCGCCGTCCGGCGGCCTGTTGCGGAGTCAGGCCCAGTTCGGCGTCGCTCTTGCGCCGCTGCACATCGCAGCCGCAGTAGAGGAGAATCAGGGCGCACGTGGCTGCACCTAGCCATGGGCGATTGCCGCTCGTTGACTCGTGCTGGATCCGCCCGTGAATCAGCGAGTGAATCAGTCCCATTTTCTCCTCGAAAATCTCTATTCAGCTCACAAGGCGCCGCGTTCCGCGTGAACAGCCGGGGGCGGCTGTCGCAGGTGGTCCATCTAACCCCCAGGGTGTTCTGCGGAAGTACAATACTAGAGTACCGCCATGCCCGCCGTCGTCAAACGCGTCGCAGTCAAGCGAGCCTATGAGAAGCCGGCGCGCAGCGATGGCTACCGCGTTCTGGTGGACCGATTATGGCCACGCGGATTGAAGAAGAGCCAGGCCGCGCTGGATGCGTGGCTGAGCGATCTTGCCCCCTCGGACGAACTGCGCGGCTGGTTTCACGCCCGGTCTGGCCGCTGGCTGGCTTTTCGCAAACTCTATCTCAAGGAACTGGCTTTGCCCCAGGCGGCGGAGGGTCTGGACGAACTCTACCGGTTGGCGAACAAGAGGAAAAACCTGACGCTGCTGTTTGCTGCTAAAGACGAGCAGCACAATAACGCCGTGGTGCTGAAAGATTTGCTGGAAGGCATGCGCAAGCCGCCGACCGGCACCGGCCCCGGCGCGGTGCGCGGCATGCGTGAGCGGCAGGCCAAGCGCATGCCGAGATGAGGCTTCCGGTCTCAGGGGCTGAAGCCCGGCCGACTGGGGGGCGCTAACGCGGCCCTGAACACCCAAAGGGCCGCTCGTCCACGCAGCGGATGCTCTTTACGCGTGTCTTTGAGGGTCACGTTTTCTACGTTCTGTTGTTACTTCTTCGGACCGTCGTCGAGGATTGCTCCCACGAGGCTGTCGATGGTCTCGTTAATTCGTTTGTCGGGCAGGTTGAAATTATTGGAGAGAATGGAAAACGCGACTGCGTCGCCGCGATTTGTCGTGGCATATCCTGAGAGCGCCTTGACGCCGCCCAGCGAACCTGTTTTCGCGCGCACGCGGCCTTGTACGTCCAAAGCCTTGAACCGGTCGTAGAGCGAGCCGTCGGTGCCGGCCAGGGGCAAAGTATCGCGAAAACTTGCGCCCCAGGGCTGCGAGTCAGCGTAGCGCAGCAGCTGCACCACGGTATGCGGCGTCACCAGATTCTGGCGCGAGAGTCCGGAGCCGTCGTAGAAGACATACTGATCGCTGGGGACGCCGGCCTGGTTCAGAAATCCGCGCAGCACCTCGAGTCCGCCTTCGACCGTGCCGGCGGTTCCTTTTTCCCGACCGAGCAGGCGCAGCAGAATTTCCGCATGCAGATTCTGGCTGACTTTATTGATGACACGCACATCCTCGATAAGCGGTTTGGACCGGTAGCTGGCCAGTACCAGCGACTGGTTCTGCACGCCGCGTGACGGTTCGTCTCCACCACGGGCCGCGGCGGAAGCGGTGACCGTGAACGTCGAAAGGGTGGACAGCTCGGTGTGACGCGTTTTCTGTCTGCCGTAGACCGCAATACCACGCAATTCGAGAAGCCGGCGGAAGATGTCAGCGGCAAATTCCGCCGGATCTTCGATGGCGAGGGCCTCGTTGGCGCCGGCATCACCTAAGGGCATGTTGCCCCAGAGGGTCAGCACGGTGGCGCCGGGTTCGCGATTGATGAAGATTTTCCGGCCTGTACCGGCGGGCGTGGTGATGATGCGATTGTCGATTCGATAGTAGTCGGCAAAAGGCGTGATGCTGACGAACGCCCGATCGCCGGCCCGGTCGGCGGGAAGAATGTTTACGAAAATTACATTGTCGTTGATGGTGAGAGCGGAGACCGGGGCGCCGTCGGCCCAGAGCAGGTCATCCTGGCTCCAGCCCTCGCCGTAACGCTCGAAGGCAAAATAGGAGTCGTCGGCGATGATGTCGCCGTCCACGTATTTCACACCCTTTTGCGCCAGCGTGTCAGCCAGTTCCTCGAGCACTCGAATGGGATGATCATTTCTCTGGGTGTGCAGAGTGTAGGGAAGTTCGCGTCCGGAAAGATTGGGATCGCCGCGGCCCACCAGTACCAGGTCGCCAGTGAGGCGGCCGTGGGTGTCGAGAGTGCCGTTGGTTTCTACCGTGGTGTGGAAACTGTAGTCCGGCCCGATCAACGCGAGAGCCGCGGCGGTGGTGAACAACTTGGTGTTAGACGCGGGAGTGAAGAGCTTGTCCGCGCCCCGGGCGTAGAGCGCTTTGCCCGTGGAGAGTGAGACGACTTCGATACCCCAGAATCCGTGGGCCAGGTCGGTAGGGGCGAGAATGGCCGCGATACGTTTGTCGAGCGGTTTATGCGAGGCGGCGTGCAGTTGCGTGAACAGCAACAGACACAAGGCTATATGCGGAAGCAGGCGCGCGCGGCGCATCGCAAGCTGATTGTAGCATCGGGGGACAGGAGGGACTCTCCCCGGGGTGGCGGAGCCCCAAAAGATCACGGCTGTGGTAGCTTCAGCGCCTTTGAGCGGTCAATGACCCATTGCGGAAACACTGGGGATCCTTGCGGAGGCTTGCCCAGGGTGATCGCCCAGTGATCGATCCAGCCGGTGCCTTCCTCTCCGACGAACGTGTCGGGCAGGCTGTACGCCTGATCGCTCACAGCGTCTTCCAGGGTGACGAAGCGATACCCTCGCTTGCGCATTACTTCGAGTAGTTCAGCGATGTGGTCGGCTTCCAGTTGGTTGGCGTGCAGCAGCAGGATTTGTTTCGGCTCGTAGCCAATGGTTTGTTTCGAAAGCTGTTCCGAGTACGCGAACATCTCGTCGCTATACGAAAGATAGCTGCTCACCAGTTGTTGCTGCAGCGCGGTGTCACCACGTTTCTTGGCGTCTTCGTAGACTCCGGCGTACATCCAGTCCCATGCATCAAGCGTTACCGGAGCGATGCGGTAACCTCTGGCGACGAGGAAAGCTTCAGCTTCGCGTCTGGTTTGAAGGTCGCGGCCCGTATCCAGGAACGGATGGCGGAAGTATCTGAGCTTCATGTTGCGGTCGGCCAGCAGCAGGCGGGTCACGTTCTCGCCCTGGACTACATCGTCTTCCCAAGCCTTCAGCCCCGCCTGATTCAAAGACAGGTGGCTGAAGGTGTGATTGCCAAGTTCGAAACCGTAGTCGAGCCACATGCGGAGAGCTTTGATCCGTTCATCAACTTCTCCCGGCTTGTAGAGTTTCTTTTCGTTCACGAAGCCGACCACGGGAATCTTCTGGTCGCCGAGAGTGCCCAGCAGCTTCGCAGTCATCTCGCTGATCGTGGCTGCAGACATTGAGTTGGCTGCGCCGGCGGGCAGATCATCAATGGTGATTGCAACCTGGCGATCAGGCGGTGTGGCTGCGCTTAAAATCACGGGGACCGCGACAACGCACAGCGCGTAGACATTGATGACGAGGAACATGGATAGCGTTTTCATGAAGGCAGTCCTCCCGCCACGCAGGTGCGGATTCAGTGGAACGGATATTAGAACATGGGAGGCCTCCATGTCCCTCGCAGCCTGGATGATCGCAAGGGTTTAGAATCGCTTTGATGCGACCGGTCTTTGACTGGCTAATCGGTGCCCGCGCGTTGCAACTGGGCAAACGTACGCTGATTATGGGCGTGGTGAACGTGACTCCGGACTCGTTTTCTGACGGCGGAGCAAATTTCGATAGCGGCCGCGCGGTGGAGCACGCGATCAAACTGCTGCAGGACGGCGCTGACATCGTAGACGTGGGAGGTGAGTCTACCCGTCCAGGGGCGAAGGTGTTGGTGGAGAAAGCGGGCGTGGTGGTCACTGAGGCGTTCGTTACGGAGAAAGAAGAACTGGAGCGAGTCATCCCCGTGATCACGGGGGTGAAGCAGAAGCGTCCGCAGGCAGTTATTTCAGTTGATACCTACAAGGCCGGGGTAGCGCGCCGGGCGGTGGAAGCGGGAGCGGAAATCGTTAGCGACGTGAGCGGATTTCTTTGGGACCCGAAGATGACAAAGACCCTAGCGGAGCTAAAGTGCGGAGCCGTGCTCATGCATGTGCGCGGGCGTCCCCAGGAATGGCTTACATTGCCTCCGGTGCCGGACATTGTGACGCTCGTGAAGCGCGAGCTGCGAGATCGCAGCGAGGCTGCGGTGCTCGCGGGGGTGAAACGGGAGCGCATGGTGATTGATCCGGGTTTCGGCTTTGGCAAGAACCACGAAGAGAACTATCCGCTGTTGCGACGCTTCGAGGAGTTTCATGAGCTGCGCTCCCCCTTGCTGGTGGGGGTGTCGCGGAAGTCGTTCATTGGCCGCGCCCTGGCGCGTGACGGGAAAGACGCCCCCGTCGCCGATCGGCTATTCGGAACTCTGGCTGCGGAGACCGTGGCCATACTGAAGGGTGCCCAGATCATCCGTACCCATGATGTGCGAGCCTGCGCCGATGCAGTCCGAATCGCGGATTTGGCGGTGAGTTAGGCCGCTTGTCACCGCAAACGGTGCCGAGTTTTCTCCTGGTGTCGTAGAGACCCAGTAAGCTACGCCTCTGCGACCTTCGATCCTCGGTGATCCTTGCATCATGATTGGTGATCCGGTGCGCTAGATTCACAAGTGGGTGTGGACGGGCAGAACAATCTCTGCGAATTTCCTGATAATTTCGGACTCCAATTTCTTGTTCCATGCCATTCCGATATCCCATTCCGCATCTTTGTCGTGGACGGGCGCGAACTTGACTCCGGTTACGTGCATCGCGCGTGCAGCCCGGGGCACCAGCGACACGCCAATCCCGGCGCTTACCAGGTTAAGGATGGTGAACATGTCGGTAGCTTCGTAGACGATCCGCGGCGCGAATCCCGAGCGGTCACACAAGCTGATGCAGTGGTCGTGATAGGTTGCGGAAACGCCTCGGTCAATGAGGATGAAGGCCTGCTCCTGGATGCCTTTCATGGTCACTGGTCCCGCGAACTTGGCTGACGTTGCGATGGTCAGGCGCTCGCTCAAAACCTTCCGGATCGCGAGCTGGGGATGTTTCACCGGCAGGCGCACGAAGCCAACGTCGAGGCGGCCGGCGATCAGGGCATCGATCTGGTTAAGCGTGGACATGTCGGCGACTTCGATTTCGACTCCGGGGCGGGCCTCGCGGAATTTGAGTAGGGCGCGTGGAACCAGACTGTGCACCGTAGACATGCCGACGCCAAGGCGCAGCTTCCCCAGTTCGCCGCTGGTAGCTCCGCGCGCCGCTTCAAAAGCGATGTCAATGTCACGGATGATTCTGCGGGACTCCTTGTAGAACATGGCGCCCGCCGGAGTGAGCGTAACTCCGCGCCGGTTGCGGACGAGGAGAGGTCCGCCAATCTTCTCTTCGAGACTTTTGATGCGCTTGCTCAACGCCGGTTGAGAAACATGGAGGCGCGCCGCGGCGCGGCCGAAATGCAGCTGCTCGGCAAGAATGGCGAAAGAGGTGAAGTCCCGAGTTTCCAATTGCATAAACCAAAGTTATCACACGCTTTCAATCATTTCATTGGACGAATCGTTCCCCAGGCTTTCTACTGGTAGCGTAAGAGGGGGGAACCAGAATGACGGTAACGGCCTATGTGGGAATTGTGGCAGCCTTCTGCACAACCGTGGCGTTCGTTCCGCAGATTGTGAAGCTGCGAAAACAGGGCGGAGAAGACCTCTCCTACCAGATGCTGTTTCTGTATTTGACTGGAGTGCTGTTGTGGCTGGTTTACGGCATTCGAGTTCATGCGGTGGCGGTGATTTGGGCGAATGCCCTGGCTGGGCTGATGGTGCTGATCTCCATCGTCCTGAAAGCCAACCCTCCCGCGAAGAAACTGAATCTCAGGTCGCGGAATTTGGAGTCGCGAAACCTTCGTATCGCAGTTGATATGGATGAAGTCATCGCCGACAGTTTCGGCAAACAGTTGAGCTTCTATAACCAACGGACGGGCGGAAGCCTGACCCCGGAGCTGGTCTCCAGCAAAGGATTGGGCTCGCTGATCCCCCGCGACCGGTGGGAGGAGTTTGCCGGCATTCCCCACGAAGTCGGCTTTTTTGCCGACCTGGAGCTCATTGCGGGCAGCCGCGAAGCATTGCTGGAGCTGTCGCTGCACCACGATGTCTACATCGCCAGCGCCGCGATGGAAGTTCCTTCCTCGTTCGGTGCGAAGTACGAGTGGTTGCAGAAGAACTTCCCTTTCATTCCCCCCAGCCGGATTGTGTTTTGCGGAGACAAGAACATTATCAATGCCGATGTCCTGGTGGATGACCGCTCGCGCCACTTCAAGGAGTTCCGGGGCACGGGAATCCTATTTACCGCTCCACACAACACCACTGAGACTGCGCACTTGCGGGCAAACAACTGGAATGATGTGCTGCGGATCCTGGGAGGCGGACAGTCGGAGGCTGCGGGTGAGGAGCGGCTGGCTAGAACGCTTTCGATGAATCCAGCAGGATAGTTACAGGCCCGTCGTTGACCAGTTCCACCTGCATCATCTCCTGAAACCTCCCCGTCTCGCAGGCAAGCCCGGCGACGCGGATGCGCTCAACGAAGTATTCATAAAGCGCACGCGCCTTCTCCGGCGGCGCTGCAGCGTCGAACGATGGCCG
>Ga0099828_10000619_pt1 | contig 22114 bp, 19 predicted proteins | sample CZO8metaG_2_FD_79338 | JGI IMG/M metagenome (GOLD analysis project Ga0099828, IMG submission 79338) | Vadose zone soil microbial communities from the Eel River Critical Zone Observatory, Northern California, USA - CZOApr15con2H1.8 metaG | ecosystem: Environmental > Terrestrial > Soil > Vadose... | reverse complement strand
TAGATGCGGTTATCGGCCGAAGGTGCCTCCTTCGACCGACACCAGTCCGCGCGAGACTATGCGCGAGGCGCCGGTCTTTGCTTCACCTCAAGCTTCCGCCGGCCCATATGGTCTGTACGAACCTACCATTGGGCGAGTCTCATCGCGCGGTGTCGCCGCTGACCAACAGGCGGTAAATGCCATCTCCCATCGCCCCCCAATGAACGGGCTGACCCGGTTTCGGAGACATCGCTACGACGGGTTCCAGCGGTTTTACAGACAGCCGCGGCCGATTGGTATTCGACATGGTCCCCTGGGGCGGCCCAACTACCACGGTTTGAAAACCACATGTCGCGCAACCTTCTCGCGCCAGTCGCGTCAGTCTACTGCTCGCCCTGCGTCTAGTCGACCCGCACTAGTTTCGACCGGCCACAATAAGATCGGGGCCACACGATGACCGCTACGCAGCCAACACCACGGCTCACCGTCCAGGAAAGGATCGCTCGCGGGCGAGCAGCACGCGCCAGGGTTCCCCGCTCGAGTCACGCGGCGTTTTCCCCATCTTCGCGCCGTCCCGATCCGGTTGCGTTGCTCGAGAAGCAGGCGGCGACGAGAGTTCCGGAATTGGTCGCCATCCGGTACAGGCGGATGCTCGCATCGCCCTTCACGTTCTTTCGGGGCGCGGCGCTTGTGATGGCAGCCGACCTGGCCTCGATGCCTGACTCTGGGATCCGGGCGCAGAGTTGCGGCGACGCGCACCTCGCCAACTTCGGCGCGTACGCATCTCCAGAGCGACAAATGGTGTTCGACGTCAACGACTTTGACGAGACGGTGCCCGGCCCATGGGAGTGGGACATGAAGCGACTGGTCGCCAGCCTTGCCGTGGCGGGGCGCATCAACAACCACTCGGCTGCCGTCCGACAGTCCATCACGACAGCCGCCGTCGCCGAGTACCGGATCGCGATGAACCGATTCGCGGCGATGCCGACGATTGACGTCTGGAATTCCCAGATCGATGTTGACGACCTTCTGTCTCAAGTCAAGCGCCAGTTGCAACCAGCGGAGTACAACAGGCTCACCCAGGATCTGGCCAAGGCGCGCAATCGCGACAACGAGCACACCTTTTCGAAGTTGACGCACATCGTGGACGGCGCTGCGCGGATCGTCAGTGATCCGCCGCTGGTAGTGCCGTTATCCGAGCTGTACACGAAGCTCGAAACCGATCGGGTCTTTCGCATCCTGGCCGAAGTGAAGCGCGGGTACCTGGCAACGCTCTCCAACGATCGCCGGCAACTGCTCGCTGGGTACGAGCTCATCGAAGGAGCGCGCAAGGTTGTGGGAATTGGAAGCGTCGGGACCCGGGCCTGGGTCATGCTCCTAGTCGGGAAAGACGACTCCGATCACCTGGTCCTTCAGGCGAAAGAGACCGAACGCTCGGTCTTGGAGCAGTTCGTCGGTCCGAGCGAATTCCGGTATCACGGCAAGCGCGTTGTCAGCGGCCAGCGACTGATGCAGGCGACAAGTGACATCTTTCTAGGCTGGAACCGCATACGTGAGCCGGACGGCAAGGAACGCGACTATTACGTCCGTCAGCTCCGCGACTGGAAGTGGTCTCCCGACTTCACCGTTCTTTCGGTGGCCGCCCTGAAGGTATGGGGACGGCTTTGCGGTTGGACTCTGGCTCGGGGTCATGCACGCTCTGGCGACTGCATCGCGATTAGCGCCTACCTCGGCCAGAGCGACAGCTTCGATCGCGCCATGGTGTCGTTCGCCGAGGCCTACGCCGACCAGAACGAGCAGGACTACGCGGCCTTCCAGAAAGCAGTCAAGGACAAAAGGATCGCGGCAGTAGCTGGGATCTGAGCGATGTGAAGCGGGCGGCGCCACGGAGCACATCGAAATCGCCGATCAACCGCCGGGTCGAGGAGCCACCGTCCTGCGTAGGCTTGCGGCCGTTGCTACGGCTACAGTCAGCGGCAGCAACCACCACGCGATGATTCCTCGCTGATTCAGCGCCGCTGTGATCAAAAGTGCCACACCAACCGCCGCTGCAACGGTCCAGTCGTCGCCGACGATGAATCCGTACCAGAACCGAAAGAAGGCGCCGACACCGGCGGCGACGCGTGACAGGGCAGTGCTCATCCAGCGACCACCCGCCTGCGCTCGATCCGGGTATAGCTCAGCGCGATGACCGCATAGAACGCGAGCAGAGGAAGGATTGACAAGTCGCCAGAAGGCCATTCGACGCCCAGACCTTCGAGGGACCAGAAGGTGCCGAAGGTTGTGAGTAGGATGCCGACGACCAACTGCAGGAAGCTGCGAGGGATCCGGTTGAACACTGCCGCGAAGGCTGTCCCGGCTGCGGCGGTCAGGACGAGCGCTGACGCAGCGCCAACGATGGCTGCGGTCATCTCGCGTGCGGCGAGACCGACCGAGACCACGATGAACGCTATCTCGACCCCTTCGAGAAGCACTCCTTTCAGGGCCAGGACGAACGCAGTCCAGTCCACGCCCCGACCAACCCAGAACTCCGAGTCGGTAACTTCTGGAATCCCCATCCCGGTGAGGCTGCGCGCGGCCACCCGCTTGATACCTTTGCGCAGCCACTGGAGGCCGAAGACCAGCAGCAGCACGCCGATGACCAGCCGCAGCAGACCGATCGGGACCGAGCCGAGGGCCAGGCCGAACACGACTACTACCGCAACCAGCAGCGCAAAGCCAGCGGTGACCCCGAACCACGTCGATCGCCAACCACGCGTGGCACCGACGCCGACGACGATGGCGACCATCTCGATGGCCTCGACCGTCGAGGCCAGGAACGTGGTGATGAATACAGTCGCGGTTGCGGTCGTCATGTCTGGTGATAAACCCGCAGCTGGTTGACCCGATCCGACTGCGCAAAGAGGTGGACCAGCAGCAGGCCAGTGACAAAGCCGCCGACGTGGGCCGAGTAGGCGACGCCGCCCGAGGTCGCATCGCTAATCGAAGCGAGACCGGTGAAGAGCTGCAGCAGGAACCACAAACCGATGAAGACCCAGGCCGGAATCCGGGCGGCCCAGAAGAGGAAGCCGAGTGGCACTAGCGTCCGCACGTGGCTTGACGGATACATCAGCAGGTATGCGGCGAGCACTCCGGAGATGGCACCGCTCGCGCCAAGACCGGGCAGATTCGACCCCACGGAGGTGGCGATCTCGAGGGCGTTCGCGCCCAGGCCACATATAAGGTAGAAGGCGAGGTAGCGAGCACCCCCCATCGAGCGCTCGACGTGGATCCCGAAAACGAACAGGAACAGCATGTTGCCCAGGATGTGCGCCCACCCCGCGTGCAGGAACATCGAGCTGAACAGGGTCAGCCAGAACGGGTCGGGGGTGCCCGCGAACATGGCACACCGGTGCGTGTACTCGCACGGAACGAGCGAGTAGGCGTTGATGAAGGAGTTGAGTTGTGACCCCTGCCCTCCGAGTGCCAGCTCATAGAAGAACACGACGAAGTTGACAACGATCAGGCCGATGGTGACGACCGGCAGGTGGTCGGTCGGGTCAGCTACGTCGTCCGCGCGGTAGGGAATCATTCTGACTGCGCCTCAAAGGACAGGTAATCAGCCGGAGCCTGAAGCTCGATGACAGACCCGCCTGGTTCGTGGCGCTTCATGCCCTCGAGGTCGGCATTGGACACTGCCAGTGTCGCTTCAGCTGCCTCGCGGTCAACGTCCGCGATCAGGGAGATCGGAACCAGCAAGTCGTGCTTGGTCGAGAGGTGGCCCGCCTCCAGAACGATGTACCGACCCTCCCTGTCGAAATCCTCGATCCTTCCAACGGCCACGTCGTCCGCCGTCCAGACCTGCTGTCCAACCGCGAGGCGAGTCTTGATTTGGCCGAGATCAACCTCGGACGTGACAACGGGCTCGCGGTCGAAGCCGCTTGGCTCGGTTGTCGTGGCGACCGTCCGTCCTTCCTTCTCGGCCACTCTGGTGTTTCGCGCAGGAGGACTTTTGAACTCGGCTACCACAGCGCCTTTGAGCATCGTGAGGAAGATTTCGCGGTCATCGACACTTCTCACCAACCGATAAGGAACCCAGAGTCTTTTCTGATCGAACGCTCCGGTCCTCACCACCATCCAGCCATGGGTCCTGTCCGTCTCGTCGACGTAGCCGATTCTTAAGCCGTTGCCGTCGAAGACGGCGAGGCCGACCTTGACGGCCCGACCGACGTCCTCACTGATTGTCCTATCCATCTGTTTGCGTTCTCCTCGACTGGAAATTCAGCTGCACGGTTGACTTGCGGACGTAGCTAATGGCCGCCTCGATTCGGTCCTCCAGACGCCACATCGATTCGGCGGCCCAGACCGTCTCGATCAGCTCAGCGAGCTGGCCGTCGAGAGGCTTGGGCGGGTCAATCCAACGCATCAATCTGATCACGACTCCAAGGTAGGTGCGTCGGCACACTCTTCGCATCCGGCAAATCCATAGTTCCTCTTGCCTGTCGGTTAGCCATCCACTCCCGCACGACGACCCGGATGATGTTGACGGCCGGAATCGCGATCAAGGCACCCAGAATGCCGAAGAGTAGACTTCCCGCCAGGAAGGCAAGAAACACCACCAGTCCCGGCAGCTGATCGCCGCGCCCATAGATCAACGGGTTGAGCACGTTGCTCTCGATCTGGGAGTAGACGATGATGTACGCGAGGATGATCACAGCTTTGGTGGGCGAGATCATCAGGGCGGCCAAGACGATTGGCACCGCACCGAGCTGGGCGCCGACCATCGGGATCAGGTCGAGGATCGCGAGCAGAATCGCGAGGGGTAACGCGTAGGGGACCCCGAGGATCCGCATGCCGACGTAGACGCTCACGCCGGCGATGGCGCTGATCGCCAGATTGCCCCGGATGTAGCCGTCGATCGCCCGGGCGGAATGTTCGAGCACCCGGCGGGCAACTGGTTGATGCCGTGCGGGAATGAGCTCGGTCGCACGGCCGACCATATCCCGGCCGTCGTGAAGAAAGAAGAAGCCCATCACAGCGACGCTGACCGCGGCCGTTATCGAGCCGATGGTGGCGGCCGTCACCGAGGTGACCGAGCCAAGCGAGCCGGCCAGCTCTCTAGGAATTGCGTCGAGTTCGGGGCGAACGCTGACGATGAAACCGCCCAGGCCGAGCGGCCCAGCGATCCTGTCGAGGGCCTCGCTGAGGCCGCCTGGCTGCTGCAAGACCAGCAGGAGTTGACGGACCTGCTCGGCCAGCGCGGGCTCGACAACCGCCCCGATGCCGGCGAGCACGAAGATCAGCACCAGGTACACGAGCAGGATTGCGAGCGCTCGCGGCAAATGGTGACGATGCAGCCAGTCCACTGACCGGCTGAGCCCAATCGCCAGGAACAGCGCCAAGATGGTCCAAACGACGATCGTCTGCAGCTGGTAGACCAACCAAAGCGCAAGGGCAAACAGCAGCGTGGTGAGCAACACCACCAGCACAAGCCGCGACAGCCTGGATGCGGTCATTGGAATATCGCGCCTCGCCGCGTGGCTTTGATGGCGGCCCTGAGTTCGCGAGCCGCGAACCAGATTGCTACCACGAAGTTGGCAACCTCCGTTCTTGTCAGCCGGTTGAGTTGGGTGTTCATCCTCATCTGAAAGGCGACGCGCCCGTCGGGGAACGGGCGCGTCATTTGGGAAGGCTCGGATCTCCGGTTACGATTGCGGCTGCATGGTCGAGGCGACCGCCCGCTTGACGTCGCTTTGGACACCGTGTATGCGGTAGGCCGCGTAGAGCCGAGTGGCGCCGCCGATGATGGCGTAGGCGCCGATCAGCCAGAGGATGGCCAGCGCACCCGTGCCGGGCCGGGCCGCGACCAGCACTCCGAAGGCGATCGACAAAACGCCGGACGCGGTCAGCCATCCAGCGCCCTTGACCACGTCGCGAAGGTCGAGCGAAGCGATGATTTCGAAAACACCGACGATGATGGCCCAGGCCGCGATGACGTAGATCAGCGTCAGGTCGGTGAGACCAGGGGCGAAGAACGTGACGACACCAACGACGACTCCGGCCAGGCCGCCAAGAACGTACGGGACCCAGTCGGTGCTGCGGTGTGCGAGCAGGTTGAGACCAGCCGCGAGCGCGAACGCCCCGTAGACGAGCGTGAACGCGCCGAACAGCGCGGTCAGCACGACGAGCGAAATACCCGGCCAAAACAGCGTGATCGCGCCAAAGGCGATCGACGCCACGCCGGCGACCCCGAGATAAACGGCGCTGCGAGACATTGCTCTCTCCAACACAAAAGACCTCCTAGACCACTTTTCTGGCAGTGATCGACCATGATTTACGGCCGCCCCTTGACGACCTGACCACACATTAGGAGTGGACCTGTGTAGGTCGAATCCGGGGAAGCCCTAGTTGTTTACGGGGGCCGTTCGCGGCGGCACGGGCAAGTGAAGAGCCCGCGCCCAATCGATTCGCGAGAACAGCCAGATGCCCGCGACCGACAGCAGCTCGAGAGCGAGCCACTTCGGATCGTGCCAGTGGCGCGTGAGGATTCCACCCAGTTGGTCGTTGGCGCCTCTGGCCGCCAGAGCCAGCAGCGGATAGCTGACCATTCGCCCAGGCAGAAATCCCAATGCGACCGGCCACAGCTTTGCGCCGCTCAAGCCGGCGGCAATGAATAGATCGTTGGAAGGAATCGGCCCCAGCGAATAGATCAGGACGTCGAGGACGCCACGCCAGCCCGGACGTTGATTCAGCCAGTAGCCGAGCGCGGCGACATTTCGCTGCCTTCGATCGGAAAGAAGCCGGCGTCCCAACCTCGCGCTCACGTAATAGAGCCCGCACCGTCCCGCCGTCGAGGCGAACGCACAACCGATTGCCAATGGCCACACCGGAAGCTGAAATGCGATCAAGAAGAACGCCACCATCGCCCACGTGGGCGGCATGAAGTAAGGAACGACATTCAGCGTGAAGACTGCGGCCCATGCGACGAGGAGCCACTCGAATGTGCTCACTGAAATGTCAGCGCGTGTGCCTCCTGCTCCTCACGGGAATCGGCCAGCAGCATCGACCTGACGAGCTTGGCTCTCGAGTCGATGCCGAGCTTGCGATACACCTTCGAGAGGTGGTACTCGACTGTTGCCGGACTGACGAAAAGACGATGCGCGATCTCTGTGTTGCGGGCTCCTTGCGCCGCCATCCCCGCGACCTGGGCTTCCTGCGGGGTCAGGTCGTCCTGGGTGTCATAAGTTCGCTTGCGCGCATGCTCCCCCGTGGCCGCGAGCTCGATCTTCGCCCGCTCCGACAGGTGATCGACCCCCAGCGCGTCGAGCTGTTCGTAAGCGGCCTGTAGCAGAGGGCGCGCATCACGCCGCCTGCCCTGACGACGCAACCATTCGCCGAACAAGAGCTGCGTCTTGGCGAGCTCGAAGTTTATCTTCGGGTTCGACAGCAGCTCGATCGCTCGGATGAACCCGGCTTCAGCTTCGGGGCCGGTCGCAGCCATGGCCTCGGATCGTGCGAGCAGCGCAGTGGCAAGTGGTGTCTTGATCACTTCCACGTGCTGTGCGAGCTGTCCGAGAGCCGCATCCAGCATCCTTCGGTCGCCCCGCCTGACATCTGACTCGATCAGGTCGGGCAGGACCCTTGTCATAAGGATCTGGTCGATCCGGACCATTAGCTGTTGCTGGACTGCCTGTCCGCCGCTGCTCATGCGATCAAGTTAGGTTCCGGAGCCTCTCTAGCGCTTCTGTCTCACGACTGCTTTTTTTGGCCGATGATCTAACGAGATAGCCGAAATGACTCAGTCGGCACTAAGTCATCTCACCAGCGAGCCCTGTAGGGCGCTGACCCAATCTGCTAGAGGAGCGCAGAATCAGTGCGGGGATGGAAGGGTCGCGGCTCATTGGGCGCGAACTCGAGCTGAGTCAGCTCGCAACCGCGCTGCGGGAAGCGCCGGAGCGCGGAGGCGCCGTACTGGTCAGCGGCGCGCCTGGGATCGGAAAGACCTCGCTTCTCAACGCCGCCGCCGCCGGTGCTCGAGGGCTTGGCTACAAGGTGATCGCGGTAACCGGTCTTGAATGCGAGGCTCAGCTTCCATACGCCGGCCTGCAGCTGCTTCTGCAAACCGTCATGGCGTCAGCCAGCACGCTGCCCGATCCACAAAAGGCTGCGTTGTTGACGGCATTAGGCATCCAGTCCGCCTACTCGGCGCCCGAAATGTTCCTGGTCGCACTGGCGACCCTCAATCTGATCGATGATGTCGCGGCCGATCAGCCGGTCGTCCTGATCGCAGACGACGTTCAATGGCTCGACGACCCAACCTCGTCCGTACTCACCTTTATCGCCGTTCGCCTTGAGTCGACCCGGATTCTGCTGCTGATCGGCTTGCGTGGTGGGTTCGACACCCCCCTTCGATCCGCGCAGCTGCCAGAGATTCGTGTGGGGCCTCTGAGCGATATGGCCGCCATAGAGTTGGTCGACGCGGTCGCTCCAGACCTCGAGCATCCGACACGTCGCCGAATTCTCGCTCAGGCGCTCGGCAACCCACTGGCGCTGGTCGAACTCCCCCGGGCGTTGAGGGAGGAGACCGTTCAACAGACCGACCATGACGGATTGCCGTTGACCGACCGACTGGAGCGCACGTTCTCCGCCCAAGCCAAGCGTCTGCCCGAGAACACTCAATCCGTCCTGCTGCTCGCCGCCCTTGACGACGAACCCAGCCTCGGCGAGGTACTAGCTGCGGCTCGCATCCAGTCAGGCGAGGAAGTCACTGTCGATGTTCTGGCGCCGGCGCTGGACTCAGGCTTGGTCTCGATCGCCGGTGCCAAGGTTCATTTTCGGCATCCGCTGATCAGATCCGCGATGGACCAGGCGGCCACTCCCGCACAGCGACGGGCCGCGCACGGCGCACTGGCTCAGGTCGTCGCGGATCCAGACCGCCGTCCCCGGCATCGTGCGGCGTCAGTCGTGGGCACAGACGAAGACGCCGCGGCCGACCTAGAGGGAACGGCAGCTCGCGCGCAAGAGCGCGGCGCGCCCACAATTGCGCTTCGCGCTCTCGAGCTGGCGGCATCGCTCACCCCGGACGGGTCGGTCCGGGCGCGCCGCCTGCTGGCGGCGGCCGAGATTGCATTTCAGCTGGGAGAGCCGTCGGCCGTGGGTCGCCTGCTGGATGCAGCGGCTCGGTTGGATCTAACGCCGCACGACGTTGCGCGGATGACGTGGCTGCGCGAGATCTTCCACGATGGCGTGCCCGGCGACCCGCACGCAATCACAAAGCTGGTGGCGGTCGCCCGCGATGCAGCAGCCCAGGGTGACCGGAACCTGGCGCTCAATCTTCTGCAGGGCGCCGCTCTTCGCTGCTGGTGGACAGATCCCGGCATGGTTGCGAAAGCTCTGGTCATCGAGGCGGTAGCGCAGATCGCCGGTGACGAGCCGGATCCGCGCGCCCTCGAGATCCTTTCTGTGGCGGCGCCGGTCGACACGGCAGACCGAATATCGAGAGGTGTCCGGGAGGCAGCGGCCCTCGACGACGGGGATGCTTCTCGAACGCAGCTCCTGGCATTCGCTGCGTTCGCGGCCGGTGATATCGACCAATCGATCGCGCTGATGGATCGCGCGGCTCCCTTGCTGCGCGCGCAAGCTCGACTTGGCCTGCTGGCGCAACTCCTCATAGTGCGCGGATGGGCGTGCATCAACACCGGTCAATTCGGCCGGGCTACGCGAGAACTCGAGGAAGGCAATCGCCTGGCGGTCGAAACAGGTCAACCGATCTGGATCGCGATCAGCCAGAACGGCCGCGCCGCCTTACTGGGGCTCAGAGGCGAAGAACGACAGGCGCAGCAAATCCTTACCGAAACAGCCGAACGGATCGTGGCACTGCGGTTGTCCATGGTCCTCGCAGGAATCGAGCTCGCGCGCGGCCTGACCGGGCTCACCGCTGGGCGGCATTCCGAAGCTTTCGACCATTTCGCCCGGATGTTCGACCCGGAGGGCGCCGCCTACCACGAGTACGTGGCGAATGCGGCCGCACCCTATGTGATCCAAAGTGCGGTCAGCGCAGGGCGACGAGAGGAAGCCCGCCGGATGATGAGCCTTCTCGAGGCTCTTGGAAATCGGACGCCTGCAATCATGGTGCACGTCGGCATCCGATTCGGGCGTGCGATGTTGGCGGACGATTCGGAGGCGGAAAGCCTCTACGAGCTGGCCCTCAACGCCGAGCCGAAGTGGCCTTTCGACCACGCGCGGCTGCAGATGGCGTTCGGCGCCTGGCTTCGGCGCCAGCGCCGGATCACCGAGTCGAGGCCGTACCTGCGAGCGGCTCGAGATACGTTCGAGGCCCTGGGGATGCATCCCTGGGCGGACAAGGCGCGTGCGGAATTGCGCGCGTCAGGCGAACGGATCGCCGAGACGACCCGTGCGCCTCGCCAACCGCTGTCCCCACAGGAGATGCAGATCGCGCAAATGGCCGCATCCGGGTTGTCGAATCGAGAGATCGCAGACCGGTTGTTCCTCTCACATCGCACAGTGGGCGCGCACCTGTACCGGGTTTTCCCGAAGCTCGGGATCGCCTCCCGATCCGAGCTTCCCCGTGCTCTCGCCTCGACCGAACCGGCGCTCACGAGTTAGACAGGATCTGTACCTCGAGCGGCTGAAGCGTCACGCGACAGATCATCGCCGGGCCTGTTCCATGGCTGCCATCGGCTTCCGACACGGAAACTCGGTCGAACACTCGCAAGGGCTCGGGTGGCATCGGTGCCGCGAGGTTGCTGTACTCGACGGCCATTTGATTTCCCACATCATTCAACGAACCGTCGACGACAACGTAGAGGCTCTCGCTCATGGCTGGATGCGTATTAGCGACGATGAGCACCTCCTCGTCGTCCAGGATGCGGGAGAACGCGACTACCCCGTGGGGCACACTCGAGATACCGAACGTGACGCCGTCACCCGAGAGGGGACGCGCGTACGTTCTTCCGTAGCGCAACGCAGGCAAAGCGTTTCGGACTGCTGTCATGTCTTTGATCGCGTGGTAGAAAGGCGCCTCGTGATTCAGGCCAGGTCCACCCCACATCGCCTCGCGGACGGCGGCGTCGCTCCCAGCGCCGTGCAGTCCTTGCTCAGTCCCGTAGTAGACGGCCGGGATGCCCGGGAGCGTGAATAGCAACGCGAGTGCCAGCGTCACTTGGTCGTCATAGGGATGCGACCCGTCGCTCTCAACGTAACGCAGCCTTTGCTTGACATCGTGGTTGTCGAGGAAGGTCACGAAGTAACGCGTGGCGTCACCATGCGAGCTGGTGACCTCCCCCTCGATCCGCCGCCGCTGCTCGAACATCGAATAGAGCCCGGAGGGACTGGCGAAACCCTTGACGATGGGTGGCAGAGTGAAGTAAAGCGGGTAGTCGAGCGCGGCGTCGACCCCGACCATGTCGTCGGCGTCGCTGGCCGTGCGCCCGATGAACTTGGCGATGTCCTGCTCCGCTTGAGCATCGAAGACCTCGCCAAAAGTGAAGAAGTTCTTCTTGCCGACAGTCTCGGCGAATTCCCGCATCGTGTTGCCGAAGACCCGGGGTAAGCCGCCATGCAGGTAGCGCAGCGTGTCAATGCGAAACCCGTCGATGTCCCATCTGGCAATTACGTACTGGTACACCTCGACCAGAGCCCGCTGGAGGTCTCCATCCTCGGTACGCATCTGCTTGAGCGAAACGAAGTCGCCGAACGTGTCGGGCATGCCCGGGCCGGGAACTCCCTGCCTGCGAAAGAACGTGTTCCGCTGGAGCTCAACCGGCCAGACCAGCGCGTCTCGAGTCGGATTGGTGATGGTTGCGATGTCCTCGGCTGCTGAGGGAGTGCCCGAGGCGTCGCGCCAGTGCACATCGAGCGGTGTGGCGGAGTAGCTGTGCTGGGCTCCACCTGACATCGCGGAAGCAGCATCTCCACCCGCGCTGTCATAAGCAAACACGTCACCCACATGATTCAGGACGATGTCGAAGATCACGTAGAGGCCGGCTTCGTGAGCTGCATCAACCAGGGTCCGCAGCTCCTGATCCGCGTTTTCAGGAACCATGGCAAACCGTGGCTCTGCATGCAGGAAGTCATGGATGCCGTAGCCGTGATAGCTGTACTTGTCGAAGGGTAGGTTCTTGAGGACCGGGCTGAGCCAGATTGCGCCCGCGCCGAGACCTTTGAGGTATTGCAGCCCGGCCTGCACGCCCGCGAACGTGCCGCCTTGATAGCCGTCGAAGTTCGGGTCGTCCCAAGGCTGGTGGCGAGGAGGTGCATCGGGACGGTTGAAGCGGTCGACCATGAGGAAGTAGATCCAAACGTCCCGCCAATCAGCTGGAGAGGGCGTCAGCCCGGAAGCCCGGGCCTCGTTGACGACAAGTCTCACCGTGGGCTCCGACAGCGACCCCGCGCTATTGCCTGTCATATCGCCACCCAAGCTAACCCCAACAGGTCGACGTCGCATCTGTAGAACCCATAGTCCATGCCGGCCGACAACCCAGCGCCGACCAGTTCGAACTCAGAATGAGCTCAAAAGAGCCACATTGCTCAGGGAGACTCAACTAGACCGACGGTCGCAGCTTGCACAGCCATGAGCGCGAATCGAAATGTGATGCGAGAAGCGGCCACTCCTTGCTTGATCCGCGACGCCGCCAGACCCATCGCCGCGGCGCCGGCGGCGGCAAGCAGCAGCTTGGCACCCAACAGTAGAGCGAGCCCACCATAGTCCAACAGCTGAGCGCTCACGGCCCATGGACTCGACCGTCCCCCGCGAGCTGTCGACGGCGGTGGTCACCACGTCCTTGGCCTGGGCGGCGAGTAACAGGGAGGTCCAGGCCCCAGCCTGTCGCTCTGCAACGAATCGTGCATCCGGCAGCTGGACGGCGTCCATACCACGACGCTAGCCAGCGCCCTTGGGAGGTCGCGTCCAGGGAAGCCCCGGTCTTGTTCGGCGCCGCTCGTGGGAGCGCACAATCATGGCGGCATGGGGGCCCCGGGGCTGGTGGGGCGCGAGACGGAGTTTGCTGTGCTCGAGGCGGGCCTGCGAATGGCAGTCGAGCACGGAGGCGCCTTCTTGATCACCGGTCCGCCCGGGATCGGTAAGACCTCACTTCTCAACGCGGTCGCGGCGGAGGCGCGAAGCCGCGGCTACAACGCGCTCGCGATGACTGGTCTCGAATCCGAGGCTCAGTTGCCATACGCGGGACTGCATCAGCTTCTTCAAACCGTGATGGCGTCAGTCGACACGCTCGCGCCTCCGCAAAAGGCGGCACTGCTCACGGCCCTCGGCATGACGGCTGGACCGGCGCCGGCTGTCTTCCTGGTCGGGCTGGCCACGCTCAATTTGATCGATGAAGCTGCCGACGAGAAGCCGACGGTACTGGTCGCGGACGACGCGCAGTGGCTGGACGGCCCGACGTCTGCCGTCCTCACCTTCGTGGCACGCCGGCTCGAGTCAACCAGCATCCTGCTCCTGGTTGGCATGCGGGACCGATTTGAGAGCACCCTCCGATCTGCCGGTCTGACGGATATTCATGTCGGACCTCTCGACGATGCTGCGGCGACCGACCTGCTCGATTCGATTGCTCCAAATCTAGGGCGGGACGTGCACCGCCGAATCCTCGAGCAGGCTCTGGGCTACCCGCTTGCCCTCGTTGAACTGCCGCGTGCGCTGACTCAACAGGCCGTCCATGGCGGTCACTCTGCGCCAGGCACCGTGCCGTTGACCGAGCGGCTGGAGAGAACATTCTCCGCCCGGGCCGCAACGCTTCCCAAAGATACCCGGACTGCTCTGCTGCTCGCCGCCCTGGACGACGATCCGAGCGTGGCAGAAGTATTGGCGGCGACTGGCATTCAGACCGGTGGACATGTGGCGGTTGACGTTCTGGAGCCGGCGCTCGAATCCGGCTTGATCACGCTCGCGGGCGCCAACATTCGGTTCCGTCATCCACTCATTCGATCCGCGCTCGAGCAGGGCACTACTCACGGACAGCGACGGGCGGCACACCTTGCACTTGCCCAGGTCGTAGCGGATCCAGACCGCCGCGCTTGGCACCGCGCCGCTTCGGTCGTCGGTACGAATGAGGCCGCTGCCGCAGACCTGGAAGCAACCGCTGCGCGAGCACGGGATCGAGGCGCCATCGCCACAGCGCTCGGTGCTCTGGAGCTGGCCGCATCCCTGACACCAGACGGCGCAGCTCGAGCGAGGCGGCTCCTGGCAGCCGCCGAGCTGGCTTTTCAACTTGGACAACCCGCAGTTGTCGGTCGGCTTCTCGACGAAGCGGCCAAACTGGAGCTGACGCCTCACGACATGGCGCGCATGACCTGGTTGCGCGAGATCTTCTACGACGGATCGCCAGGGAATGCGGAGGCAATCCTGAAACGGGTCGCCGTTGCCGAGGAGATGGCGGCGCAGGGCGATCGCAACCTTGCGCTTCAGCTGCTCGGGGGAGCAGCTCTCCGGTGTCGGTGGGCGGAACCTGAGTCGGAAGCACGGGCCAGCGTCGTGAAAGCTGTTGAGCAAATCTCCGGCGTGGAATGGACTCCTACAGCGCTCTCGATACTGTCGCTGGCTGCGCCGCTGGACTCAGGGGCGCGCGTTTCGCGGGAGGTCGCTCACGCCGCGCTCGTGGAAACAACCGATGGACAGAGAACGCAGCTCCTTGCCTTCGCTGCATACGCAGTCGGTGACATCGCCCAATCGATTGAACTGATGAATCGCGCGGCTGCCTTGCTGCGTGTGCAGGGACGGCTGAGCCTTCTTGCGCAGGTGCTAACGGTGCGTGCGTGGGCCGGGATCAACACCGGCAACTTCACGGACGCGACGCGCGACGCAGAGGAAGGAGGTCGGCTGGCGATCGAAACGGAGCAACCGATCTGGATCGCGTCCAGCCGGATCTACCGCGCCATTTTGGTGGGACTGCGGGGCGAAGAGCGCGCTGCAGAGCAGGTCATCACCGAGGCAGCCAAGCCGCTCATGTCGCTCGAGTCGTCCTTTATCCTGAGCGAAGCGGAATTCGCCCGCGGAATCACGGCAATGACAGCCGGCCGCAACTCCGACGCGCTCGACCACTTCATTCGGATGTTTGATCCCGGAGAAGCCATGTACCACGGGATCGTCTCCCAGGGCGCTGCGTGCTACGTGGTCGAGGCCGGGGTGCGGGCCGGGCGGCACGAGGACGCCCGGCGAATGATGGCTTTGCTCGAGGCCCTGTCCAAGCGCACACCAGCAACGCTCATCCACGCAGGGGTGCGCTACGGACGTGCGGTCCTGGCCGATGATTCGAAGGCCGAGGGCCTCTATGAGTTGGCGCTCAAGGCTGAGCCAAAATGGCCGTTCGACCATGCGCGGCTGCAGATGTCGTATGGCAGTTGGCTCCGACGGCAGCGCCGCATCACGGAGTCAAGACCCTACTTGCGATCAGCTCGGGACACCTTCGAGGCGCTTGGGGTGCATGCGTGGGCCGATAGGGCGCGAGCGGAGTTGCGCGCCTCCGGCGAACGTCTCGCCGAGCCGACCAAGGCGCCTCGCCAGTCGCTGTCGCCGCAAGAGCTGCATATCGCACAGATGGCCGGATCTGGACTTTCCAATCGCGAAATCGGCGACCGATTGTTCCTTTCGCACCGGACTGTCGGTGCTCACCTCTATCGGGTGTTTCCCAAGCTCGGGATCGCATCCCGATCTGAGCTTTCAGCTGCGCTCGCAAGCCTAGAGCCCGCCCTCACGTAATCATCGACGGGCGAGACTCCGGTGCGAACCATGATTTGCTCGCACAGGACTAGGCGTTCCCCGGATTCGATGGACGTGGTGCGTGGTTAGCGTGGCCGCATGGACGAGATACACGAGCAGCCGCTTCTCACGACGGACCTCCATGCCCTTTGCGTACGTATCTGGGAGTACAAGCCAAGTATTCCTGATGACGCGGCCACGCTTTTCGGGCAGGGAGCTGGCTGATGCAAGCCTTATTCCGCTCACTTGAACTGATCCTGTCGAGAACCATGGCTTTCCTCGACGCGATCAGTTTCAGCCGGATTTACGTTGAGCCCATGGCAAGTCACGAAAAGCTCGACCAGTGGGCCTGGCGAGTAGACGCCCAGGTCGCAGAGCTCGTGGAGACGGTCTGGGCGGCTGAGAAGATGTGGCGGCTCCAGGACCGCATCGAAGGGTCGATTCGGTGCCGCCTTCGCCACGACCAGCAGCGCGACGACAAGTGAATGGCGAAAACGATCAGTGAGAGCATCCGCAAGTCAGTCACCGTGGGTCGATCGTGCACGACCAACATGGCGACAAGGTGGGCTTCGTCGACCAGGCCTTCGAGGAACAGGGATGGATGCAGATCCGCGTCAGCGAGTTCGGGCCAAAAACACTCTGGGTTAGTTATCGGTTGGTTAGCACTGGCGACTACCGGTCTCAGGTTGGGCACCAGGGCTACAACGGCGAGGGGACAATAGGACTGCCCGTTGGCCCTCGGTCCAGCCAGCTAAGCGCTCGCGAGTATGGGGCTTTTCTCGGTCGCTAACCGCTCGTCCATTGCTGGTCTGCTGAGAGCGGCAGAAAGTAGACCGGTAGCCCGTGGCTAAGCGCCGCCACCACTGTGTTGAACGTCTCTTATCGACAGCATACGGCCCCCATCCCTCGGCGGGTGCCCAGTCAGTCGGTGGCGGGATCGAACCGCTTCATGTCGACATCGGTCGCCTGCGAGACAACAACTTCACCACCTGACGCGGTCGTAGCCTACGTTCCGAGTGCCTTCTTCCCAAAGTACCGCGCATGAGTCTTCCGCAAGTCCTCCAGGGCATTGGCCTCTAGCAGGACGATTTCCTTGCCTCGGAATTCCATTTCGGCTGAACGGCGCGCCGCAAGAGCCTCCTTTCTCTCGGCCTCGGGGAACTCACTCACGCTCATAAGTCCAACGCTTCGGCCGTAGATCAGCAGAAAGATCTTCACGTTTCCCGTCCGATGATAACCCCAGCGATGAGCAGCGCCACTGCAGCGGCGACCGCCTTCATCGCCTCCGACGCCTCAATATCGGGTGCAGCTGACTCCAGTTCTGCGAGACCCTCGCTGAGCGTGTCGAGAGTTTGACGGACCTCAGGCCGATTATGTGCCTCACCTCCGTACTTCACCTGACTTCCGTAGCGGTCCGCCGCCGATTCGGATAACTCTGCCCATAAATGCCGATACAGGGTGCGAACCTGAATTTCAACGGGCTTGCCGTCGACTGTGACGATCAAGTGGACGGCACGATAGCCATGGCTTGGGCGCCGTCGGCGATCAACCGATTTGACCTTGCCGAGCGGTGCGAGTTGTCTGTGGAGCCGCCGCACGATTACTTGCTGAGATTCGAAATCATCGACTATCAACCGACAGCCTGCGATGTCCTGCATCTGTGATAGCCGCATAGTCTCGATTAAGCTTGGCGATGATAGATGTCGTTGACTTTCCGGGCCGCCCGGTCGGCGTATCGCCACTCGCGAGGCGGATCATGTTGACTACCTTGCGATATGCCGGCTCAAAGGATTGGCGGTATGCATCAAGCCCCTCGAGGTCATCATCGCTCGGTGAGCCGAACCGTAGCCGGCCGCCCAGGTTATCGATCTGGGCCTTGGTAGTGTCGTCACCGATCACCGTGGAAGACTAGGCGAATTCGATTGTGTCTCGAGCCCCAGCAAGACCAGGCGGCCCCAACAGACGCCTGACGTCGGTGGAGCGCAATATACCGGGCAGTTATCGCAAGCAAGCCCTCAAGCCGCCGCGCACGCAATTAAGGGGACGCGCGCGCGAAGCCCTCTCGCCTCGCTCAAGCGAGACCTGGGGGCTTGGATTCGCGAAGGCCACAAACGGTTTTGAAGACCGCGGGGCTACCGTCCGCGACCGTCCATTACCGTCCGTTCACGTTCGACCGGTAACGGCGGCAGTCCATGATCGTCCGCATTCGTACGCAGTTGTCCGCCGGTTTGGCTGTCACCTTGGCTGTCTGCGGACCGACAGTGCGAACGATCACGAAATCTAGCCCGGGCTGATCACGAACTCTACGCGGGCTCCAGGGCGGGGTTGGAGCCGTCAGGCTCATCGGCGTCCAACGACGCGAAGAGGAACTGCGTGCTCACACCTCCGGCAGTCTCGAGGATGATTTCCGGCCGGGGTTGGCAAACCGTCGACCAGCAGCCGCTTAAGCTACACAGTTGAATGGTGGGCCGCGATGGACTCGAACCCTATGTTCGGAATGTTGACGTGATTTTCGAACCGCACACCCTAGCCTAAAGCTTGTCGATCCGATACCAGAGCTGCCAGTCCCCCACATTCTCGGGATCAGGCTTTTCATCGCTTGGCTTATAGGATCCGATCCAGTTCTTGGCCTTGCCTTTGAACGTTCTCCGATAGTGGCACACGCGCGCTTCTTCATCCGGTTCGGTGCTCCAAATCTCGACGGTTAGGTTGTCGTCGACCGTCCCTTTGAAGATCTCTCGCTCAATGTCCACGACGAATCCCTCGGGCTGATCGAGCACACGGTAATGGCGGGTGGGTGGCAGGCGCCTCGATCCACCAACACCGCCAGCAAATGAGCTCGTTACCCGGGCGATGAGGGCAAGGCCGCCCGAGCCGTGCACTAGCGGCCCGTAGAAGTCCAGGATCTTGATTCGTTCCAGGATGACCCGAAGGCGTGTGCCCTTCTTGTCTCCATCGGGTTCGCAGTCGTCGGCTGCCTCTTGAGCGAGTCCTCTCGCGCGTGCCGCAAGGTAGTCCACCTGCTTTTGCAGGATGGCGTGCCACCGGCTCTCAGCAGGTGTGTGCTTCAGCCGTTCCTCGAAGACCGCGAGGATTCGCTCCTCGCGGGCATACAGATTGGAAGCTTTTCCGACGGGTATCGCGAGGCGAAAGCCACCAAGCACAACACCGAGCGCCGCGCGCGCCTGAACCACGTCGACGGTATAGACCTGCCCTGCCTTAACACCGTCCGGGAGGGTCACCGTCAGGAGCCCGGCGACTCGATCGATACTGATATTGGGAATAGGCAGATACGAGACACCACCGACATCCACCGAGAGCGTGTGCTCATCGAGTGGACGAACCGTGTCGGGTGCATGCCGGAGCCGACGCAGGAGCATAACCACATCGACATCGATCGAAGGCAGGAAGATCTCGGCGTGCGAGGTGGGAGGCAGGTTGTTCCAGAAGAACAAGAGCTCATCCACCCCCACGTTTTTCCATACCCACGGAGCGGACGTGGCGAGAGTCGCTGCGACCGCCGGGTCGGCCAGGGCGGTGAATGCGCCTCCGGGTCTGAAAATCGCCTTCGCAAGCCTACGTTCAGACGCACCCGGAATGACCTGCTTCTGTTCGCCTTCACGCATGACCGCCACGTGCTGGCGGCGGAGCTCCTCTTGGACCCGATCTCTGTCGCCCCGACTCGGAAGCACAATATCGAAGCTGTGTTGCGCGGTATTCGTTGCGGCCAGACCCGGGTTGGCGGTCTCGATGATCAGGAGGTTCCGTTGGGCCAGATTGTCGGACGTCCCGGGATTCGAGTTCGGTTCGGTCGGATCTCCCGGGTAGAACACCTCGGCCACCATGCACTGGTGCTGCCCCCGAATGACGTTGCGGATTGAAACGCACTGAGGCGTCGGAAACGGACCGTCGCCGACCGGGGCGGCCGGATACCGTGGGATGTCTGAATTGATGTCCAGGTACGCCCCGAAGTACCGAAGCGTCTCGCCTCCAGGCGGTGTGACGTCGAAGGTCTGCACGTTCGTGGGGTCGACCTGGGTGGTCATCGCCACAGCGCCAGCCATGGTGTCTCGTGACTCGATGCGCGGAGCCGCGTAGCAGGGTATGGAAGTAATCTCAAGATCGGGCGTGGTCCGCCCGAGCAATGCGATCGGCGAGGGACTTGTCGAAGTCGGGTAATTGACGCTGGTGAAGGTGAGGTTGCTCACGGCCGTGGTGAACACGCGGAAGAATGTCCGGACGCCAGCCACCTGGCTCTGCGTACGCATGCGCACACGTGCGAGCGCGAAGTTGTAGACGTTCTCCCCAGACACCTGCGGGGCGAGCTCAAGTGCCGCTTGGCCCTCATCGGCCGGTATGGAGTCGAAGTCCTGGGTCCCCGAATTGAACTCGCCGATGACGTCCTGAATGTACTGTGTGGGGCTCCCCGAGGTCGATGCCCGATGCCCGAACCGGAGCTCTGAGTTCCTGACCGAGAAGACACGCGTATCGATGCTGAGCCAAGAGGGGTTCTGGCCCTGCACGTCGATCATGTAGGGATTGGCGTCTCGGAACAGCTTGACCTCTGGGCTCATGACATTGGAGACCGTGTTCCCGGATCTATCCCGGGTGGTGATGCGCAGCCTTAGGTGGCGAATGTCACCTGGGTTCGGAACCAGTGCTGAAACCGCGGCCACATCAGCAATGGCGAGGTACCGGAACATCACGCGCTGAGAAACGTTGTCCTGGAGCGTGGGCTGTTCCTTGAACACGTCCGTTAGCGCCACGGTGAACGTGGTGCCGACGCTGTTGCCGATCTCATCGACGACCGTCACCGCAGGGTGGACGGACGGATCAGCCAGGATGCCAGACACTGTCGTTCGTGCTGGGTCGGCGAAGATGCTCGATGAGGCAAGTGCGGCAGGCGGCTCGGTGGGGTCCTGGACAACGATGAGGAATGCGTTTGCGAAATCGCTCTGCGGGTTTCCGTCAGCGTTGACCACGATTTCGTCGATGGAGAAAGAGCTCTTGTTGAGGAGCAGCGACACCTGCGGTGCCGTCTGCTCCTTCACCAGGATCGTGTCAAGGTGCTCCTCGTAGTCGAATTGATCATTGCCCGCGGCGAAGCTCGTCGGGATGTTCCCCACCGGCACCAGTCGCGCGGTGAGCCGGACTCGACCATTCTTGAAGCCCGCAGCACCATCCGGAAGGACTTGGCGTGCGAACGCGCCCTGGCCGTCGGCGTCGAGGCCGGCGAACTGAATCTCGATGGCGACCGCGTCTGCTCCCTGGACCACCGCGTTGATGGTGATCGGAGTTGCGTCCAACCCAGCCACCGCGGTCATGTCGGAGCTGTTTCGGAACACCTGCGCCGTGACCGTGAGGTTGATCGGCCTCCCCCAAGGCTCCGTCCGCACCTTGTACCTGAACCAGATTGAGCCTCGGCCTTCGGGCGTGGTTCCCGTCAGCGCATTGTTGGGTTGGACCAGATCGGGGTTGGGTGGTGCTGGCCGAACGACTGTGAATACAGCAGCGATATTGCCGCCGGCGCTGTCGACCATCCGGAGGCTATCGAACCGTGGCTGGCGAACTTCCCACAGGTAGTCGATCCATCGATGCCAGCCGAAGAAGCGAGGGCTGTAGTTGTTCGTGTTGATATCTGCGATGTCGGCGCTTTCCGGCGCCCCGTGGCCGGCGCTGTGGAGGTCCCCCTCGGTGAAGTCCGCCAGGTCCTGCAGTGTGTTGTAATGCTGCACCCTGTCTTTGATCTGCTGGTATTCCGCCGCCGGATCATCGCTCAGATCCGTCTCCGGGACACTGTGTCCGTTGATTGTGTCTGAATGGAAATGCAGCCCCGACGGTCTCCAGTGCTGGACCGGCGGCATCCATGCCCGGCGGCGCCATTCGTCGTAGGTATTGAGCACGTCCCTGTGGAACTTGAGGAACTCGCCCGTCAGGCCGAATCTGCTGCAGAACTGGGCGAACGGGCTCTGCGCGGGAGCGAAGGGGTTGTTCGTGGCCACGGAGGTGACCTGACTACATGGTGCCGCGCCGCCGTGCCAGAGGGTGTGCCAGCGGTTCGCGGTTTCCATGTACTGGATGTCCGAGAGCGGAACACCGTCGGCGTCCCAGACGATCGGGATCGGGAACACCGGGATTCCGAGTAAGCGGTTCTTCAGCACGCTCGCCCACTTCATGAACCCCCAAAAGCGAATGCTGTAAGGAGCGGTGCCCTCGACGTAAATCTCGATGCCCGGGCCGAAGTTCCGAACCGTGTTCCAATGAGTGAGGAGGACCGCCCCCAGCACATTGGTGTTGCCAACGCCGAAGTGAGCCTGAAGCGCAGCGGTGGACGTCCCATCCACAAGAAACGGATCTGCGAACGAGGGACCCGGAGAGGCTGAGGCGGTTAGCCACGGCAGCACTCTGCCGGGAGACGGGATCTCG
>Ga0099828_10000618_pt1 | contig 22120 bp, 7 predicted proteins | sample CZO8metaG_2_FD_79338 | JGI IMG/M metagenome (GOLD analysis project Ga0099828, IMG submission 79338) | Vadose zone soil microbial communities from the Eel River Critical Zone Observatory, Northern California, USA - CZOApr15con2H1.8 metaG | ecosystem: Environmental > Terrestrial > Soil > Vadose... | reverse complement strand
TCGCATCCTGAGTGCAGATGAACTGGAGGCTCGTGTTTGTGCCTATTATGGAGCTCCGCGTTCACCTCATCTGGTGATGCCCAAAAAGGTCGCATGATTCTGCACTAGGGAGCACCGTGCAAAACAACGGGAAAGCGAGGCAGCGGGACGGACAGTGCAGGCCCACAAGTATGGCGTAATGGCAGAACGCACGGAACGCCTCCATAACGAGGCTCTGCAAAAGGCAAGCGAGGAGGTGCGTCGCGCCTTGCTCGGCGAACTCAACGCGTATGAGGAGGGGTCATGAAGCAGCAACGAAGCACTGCAGAGGAAGGGAAAGAACACCTTCTCACAGCGATGCGAGAGGTCTATGCCCAGGTCACCAGTCAAAGTGAATTCACAGCACAGCGGGTTGCTGATGCGGCAGGCATTTCGAAAGTGTGGCTGTACCACGTCGCTGGAGAAGAGTTCCGCTCCCTGCGAGCCAAACTTCCAGGGTCTCGCAAAACACGAGATGAAGAAGTGGCAGCGTTACGACAGGAAAACGCTCAACTGCGCGTACAATTGAAAGAGGTGCAAGAACAGGTCCGTCTTGCATACTCGGATGCGCTCAAAAAAGCAATTGTTATGCTGGAACAATGGGAGCAGGAAAACCTTGAACTGCGTGGTCACCTTCGGGTGAGCACCCGAAGGTTGGAGCAGGCGGGAGGATATGTTGAGATCATGGCTACATCTCCTCAGGGGAGTCGTAAGGGATATTTGAAGCCAGTAGACTCATGATCAACGAGGCAGTTTGATTATGTAAGCTGGAGCATGAGCGCCGCATCTATAGTGAAAGGGAAAGAAAATATCCTCCAAGGTGAGAAAGTGGAGATACGATTGAGAGGAAGGTTCCCCCTGGTAAGGTGGAGAGGTCTCATGGCACCCCAACGGGACGGAGACCTCTCTTTCTCCAGCACGTCAGCGCGAAAAACAAGCCTAACGCATCGGAGAAGGTGTCGCATCTGAGCCGTCCTATCTATATTTTCTCATGTCACAGAATCCGCAAGGATGTAGGAGAATGGATCAGAAAGTAGAACAGCGAATAATGACACCTGATGAGAGGAGAGATGGTGGATACACCCTTCTATCGAGCAGTACCTGGAGGTGTCAGTATTAAAGTTGTACCCGGAATGGGCAGCTAGTCGATAAGGACTCGCCATAAAATAAGCGTACCAAGTCTGAATGAGGGAAACTCCTCTCATCCGTTGGTCTTACTGTCCAACCTGAAACAATTATTTCGTGACGATTCCTAATAAGTATTATCTCCAACACAGTTCAATGAGATTTTGCTTTGTCACTAGCTGAATACTGACAGACAATAAAGATGTCCTCAATCGTATCGGGTATCAAGCGATAATGGGTCGTAGTGCCCGCTGCGACAGATGATTGCAGTGCCGAAGGAAGACCTTTAATGTCTTGATCGAGTATCTCAAGTGCCCATGAGCCAGAACTTTGTGCTGCATTCAGTTTTATTGTTGCATGTGGTATTTGATATGAATCACTACTGAGAGTTCCATTTGGCGGCACAGAAGGGTCATTAGGATCTGGTTGCCAATCTGGATTGGACCAACTGGGAGGCAGCAAATACATCCTTAATGTCGCGCCACAGTATGTATCAGGATCAATGTCTGCCTTTTGCTTAAACTTCAGGAAAAGGTCTACCTGGCTGATCTGAATCGTCATGCCTCGGTACTGGAACGGGAATCGCTCTATTGAGATGTCAAGAGGTAATGCCTGCCTATCTGCTGTGTTGTTAGGGTGCAGGAAGCGATACCACTCACTCGAAAACTCGTGCTTTGCGCTGAACAAGCGGGTCAGATTCGACTGATCTGGAAAATGAGTCTCGCTGGTAGTAGTACTTTGTGTCGGAGACTTGGGTAACTGAGCGGCCTTCTTCGCCTCTTTAGCCAGGCTCGCCCCACCTTCACGGGCTGTGTAATTCAGTCTGATGATTACATCCGAGATCGTCTCAAAGTCAAAGGCATTGCAGTCTTGCGGCATATCGATGCACCATGTCGATACTACCCCAGCTCCCTCGAACGGAAGGTACCGCTCATCGCGGAAGTTCACCTCGAACATACCGCTATCGTTCTGAGCGGTGCTTGTAGCAATGGACTCGATAGCACTGAAGTTCGTCACAAAGCGCGGGTCGTCATCTTGCTCAAGATAGGACTCTGGATTATCACTGTTAATCCTAATTTTACTGCGTAACAACGTCAGCGTGCAATTGATATTGGTATAGGGTCCCGTGACACATGGAATAGTAAGGCTCACACTCTTGATGCGGCGCATGTAATGACCGGGATAATCCATATCGAAGAGAGCCTCTGGCAAACTCACCTGGCACTCTCCTGTCTCCTTGAGCGCGATCAGGGCCATGGGGTCGAACAACACCAGCGAAATGTGCTTGGTGATCTCGTACTCGCGCTTATTCTGGTCGATGTAGGCCATCTCTAAACGCTTGAGGTCGAGGTACAGTTGCTCACCAGCTAAAAGCCCCTTTTTAAGACTGTCCCAGTACCCAAATTTGATGAAGTCTGATGTAGTAAGGCCGCGTTCAAATCGGTAGGCCCTTTCCGTCCGCTTCGCGATGTCGTAGGCCATCTGATAGCACTGGAAGTAGACTGCCGAGATTTGTCCGACCATCCAATCATAGAGGTCCTGGTTGGTGTATTTATCGCGCAGGAAATCCTCGACAGCGGTGGCATTATCGATCTGCTTGTCGTGATTATCGAGTTCCAATTGCGCAATACTGGCTCTGATTGTTGCTGCTGCAATCTGTTGTTCGATCTGTGTGTGTTCTCTACTTGCCAATCCCTCCTGCAATTGCCACTCTTCTAATCTTCGATCCCAACCCCCTACAATCGAGGCCATATTGGCATTGTAAGTATGTAAGGATGAGATGAAGCTCATCGCTCTGCTCATCGATTGCGTAGCACCAGCAATATTACTTCCACCAAAGGTTGCCGTGACAACCGGGGACGCCACTCCGGATATTCCTAAATCAGCATTGGGTATTAAGCTCAATCCTGCGGTTAAAAATTCGGTGACCTGGCTTATCTCCTGGAATGTCTGCGCTTGATTCAGTTCTTTTATCTGCTGATTTTCGTGAGCACTTCTTGGATTTTTAATCAGATTTATATAATGTGTATCGCGAAAATCTGTCACATCGAGCGATCTTTGTAGTGCTTCTATATTAGCGTTGGCCTCATCAAGCTGTTGTTTCTTCACCTCCCGAACAGCCTTGAGCAAGCTTGTCTCCTGAGTAGCTCGAAGCATAGCGAGGGCTTCAGCATCTTTCTTTTCAAGGGCTGCAAGCAGAGATGCTCCCAGTGATTTGACGTCATTACAGAGTTCCATCGCTTTTTGTAGCATGTACGTAAAGCGGTAGTGCGGTATCGCGGCATTGATATCGTTCAGAACGCTACTTAGATCCACTCCCATTGCGGCAGCACGCACTAAGAGAGCAGGATCGATGGGCGGCGCGAATAACGGCAATTGGCGCACCACGCCTTCTATGTTCATACAATGCCGTATTTTGAACAGGCGGTCAGCCACCGTATCCCAATACTCCAAGAGTTTGTCGTTCTGAGGAATGCAGAATAGAGGCATCGTAATAGAGCCCAAACTCTTCGGGGCTCCAGATCCATTGGAGCTAGATGATGGCGTGCTGCTGAAGGGGAACTCGTTTTCCAGCGTTACCAGGGTATTAGAAAAATCGTCAAGCTTATGATCGGGGTCATGGACTAAATCATAGTAACTCACATTTCCCTTCGTGCTCCTGGCGGGGGCTTGTTGCGGGCGAGGTCCAAGAATATCGTAAGCCAGAATGTACAGCTGGGTTGCCTCATTGATCAATTCAATCGTGTCCTGCCTGAATAGTTGGTCGCCCCACGCAATCAGATTGTCTATGTACTTCATGACCACATTCTTTTGATAGGCACTGAGACGTAACCTGGCAATGACATGGGGCTGAAAGGCATTGCTTCGCCACGTTTGCACCTGTTTTTTGACCTCTTCCTGGCGATCCAGCGTTTCCCGATCATTTCCGGTGTAATCAAGCAACGCGAGCAGGTCCTGAATCCGCTCATTTTCTGTGCTCATGAAGGGTAAAATGTTCCAGTAGCGCAGAGGTGGCTTTGTATCCGAACTCGCAGTGGGATTAAAGATGTAGTGAAACCACTTCTGCGCCTCCTCGAAGCGCTGGTTTTTGCTCAGCTTGCTAGCAATGAGCATGGGAGTATGGAAGAACAGTTCCCAGTTGTAGAGCGAGTAGGAGCCGCTGTAGCTGAAATCAACATCTTCTGCTGGCCAGGGGCCTTTCGCATGAAAACTTGGTTTATACTCTTGCTTAAATTTTGGTATCAGTAATACAGGAGGCTCACCGGGATGAAGGTATAGCTTCGAGTCACTACGTTGTTGGTTTTCAAGCGTCAATAAGCCGGGAATGCCTTGCCGATTAAGTGATCTAATGAAATTGCAGACATGCGGATGGAAGTAGATGGTAAAGCGTAAGTAGATGGTAAACACTGGAATCGGTTGGCCGATGATAGTGCCAGCTTCTGCTATCGCCGGAGGTGGAGATGCCACAAATCCAGCGTTAGCGATCTCCGCAGAGGGTAGTATCTTCATCATCCGCAACCCGTTGGTCACAGGTCGGGCCAGTGCATGTGTTTGTACACTCTCTGACATACTTAACGTTCTTAATAGCTCTGGATTACTGACTGTTATGCCTCTCTCTACCATTGAGGGAGGGTTGACTAGCTCAGGAGTACGCAAATCGCTCTGAGTAACAGATACTACCTTCGTCGCTGCGAGATCGTTGGCCGAGGACGAAACGACGTTACCTGGCCCGAATATTGGTGGCGGGAAAACAATATTTACGGGATACTCTGATGTGACAAAGTATGTTCGCTTGTCATCTTGATAGAAGAAGGGAGCTTGTACGGCAAACTGTGAAAATTGATGTGGATAGAGAATGCTGTACCTGGATGGGGTATAACCTAATGCCCTGACAGAAATCTTCTCTTGTTGAAATGTTGTCCAATCCACTAGAAGAGAATTGCGAAATGCGCCAGCGAACAAGGTGAGTTCTTTCACCTTCGGCGTACTATCTTCTACAAACTGCATGAACTTTGGATTACTTGATTCTGGTGTCACTATTCCCATTCGGGGGGGGCCGGGTGGAATGAGAGTTACTATAACATTTCGATTAGTATTGATCTTCCCGTGACATCCAGTGAAGTGAAATTCTAAGATGTTCAGGACATCTACTTCCCCAAAGAAGGGAAAGCCAGTCTGAGGGTCGAGAAATTCGAGAAATTCGAGAATATGGAGAACATCTCGAATAACCAAATTCCCATTATCATCTATCTGAGCTTTGAAAACGTGCATATCTCTTTGAAGAAAGAGAGAGTTAATAATCGAGTTAATTTCCTTCAGTTTAGACTCGGGTATATGCAATGATTGGTCAAACGCTATTGAAGTGTCCATAGACTCCGTTGAGATGTGCTTTGGTGACCATTTCCCATTTTTGTACTCACTCCAGGCAAGCTTGATCTCTAGATGTTTGGTCGGCGGCATGCCTTGATCTTGATTGGTCAGGCCTTGTTTATCCTGGTCAGACTTCTCACTAAAGATTGGCCAGAAGATGTAAAGCTCCCGATTCCAGACTACTGGTATCAAATGATCGCCTTCGATATCCACATTCACCTTTACCCACGGCGTCCAGAATGTATTGTTGATGAATTGGCGGTAGTAGTAGATGTGTGGGATGGCACGAGTCCGACCAAAGACATGAAGTATGTTGACTTCAGCCGCATTCAGCCCAGGCAGGTCTCCCCAGTCCATTTGTTCAGCGGGCACCTCTTGCTTGTTGACCTCCTCTTCCCAGTACATCCCACAGATCTCCAGGCGCGAGACCTGGTCGAGCTTCTCCAGGTAGTTCAGGAAGGCTTGCTCTGCCGTGTCCATCGTGACATCACTCTTGAGCAGCTCTGTTTCCATCTCCTTAAAGAAGGGACTCTTGTCGTCCCGCAGTTCGGGCTCAATCCAGTTTTCAGGATTGATGAAGACCTTGCGGTTGGCCTCCCACATGCGGTAACGTTTCATCCACATCCACTGATCTTCATGAATTGCATCAGGAGAGACATCCGGCTCCAGGTTCATGAGGCAGCGCTGGACGAAAAGTTGAACCGTGGATATGGCCTGGACAATACGCGAAGTCATCATACAGGCACTCATGTCCACATCAATCAAGAAGTATTCGTAGAGCTTGTTTGAGTCGTCCACATGATGATACTGCAAGTAGGCTGTCTGCAACAAATAAGCGATGAGCGCAGTTCTCTGGCTCTCCCGCAGGCCATCGTTCAGAGACTTCGCCACCGTAAGCCAGTGTTGATCGTCATATTTGGCTTTGACTGTGTTTTTGATCTCTTGTGCCTGCGACGTATTAGGTGCTTTAGTTGCCCAATCGAAGAGGTGCTTGATTGATACGCCGAGGCGCTTACTCAATGCCAAACAGGTTTGTAACCTGCTAAGCGTTTGTACCTTCCTGAAATCGTCAACGGTGGTAAGGTTGAAGCCGTTTGTAGGATCGCTCAGGTCGTCGATCTGTATTGAGTCCCAGTTTGTGGCGGAGTAGAGCTTGCTCTTCAGGTCATCAAGGGTGGCCGCCTGGAACACATCGGTTAACCCAACCTCACCTTGTGGGAGGCTGTTTCGCAGAGTGAAGAAATCTGCGAGTCGTTCCCATTGGTCGAACAGCGCCATTGTAAAACCGGAAGGGTCAAGAGGCAACATATTGAAATCAAAATCTGCAAAGTCGTGACCGTGTACGGAAAGGTACGTCACCTCTTTCACCGTCATCTTGAAGGTGTTGATCAGCATAGCGACTTTGTAAAGCAGGTAATAAGATTGCAACGGCTGGTCGAAGGAGGTCAAGGTGGTGCCAGAGTACAGCTGGCTTTGTGGAATGATTGTCTTAGGAGTTGAGCGACTACTCCACCTCAGTTGAACACTGGCGGCGGATTGGTTGTGAGAGTACTCCATTTTGAGGTCGTAGAGTTGTCCCGCTTTGAGCACAATCGTTCCACTATGTTCTGTGGAAGACTGATTGGGCCCTCCGTCGATCAGGGATTGATTGTCCACCCATAAGCGTATGCCATCGCTGGTACGTATGTAGAAGGTGTAGGTCTCGTCATATTGCGCCAGTACCTTGCCGTTCCAACGGGCACTGAAGGCGCTGTTATTGATGGCAGGATCGGGCGATTCCTTACTCCAATCAAAATTGACCGTCGGATCAATACGGGTCACCGTGGTACCGGTAAAATCTTGCTTGTCGAAGTAGGTCGCTGATAGACCGTCTCCGACCAGCGCCAAAAAGTCGGCCATTGCAGTTTTGCTGATAGCCGTACGGGCCTTCAGAACCTTTCCCAGCAATACATCGGTCATCGCCATATCGAGCTTGAGTGCGTCGCCAAGTGTCTGCTTCACGAAGGCCTGGCTGAGCGAGACGCGCAGGTAGTCCATGAGGGGGGTCAGCACGTAGGCGAATCGCTCTTCCTTCTTGCTCAGGCTCGATGCACCCAGTAGTTTCGTTTTGGCCTCAGCCGTGCTCGTCTTGGACTCTGGGGCATCGAAGAAAACGGCGAAGTGATCATCGATAAACTGCGCCTGGTCTGCTTGAGTTGCGCTGGAGCTACCATCGATGAGCTTCATCGCCGCATCAATAAAACCCTTATCCAGGAGAACAGAAAGCTTGCGTCGAAGAAGATCTCCTGTTGGGTCGGGTACCACACTATTGTCATTGGCGACTTTTTTCAGCCCATCCTGCACAGCATTGAACAGGAGGCCTACATTCCCCTGTAATGGTGCGATCCCTCTGTTAGGCTCATGGAGATGCCTGTAGAGGTAGTTCAGTTGCGCGACAGAGAAGCCCGACCGATGCACCTTGCGGACCTTGCCGATAAACTCGATGGTTGACGCGAGCGAGACCGTGGTAAATGGGTCTTTCATCATGAGCACTTTGAGCACCAGGAGGTCTTTCATGGAGAGCTTTAAGGCCTTCGCGAGCACTGTGTAAGAGTAGAACGTAGACAGGTTTGCCAGATTGATGAGCGAGTCCTCACCGAGCACTCCGGTGGGCGTCGTATCATCGTGCATCTTGGCAGAAGTCAAGGCCCCCCACAGGCTTGCCCAATCTGCAGCGGTGATACGCAGGGAAGCCAGCAGTACGGGAACATAGTCCACAATCTTCGCGCTAACCGTCTTTAACTCCGACCCATTCTCATTCAAGGCAAAGACACTAAAGGTAGGATCTGCCGGATGAATCACCGCTTTATTCTGGAACAGCTTGTTATAGAGTGAGTCGTCGCCTTCTGTGTCAATCTTGGCCCAGAGACTGAGTACTTGAACCAGCGGGGTGTTCAAATCACTCTGGAACTGCTCCACCTGAGCCAGATTCTGCAAGAAGGATCCATCGATATCTGCGGCCTCCAGCGCCTGTATCACCCGGTCAAGATCGCGTATCTGCCATCCTAACCTTCTCCACAGGCGAAGAAAGCGATACGCTTTCTTGAGAAAGCCATCATCTAGATTTTTGAGAGTAACATTTCCAAGGTTGCATGGATCTGCCCCTTCGTGTGTATCCAGAGTTATTTTCTTCTCTGGATTGAGAAATCGGGTCTGTACCAATTCAATCAGGTCGAGGTAGGTAATGCCCGTCTGCTTGAGAAACTCAGGAACGTGCGCGATATGCGTTTCCCATGGCTCATAGTTATTTGGGTCAATGGGAAACGGCACATCAATGATGCCTCCACCAGAATCGGGCCCTAGACCTAAATCACGTGGAGGGCCTATGTATACCTGGTCTGCGATATAGCCGTAAAACTTCCAGGGTGACTCGGAAACAGTGATGAGAATATTGCACTCCTCTGGTGAAATCTTCAAGTACTCGCAGGCAAGCTGGGTGGCGAAGTCCATGGTTGAGATAGGAGTACTAGGGGTGTGGCTATTCTTCTGGAACGTTTTCAGAATCTCGTAGCGGCTGCTACCGAGGTGTCCCAGGTAGACTCTTGCTACCTCGAGTGAGCGGTTAAAAGGCAGGGAGAAAGGGTAGATAGCGCCTTGCAGCATCGTATAGGCAATCTCATTTATATGTTGCGGATTAGCACTCAACTCATCGGCAGTAGGATGTATGGGGTCATTGGCGATAGCTGGATCAAATGTTGTGCTGAATGCAAGGTAGCTTTCCAGAATTTCATTGACCAGGTCTAGATAAGGAATGAGCGTATTAGTGTTTTCACAAGAGAGCTTGATGTACTGTAAATCGGGTCTGCGGTCGAACAGGATCTGCTGAGGAGTTCTCCCTCCTGATGGAAGAGATTTATTGAGGAACTGCAGGAGATCAACAAAGTACGCAGCAGGGCTATAGACTGAGCTACAGTGTTCACAGTCACAGAAATCTATTGAGCGGAACAGGCTGGGCCAATTTGGAATCTGCTTGATGGTGTCCAGTACCTCTTGAGTGGAGCCAATGGCCCTTGGGACAACATCATTCACCGCCTGGTACACTTGAGTGAAAATGTGCATGGTCTGGCCATTTATGTCCAGCGCCTGAGCTTGGATCGCGCTGGCCTGCGCTTCGCCACCCAGTTTGTTGCTAAATTGCTTCATAAAAGTGGCTTGCGGAATGCTGGCGATGCTATGGGCCGAATGCAGCCCCTCACCTAAAAGCGTTTTCATGTGCTCGGGGGCGGGCGCTACCTGGAAGACGCGCTGCATCATCTTGAGTTGAGTGGCGATAGCTGCCTTGTGCTGAGGATCAATGCCTTTGAGAGCGGTCTCCTCGTGCGCTGCGAGGTAGGTATCGACATGAGCTGTGCGAAAATCGAAATCCGGCGCGTTGCCAAAGAACTGAGAGATTGCGCCCCGCTTCGGATTTTGAAAAACAGGGTATGCTAACGCTGTCTTATAATCAAACCCAGGGAACAATTTGATCTCTTGACGTAATGTCTCCATCGAGGCTTTCGCCTTTTCCTGATCTGCCTCGCTCATTCCCGCCCAATTGAGCTTGCAAGGAAGAGTATGCTCCGGTTGTATATGAGGATTCTGTGCAAGAAGGTTCCTCACGAGACCAAGATCTATCTCCGGACTCTTCGCGATATTCTGAGCAACATAGGACGTTGGGAAGGCACTATGCAACGTGTCCGTAATGCTGCTGACGTAGTTTGCCACCTTCTCCTCTTGCGCCACTCCTGGAATATGCAGGGGAACACTACCACCACCCGCACTGTTGATCAGTTTCGTCCAGCCATTGGCATCTAGTTTCGTCAAGTCATGTGCAGATTGCAGCGTTCCCTGCTGGTGCAACCCCTGCAACGCATTGATCAGTGGAAGATGGTGTTGGGTTACGATGCCCAGTTGCAGAGTGAGTTGCAATTGCTCGACCTTCCCTGGCTCCTTAAAATCTGGATGCTCAGGGAGCTTCTGCCAGAACTCGTCCATAGGCCCCTGGTGTTCCGCATAGAGATCGAGCAACTTATCTGGCAGCTCAGGGTGGGCAAGCGCAGGTGACGTGGCAAGGAGAGCACCAAGAGCAGCCTTGTGTTCATTGCCAATCACCGTCCGTGGCATAGTTGCAGGCGGTGTCTGAGTGAGAGCTGCCTGCGTTGTGCCATTCTGCATGGGCGTTTGAGATGCCTGAGCATGCAATGGTTCTACTGAGGCAGGCATCTGTTGCGGGACGACATGCATAGCTGAAGAGGCGCTCATGCCAGAGCCGCTGGTGTCAATGGCCTTGTGCATGTGTGCCTCTTTTACTGTGGAGCTGGAAGTTGATTTAGGCTCAGCAGTTACAATGTTGAAAGATGACCTGAGTTGCTGCGCTTCTGCGTGGTCTGGAACCTGCCGTCCAGCACAGTGACAGACGGCAGTATACTCTACTGTATCACCAACGCGAAAGGCAGGAAAATGGGCTCGGAAGTATTGTATCTTATTGGTGTGATCATGCTGTAGCCATCTAGCCGCTAATGTTTCTATAGGTCCCTGATTGACACGATAGAACACGGTGACTTTGTTGCTTGCATCCACCGGTTGTACTGCGATAGTAGCGGAGATGCCGGTGCCAGCGTCAACGGCTCCCTCCGGCGCGGGTGCGTCAGAGGTGCCATACCATAAAGATATGCCTTCATGTTCATAATGCATCTTGTGCCTCCTATGTTTCTCCAATCACGTCAACAGGAGTTTAGCCAAGCCTGACAACACTGGCCTGGTCATTCCTCAAAGGACGCGAAATGCTCTACACGTATACTGCCTGGAGGTCACGTGTATCTTACTTCGTTGGCGCTTTTACTTTTGAGCTATCGGCTCCCTGATCGTCATCCTTATCACCCTTCACATCTTCAAAGTCGAGCTTGACAACTGCTGACGGATCCTTCAACCTGAGGGTGAAGCGTTCGAAGACGCTGAATTGATCCAGGCGCCTGGTGTCTGGCTGCAAAAATGCTGTCGTTGCGTCCATTCCTACAACCAGGTCCATGGTATTTCCCCCCAAGGACATGAGTAGTCCAGTGAAAGGAGGAAGCGTGCCCGTTCCATAGAAACCTGCAGTGACAATCGGTTTAATGCGATCTGCGGTTAAAATCAAGGTTGTTGATAGCGGCGCATAGGTATCGGCGTAAACATCGGTTTGCAGGACAAGTGCGTAGGGGCCGTAATGCCCCAGACCTTGCAGAATAGAATAGGCTTTAGCAACTGCTCCAAACGTATTCTCCCCATATCTATTCTGGGTCGAGTCATTAGGGTCTACAAAAGTGGGCTGTACTTCAACTGACGTTTTAGCAGCCTTCACCAGTCCAGTGCCGAACGAGTTGTTCCGGTGCAGCACTCTGCCACTCCTAAACAAGACATTCCCACCCTGTCCTTGCTTGTCCGGTAGTGCATCGTCCCCCTCAAAGATCAACAGGTCTTCGGCTTGCATGAGGAAGTTTGTCGCTCGTGTTGCCAGGGTAACGGCCGTTGACACATCCATCTCGGTGACCTGCTGTTTCGTCAGTGCAAATCCAACGGAGATTTCGAAGATGGCTGTTTCTAGACCTTCGTCTACGGTCAGCGTTGTCGGATCGCCGGTGTCGATGGTATCAGATGGCACTGTCTTTGCGTCCGATGTCGTCATGAAGATCGGGATGAATTTCATGGCAACTCTGGTACGCTGCGCCTCGTCATGCACCGCCTTGTCGATCTGCTTCCAGATGTCTGGACTCCAATCCAGTTTGTCTCGTCCGAGATTCATGTGATGCCTCCTTTTGCTCGGGTCAGTTTAGCTCCTAACTCCACTGACCGGATTTAGTTGCATTCAACTATCGTGGTAACGCGCTAAGGGAACGACTAACCTCAACTTTTTTTGATTATGAATATTGTTCTGATTGAGAATAGATTAGGTTTTGTTCGTATTTGGATTGCACTGTTACCAAATTTGGAGGCTGGTGGAATAGCCCACATGCCTACTCTGGTACAAACGCTTGTATTGAAACAATCTTTAATAGTAATATTCATTGGATGCATCGATTGAATTGACTAGTTATGATTATGTAGTCTTTCTCTAATAGTACTATAGATAAAGTGCTTACTAAAGGATTCGACCGCGCTTATCAACCATGAGAGCTTCGATAAGTGTTTTTCTCATCTCCGGCTCCAATTCATCCCAACTCTCTATATATCCATGGAATACACCCTCACTAGCCTTGTCAAAGCCGCTGGTTCTGGGAAAGACAACGAATTCTCCAGTCTCATAATCAATACCGATCCGGCGAGGTGAGTTTGGGCTTACTTGCAGAGAGTTACTGAGAGCCTCCTGCGGGTTCTTGGGAGCAGCACCAATACTTCCTCTACTGAAAGGTCCATGTTTGAGTGAAGCTTGATACTCGAGCCTCATAGCACCAGTACCAGGAGTCGCAATGTCCTCTGAAGATGTAGCAGCTAGCTCAAGGCCCCTGCCTACTCCTATAGCGGCATCGGCCGATGCCGCTAGTCCCAGTCCAACAGTAAACATAGCTATCAAACCCATTTCCATAGCCTCGCCAACTTTAGCAGCTTCAGCCGACTGGTATGGAATGGGTCTAAGCAATCTGCTATTGCGTATATCTCTAAGCAATTGCTGGCTTAGAGGATCATTAGTGAATGCTAGAAAAGGTTCCATGGTGAGTCTGAACCACGAGGACGCAAGTGCATTAACCATCACTGCTTCCATCTGTGGGAAATCATTCTTCAGCGAATATTGCTTCACCGGCTCTGGCTTAATGAACTTTTCAATAGGTTCAGATTTTATGAAACCGAAGCCCTCTACATATACTTGCTTGGGAAATCCCTGAGTAGTTTTTGCTTGTGTAGGCTGTTTCGATATCTCTTCTATCACTTGACCAATTTGTTCATACGGTACCTCGCCATAGTCTCCGATACTAAAAACAAAAGGTGGACCAGGTTTTTCCTGAAATCCCTTTGGGTCCGTGAACTTCAGTGGATTATTTTGCACATAGACATATAGATTGGGTCCACTTACCATCCCCTTCGGATCACACCCCATCCACCTCCCTAACCATGGCACAAAATACCTGGCCCCATGATAGTAGAAGCCCGTCTCCTCATCCCGCTCCTTCCCCGTGTATCTATACCGCTTCAAACTCACCTCCATCACATTCCGCCCAGCCTGGTACGAAGTACTACCATACGGATAATATTCTTCGTAGGAGATAATCGCGCCCGCTGCATCAAGCTCCAGAACAGCAGAACCAAGATGATTATCAAGCTGATAGCGTATCAAAGGCATCAATAAATCAGTTGAGGATTTAGTATCAATAGTTTTCGTCTCTACCAGGGCAATGCGCCTCTTGTCATCCATCACATGCAGCGTCTCTCGTTCCAATGTCGTGCCACTACCATTGTGCTCTCGGTAGAGTTCATAGCCTCCAATGTAGATGCGCTCTTTCACCAAAGAACCAACCTCCACAACCTTGCGTACTCGCTGTCTACTGGCATCATAGACGTAATAGGCTATGCCGCCACCGCCGAGGTCTACTTGATGCAATTGGTTCTTGAAGTCCCATTGCATCAGGGGTAGGTGAAGCATTTTTGTCATATTGCCATGAATATCGTAGTTGTATAGAGCGGAGAATGGTCCTGTAGGAGCATCCCCTGGCAGGCTTGTGCTTTGTAAGCGATTACTGGCTGACGCATAGGCATAACGGCGTGTCCAGGTATTCCCTGTTGCCTGGTGTGCCATGTTCATAATGTTGCCAACGGAATCATATTGATACTGCTCTGTATAGTTCTGCATGGCATTGCCGTCGTTAGGATGGGATGGGTTGACACGGAAGAAATCATTGTAATCATACTCAGGTGCCCAGTTCGGTGGCGGGGAGGCTGCGTTTTGTCCAGCATGTTCTCGTCCACTAGCCTGGGTCAGCCAGTAGAGCGCATCGTAGACGTACAGCATGGCTGGAGCTACTTTGGCGTTGTTGAAGAAGATGGTCTGCTGAGCATCGTCATGAATCTCGGTGATGTTACCCACCGGATCGTAGGTGTAACTCAAGTCCTGGAGAAGAGCGTTATCCTTTGTACGAGTTGTCTTCAGTTCGGTCATGCGGAAGGTGAATGGATCATACGTATAGGTTGTACTCACATTGGTCGTACTTCCATTGGTGCCGTATTCGATGAGTTCCCGCTGGCCTTTGGCGTTGTAGTCAAGATTGTTTATAAATGGAGCCGCGTTCGTCGCACCTCGCAGTCGCACATCCAGCTTTTCCAGCAGGTTTGCCTCGTTGTAAGTAGGAAGTACCTTGCTGTGGTCGGGCATAGTCATACTGATGGGTCGATTGAGTGCGTCGTAGGTAGTACTTGTGGTGAAGGTCTCGCTTTCTAGCAAGTTCACGGCAGCATTTGCTATGCTCAGCACGTCGGTTAAGTTGTTGAGAGGCAACCAGCTTACCTGCTGGCGATACTCTTTAGCTAATTGCCTGCTGCTGCTCAGCAGGTTCCCCTTAAAGTCGTACGCCTCGTTTGTGGCCACTCCTGCTCCATCATAGTGCTGGTAGAGTTTGCCGCGCAGGTTGAGCGCGTTGGGATGAGGAGCAGTAGGTTTCCCATCAGGGTGTGCTTCACCGTAGACCAGTCGCTCAGCCAGTACCTTTGTCTTGGTTCCTTCTAGCATAAAAAGGTGTGTGGGACGCTGAAGGGCGTCATAGAGATAGCACACCTGGTGGCTCTGGCTGTCTCCTTCAGGACCATCCCATGCCTGTAAAGGATGTTCTGAGACGTTTTGCAACGTCCAGCGTTCGCCTGCATCTATGCTACGAGAGTAGAGGTTATGCTTGAGCATGTTGAAGGTGTTCACTGCTGTCTTGTTGCCTTGAGCATCGGTAATGACCAGTTGGTTCACCATTGCCTGATTGCCACGAGCATCAGTGATGATCAGTTGATTGCCTTCGATATCGAGCTTGATACGGGTTGGATACTTGCCGACAGGGCCATTGTCAGCAATGGTCAGAAAAGTGCGCCCTAGCACGTCGAGGTGGGCGACGATTGGCGTATTTGCATGTGCAGCGGTAAGTTGTGCAGCACGGCCTTCGGGGTCGGTAGCTGCTAATGCCTGGCGCTGAGCATACCAATCGCTTTCAAGGACGGTGTCATTCTCGTCCCATGTCTTTTGTTGCCATGCATCAAACTCCACTTTGGAAAAGGTGCCATTTGGATTGTCCGTGCGGATCAGGCGTCCAAGGGGATCATAGTGAAGGATGGGTGTGACGCCCCATTCCACGAGGTCTTGCTCTTCCTCAAATTCAGGGATGCTGCTGAAGAATGGCTCGTATTTCTTCACAGGGTTCCCCTTGTTGTCAAAGATGGTGCGGCCTGTGCCAACCCATCGTACATTCGGTGAGGTATCGACCAGAACGAGATGACCTTGAGCATCACGGAGTAGTTGACCCTGAGCATCGCGTCCTGGAGCCAGGCCCGGTTCGGCCTGGATCTTCTTCATCACCTCTTGACCAGAGCCATCAGAGTAGCTGTATGATTCCTGCCAACGCGGGTTCGCTGCGCCATGTTGCTCGCGAGCAAGGGTATGGACGAAGTTTGGTCGTTTGTGCTGCTTCCAATTAAACAGCTCGTATTCCAGTCGCGTCGTAGGGTCATTCAGCGTATCGCCCTCTTTCGGGCCTTTTTTCTTGCCCATGACTGCTGTCGCTACTACCATGCCAAGTTCGTCAAAGAGCACAGCAGAACGGTTATCGTTGGGATCGGTGACTTGTACGGGCTGCATCGTCCGATAATCATTTTTCGCCTGGATATGGTTGTCCAGTGGGTCGACTGTCTGCGTTACCTGCAAAGCATATGTGTCGTAATCGATGGTGGTGACATTACCATATGGGTCAATTACTTTTATAGGCAGGTAGAACCTGGCAGTGTCGTAAATTTGCCGACCAGAGGGAATCCACCAGACATTATCCTGGTCCTGAGGATCAAAGAGGTGAAGGTCTTTGAGGTCCTTGCCTTTCACATATTTGCCTTCGTCTCGCAGCAATGGATCATTGACACGATTGCCATAAACCTGGGTTAAGAGACCAGGCGTGAATGCCATCTTGTAGGTTTCGTAGACAAGTGCACGCGATTCGATCTGTCCCAATGGCAGCGCATCGGAGGAATCACCTTGTACATCATCTTTGCTATAGAGCGTCCGTGTGCGATTGATGCGCCGTTTCTGCACATGGCCCGGCGTTGGCTGCACCTCATAATCGATCACTTCAGCTTTTTGTATGCTGCTCAACAAATCAGAGAGCAGAGGTGGAGTATTTCCGGTGCCTGCTATTCCCGTGATTTCATAGGTTTGCGTTTCATAAGGAACGCCAATGCGATAGAAGGTATTGTCGTCGGATTTATTAATGAACTGAGATGCTGTGTAGGTGATAAGAGTTTGTGTTTGCTCTGAAAGGTCAAAGTCAGAGACAGACTGAGAGCGCCGGGGATAGCCTATTGCCGCCGAGTCAGTAACGTTGCCAAATTCATCTACCTGCAAGGTCATTTGATGGCTGATACGTGGATCATCAGGATTCCGTTCATAGTGGTAGTCGAGTACTTCACTCTCGTTCACATAGAATACCCCGTGCGGATTCTCCAGAACAGGCTGTATCATTCGGATGGCGTAGGTATGCTCAGAGACGCTATAAGGATCTGAACTATGCGGTGCGTTGTCCTCTGCATAAATTTCTTGCCTGAGTATCCTCCCTTTAAGCGCACGGCAGGCCTCCCGCTCCTCTTGCGCTGTCAAGCCCAGTGGTAGGTTTGTGTCAGGCAAGAGCGTTGCCTGGGAGTCACCTTTATAATACTCATGAGCAAAGTGCTGAGAGATGTTCTGTCTATCCAGAAAGACGCCAGTATGAAACCATGTCTTTGTATGCACCGGTGGAACAAACAGGTCTTCTTCCACAATCTGGTGTCCCGTCGGTGAAGCTGCATCCACAAACTGAGCAAATGACTCTGTATCATGCTGTTCGACGAGTCCAAATCCCCGGAATTCACGTTCAAAACCATCGTAGAAGCCATGATGATAGCTGTACAGGGTAACGAATCGCGTGCCGATGACGTCATCACGAGTCTCAACCTGTTCAACTACGTGTACGGGAAATGGCAGTTTCGTGATCCATGGGGTGCCTGCTGCTTGATCCTGCAGGTAGAACTTCGTGGAAGCGGCGTATGTCAGGTTTGTCACCTTGCCCATATTATTGTTGATCGATTGCAACAGGTGAGGCTTTTGCCCTCCCATCAGATCGATATATCTCATGGGCTGGCGGATATCGTTTGGCAAAGGTGAAGACCAGACAATACAGGCCGTTCCATTTCCCAATAAGTCAACAACCGTCACGGCTTCCAGGTTGTCCACTGCCGGGAAGTTGTTGAGGTGGTGTGGTTCACTCCAACTGTTTCCTGATTGGTTAAACCAGAAGGTGATGATATCTCGTCCCAGGTAGATAATATCGGTGGTGCCGGAGCCATCGATGTCGGCGAGCCGGATGCGTTTTTGATCGAAGTAATCGGGATAGTCAAAAGCAGGGGCATCATCCATTGTGACCTTGGCCCCGAAACGACTATAGCCTCGGTTCGGCCAGTAGCAGATTTCGCCGTTGCGAATTTGCACAATATCAGTGAGGCCATCACCGGTCATATCTGCCAGGTAAATAGACTGCGTTGGATCGGCGAAGACCAGCGTTGGCCCTTTCTCGTCATCACGCGCCTTCCGTACACGTTCCGCTGGCTCAAAACCATCTCTAGCGAGAGAGCGGTACCAGTTGAACGCCTCATCCTCTGAGAGTAAAATATCGGGAAATCCATCACCATCAAGATCCATGAACTTCAGGTTGGGATCATTCCAGGCAATATTGGGCGAATGCAAGAAGGGAGTAAATGGCCCCCACTGACCATCCTCATCATCACGCTCGTAAAATCCCTTGAGAGGTGCGCTATACTGTACAAGGTATTTGTGCCCATCACCAGCCAGGTCCATGAGCTGTTGCTGCCCGCTTTGCAGATTCGAGAGCGAAGGTCTGGTCGCGACTACCTGGATTGGAGCAAAGTGGGCGTTTCCCAGGTTGCGCTTGTAGAACCAGGCATCGGCCTGTTCCGTCAGTATTCCTGAGATACCCTCGCTATCCAGGTCTACCCATTGATACGCAGTACCATCCAGACCGGTTGGCAGATTCCCAATGCTGTCGGCATCGATGTAATGGATTTCTTCATCGATGTGAGGTTCTGTATAGGTGATTTCGAGAGGTGGGAGCGATTTCTTGTTATATCCTCCTGTCCCGGCGTTCTTGATGTATCCTGTCTGTGTGATGGAGGTGAGGTAGGAGGTGATTGCAGCAGCAGGACCTTCTGTATAGGTAAAGTCAGTCGACCGTACCAGACAAGGAGTTTTGCCCAGCTCTTCGAAGTTGTGGAATATGAGGACGCGCTGACAGAGCCGATACGTTCTCACATCAAAACAGGCACGAAAGCTGGAAAACGGGTCGGGACGACATATCCACTTCTGGTTCTTGGCTTCCTCTACTATTGGATTATCTCTGTCATGTTCACCATAGTCAAAGACCACATGAAAGGACCAATTATCAGGTGGGAATACGGTATCATCCGCCTTGCGAGGCGTTTTATTACCATACTTGATGCATTTCAGATACTGATTTGCGAAACCAGCTGAATTCGCAAGTCTATTTCTTTCCTGAGGCAGAGATGGGTCAATGTTGTCCGAGTTCTCCTGCTTGTATTCATAAAGAATAACATTGCCCTTGTCATCATAGCTTTCTTCAAGCAACCACTTGAAGACACGCGAGTCATCCTCAGGATCGGCTATTCTGCTGCTAGCGCTTTTTCCGTAGATGCTGGTAATGTTGTCCTTTGAGACTGATTGCCAGTGAACCTCACCAGTCTCGTTGTTCTCCCACCGCTCAATACGGGCAAACAATCCTTCAACCCTTGGGCGGTAGGGTTGAACGGTGTAGGCGACGTTCTGTTCGCTCTTTTCCAAGATTACTCTCGTCCAATCGGTCCCATTTAGGTTGAAGGCGGGAACAAGATCTTCGGCCTCCGAGAGGATAAAGATATCCGATTCCTCTGCATCCTGATACTTCGGCAACCCTTTGTCTGTTTTCTGAGTGATTGACGGGATGGAAAGATTCCATCCAAGACCAAAGGAGCCGGTTCCAGCTCCAGAGTCGTAGGAAAGCGAAAGTTTAGGATAAAAGTCGGAGCGGCCAGGGGTTGTGAAAATGGGGATGCTGAGTGATCCTGTGCCGGTAACAGGATTCGCTGAGAATTTTTCACCAATGCCTCTTATCGCACCCCCACCCTTGGGAAGCGAGAGAGAGGGCACTGAAATGCTACTTTTCTCGGGAGGAGCTTCTCTATTCTCACTCTGTGCTTTTTGCGTGTTCAACATCTGCGTCGCTGCTACTCATTGGGGCCACTCACGGGTGTACTCTGTGAGCACTGGCAAGTTCTCAACCAGGCTGACTAACCGTCTATACCATGCGTTCCGCTCAGGGTCCTTAGCTAGCGCCTGGGCAAACACTGGGTTCTCGAAGCGCATAATCGCAACGAACTCGCGGGGTGCCTGGGTATTTCTGAGCAATTCTCCCGAAAGATAGCCTTGCGTTCTGGCTTGCTGGTTACGCTGCCAATCCTCATGCAAGGCAATAACGGCATCCTCTTCGCCAGCCTTTGCCCTGTAGATGGAAACGGTGACAAACATCTCTGCTCTCCTTTGCTCTGCCAGGAACGCAAGCTCCTTGCCACTGGCTACAGAGGACACCCGAGCCCCATCGTCATTCCTTCGATAACGGAAGCATACCTGTTCTCGGTCGCCCTGACATCGGAGGAACCTCCCATTTTTGCAGAGCACTCTCAAAGGGGAAGAAAGGGGCACCGATATGGGAGAAATGTCCTATATTCGCGAAACGTCTCAGGGACGATGAGGTGATCACGCCAGGCCGTGACGAATGGCAAAGGCCGTCGCTGCTGCCCGGTTATCGCAGGCCGTCTTATTGAAGATATGGGTGAGGTGATTGGTCACAGTTTTCTCGCTGAGTCCCAATACCTGAGCGATCTGGCGATTGCTCTTGCCCTGAGCAACCAGCTGGAGGACCGCTGCCTCCCGCCCGGTCAGGCGGGCTGGGAGCGGTGGAGCGAGGGGGTCACGAGTCTGATGGGCCAGCGCACGCAATCGGCAGCGCACTCGGCTCGTTGAGTCGGTCATGTCTAGCTCCTCGAAGAGGGCCAGTGCCTGCAAAAGCCTTTGCCGGGCACATGCGGTACTTCCCTGACCCCCTCGTGCTCCCTCAAGATCAGCTTGCCCCACGAGTGTCCGCGCCAGCTCAGGTCGCAGTCCCTCGCGCCGGGCAGTAGCCTCTGCAGCGGCCAGGTGGCTGGTTGCCGCTTCCCACTGCCCGTCATGCAGCGCCAGCATGCCCAGTACGCGATCCACCAGGAACCAGTAGTGCTGGCCGCCAAAGGCGAGCAGCGCCGGATAGAGCCGCGTCGCGCGCTCGTGGTCACCAAGCGTCATGGCTATGAGCGCGAGATAGATCAAAAGCGGAGCTGTCGGGAGGATACCAGCAGGCAGGAGCGCGAGCTGAGCCTCGATCCGCACCAGGTACGCCCGTGCCTCCTCCTCTTTGCCCATCGTTGCTTGCACCAGACCCAGCAGCCCCAGGTAGAACATGAGATCGCCCAGCCCACTCTGGAAGCTCTGGTCCAGTTGGGCGTCCTGCAACTCGCACTCCGCGACCAGATAGTCTTCCCGCTGATAGGCCAGAAAGCCGCGAAATTGACGGAGGAAGGCAGCGGGCACAGGGTCGGGGAGGGCGTCCACGATGGGCTGGGCCAGTGCGATCACCCGCTCGGCATCCGTCCACAAGCCCTGGGAGGCGCACAGCAGTACCTGCCAGGCGTACGCCGTCCGCAGATGGTGCGGCTGCTGACACCGCTCCACGAGGGCAAGACGGTGCGCATTCGCTTCAAGAGAACGCCTGATCTCGGCCATCCAGTAGGACCCCACCGCCAAGTTGAGACAACACTCGGCTGCCTCGTTGGGGTCATCGCTGGCTTCTGTCTGTGCGATTACCTGCTCGACGAACTGCACAGCAGCACCGAGATCCTCCCCTCGCAGCGAGGCGAGGTTGCTCGCGACCATGCGACGTGCATGTGCTTCCAGGTCCGTGTCTCCGAGTTCGTGCGCGATGGCCAGCGCCTGTTGTGCATAGGCGATCCCTTCTCCTTGCTCTCCCATGTAGACTGTCAGCAGCACGGAGAGATCACCCAGGACCTTCACCGTCTCCGCGCAGCGACGTTCGCCCAGGACCGCGAACGCGTGCTCGAATGCAGTGCGTGCCTTTGCTCGCTTATCTTGTCGCCACAGTGCCAGTCCTCGCCCATGAGCCGCCCGCGCAAGCATCTCGGGGTGTTCCCCCTGCGCAAACCAGCGGTACGCGTCCTCGTACGCACGCTCTGCTTCTGCATCCTCGCCAGCCATCAGTGCCACTTCACCTAGATGGAGCAAGAG
>Ga0099828_10000616_pt1 | contig 22130 bp, 21 predicted proteins | sample CZO8metaG_2_FD_79338 | JGI IMG/M metagenome (GOLD analysis project Ga0099828, IMG submission 79338) | Vadose zone soil microbial communities from the Eel River Critical Zone Observatory, Northern California, USA - CZOApr15con2H1.8 metaG | ecosystem: Environmental > Terrestrial > Soil > Vadose... | reverse complement strand
CGTGGAACAGGGCGGGGTGATCTGGGCGTATATGGGGCCGCCGGAACTGAAACCCGCGCTCCCGGCGTTGGAGTGGGCGACGGTCCCGGCTGACCAGCGGTTTGTCTCCAAACGGCTGCAAGAGTGCAATTATCTGCAGGCGATGGAGGGCGGGATTGATTCGAGTCATGTGTCGTTTTTGCATAGTTATAATTTGGAAACCGATCCGCTGTTCAAAAACAGCAAGGGCAACGATTATCAGATCGCCGACCCCCATCCCAAATTCGAAGTCGTGGAATCCGCCGCCGGCTTATTGATCGGCGCCAGGAGAAACGCCGAAGCGGACAGTTACTACTGGCGCATTACCCAATGGATCATGCCGTGGTACACCATCATCCCGCCTTTCGGCAGCCATCCCATCGGCGCGCATGCCTGGGTGCCGATCGACGACGAGAATTGCTGGGCCTGGAGCATTAACTATCACCCCGCCCGCATGTTGACTGAAAAAGAATTCAAGGCAATGCGCGCCGGTGAAGGCATCCATGTGAACTATGTTCCCGGCAGTTATCGCCCGCTCGCCAACAAAGACAACGATTATCTCATTGACCGCGCGGCGCAACGTGCGAAAAAAACCTTCAGCGGCGTCGCAGGCATCTCCATGCAAGACGCCTCCTTACAAGAAAGCATGGGGCCGATTCAAGACCGGACGAAAGAACATTTGGTATCAACCGACAATGCCATCATCATGGCGCGCCAGCGCTTGCTGAAGGCGGCACTTAACCTACAAAAGGGAATTGCCCCTCCCGCCGTGGATCCGGCCACCCATACCGTGCGCTCGGCCGCGGTGGTGTTGCCTAGAGAAGTAGCATTTCAGGAAGGGGCGAGAGAGGCGCTGATCGCGCGGTATGGCACCGCGGTCACTAGCGTTTAGCTTCGCTCTTACACTGACATTGGTTTTGCGTATAACTAGAGAATAGAAACGCTGCTAGTTTTTATCCTGCTTCAGGCCAGTCCATCCAAAACCCATTATTGCATCATCCAATTCAGCGTAAAAAATCCACCCTTTGGCCCTATCTAATAATAGGCGCTTGACTGAACAATGTGTGCACTTGCTGCGACTCGTAGCAGTATAAATAACAGATCTAGAAAAAGGGGATGATGATGGGCCAGAAAGTGAGGCAGGCAACCGATATTTCAACTGTTGAACTCACCGAAGCGAGAGAGGCGGCGAGCGCCTTATTGGAACAACTTGGGCTGGAAGCCTATTTGTTTGAGATCGAGCCACGCGATAAACGGTGGGAGCTGCACATAGATTGCGCCATCGTGCAAGGATGGCAATCGGCTACGTTGCCGGTAGACAAATCGCTGCTGTTGGCCAGCCACAAAGAGTCCGCCGCACGCGAACGATTGCTTAGTGAATGGCGAAAGCGGCTCGCCGCCTGCGCCAAGGGCAATGCCTCGCGTTAGCTGGACGCGCGCGTATCCTAAAGAGCATACATATCTATAGTATGCGATGCGCCTTTTTAAATCTCCCTTGCTCGCTCTATGGACCATCGTTGGACATGATTCAATTTTTCATCAAGTCCATTGCATTTGTTCAACGCAGATAGTAGGTTATCGGATCTTTTTGGGGGAGAATAATGATGAAAAGTACCCTATTAACCACTAAAAAAGCCTTAACCCTTGAGGCCGCCAAAAAAATCGCGGCGGCGGCGGAGGCCGAAGCAACCAAGAATAACTGGCTGGTAGTGATCGCTATCGTCGATGACGGCGGTCATTTAATCTACCTCCAGCGCCTCGACGGCACCCAGATCGGCAGCGTCGAAGTAGCGATACAAAAGGCGCACACGGCGATCGCGTTTAAACGTCCCAGTAAGGCATTTTCTGATATGGTAGCGGAAGGCCGCATGGCAATGCTGGCTCTGCCGGGGGCGACTCCCATCGAAGGCGGCGTTCCACTGATGGCGGACGGGCAAATCATCGGCGCTATCGGCGTGAGCGGCGTAACCTCGGCGCAAGACGGACAAATCGCCAAAGCCGGCGCCGATGTTCTCCTCAGTCAGGGATGATTAATTAGCTTCCACGGCCATTCAGTGCAAACCTATTTTTCTCTGGCCATTACGTTACACCTGCTTGCCGCCGTGATCTGGGTGGGCGGGATGTTTTTCGCCTATATGGCGCTGCGCCCGGCCGCGCAGATGCTGGAACCTCCAATACGGTTGCCGTTATGGTCGCGCTCGTTCGCACGTTTCTTCCCCTGGGTATGGATGGCGGTGATACTGCTGCCTATAACCGGGTATTGGATGATTTTTGAGGCATTTGGAGGTTTTGCCCGCGTCGGCATTTACGTCCACATCATGCAGGCGCTGGGTATTATTATGGTAGTGATTTATCTGCATATATTTTTCGCCCCTTACCGCCGTATGAGGCTTGCCTTGATCACCCATGATTTTACCGAAGCTGGCAAACGTCTCGGCCAGATCCGTAAGCTTATCGCGCTTAATTTAAGTTTGGGGTTAATCACCATTATCGTCGCCGTCGGCGGCAAACACTGGGGTTTAGTCGAAATCGTCTTGACGCCGTTGTCCCCACGCTAAGCAAAAAAAACGGGCGTACCCCTATCCCCGTCAAGAGTTATCACCTAGTATTTATTTCCACACACCTATCAGAACATCCAGTGGTTGATTCTATTCCTAAAGTCGGTTTCATCAGCCTGGGTTGTCCCAAAGCGCTGGTCGACTCTGAACAAATCCTGACGCAATTGCGCGCCGAGGGTTATGACATTGCGCCCAGCTACGAAGCCGCCGACCTGGTCGTGATCAACACCTGTGGTTTTATCGATGCGGCGGTGGAAGAATCACTGGACACGATCGGCGAAGCCCTGGCGGAAAACGGTAAGGTGATCGTGACTGGCTGCCTGGGCGCCAAAGGCGATATCGTTAAACAAACTCACCCGCAAGTGCTGGCGGTCACCGGCCCGCATGCCTTGCAAGAAGTCATGCAAGCGGTGCACCAACATTTGCCGCCGCGTCACGACCCATTCACCAGCCTCATTCCGCTCCAAGGCGTTAAACTTACGCCCAAGCACTATGCCTATATTAAAATTTCCGAAGGCTGCAACCATCGTTGCAGCTTTTGCATTATCCCATCGATGCGGGGCGATCTGGTCAGCCGCCCGGTGAATGAAGTAATGCAGGAAGCGGAGAATTTGGTTGCGGCCGGGGTCAAGGAATTGCTGGTAATTTCACAAGATACCAGCGCCTATGGTGTGGACATGCGCTACCGTACCGGGTTCTGGCACGGCAAGCCGGTTAAGACCCGCATGACCGAGCTTGTGCAGGCGCTAGGCGAATTGGGCGTGTGGGTGCGCCTGCACTACGTTTACCCCTATCCGCATGTCGACGAGATCATCCCTCTGATGGCGGAAAATAAGATATTGCCTTACCTCGACGTGCCGCTACAGCACGCAAGCACGCGCATTTTAAAAGCCATGAAGCGCCCGGCGAGCAGCGCAGATATGTTAAAGCGCATCCATCAATGGCGTAAAATCTGCCCTGAAATCACTTTGCGCAGCACGTTCATCGTTGGCTTCCCGGGTGAAACAGAAACTGAGTTCGATCAGCTACTGGATTTCCTGCACGAGGCACAGCTCGACCGCGTCGGCTGTTTCACCTATTCGCCGGTGGCAGGCGCCGCCGCCAACTTATTGCCGGAGCCGGTGCCGGAAGAGACAAAGCAAGAACGGTACGCGCGCTTTATGGAGACGCAGGCGCAGATCAGTGCTGCTAAATTACAACAAAAAATCGGCGCAACCCTGACCGTCCTGGTAGATGAGATCACTCCTAAAAGCGCTATTGCCCGCAGCCCGGCCGATGCCCCGGAAATCGATGGGGTGGTCTACCTGCCCGGCGCCCATCACTTAAAAACGGGGGAATTCACTCAAGTCAAAGTGCTTAACGTAGATCAGCATGATCTATGGGCAGAGCAGATTTAATTTTACCCGCACTCCTCCTACTTTGGTCCCCGGTTTAGTTTCAAAAAGTTTTGTATGATGCGTTGTCCATCGGGAGCGGAAAAGGACGCCGAGGATCGGCGTACCCGCATATAGCGGCTGATCGGGCTTGGAATAAGTCCTTCGCCGCGTTAGTTAGAGATATTCCATTTATTCTTTGAGTAAGGAGAGCCTGCTATGAAAAAACCATTATTTTTAGTTCTAGCTTTATCCATGGCGTCGTCGGCAGTGGCGTTCGCTCAACCATCCAGTTCTGGTGACTCCAGTAGCTACCCAGGCAGTTCGTCCAATAGTGACCGGGACGCCGGCAGCGGGACCACCCGGGACATGGGCACCGATAGCAGCTCCAGTGGTGCAAGCGGCTCAAGTAGCTCTGGCGGCAACAGCAGCGATACCACAGGCGGCAGCAGCTATGGTGGCAATTCTAGCGGTGACATGAGTGGTGGCAGTTCAGGCAGCGGCAGCATGGGGGACAGCACCAAAGAAGACACGGCTGGTCGTGGCGTTGGAGAAAGTGGAGCAAGCGCTGGGTCCGGGCCGGACCGCGAAAAATAACACCGTGTTAATAGCGCGACGACATAGTAAATCGCGTTCGCCGATGATGCAGCTCAACGTGATCTTGGGCTCAGTAGATTTAGTTTAAACCCAGCAATTCCTCCTACTTTGGTCCCACGGCTTAGTTTGAAAAGTCTTGTATGATTTCTGTTTTTCGCTGGGAGTGGAAAAGGACGCGCCAAGGATCGGCGCACCCCCATACGGCAGTTGATTGGGCTTGCAGCTTTCTATCTAAGTAGTAAGCCCTCTGCCGCAGGCTAACCGGAAATTCATCAGCTAAAGATATTCCATTTATTTAAAGATATTCCATTTATTCTTTACAAGGAGAGTCTGCTATGAAAAAAGAATTATTTTTAGTCTTGGCTTTATCCATGGTGTCGTCGGCCGTGGCCTTTGCCCAATCATCGAGTTCTGGAGGTTCCAGTACTTATGGCGGCGCGACAAGTAGTGATCGCGACACGAGCAGCGGCAGCAGCTCGAGTGGTGGCACCAGTGGCAGCAGCAGTACAGGCGGTACGAGCGACAGCCAACTTGAAAGTGACTTTAATCGCCTGGATGCCAAACAGCAAGGTTATATAACTAAGTCGGAGGCGAAAAAGGATAAAGATCTTTCCAAGAACTTTAGCAAAGCGGATACCAACAAGGATGGTAAAATAAGCCTCTCTGAGTATAAAGCATACAAACAGAGCAGCATGGGTGGCAGCGGCATGGGTGGTATGGGCGGCAGTGAGACCGGCAAGGAAACCAGCAAAGATAGCCCCGCTGGCGGATCAAGCGGCTCCGGTGGTAGCAGCTCTGGCGGCATGGGTGGCAGCAGTAGTGGTGGCAGTTCCGAGAGCACGGGCAGCGGTAGCTCAGGTGGTAGTGGCAAGTAAAACGCGAGGCTCTCGCACTTGCAAGGGGTACACCCCCTTGCAAGTTCTCATTTAGCTAAGGCTCGCGGAATAAAAATTCTTTTAATTGCTCCTCAGTAATACCAAGATGGGAAGCTCCAGCAATACCGGTATTGAAAAAAGTTTAGGTCCTTGGATACTAATCATGATGGCTTTATAAGTAAATCGGAGGCGAAAGAGAGTAATTCCCTTTATCATAGCTTTGATCAGCCCGATACAGACAAAGACGGTAAGCTGAGCATGAGGGAATACCAAGCGATCATTGACGAGGGTGTAGGAAGCAGCGGTGCCGGCGGGGGCGTCAATAAGAGTCTCCCAAGTCGCGGCGCTGATAGTAGCAGTGGCAGCGAGAGCAGTAACAGCGGCGCCAGTAGTAAAAATCCGCAGTAAATTAATGGTAAGAGTTTACTTAACGACCAGGCGGCCGCGATACATACCCATTTGACAAGTAAATTCAAATACGCCCGGCTGTTTAGGAACCAGCGTGATCTCCTCGGGCTTCCCGATAGTAAGGTCCCGGCTGATGCCGAGCTTATCGAACAGCACCTTTTCCGCACAAGGGCTGGGGTCTTTGCGTAAAAAACGCAAGGTTACTGGTTTGCCTACCGGCGCGTCGATGCGGGCCGGCTGATAAGTGCCCCCCTCAACCAGAATATCCACGGCTCCGGATTCAGTAATCAATCGTGTGCGGGTCTCAGCAATCCAAAACCACCACACTATCAACCCAATCAAAAAAACCCCTGCAAGATTAATCAAAATCAAACTCATGCGTGGCTTTCCACCAAGTCAAGCCAGCGCAAGCGGTTGGCGTTGCTGACCACCGTCACCGAAGACAAAGCCATGGCCGCGCCTGCAATCATCGGATTGAGTAATAGCGCAACCACGGGATACAGCACACCGGCGGCAATAGGAATGCCTAGCACATTATAAATAAACGCGCCAAACAGATTCTGTTTAATATTACGCAACGTCGTCTTGGAGATCTCGATGGCATCCGCTACTCCTTTTAAGTTGCTGTGCATCAAGGTTATATCGGCGCTTTCGATCGCGACGTCCGTGCCGGCGCCGACGGCAAAGCCGACCGCGGCCGCGGCAAGCGCCGGCGCATCGTTAATGCCGTCACCGACCATGCCGACTATTTCCCCACGCTGTTGCAGCTCGGCAATTTTGGCGGCTTTATCCTGGGGCAACACTTCAGCAAATACCTCATCAATGCCTACTTGGGCGGCAATGGCGTTAGCGGTATGCACGCTGTCTCCAGTTAACATCACCACTTTAATTCCCTGCGCTTGGAGGCGATAGATCGCCGCCTTTGAGGTCGGCTTGATAGGATCGGCAATGGCGATAATACCGGCGGCTTTATTCTGTGCCGCGAGATACAACGGGGTTTGCGCCTGGGCGGATAATTCCGCCGCACGTGCGGTTAAATTCCCGAGATCAATATGATGATCGCGCATCAGTTTCTGATTGCCGAATAAAACCAAATTACCATTCACCTTAGCGCTCACGCCGTGCCCGCCGATGGCGCGAAAATCGTTTAACGGCATTAGTGCCAGCCTCCGCTGTTTTGCCAAGCCGATAATGGCGCTCGCCAGCGGGTGCTCGGAAGCGACTTCGATGCTGGCCGCCCATTGTAATAGCTTAGCCTCGTCCCACCCGGCAGCGGGAATTAACGCTGTCACGGCCGGCTGTCCTTGGGTGATAGTGCCGGTCTTATCGAGCACGATGGTAGTGAGCTTGACGGCCTGTTGCAATGCCTCTCCATTGCGGATAAGAACGCCCTGCTCCGCCGCCTTCCCGACCCCGACCATAATAGACATCGGCGTGGCAAGCCCGAGCGCGCATGGGCAGGCGATGATCAAAACCGTCATGGCGGTGACCAAACCGTAACTGAGCGCAGGCGCCGGTCCAAAATCAAACCAGGCGAGAAAAGTGATGACTGAAATAATCAGCACTGAAGGAACGAACACCGCCGAGATTTTATCCGCCAAGCGTCCAATAGAAGGTTTCGCATTTTGCGCCTGGCGCACCATCTCGGCAATACGTGCCAGCGCCGTATCCTTGCCGATGTGTTTCGCCTGAAATAAAAAACTGCCGGATTTATTCAGTGTCCCTCCCACCACTTCATCACCCGGATTTTTCTCTTTAGGCATCGGCTCGCCGGTCAGCATCGACTCGTCGACGCTGGAATGGCCTTCAATAATTACGCCGTCTATCGGGACCTTCTCGCCGGGGCGCACCCGGATAGTTTCGTCGAGGCCGATCTCGGCGATGTTAATATCCGCTTCTTCGCCATTGCGAATCACGCGCGCGATCTTGGGTTGGAGATTGAGCAAGCGTTTAACCGCTTCCGAGGTTTTGCCGCGCGCGCGCATTTCCAATGCCGCGCCGAGATTGATTAACGCGATGATTACGGTCGCGGCTTCGAAATAGGCATGACGCGCAAGCGGTGGCGCTAACTCAGGGAACGCGACAATAACCATGGAATACAGCCATGCCACACCGGTGCCGAGGGCGATGAGGGTATCCATGGTCGCGTTATGCGCTTTAAATGCCTTCCAGGCGCCGGTAAAAAAATGGCCGCCGGAATAAACCAATACAAACAGGCTGGCGATGCCCACGAACAGCCAAAACATCCGGCCTTGGGCATGCATCAATGACGGTAATAACCCCAAAGGTTCGGCAACAAATAAAGGTGCGCCGACCACCGCCGCCACTAGGGTTTTATGCAATAGCGCGCGATAATAGGCGAATTCCGCCGCTTCTTTTCCCGCTTCCTCGGCGTCGCTTTTCGGTTCAGCCGCGCTATAGCCGGACTGCGCTACCGCTTGAATCAACGCCGGAACCGACACATCGCCTTTCACAGTCGCGGTTCGCTCAGTCAGGTTCACCGCCGCTTGGGTTACGCCGGGCACGGCCTTAAGCGCGGTTTCAACCGTAGTTACGCAGCCGGCGCAATGCAGGCCGGAAAGGGATAAGCGGGTTACTTGATCTGATTTTGCCATAGGCGTCACGTTAAAAATTTACTTTTAATTTATATCACCAGAAAGATGGGGTCATATTGAGCTAAATCAAACCCAAACTGCTAATTAAAATTGGGAGCAGCAGTGCCGTCATGAGTACATCCAATCTCATCGTAACTTCAGTGCCAGAGTTTTTCATCACCCCGCTAAAATTTCGCCGATCAATTGATACACTAAAAACACGGTAACCGCGGTAACCTAAGTCCTCCTTCAACAATCAACCGATGCTCAGCCCAATGACACCCACTACCATGGCGCCCGCCGCCGTAAGGCGCAGTCGCAAGCCTTCTTCTGCCAGTAGATGCGCGCCCATCAAGACCCCGAATACGATGCTGATTTCACGTGCCGGCGCTACGTAACTTACCGGCGTAAATACCAATGCAGTAAGCACAAGGATATAGGACAGCGGGCAGAGAATGCCCACGGCGATCGCCTCGAAGCGATGCGACTTCCATTGCGCGCGCACCTCATGCCAATGGCGCAGGGCATAAGGCGAAACCAAAAGTGTACGGCCAAAATTGCTGCCCCAATCGAGCACCAGCGGCGGGATCAGTAATGCGCTTACCGCGTGTTTATCCCATAGGGTGTAACAAGCGATAAGGCTGCCGGTTAAGAGGCCATAGCCTACCGCTCGCTGGTTGCTGATGATCGCCCGACGCCAATTCGTCCCGCCTGTTGCCAGCGCAAACACACCGGCGATGATAAGAACGGTGCCTATAAGCGCGAGCCTGCTTGGCCGTTCAGCGAAAAAAGCGATGGCGGCAAGCACCGACAGCAGGGGGCCGGTTCCACGCGCCAGCGGATACACCAGCGATAGATCACCGACGCGATAACCGCGCTGCAGCATCAGAAAATACACCGCATGTATCGCCGCGCTGCCGAAGATAAACGTCAATTCAATGGGCCCCAGATGCGGGCCTTGCAACAAAATAAGAGCGACGGCGAGAGGCGTATAAAGAAGCGCGGAAACAGCGCCAAAAAGCCATACAAAGGCGGCCCCGCCACCCGCGCGTTTTGCCAAAAAATTCCAGCTCGCATGGATAAAAGCGGCGACCACGATAAGCAACACGGCAAAGCCGGTCATGGAATCGGAGAGAGCATTAGGACAGAGGAGCCTGCGGTCATATTTTTATTTAAGCGGCCGCCCGCGGGAACGGCGCGGGTACTATTTATGGCTTCGCCTCCCGCGAGGGATTAGCGCTATTGACGGTATTCCATTCCTTATACACCTCCGGCGGCCATAAGGACTGAAACCAGGTCACGGCGTCTTCGAGGTCTTGATTGCTTAAACGTCCCTGCCATGCCGGCATGACCTCGAGACCATTTTTACGTACCCCGTTTCTGATGACATTCAGCAGCTCTGATTTTGAACGTTTATGCTCGTTGCCGCTGCCGTCCAAAGGCGGCGCGGCGGTAAAGCTTCCGTCGCTCGGCGTCTGCCAATCGGGGTGCCCCTGCGCCTGCGGCCCATGGCATTGCGCGCAATTCTCCTCGAATATCTTAGCCCCACGCGCTATCTTGCCGGGATCAAAGCTGGGACTATATTGCGCCGCCGGCCTCGATCGGGCGACTGATTGAGAACCCTCCCGACTGCAGGCCGTAATTGCCAAGGCGCCGGTTACAATAATAAAGATGGCTGTATTCTTCTTCATAGTTCGGCCTTAACTCTATAAACAGTATATACGGCTTGGCAATCAAAATAATCACACCATTTAAATTTCTAAGGAACCTCTGGTTGCCGCCCGCTTTAATTAGGAGTCAGATTCCGGCGCCGGCTAAACAACCATCAGGGACATGAATGCATGCACCGGCGTTTTCTCCAGGCGCTCCTGATCCAGGCACAATTCGGTGAGGACGCTACATTTTTCCGGGGATAGGCGCGTCGCGATGTTGCGCGCGAATTTCTCCAGCAGCAAGGGGATGCCCTCGCTGCGGCGGCGGCGATGCCCGAGCGGGTATTCCACCGCGACTCGTTCAGTGCGGCTACCGTCCTTGAAGAACACCTGCACGGCATTGCCGATGGAGCGCTGCCCGGGATCGAGATAATTTTTGCTGAATTGCTTGTTTTCAATGACAGCCATACGGCTGCGCAAAGCGTCGATACGGACATCCGCGGCCACGGCATCCTCGTAATCGTCTGCGCTCAGGCGCCCAAAGATCAGCGCTACCGCTACCATATACTGAAGACAATGATCGCGGTCGGCGGGATTCGCCAGCGGCCCGGTCTTATCGATGATGCGCACCGCTGCCTCCTGGGTCTCGATGACGGCTCGCTCGATGTCATCCAGCCGGCGCTGGACCTGTGGATGCAGTACCAGCGCCGCTTCCACCGCTGTCTGCGCATGGAACTCGGCCGGAAATGCAATCTTGAATAGGATGTTCTCCATCACATACGTGCCATAACCCTGGTTAAACTTCAGCGGTTTCCCTTTGAATAGCGCGTCCTGGAATCCCCAGACCGGGGCGCTTAACGCGGACGGATAACCCATCTCGCCGCGTATCGCCATCAGCGCCAGGCGCACGGCGCGACTGGTGGCATCGCCGGCGGCCCAACTCTTGCGCGAACCGGTATTGGGCGCATGCCGGTAAGTACGCAGAGCGCCGCCGTCGATGAAGGCATTGGACACGGCGTTGATGACTTGTTCGTACGTGCCGCCCAGCATGGCGGTGACTACGGCGGCGGAAGCGACGCGCACCAGCAAGACGTGATCCAGACCGATCCGGTTGAAACTGTTTTCCAACGCGATCACCCCCTGAACCTCGTGCGCCTTGATCATAGCGCTCAATACCTCGCGCATAGTCAATGGTTTTTTACCTTCAGTAACCGCCAAGCGGCTGAGATAATCGGCTGTAGCCAGGATGGCGCCCAAGTTATCCGAAGGGTGGCCCCACTCGGCCGCGAGCCAGGTGTCGTTGTAATCCAGCCAGCGGATCATGGCGCCGATATTGAAAGCGCCCTGCACCGGATCCAGTTCACAAGAGGTGCCGGGGACGCGCGCCCCGCCGGCGAGAGTCGCGCCCGGCACTAAAGGGCCCAGTAGTTTGGTGCAAGCCGGATAGTTTAGCGCCAAAAGACCGCAACCCAGCGTATCCATTAAGCAGTAACGAGCCGTCTCCATCGCCGCTTGCTGGTGTGTGACGTCGTAGCGCAATACGTATTCTGCGATCGCTACCAGTTCCGGGTCTGGCTTAGGCCGCTGTGCCGAGCGCATCGTTTACGCACGCCGCTCGATTTGCACCCACTCCTGTTTGCCGGGACCGACATAATCGGCACCCGGGCGGATCAGGCGGTTATCGGCGCGTTGTTCCATGATATGCGCCGCCCAGCCGGCGATGCGTGCGCATACGAAAATAGGCGTAAACAGCGGCGTGGGAATGCTCATGAAGTGATAAGCCGAGGCGCTGTAAAAATCCAGATTAGGGAAGAGTTTCTTTTCCCGCCACATGAGGTTCTCAATCGCCTCGGAAATGGCAAAGAGTTGCCTGGGATCACCGGTTGCCTCGGATAATTTTTTCGACCAGCCCTTGATCACCACATTGCGCGGATCGCGCTGGCGGTACACGGCGTGGCCGAAACCCATGATTTTTTCCTTGCGCGCCAGCATATCTGCGACCTTTTCCGCGGCGTCTTTCGGCGTAGGGAATTTCTCGATGAGTTCCATCGCCGCTTCGTTGGCGCCGCCATGCAGTGGACCGCGCAGGCTGCCGATGGCGCCGGTCACGGCGGAATAGAAATCAGACAGCGTGGCGGCGCACACGCGCGCGGTAAAGGTGGAGGCATTGAATTCATGCTCGGCGTACAAGATCAGAGTTACATCCATGCCGCGCCGCATCAGCTCCGCGGGCGTCTTGCCGTGCAACAGATGCAGGAAATGGCCGGCAATCGAATCATCATCGGTCTCGGTACCGATACGCTTGCCGTCACGCACATAGCGATACCAGTAAAGCAGGATGGATGGGAATACCGCCAGTAAACGATCGGCGACATCATGCTGCCGGCTGAAATCCCGCTCCGGTTCCAGGACGCCCAGCATGGAGCACCCGGTGCGCATCACGTCCATCGGATGGGCTTGTGCCGGGATACGCTCCAACATATCCTTAAGCGCCTGAGGCAACCCGCGCTGTTTCTTAAGCCTGATTACGTAAGCATCCAATTCCGCCTGCGTCGGCAGCTTGCCATGGAGCAGTAAATACGCCACCTCTTCAAACGCGGCGTGGTCCGCCAAATCCATGATGTCGTAACCGCGGTAACTGAGGCCCTCGCCTTCATGCCCTACGGTGGCAATGGCGGTTTTGCCGGCGGAGATCCCGCGCAGGCCGGCGGCCGCGTTCTTCACACTCATTGATCTTCCTCCTTCGTAAACAACTGATCGAGCTTGCGCTCATAGTCGTGGTATCCCAACACCTCATAAAGTTCAGCGCGGGTCTGCATTAAATCGAGGATGTTCTTTTGCGTGCCTTCGCTACGAATGGCCCGGTATACCTTGAGCGCGGCTGCGCTCATGGCGCGGAAAGCGGACAACGGATACAGCACCAGCCGCACCCCCGCATTACCGAGTTCCCGCACGGTGAGCAGCGGCGTCTTGCCGAACTCGGTGATGTTAGCCAGCACCGGTACTTTTACCGTCTCGGCACAGGCGCGATATTCCGACAGCTCGTGCAAAGCCTCGGCAAAAATCATGTCGGCACCCGCCTCGACGTAAGCCGAAGCGCGCGCTATTGCCGCTTGCAAGCCTTCGCCGGCGCGTGCGTCGGTGCGCGCCATGATCACGAAATCATCGTCGCCGCGCGCATCCACCGCCGCTTTGATGCGGTCGACCATTTCTTGCGGGGACACCAGGGCCTTGTTGGGCCGGTGGCCGCAACGCTTGGCCTGCACCTGGTCTTCGATGTGCATGCCGCCCGCGCCCGCGCGCGTCAACTCGCGCACGGTACGGGCGATCATGAACGCCGCACCCCAGCCGGTATCGGCATCCACCAGCAAAGGCAGTCCACTCGCCAGGGTGACGCGCCGCACGTCTTCACACACATCATTGAGCGTGGTGAGGCCGAGATCCGGCAAACCAAAGGAGGCATTGGCGACACCGGCACCGGAGAGATAAATCGCTTTAAATCCACTCTGCTGAGCCAATAGGGCGGTATAAGCATTGATCGTGCCTATTACCTGCAGTGGCCGTTCGCTGTCGACGGCGGCGCGCAGGCGCGCGCCCGCGGATTTATTTTCGTGCATTAGTCCTGTTAAATGGGAAGTGGTATAAGCGCGTTATTGTAATGCAGGCGTTATAGTAGAGACAATTAAAACTAGCAGGGTGATGAAAAAGGCCACGGATGGACTTTTTCAACAACCTACCAGCCCCTTGAGCTTGATCTTTCAGCCATTGTCGCCGGCCCGGTTATGAGTTAAAAGATGGTAGAATTTCCCGCAATCGCTTGCCTCTCCGATTTAGGAAAAATATGACTATGGCGCGCGCCAAGTGTATTGATTTCGATCATGGCATTACCGGCATTGACACGGAATACGTGCGCCCGCGCCTGGACGCAAGCCATTTGATTGTGGAAGGGACGGAGGCTGCATTCGTTGATACCGGCACGACTTACTCGGTGCCGGTATTACTGGATGCGCTGCAACAGAAGGGCCTGTCGCGCGCGCAGGTAAAATATGTACTGCTTACCCATGTGCATCTGGATCATGCCGGCGGCGCCGGCGAATTGATGCGGCATTTACCCGCGGCTCGTATAGTCGTGCACCCGCGCGGCGCGCGTCACATTATTGATCCTGCGAAGTTAATCGCCGGCACCCGGGAAGTATACGGCGCGGCGCGCGCGCACGAAATGTACGGCGAGATCGTGCCGGTGGCGCGCGAGCGTGTCATCGAAGTAAACGATGGCGATATCCTCAAGCTGGGCGGACGCGAACTCCTGTTTATCGACACCCCCGGCCACGCCTATCATCATTATTGCATTATCGATGAAATCAACCGCGCCATCTTCGCCGGCGATACTTTTGGTATATCCTATCGTGAGTTCGACACGGCGACCGGTGAATTTATTTTTCCTACCACAAGTCCACCACAGTTCGATGCCGATGCCGCTCATGCCTCGATCGATCGGCTGATGAGCTTTGGCCCGCGCGCGATCTACGTCACCCACTATAGCCGGGTGACGCACCTCAAGCGCTTGAGCCAGGATTTGCACGCCGGTCTGGACGCGTTTGTGCGCATGGCCAGGGAACATGCCAATGCAGGCGCGGAACGCCATCAGTGTATCGCCGCCGCTATGCGCCGAAATTTGCAAGAGCGATTGGTGGCGCACGGCTGCACGCTATCCACGCAAACTATTGATGCGTTTCTGAAGATGGATATTGAGCTTAACACTCAAGGTCTGGAAGTATGGCTGGACCGGCAGGCGGCTTGACACCCACTGCGCTTGTTAAGCGGCGGCATCTATGGTCGGATAAGGTGAGCGGCGCGGATACTAACATCGATGGAGATGGCAAATGAACAAACCAAACTACCAGGCTGCGTATGAGCGCTCACTTAAGGATCCGCAAGGCTTCTGGGCGGAGGCGGCCGCCGATATCCACTGGTATCGGCGCTGGCGCAAGGTGCTGGATGACAGCAATCCGCCGTTCTATCGCTGGTTCAGCGGCGGTGAACTCAACACCTGCTACAACGCAATCGACTTTCATGTCGAGAACGGTCGCGGCGATCAACCCGCATTGATTTACGATAGCCCGATCACTGACACTATCGCTACCTGGAACTATCGTGAGTTGCGCGATGATATCGCCTTGTTCGCCGGCGTTCTGCGCCGCCAGGGTGTGCAAAAAGGCGACCGCGTCATTATTTACCTGCCTATGGTGCCGCAAGCGGTCATCGCCATGCTGGCATGCGCGCGCATCGGCGCTATCCACTCGGTGGTATTCGGCGGTTTCGCCGCACGTGAGTTGGCGGCGCGCATTGACGACGCTAAACCGCGGCTCATATTGAGCGCCTCGTGCGGCCTGGAGCTGAACCGCGTAATAGAGTACAAGCCGCTGTTGGACGAGGCCATCGCACTTTCCCGGCACAAACCGGAAGCTTGCATTATTTTGCAGCGCCCCCAGTGCTTGGCGATGATGCAGCGTGGGCGCGATCATGATTGGCAGGAACTCTTGGCCGAGGCCAGGCCGGTCGACTGCGTGCCGCTCGCCGCCACCGATCCGCTTTATATCCTCTACACATCCGGAACCACCGGCCAGCCCAAAGGCATAGTGCGCGATCATGGCGGCCACGCGGTCGCCTTGAAATGGTCCATGAAGAATGTATACAACGTAGAAGCGGGGGATGTTTATTGGGCCGCGTCCGATGTCGGCTGGGTCGTAGGCCATTCCTACATTGTTTATGCGCCGCTGCTCAAGGGCTGCACCACCATCATGTACGAAGGCAAGCCCGTGGGCACGCCCGACCCCGGCGCTTTCTGGCGCGTAATCTCGCAACATAAAGTAGGCGCGCTCTTTACCGCGCCCACCGCTTTCCGCGCCATCAAGAAAGAAGATCCAACCGGCCAGTATCTCAAAAAATACGACCTCTCGTGTTTCCGTACCCTGTTTTTGGCCGGCGAACGGTGTGACCCCGATACCCTGCTGTGGGCGCGGAACCTGCTCAACGTGCCGGTAATCGATCATTGGTGGCAGACTGAAACCGGCTGGGCGATCGTCGCCAATTGCATGGGTATCGAGCCGCTGCCGGTGAAACCCGGTTCCCCCACCAAGCCGGTGCCCGGCTATGCCGTGCATTTCCTGGATGAACATGGCAACGAGATGCCCAATGGGAAAATCGGCAATATCGTCATTAAGCTGCCGTTGCCGCCGGGCGCCTTGCCCACCCTATGGAATAACGACCAGCACTATGTCGAGGCTTACCTCAGCCGGTATCCTGGTTATTATCTAACCGGCGATGCCGGTTATCGCGACGAAGACGGCTACGTTTCCGTCATGAGCCGCATCGACGACATCATCAATGTCGCCGGCCACCGCTTATCCACCGGTGCGATGGAAGAGGTTCTTGCGTCTCACCCCGATGTGGCTGAATGCGCCGTGGTGGGCGTGGCGGATGAGCTGAAGGGGCAGATCCCCTTGGGGCTGGCGGTCCTCAAGGCAGGGGTTAACCGCAATCCTGACGACATCATGCGCGAGCTGGTTAAACTGGTGCGCGACAATATCGGCCCGGTCGCCTCCTTCAAACTGGCCGCCGTGGTCAAACGCTTACCCAAAACCCGCTCTGGAAAAATCCTACGCGGGACTATACGCAAAATCGCCGATGGCGAGGAATATAAAACCCCGCCCACCATCGACGATCCCATGATCCTCGATGAAATCAAACAATCCCTGCATCAACTCGGTTTCCCGCAAACAGCGCACATACGCAATTAGTGGCATCGCCCAGGCCATCGAACAATCGCATACATTGTGCGCTCTAAGCCATGGCCTATGAATTAATCAAAGGCAGAGTTCCCCCCTAAGTCCTATTGTTCCTTATAACGCGGTCGCATAGTGTACTTTCGACAGACACACCTTCGTTCTTCCTGCATTGTTAGGTGATAGATGTAGAAGCGAAACCTCAGCAAGGATTCGCGACAAATTAAGGAGATGGAATGACGGACCAGCTCGGTCGGCGTCGTTTTTTGAAAGGACTTGGGGTAGCAGGAGCGGCGACTGCGGTTCCAATCTCCATTCTGTCGAATGCCGCAGAAACAAAATCCCCAGCCTATACACAGCCTACCGCCACACAACCTACTGCTCGATCCCAGAAGCCGCTCGCCAACCAAAAACCCATCGCCTTACGTCAACAAGCCTATACGTTCTTGAGCGCACCAGAAGCGGCGTTTGTTGAAGCGGCTATAAGCCGCTTGATTCCCGCTGATGATCAAAACCCCGGCGCACTAGAGGCCGGCGTTTCGTACTTCATCGACCAGCAGCTTGATGGAGCTTACGGGACGATGGGGAAAAATTACCGCCAAGGCCCTTGGGGCGAAGGCACGCCTGAGCAGGGTTATCAGTTGCCGCTTACCCCTCAGCAAGTGTATCGGATCGGCATCAACAATGTTAACGCTTACTGCAACGGTAAATATGGCAAATCTTTCAACACACTGTCGCCGGCACAACAAGACGAGGTGCTTAAAGGTTTGGAGAAAGGAGAAATTGAGCTGGACGACCTGCCGGGCAAAATTTTTTTTGAAATGGTCTACGCCAACACGGTGGAAGGTTTCTTTGCCGATCCTGCTTACGGCGGAAACCGCGACAAAGCAGGTTGGAAATTGGTCGGGTTTCCCGGCGTAGCCGCCGCTTACATCGGCTTTATTGAGCAATACAATCAACCGTACAACCGGGTGCCGGTCAGTCTGGGCGACGTGCAGCAACACTTAGCGCAACTCGACCACCATGGACATCCCATTCATCCTCTTATTGAGGACATCGCGAAAAAGTAATTGCTGGAGGGAATCGTGGCAACCAAACTAAAACCGGTGGATGTCGTACTCGTCGGAGTCGGCTGGACCGGCGGCATTCTTGGCAAAGAATTAACCCAAGCTGGGCTGCAAGTCGTCGGCCTCGAACGCGGCCGTGACCGTTCCACCAATCCGGATTTTCAGCTTCCCGGCATCCACGACGAACTTAAATATGCGGTACGCTATGAGCTGATGCAAGATCTGTCGCGCGAGACCATCACTTTCCGCAACAACAGCAAACAAACCGCCTTGCCGATGCGCCAGCTCGGTTCCTTCTTGCCGGGCGAAGGCCTGGGTGGCGCCGGCGTGCACTGGAATGGAATGTGTTTTCGCTTTCTTCCCTGGGATTTCGAGACTCGAAGCCGGACGCTAGCGCGCTATGGCAAAGATGCAGTTCCGGAAGATTCCACGATCCAGGATTGGGGGGTCACTTTTGACGAACTGGAACCGTTCTTCGACAAATTTGAATACACCTGCGGCATTGCCGGCAAGGCCGGGAATTTAAAAGGCAAGAAGCAGACAGGAGGTAATCCGTTCGAGGGGCCGCGGCAACGCGATTATCCCAACCCGCCGATGAAGGTCAGTTATCAGGGAGCGATGTTTAAAAAAGCCGCAGAAGATCTCGGCCTGCATCCCTTCCCTGCCCCTTCCGCCAACGTGACCCGGCCTTACACTAATCCTGATGGCGTCCCTTTAGGCACCTGCGTTTACTGCGGTTACTGTGAACGGTTCGGCTGTGAAGTCAGCGCCAAAGCCAGTCCGCAGACCACGGTTTTGCCGGTCCTGCTGAAAAACAAAAACTTCGAGCTGCGCACACAATCGCACGTAACCAAAATCAATCTGGATTCCTCCGGGAAACGCGCAGTCAGCGTGAGCTACGTTGATATTACCAGCGGACAGGAATTCGAACAGCCGGCGGACATCATTTTGTTGGCCTCTTATATATTGAATAATGTGCGGCTTTTATTATATTCCAAGATCGGCGCGCCTTATGACCCCGCCAGCGGGACCGGCGTGGTCGGCAGAAACTATGCTTATCAAGCAACCAGCGGCGTCACTGCCTTCTTTGAAGATAAAAATTTCAACCCCTTTATGGGGGCAGGTGCATTGGGTATGATTGTCGATGACTTCAATGGCGACAATTTCGACCACAGCAATCTGGGATTCATCGGCGGCGGTTACCTCGCCGCCTGGACTACCGGCAGCCGGCCGATCCAGTATCATCCAGTGCCGGAAGGCGTACCGCGTTGGGGCGCGGAGTGGAAAACAGCCGCAGCCCACTATTATGGTCGTTCCCTGGTTATTTCCACTCACGGCGGAGTGATCTCTTACCGTGATAATTATCTGGATTTGGATCCCACTTACCGGGATATTTATGGAACCCCCCTGCTTAGGGTGACCTTCGATTGGCACGACAACGAACTTAAACGGTCGAATTATCTAACTGACCAGGCGGAGAAAATCGCCAAGGCCATGCGGCCGAACAAAATTCGCCGGCAGGCGCTCAGCAAACACTACAGCATCGTCCCCTACCAGACCACGCATAACACCGGTGGCGCGATCATGGGCGTTGATCCAAAAACCAGCGTAGTGAACAAATATTTGCAGAACTGGGACGTGCCCAACTTGTTTGTCGTAGGGTCAAACACCTATCCGCAAAACGCCGGCTACAATCCGACGGATACTCTCGGCGCCTTGACCTATTGGTGCGCCGATGCGATCAAAAACCACTATATCAAAAATCCGGGGCTTTTGGTCTGAGATGGGACTACATTAGGGGATACCTCAACCCGGCCCCTTCGTTGTGTGCAGAATTACTGATAGGTCCGATTTGCCCTCCGAAAATCGTCTGCCTCTCGGTAGGTTAAATTCCTAACTTTCATTTCTGCCCCACTCTTTTCAATAATAAAAAGCCCTTTTGCAACAATAGGTCCAACGTCCATTGCCACCGTGTATAGGACGCCGGCCTTGAGTGGTTTCGACTCCGACACTACATCAACTTTTGCTTCCGTCGGTACTTTTCCATACACAATTCGTTCAATTGTGCGAGGCTCAGCAACACTCGAAACAAAACTAATTGACCACACCATCTGAAACGCATCCTTCTCAGTGTTCAACTGTTCGATATAAAGGGTACCAAGCTTCGGAAGCTGCGGAAGTAGAAATGCGATCTCTCCATTGGACACCTCAACCCTAATTTCCTTGTACTGTTTGCAGCCACTACAAATAGCCGCCAAGACAAGCGCGAAAATAAGATTCACGAATTTATTCATTTTCACTCCAGCGCGGTCACCGGGGTCACATCTTGCCTTTTGCCATTTTATCTTCCCCCGCCTTGATCAGACGGCTCACCGTCGCATAATGCAGGTCGAGGGTACGGGCGATCTCGGCTTGCGTATAGCCATATTCACGATAAGCCCGTGCCATCGCGGCATTGCGCACCTTCTTGGTTTTTGTATCGGCAAACACTTGTTTCAGAGTCGGGCGGTGCAGCAAACGCTGCCGCTTGGTGACCTCGCACGATCTTTCCTGTAAGTGGGGCGCCATCTTCTTGATGAAGGCCTCCCCGCCTAGCAAGGCTTGCCCTTTGAGCGCAGACCATGGTGGGGCTTGCGCAATGCCTTGCGCGACAAAGGCCGCGTAGCGCTTGCGGGCAACGCTTTGGGTGGAAGCGAAGGGGCTGAGTATTCCGTCAAGGGTAAGCCAAGCCGGAGCCGGGGCAAGACCCACTGTCGCCGGGTAGCTGCTCCAGGGGTAATACGCCACAGAGGGGACCATCTTGGCGCGTATTGGGTTGAGAACGATATAGCGCGCAAGCGCTAAGAGATAACTGTCCCGCTCCACCAAAATGGCCTTGAATCGGCCTTGAAACAGGTGTCCGACCCGTTTGTGACGACGGTTAAACCGCTGGGTATAGACGCCGTTTAATTGCCGCATCCCCAGGGAGAGGTTGGGCTGTGGCGTCTCGATGAGCAGGTGAAAATGGTTGTCCATTAAACAGTAGGCATGGCACCGCCATCCGAATCGCTCCACCACCCAGCCCAAAGTGGCGAGAAACTCGTCGCGGTCGCTGTCGTTAAGAAAGATTTTCTTGCGGGCGTTGCCGCGTGATGTGAGGTGATAAACAGCACCGGGATATTCGATACGAAGCGGGCGGGCCATGCGGGTAGGTTAGCACCTAGAATGTTAAGATACAAGATGTGACCCCATTTGCCCATGCACGTTGCCTTGGCCGTCGTAGAAATAGCGACGTCCAGACATCGCCCCGCATGGTCATTGGGATTGATTGCCCTTGCTAAGGGGGGGTGGAGACGGCTATGATTGAAAACAAATTACTGGAGCTTCTATCATGAAGGCGGTAGTCAAAAAAGATGGAGTATTGATCCCGAAGAAATTGCTTAAGGGAGCAAAACAGGTCGAGATCCGCCAGGAGCACGGCCGGATCGTGGTGCTGCCGATCCCTGCCGCGGATGATCCTGTCTTTAAACTCGGCAAGCGTCCAATCAAAAGCGGCGTGCCCGACGCCTCAGAACGTCATGACGAGTACCTTTATCCCGGCGCGTGACGCCTTTCTTTCTCGACACCGGCTTCCTCATCGCCCTGGAGGCGGGTGACGACCAGCACCACGCTGAGGCCGCGGCATTCTGGGAACGCTACCAAGAATCTCCAGCGTCACTCGTCACGACCTGTGTTCAAGGTCTGCGCCCTCGGCATTCAGGAAATCCGCACGCCGGTCAGAGCACCGAAGGCCAATGCCATTGCTGAACGCTTCATCGGAACCTTGAGACGGGAGTGCCTCGATCATATGTTTATTTTTAATGAACGGCACTTGCAGAAAATCCTGGCTGAATTCATTGATTATTATAATTGCCACCGGCCACATCGCAGTCTTCATCAGCAGCCACCCTGCCCGGCTTCGCTGTCCTACTCTGCTCCCGCAACCGGCCCACCGGGCGAGATCATCGCCGAGCCGATCCTCGGCGGGTTGCATCACGTCTATAAACGCGCGGCGTAACCCTATCCCATATCTATTTTCATTGGCTCATCTCAAAGGCCAAGGTGAACGGCTGGCCGTAAATGCACTTTTTCGTCTTTTCGTCCGGGTTCACGCCTATACCAAGGTCGCTTTCGTCCGAAAACAAGGCCATTATCTGTTCAGTTGGATCAGGATTTTTGATCATG
>Ga0099828_10000614_pt1 | contig 22151 bp, 18 predicted proteins | sample CZO8metaG_2_FD_79338 | JGI IMG/M metagenome (GOLD analysis project Ga0099828, IMG submission 79338) | Vadose zone soil microbial communities from the Eel River Critical Zone Observatory, Northern California, USA - CZOApr15con2H1.8 metaG | ecosystem: Environmental > Terrestrial > Soil > Vadose... | reverse complement strand
TCCTGCAAGCGAGCGGCGATCTGGCCGGCGTCCCAGGCAGCCAGGGGCGGTTCCCACATCCGCCCATGCGCAAGCGCGAAGCTAACCGTTTGGCCGGCGGCCACGTGCAGGCGCGCGGTGGCGGTGGCCCCGTCGATCCGGAAGGCACCTGGCGCGGAAAGCAGCAGCCGGTCGGCGCCCCCCCGAGCAGCAAGGCCGCCAGGGACCACTTCAAGAATCGGGTGAATAAGACCGTATTCGGGACGCGGCGCATAACTGACCTCGACCTCCAGCTCGCCGTCGGTGCACGCCAGGCGGCGCAGCAACACGCCCGGCGAGCCGGCGCCCAGCTCGTGGCCGCGGTCATTACGGCCGACCGCCATCGCGTCGGTCAGCACCGCGGCGCCGGTCGCTGCCCGGAACCTGGTTTCCAGCGCCATGGTCTGGTCTAGGTACCCGCGGCTGACCTGGAAGTCGCCGACCGGCCGGATCGCGAAGTGCCCGCCATCGGGATCAAGGATGCGGGCGAACACCGCCGGCGCATCGAAACGCGGGAAACATAGCCAGTCCACCGAGCCGGCCCGGCTGACCAGCGCCGCCGAGCGGCAGTCCGACAGCAGGGCGTAGTCACCGATCGGCAAGCTGTTCATCGCGGTACCTCTCTGAAAGTCTCTGAAAGTCACAGGCCGTACGCCTCGAGCAGGTGAAGCCAGACTTCGCTGACGGTCGGGAATGACGGCACCGCATGCCACAGGCGGTCAACGGTCACGCCGCCGCAGATCGCGACGGTCGCCGAGTGCAGCAGCTCCTGCAGGCCCGGGCCGGTGAAGGTGGCGCCAACCACAGTCCGGCGGTCGTCGTCGATCACCAGCTGGCAGGTGCCGCGGATGCCGTTGCCCTGGGTGAAGGCACCGGGAACGTCGCCCGTCGGGGCAGCGACCGCCGTGACGTGCAGGCCGGCGGCCCGCGCCTCGGCGGCCGTGCGGCCGACTGCGCATACCTGCGGGTCGGTAAAAGTCACCCGGGGCACGATGCCGTCGGAGGCCACATCTGCCGTCTCCTTGCCGAGAATCGCCGCGGCGGCGATGCGCCCGTGGTACTTCCCCATGTGGGTAAAAGGCGCGAGCCCGTTGCAGTCGCCGATCGCATACAGCCACCCCCCGTCCACGCCAGCCGCCCGCAGCTGTCCGTTCACCCGGACGGGGCGTCCTGGCTCGAGCCCGACATGCTCCAGGCCAATACCAGTCGTGGCAGGCCTGCGGCCCACTACTACCAGGATCTCATCGCCGGTGAACTCACGCCCATCGCCCAATTTCGCTACGACCGGGCCACCGATGCCCAGGCGGCGGGCAGCGGTCATGCGAACACCGGTCACCACGGTGATGTCTTCGGCTTCGAAAGCGGCACGCAGCTCCTCGCCGGCGAACGGCTCTTCCCGGGCGAGCAGCCGCTCGGCGCCCTCGATCACCACGACTTCCTCGCAGCCAAGGCGCTTGAACGCCTGCGCCATCTCGGCGCCGATGGCGCCGCCACCCAGCACAAGCAGCCGTCTGGGGAGCTCCTTCGCGCTGGTGACCATCCGGTTGTCCCACGGGCCGGCCTCGCGGAGGCCCGGTATCGGGGGAATGAGAGGGCTGGTGCCAGTGGCCAGCACCACCGCACGGGCCGCTCGCAGCCGCCGGGTGGCGCCATCGGCTGCCTCGACCTCCACGGCCCGTTCCCCAGTCAGGCGGCCGGCACCGCGGACCAGGTCGATGCCCTTGCCGTCCAGCCACGGCAGCTGCCCGTCGTCACGCCAGTTCGAGGTCATGTAGTCGCGCTGCGCGAACGCGGCTGCGGTGTCCAGGTGCCCGGTGACTGCCTGGGCGGCGCCCGGCGCGCGCCGCGCCGCGGCTAGCACGTCGCCCGGCCGGATAAGCGTCTTAGAAGGGATGCAGCCCCAGTAGGAGCACTCCCCGCCGACCAGCTCTCGTTCCACGACGGCAACGGTGAGGCCGCCGTCAGCCAGGCGGCCAGCGGCGTGTTCGCCGGCCGGTCCCGCGCCGATCACCACCACGTCGTATGAGTCGGCCACGAGAGGACCCTCCTCCGTATCGCGTCGTTGGTTACGGCGCCGTTGCTGAAGAAGTCTCAGCAGCCACGAATCTGTTACGGCCGCGGTGGGGAACGGGCGCATCGCGCATGGGCCCGTGGCTGCCATCACATGCCGGCCGCCGGCCGCCCGGTCAAAGGGGTCTCCTAGCCACCGGGCGAGCGCTGTGTAACGCCGGCCGCCGCCGCGACCATCGCGCAGTTAGGCGCGCTCGCGGGTGACCGACTGCCGGAGGTGTGACATTGCGCCAGCTCCTGCTCTTTGCCTGTGACCCGCCGCGCTGTATGGGGTTCTGCCGCCCGCCCATTGGCCGACGGTGCGGCTCAACATGATCGCCAGCATCGACGGTGCCACCGCTGTGGCCGACGTGTCCGGCGGCCCCGCCGATCAGGCGCTGTTCGCGGTGCTGCGCTCACAGGCCGACATCGTGCTGGTCGCGGCCGGAATCGTCCGCGCGGAACATTACGGGCCCCTGGAGCTACCCGTCGCGGTGATATCCCGCTCGTGCCGATTCGGTTGGGATCTGCCCTTCTTCACCGTCGTCATCGCGCAGCCGATCGTGGTCGCTGTCGCCGAGGCGCCGGTGCTCGAGCTTAAGAAGGCCGCGGACCTGGCTGACGTGATCATCGCCGGAACGCGACGTCGATCTGGCGGCCACGCTCGATGCATCGGCAGCGCGGGCCGTCGGCCTCCTCGACGAGCTATACGTGACTCTTTCGCCGCTGATGGTCGGGGCGACGGCAATACCAGCGCACGATGCCGGCCCTGCTCGGACTGCCCAGTCGCGGCCGGCGTCGTCACTCAGACGACCACGTCGTCTCGAACGACGGGTACAGGGTGAGGCCACCGTCAACGAAGAGTGTCTGCCCGGTGATGTAGGCGGCCTCATCGGAGCACAGGAATGCCGCCGCAGCGGCCATCTCCTCGGAGCCGCCTGCCCGCTGCATCGGGATGTGGCTTTCCACCATGCGCCGCTTGACCGGGTCGTCAATCCACGACCGGTTGATCGGCGTGACGGTCGCGCCCGGGCCGATTCCGTTGACCCGTATTCCTCGTGCGGCGTACTCCAGCGCCAGCGACCGGGTGAGGTTCTGCATGCCGCCCTTCGACACCGAGTAGCCGAGGAACCGCGGCTTCGGGATCACCTGGTGCACGCTGGACACGTTGATGATCACGCCAGGCTGCTGCGCGGCCAGGAAGCTGCGCACCGCGCTGCGGGCGCATAGGAACGCGCCACGGAGGTTGACCGCCAGGACCTTGTCGAAGTCCGCGGCGGACAGTTCATGGGAGTCCCCGGCGATCTGGATGCCGGCGTTGTTGACCAGGATGTCCAACCGCCCATACTCGCTCAGCACCCGGCCGAACATCTGCTCCACCGCCTGCTCGTCGGACACGTCCGCGCCGACCAGAATCGGCCGGCCGCCAACCTCCGACATCTTCTTCATGCAGATCTCGATCCCGTGCTCGATCGCTGCTCTGGTGGAGATCGCGCCCTCTGGCCGGCCTACGTAGTTGATCGCGACGTTGGCGCCCTCCTCGCCCAGGCGGATGGCGATCGCCTGGCCGATTCCGGAGCTCCCGCCTGTGACGAGGGCGACCTTGTCCTGCAGACCTTTCATGGTGTTCTCCTCGTGCGGCTGGTGGTGGCATGGGCGAGAACCCGCGCTCGGCCGTCGCGGAAGAAGGCGACCGCCTCCTGCACGGTGGTGATGTCGCGGATCGTACGGGCGGCCCCGAACGGGGCGTTCCAGAATCCCGGCTCGCCCTGCGGCGGGCCGTCGTGCGGGCCCACGTAGACATACGGATCGGTGAAATGATCGTCACCGGGTGAGGCGCCGTAGTTGATGGCGCCTGCCGTGATGCCGAGGTCGAAATGTTCCGGCCACAGCCGGGCTGCGCTCGGCTCGTCATCGGGGATTTCCGCCGCGAAGAGGCTCATTGCCTGCGCGCCGAGGCTGTACCAGTCCGCCAGCAGGCGTGCGGCGCCCGGCTCGATCGTCGGCGGCTCGTCGAGGTCGAGCGGTGTCGCAGGCTTGTACACCTGCGCCGGGGCGCCCGCCGTGACGCCGGCGAAATCCGCGGCCGCCCGGACTGTGGTGAGGGTCGTCCTGCGGGCGCCCGAGGCGCCGCCGACGACAAGTTCAGCGCCGTCAACGGCGAGGAACCTGCCGTCAGCCCCGAACGGCGGGGTGCGAAATCCTCCGGGGGAAGGAACGAGATCGATGCGACCGGTCGCCTGGTACAGGGCGGGCGCGAGCACATGCTCCGCGACCCGGTGCAACGCGGCACGGGTCGCTGCTACGTCGGCCGGTGCGCAGCCGCCGCTGCCGATGATGGCTGTCATGCCTGTTCCGTCTCGCCCGCGGCCCAGGCGTTACGACGCAGGGAACGGCCGGTGTCCGCCGCCAGCGGTGCACGCCTGCGCCGCCGCCGCGAACCTGGCGCAACGCCCGCCGTGGTGATCGCTGCCGAACTTCTCACCCGGATGAGATGGGGTGATGGGCGAGGCGCATCGCTGGCTCCAGGGGTGAGGCTGCAGTCAGCCGAAACCGGGAGGCGATCACGATGCCGCAGGTCAGCTATCGCACAGCCGAGCAGACCGACGTGGCCACCTGCACCGACGCGGACCTGGTCACGCGCCTGCGGGCGGGTGACGAGTCCACGATCGCCGAGCTTGTTGACCAGTGGTCGCCGGCCATGCTCCGGGTGGCGAGGTCGTTCGTTGACAGCCAGCAGTCCGCGGAGGACGTCGTCCAGGACGCCTGGCTCGGGATGCTGAGCGGCCTGGCGAAGTTCGAAGGCCGGTCGTCCCTGCGCACTTGGACGTTCGCGATCCTCGCCAACCGGGCCAGGACCCGCGGCGCACGTGAGGCCAGAACGCTCACCTGGCCGACGCCGGATCCACAGGAAGGGCCGGCGGTGGATGACAGGTTTGCCGGCCCCGGCGGGGCGCATCCGTGGAACTGGACGTCCATTGACGTCCCGTCCCGCTGGGACACCTGCCCGGAAGGCGTGGCGCTCTCCAGGGAACTCCTGCGCCTGCTGGACCGGGCCCTGTCCACGCTGCCGCCGCGCCAGCGCAGCGTGGTTACCATGCGTGACGTGTGCGGGACGGCAGCCGAGGAGGTCTGCGCTGCCCTGAACATCTCGCCGCAGAACCAGCGGGTTTTGCTGCATCGCGCCCGCGCTGTCCTGCGCACGGCCCTTACGGACCACTACCGTGGATGAGCCTGGCCTTTGGCCATAGCGGAGTATAGGCGGTTTCGGAGGGGACACATGGCCGCTGACCTGTCTGGGCGCGCCGCGCTGATCACCGGCGCCGCCTCCGGTATCGGCAGGGCCAGCGCCATCGCCTTTGCCGCGGCCGGCGCATCCGTGGCGCTGGTGGACATCGACACCGATGGCCTCGAGGACACCGCGGAGGCCGCCCGGGCGATGGGGCAGCGCGCCGAGGTGCTCCCGGCCGACGTCACGGACCTACGGGCCGTGACCGCGGCCGTCGGGCATGCGGCGGAGGTCTTCGGCAGGCTCGACGCGGCGCACAACAACGCCGGCGTTCCAGGACCCTACGTCCCCCTGGATGAGTACGAGGAAGAGGACTTCATGCGCGTCCTCCAGGTGGACCTGGCCGGCGTCTGGCGGTGCATGCGGGCCGAGATCCGGTACATGCGGACCCAGCGGTCGGGCGCCATTGTCAACACCTCCTCGATGCTTGGGGGCGCCGCGATGCCTGACAACGGCGCCTACGTCGCCGCCAAGCACGGCGTGCACGGCCTGACCCGCGCCGCCGCGCTCGAAGTCGGCGGCGCGGGCATCCGCGTCAACGCGATCGCCCCGGGCGTGACCCGGACGGGCATGACCTCGGCGGTGAGCGATGAGCTGCTCGCCGCGGTGCCGCTGGGCCGCATGGCGGCGCCGGAGGAGATTGCCGCCGGCGTGGTCTGGCTGTGCTCGCCCGAGGCCTCGTACGTCACCGGGTCCGTGCTGGTCGCCGACGGCGGCTGGCTCGCCGGGTGCACGTGGGCTGCGAAGTGAGCCGCCCATGACACGCAATGGCCGCAACCCCCAGCCACTCTCACGCGGACCAGCCCGCGAGCCGTCGCTGCGCCGTGAGCTTCGCTTCACGGAAACCGCATCGGTCTCGATTGGCGTCATGGCGCCGACGCTGGCGATGTCGGTCACCGGCGTGGCCGCCGCGAACGCGCTGGGAAGAGCGGCGCCGCTGGCATTCGCCGTCGCGGCGCTGGGGGTCGGGCTCGTGGCCTACGGGTTTGTCCGGCTGGCCGGCGAGTTCAGCCACGCCGGATCGGTCTATGCGTTCGTCGGCAACACGCTTGGCCCGCGGCCGGGGTTTCTCGCCGGATGGGCGCTGCTCGGCACCTACCTGGTGTTCCCGCCCGTATCCATCATGGGGGTCGCCATCTTCGGGCGCGCCTTCCTGGACGCCACGGGACTGGCCCGCGACGCCGACTGGTACCCGCTCGCGCTCGCCGCCTGGGCGGTTATCTGGGTTCTGGCGGCCCGCGGGGTCCGGCCGACGACCCGGTCGGTCCTTGCGTTCGAGGTCGTGTCCGTCTGCCTCATCCTCGTGCTCATGGCCGTGATCTTCTGGCGCCTGGCGGCCGGCACCGCGCCCGGCGGCCAGACCCTGTCCGGCCGCGTCCTGGTGCTTCCGCACGGCGTAGGCGTCTCCACCCTGGCGCTGGCCGCGACATCGGGCTTCCTCGCGTTCGCTGGCTTCGAGTCTGCTGGCTCGCTGGGTGAGGAATCCGTCCTGCCAACCAGGATGATCCCCCGCGCAATCGTGACAGCGGTCGCCTTCGGCGCTGTTTTCTATGTGGCCTGCGTCATCGCCCAGTCGCTTGGGTTTGGCACCGGCGCGGCCGGCGTGTCCGCTTTCCGCCATTCCCAGGCGCCGCTCGGTGAGCTTGCACAACGGTACGTGGGCGGCACTCTGGCCAGCTTGCTCGATCTGGGCGCGGTGCTCAGCGCGCTTGGCGCCGGGCTTGGCGGTGTCACCGTCGCTGCTCGCATGATGTTCGCGTTCGGGCGAGACGGCCTGGCCGCACGTCGGCTGAGCCGAGTGTCAGCGGCGACCGGCGTGCCGCAGCGAGCGCTGGCCGCAGAGATGCTCATCGGCCTGGCTCTGCTCACGGCCTTCCGGCTGGCCGGGACGTCCGCGCTCAACGTGTTCTTTTACCTGGCGACCATCGGGGTGCTGTCCCTGCTGGTGATGTACGTGCTCACGAACGTGGCCGCCGCCCGCCATCTCGGCCTCCGCTCGCTGCGCCAGGTCGTGGCGCCGGCCGGTGGCGTGCTCATCGCCGGCTACGTGCTGTACCACAACGTCTGGCCGGTGCCCGCGCCGCCGTATGAGTTCTTTCCCTATCTCGTGCTCGGATGGCTGCTCGCCGGGCTGATCGTCACCGCCGTGATTCCCGGTTTCTCCGGGAAGGTGGGCGACGGCCTGGAGCGTGTGGCTGAGGCTAAATGAGCCCACGCTCACGGGCCCGGATCACGGCCTCCCCCCTGGACTCCGCGCCGAGCTTGCGGTAGATGGCGCGCAGATGGGTCTTCAGCGTGTTGGGAGTGACGAACAGCGCTGAGGCGAGCTCACGCTGCGGAGTCGGCGCGGGCAGCAGCCGGAGGATGGTGAGTTCTCTGTCCGTCAGCGGCTCGATGAGTCCCTCCTGCCGGGTGCGCGCCGCCTCGATCCGCTGCTCGCGGGCGAGCCAGGTGGTCACCACGGGCCCGGGGTCGGGGCAGTTCCGCAGAATGCCGCGTGCCTCGGCGACCAGCGCGCGCGGATCGCTGCCGATGCTTTCTTGAGCCGCAGGCGGCCCATCGGGATCACGCGTGGCCAGCCCCGGCGGGGAGGTCCTGCTGACCGCCGCCGCAGTCAGCAGCGCCGCGGCGAGCTCCACACGGCCGGCCCCGCGCCGGCCGAGCTCCACCGCGGCCGCTGCGGCACGCTGCGCCCCGGCCCAGTCCGCGCGCCGGGCTGCCAGGCGGGCCCCGGCCAGGCGGGGGAACATGGCCACGAAATGCAAGTCGCTGAGCGTCTCTGAGACGGTGGACTCCGCGTCGAGGACGAGCGAGTCCGCGAGAGCAAGATCTCCGTCGTTGACGGCCATGAGCGCCCGGCAGCCCTGAGCGTAGATATAGGCCAGGCGGTTGCCGTCGCCTTCAGCCCGCCGGGCCGCCTCGGCGAGTAGCTCCCGGGCATGGCTGGAGTCCGCCAGCCACAGCGACGAGATTCCCTGGACGAGCCGATGGACGGTCGCGATGAACACGTCATCGGCACTGGGGGTGATCTCCCCCAGCCGGCCCGCCGCGCCGCCCACATCTCCGGTCTTGTACATGTGCAGTGCGCGCAGCACCATCAGGTGAATGTCGGGTGGGCCGGAGGCCTCAGCGGCGTCAAGCGCGGCTGCCACTTCTTCAAGGTGGCCGGTGTCGAGGGCTATCCAGACCCGAGCTGCGGAGAGGGACGCGTCCGCGGCAACGAGCTCGGCGGGCAGCGCGTCGAGCCATCTGCGCACGGTCTCCAGCTGTCCGGCGTTGAAATGCTCGCGCCAGTTCTCCGCGACAAGCCGTCTGCTGAGCGACTCGTCGCCCGAGGGGATCGCATGGGCTATCGCCTCGGCCGCATCGCCGTTGCTGGCGTACCACTGCGCCGCCCGTTGATGCAGCGCGGAAGGCTGCTCCGGTGCCGTGCGCGTCAGCTCATGGCGCAGCAGTTCGGCGAAGAGGTGGTGATACCGGAACCAGCGCCGCTCGTCATCCAGCGGGATCAGGAACAGGTTGGCGCGATGGATTTCGCTGATGAGTTCGGCGCCGTCGGCACATCCTGTGAGCGCGTTGCACAGCGGTGCGCACATGCGATTGAGGACCGAGGTCAGAAGCAGGAATTCACGCACCCGCGGGGGCTGGCTGGCCAGCACCTCGTCGCCGAGATAGCTGACGATGTGCCAGTCCGCGCCCGTGAATCGCTCGATAAATGCCGACGGGTCGGCCCGGTCCTTCAGGCGCAGTGCCGCGAGTTGCAGGCCTGCGGCCCATCCTTCGGTCCGCGCCAGGAGCCTGTGCACGTCTCGCTCGGACAGCTGCGCCCCGAGCCGGTCGCCGAAGAATTCCCGTGCCTCGTCAAGACTGAACCTCAGATGTTCGGCTCGCAGTTCGGCGAGGTCACCGCGCACTCTCAGCCGGCTCAGCTGCAGCGGGGGGTCGGCCCGGGTGATGAGCACGAGGTGCAGCTGGGGTGGGCAACGGTCCAGCAGCATGGTGACCGACGCGTGGACCTGTGCGCTGGTGACCAGGTGATAGTCGTCCAGCACGAGCACCAGCGGAGCATCGGACGACGTCATCTCGTTGACGAACGTGGGGAGCACGTCACGCAGGACGTCGGAGCCGGCCGCGTCCAGCCGCCGCAGGACGGCCGCGGCTGCCGTCGGCCCGGCCTGGCCAGCGCCGAGAAGGAGGTACCGCCAGAAGCGCTTAGGGTCGTCATCGCCACTGTCAAGCGACACCCAGCCCGCGGCGACCCGATCCCGCCGGAGCCAGTCAGCCACGAGCGTGCTCTTCCCCCAGCCCGCTGGCGCGACGACGAGGGTCAGCGGCAGCATGTGCCCTTCGCGCAGCAGGTCATGCAGGCGCGTCCGCTCCACCGTCTGGTGCCGGGGATTCGGCCTGAACAATTTGGTCGCGATCACGACCTCAGACGCGCCAGCTGTCACCCCCACCGCCCTGTCGTCGAGGTGCCGCGCCGGCAGCCATGAGGAACCGGTCGCATCTTGCCGCACTACCGGGCCGCGCTGGCGAGACCCGGACGTTGAACGACTCTAGCCTGCAACCGCCCAAGACCGACAGATCCGGCCGGCGATCAAGACGCGGTGATCACCTTATGGGATGCAGCTCATCGGCGTTACCCAGCCCGGGCCACCCTGACCTGGTCCCCGTGACGGTCACGGACGGGACCGAACCGTTGTTCGAGCGCCTTCAGCCCAGGAGTGAGCACGTCGTCACGCACCTGGGTGATCATCTTGTCCTCATCCACTTCGTCGCAGGCGAACCGCGACGACCACTCGACATACGTGTGATTACTGAGTGTAATCGGGCGAGCGGCTATCGTGGAAAGGTACGTGCGGGCACGCAGCCCGGTGGCGTTGTCGCCGATGGTGAACGCCATGGCGTGGTGCTGGTCGTCGAGGCTAATCCCCGCTGTCCCGCTGGGCCAGGCACCCGCCCGGCAAGCCCGCCAAGTGCCTGCGGGTCACCAGCCTGACCACAGACATCCGCAGCCCTGACCCGCCGCCAATGACACACCGCCACCGATCATTGACAAACGCGCCTGGGCCTTAACTCCCCGGCATTGACGCTAACCAGGGTCTCTCGGTGATCGCCCGCCAGCGGGAAGACGCGGACGCACCCGACCCGGTCGGCCGGTCCGCCCTCGATCTCGCACGGCGGCAGCACCGGGTGCTAGCTCCCGATGGCGGCGAAGTCTCACAGCAAGGCCCACACCTCGCCGACTGGTGCGCCGACCACTGTGCTCGTGAATACCTGCGGCATGTCACCCTCCTCGGTGATGATCGCCTGCGATGCCGGGCTGGCTGCCACCGAGGCGTACGTAGCGGGCCCATACAGGCACAAGTCCGCTGCGCGCTGCCAGTGGCATCGACGGACCGTCTGCGGTTTGGTCTCCGGGCGGGCGAGGTTCGTTGCAGCCGGTTCGGGCACCACCAGGACCGATCCGCAGTGTGCAGCGGCCAGATGTCAGTGGAGGATGTTCACCGCCCGGGCGACCACAAGCGCGATGGCCGCGACAGAGACAGCCGACTGCAACATCATCATCATCTTCGCCCAGCGGGTCAGGGGGATGACATCGCTGGCCGCGAAGGAAATGGCGTTCGTGAACGACAGGTGGAGGTAGTCGGTGAACAACGGCTTCCAGTCGGGCGGGGCGAAATCGGGCTGCTGCATCTGCGGGAACAGAAAGTCCGGGTACATCCGCATGGCGTGGCACCGGTCCGCTGGGCCGCCCCGGTCGAGCTCCCAGTACCACAGCGCGAAGATGAGGACGTTAGCGGCCCAGATCGACCCGCCGGCCACCAGCAGTGCGGCCGCGGATTCCGCTGCCGAACCGCGGGCCAGTTCATTGACCAGCAGGGCCGCCGAGATGGCGTTGGCCAGGCTCAGCAGTCCGGCCAGCATGAGGCCACCGGCCCGCAGGGCGGCCGAGCGGCGCTCGAGCCGGCCGGGGCTTGAGGTCACGAGCGCGCACAGGAGCCCCAGTTCCAGGGCGGGCAGGAGCCAGTGCGGGCCGAGTGACAGCCATCCCGGGAGAGCCATCTGCAGCGCGCTGGCAGCCACCACGGCGATGACAGTTGGCCAGCGGCTTTCCCCTCGGGTCGCCCGCAACCACGACCCGGCCACGTGCGCCGTGTGGCCGGTCCGTAGTGCTGTGACCGTGCGCCCGTTCACATCAGGCGCGGTCCTGGTACCGGTTCGGCCGCCGCTTCGGCGGGTTCAGGCTCGACGGGTTCTGACTTGCCGCCGCGGAGCAGCGTGAGCGCGGACAGCGGGAAGATCAGCACCGACAGCAGTCCGGCACACACCAGCGCGGCGGCCGTCACTGGAGTGATCTTGCCCAGCGTCACGCCGATCTGCGTGGCGGTCACGATGAACGGCAGCGAGGTGGCCTGCAGCAGTCCGAGGGCCAGCGTTGACCTGGTGCCGTTCGCGCGCAAGCCGAGCAGGGCCGGCACGCCGCGCACCACCAGCAGCGCCAGCAGGAACACCGGAACCCGCACCAGCGCCGACGGGCTATGCAGCAGGCCGGTCAGGTCCAGCTTGATGCCGCTGCTGACAAAGAACACCGGCACCAGGAACCCGTAGCCGATCCCCTCCAGCTTGGCGCGGAAGCGCGGGTGTGAGGAGGAGTCACGGTCGACCAGGCCCACGATCGCCCCGGCCAGGAATGCGCCGAGGATGCTTTCCAGGCCGAACCGCTCGGCCAGGACCGTGAACGCCACCAGCAGCAGGACCGCGAAGCGGACCCTGATCTCCGCGGTCGTGTCCTGCAGCCGGACCAGCACCTGGCCCAGGCGCATCGACCGGGCGGCACCAGACACGATGAGTCCGGTCACGGCCACCAGGCCCGCGAACGCGCCGAGCACCACGACCCTCGAACCCGTGCTCCCGCCCGAGGAGGAGAAGAACAGCGACAGCAAGACGATCGCCGCGAAGTCGGCGATGCTCGCGGCCGCCAGTGCGCTCTGACCGACCTCACTCTGGACCTGGCCGGCGTCCTTGAGCACGGGCACGACCAGCCCGAGCGATGTTGCCGACAGCGCGATCGCCAGCAGCAGCGGCTGCGACACCCAGCCGGCCGCGTCAAACGTGGCGCCCGCGCCATAGCCCAGCACCAGTGTCACCAGGTAGCCGAGCAGTGCGAAGCGGAGCAGCCGCCCTCGCAGGCGGTGCACGTCGATCTCCAGCCCGGCGAGGAAGAGCAGGAACGCCAGGCCGAACAGGGCTAGGATCGCCACTGGCAGGTCGACGTGTACCCAGCCGAGCACGGACGGCCCGATGATGATGCCGCCGACGATCTCCAGCACGACCGCCGGGATGCGCAATCGCGGAAAGAACCCGATCGTGAGCGGGGCGAGGACCGCGACGGCCACGACCGCCAGCAAGTTGACGAACGAGACGTCAGGCATGACCGCCACCCCACAACGAGGGCTCGACGACGTCGAAGGTGTTCATCTGCCGGCCCTCACGTCCGGGCGGTTCCGGCGGTCGCGGGCGCTGATGCTGCCTGCCACGCGGCGCGGGCCTCGGCAGTGGTCGGATCGAAGTCCTTCTTGGTGCGGCGCAGCATGTCGTGCAGATCTTGCCAGAGCTGGAAGGGCGAGGGCCGTCCCCAGAACCAGTACCCGACGTACACCTTGTCCACCATGAGGCCTGGCGCCAGCACGAGCGTGTGCGGCACGGTCGCGTGATGGTGCGGGTCGGTGTACTCCTCGATCTCGAAGGCCCGCTGCACCTCAAGATCGGCATCGGCCAGATACGGCCAATGGGCGCCGGTCGAGATCCGCAACTTGTAGGTGTCATGCACGTCGTTCGGCAAGATAGTGACGAGCTGCGTGAAGGCCACCGCGCACCACTCATGGAACACCACCATCTCGCGCTGATGCTGCCGCTCCCGCGGGCAATGCTCGCCGCGGCCCAGCATCAGCACCATGGCGTCGTCGCCCTGAAGCTCCGACAGGCGCCACATCGTGCCGGTGTCGTCCGGGAGGGTGAAATCCGGGAGCACCGCTCCCGGCGTAAGGCCCTTGCTCATGGCTGATCTCCTTGTCGGTTTACCGTGGCCGGACGCCGGGGATGGCGAGCCGGATCCGGTAGATGCTGGTCAGCGCCGTGACGTAGAGCGTCCGGCCGTCTTCATCGCCCCAGGCGAGGTTGTGCGGGCTCTCGGGAAGCCGCAGGGTGCCCAGATGCTCACCGGCGGGCGAGAGCAGCCAGATACCGGACGGCCCGCACACGTACACGTTGCCGGCCGAATCGACCTTGATCCCGTCGATGGCGTCCTCACCCTCGGCCCCGGTCATGTCGAAGAACACGGCGCTCCCGGTCACCGACCCGGCGCCGTCCAGCGTGTAGCGCATCACGATCTTGCGGTCCGGATCCCAGTTGCCGACGTAGAGGTAACGTTCGTCCGGGGACAGCGCGATGCCGTTCGGCCCGGCCAGCTCCGAAGTAACCAGCGACACGCCGCCGTCACGCACCCGGAAGACGCCGCTGAACGGCAGTTCCTCCTTGGCGTCGCCGAACAGGCCGGGCAGGCCGAACGGCGGGTCGGTGAAGTACAGGGTCCCGTCCGAGCGGTAAACGAGGTCGTTGGGGCTGTTCAGCCGCTTGCCCTCATACCGGTCGGCCAGCACGGTGATATTGCCGTGCGGCTCCACCCGGATGACGCGCCGGTTCCCGTGCTGGCAGATGGCCAGCCGGCCGTCGGGGTCGAAGGTGAGCCCGTTCGAGCCCGGCTGGGCGTAGCGGCCGATGTCGAGACCGGTATACCCGCTCTTGGGGCGGAACACCGTGACCGTCCCGGCCGGGGCCCAGCGGTAGATGGTGTTGGTGTTGGGCGCGCTGAACAGCAGCGCGCCGTCGCGGGCCCACACCGGTCCCTCGGTGAACTCGAAGCCGCCCGCCACCCGTTCGAGGCGCGCGCCGGGCGGCACGATCGCGTCCAGCGCCCGCGAGCTCGCGTCGGCGGGCACGATCTCCACGGGTACCTCCTCGGCCATCCGCGCGCGATCGGGTGCGTAGAAGTCGAGGGTGGCGGTCCGCATCCAGATGTAGTTGGCCGGCGACGCCGAGATCGGGCCGTTGATGCCGAACACGGCAATCGTGAACCGCTGCCCGGGACGCGCGGCCTGGGTCAGCACGACCCGGTTGGGCACGTTGAAGCCGCTGGCGACCTGCCCGCCGGTGTCACCCAGGGCCAGCGGCTGCGCGCCGTTGACCCAGACCTCCGCATAGTCGTCCACGACGACCTCGAACACCACGACCGACCCGGTCGGGTCCAGATCGCCGACCCGCTCCGGGATGGTCACCGCAATGCGGTACCAGTTGAAGCACACCCGCCCGGTGGACAGCCGCCGCTGGGTGTCCGGGGGTGACAGCACCGTCCATCCCCCGTCGTCGAAGCTGGCGGCCTGCGCGTGCGGGACCACCTCGTAGGTGCGGTTCGCCGGGCCGCTCGAGCCCAGGTCCGGGCCCACGCCGACAAAGTCGACCTCCCGCACCCGCGTGTCGCTGTAGCGCCACTGCCCGCCCACCAGGACGGCGCCCTCGTGGGTTTGCAGATCGACGATGGCGTCCGGGCAGGAAGGAAGAAACTCCGGGGGGCCTGGCACGTTCGCGGTCACCGCGATCGCCTCCTAGTCCTGCACCTTGGCGACAAGGTAAAGGAACGGATCCGAAACGGCTGCGAAGTGGTGCGGCACTCCCGGCGGGATCACCAGCACGTCGCCCTCGCCGAGCTCATGCCGCGTGCCGCCCTCCATGGCGGCGGCCCGCATCTCGCCGGGACCGACCGTGCGCGGGGCGATCATCTGCCCGCCGGTGACGACCGTGGCCGTGCCCGACACGACGTGCATGATGTCGGCAACGTGCTCGTGGTACTCCACCTCGCCGGGCGCGGTGCGCCGGCCAGCGTCGATCTTGTAACTGGGGGTGTCATGGAGCAGACCACCGGTGGCGAACTTTGCCGCGACCGACTCCGCGGGGAAATAGGTCGCGGCCTTGCCCCCGCCATCCCGCGCCGCAGCCGATGCCGCCTCGGCGGCCAGCACGGAGAGCTCCTGGTCTTCCTCGGCCGACGACGCGCCGCTCACCCCGACCGCCCCAGCGACCTGCCCCGCGTGCACGATGGGCATGCCGCCCTGCAGCGGCACCGCCCGCGCCAGGTGCAGCGCCGACGGGCGCCCGTGCGCGGCCTGGTCCTCGAAGTCCTTGCTCGGCCGGCGGTACAGCGCGGCTGTCCGCGCCTTGTCGGTCGCCACCTGCACGCTCGCGACCTGGGCGCGGTCCGGGCGCCACAGGTGCATCAGCTCACCCCCCGCGTCCACCACCGCGATCACCGGCCAGACGGCTCGCCCGGTGGCGACCGCGCTGGCCGCCTCGGCCGCCAGCCGCGCACCGTCGTGGGTCAGCGCGGGGACCTCGGCGGTCGAGAACGAGGCGCGCGCGCCGGCCACGGACACCGACTCGTCCTCGTCGGGCGTCTCGCCGCTGGTGCCGATCGCGCCCACCACCTCGCCGCCGGTCGTGAGCGGGATCCCGCCGGTCAGCGCGGCCGCCCCGTGCAGCGCGAGTGCGCCCAGCCGGCCGGCGCTGATCTGCTCTTCTATCTCCCGGCTCGGCCGCACGAAGATGGCTGCCGTGCGGGCCTTGTCGATCGCGACCTGACCGCTTGCCGCCTGCGCGCCCTCGGTCCGCCGCAGCTGCAGCAGGTGGCCGAAGGCGTCGACGACGGCGATAACCACCCGGTGGCCATTTCGCCGGGCCGCTTCCTCCGCGGCCGTCATCACGGCGTCGGCACCCCTGGTGTCCAGGGCTCTTCTGGTACGGACCGCGGCCATGGCGGTCACCTCCTCGGTGCGTAGCCGCGGTCGCCGCCCGGCGGCCGCGGCGCAGTGGTGTTGAGGACAGCGGCCCAGATCGCCGTGTCGGTGGTGATGAACAGGACCTCGCCGCCGGGGCCGCCGAAGGTGAAGTTGACCGCGCCGGGCAGGTTGATCTTGCCGATGAGGTCTCCGGCCGGGCTGAACACCTGGACTCCGCTGAACGAAGACGCATAGACGCGGCCCGCGCGGTCCACCTTGAGCCCGTCCGGGAACCCGGGAGTCGTGACCGCGAAAAGGCGGCCAGGCCCGAGGTGGCTGCCGTCGTGGACGTCGAAGGCGACGATGTGATGCGGCCGCCGGACGTGATAGCTGCCCGGTTCCTGGTTGGCGCCGCTATCGGTGATGTAGAGGGCCAGCTCGCCGGGCGAGAACGCCAGCCCGTTGGGCTTGTCGAAACAGTCCGCAACGACCGACAGCCGGGAGGACCCGGGGTCGTAGCGGTACACGTGGTCGCCGACCTGCGGCTCGGGCCGGAAACCTTGCAGGAAGCCGTAGCTCGGGTCGGTGAACCAGATCGTGCCGTCGCTCTTCACCACGACGTCATTCGGCGAGTTCAGCCGCAGCCCGCCCCACGCGTCGACGACGGTCTCGACCTCGCCCGTCGTTGGGTCTACGCGGCTGATCCTGGCGTGCTCGGCGCGCGTGCCCTGCTCGCAGACGACCAGGCGCCCGTCACGGCCAAGCGCCATCCCGTTGGGCATATTGACGCGCGCCGGTACGACCGACAGCCGCGAGGGATCTACCGGGAAGTTGAGACCGTCCAGAGCGAGCCGCTTGATATACGCACCCGGGGCACCAGGTGCGGGGATATCTACTTTGCGCGGCAGGGTGGTGACGTACAGCACGTCCTCGCCCGGAACGTAAACCGGTCCCTCGTGCGCGTCCGTCTCGACCACCAGCGCGAGGCGCGCTGCGTCACCAAGGACGGCCGCGAACTTCGAGTCGTAAACCTCGAAGCCGGGATGAGCCTCCCGCGCGTCGGCGCCTGCGGCCTGTGATGCCGCCGTCACCACCTCGGTCATGACACCTCCTCGGAAGATGGCCGGCTGGACCTTCCGGCTCACAAGATCGCCAGCGGCGCGACCCACGCGCCGGTGGCGCCGCGGAGCTTTGCATGCGAGATGACCAGCAGGAACTCGTGGACGGCTTCGCGCGCGACCTCCTCCAGCCGCAGGTTCTCCACGACCACCACGCCGTAGCGGACGTTGAGCGTCTGCGGGACGACGAACGGCTCGTCCGGGTCTTCCGGTGGGTAGGGGCCGTAGCTCCAGGTGTCACACCCGGTCAGCGCCACCCGGTGATCGGCAAGCCACTCGCCAAGCGCCAGGCCGGGGCCGGGTTCGCCCGAGGCGTAGCGCTCGTTGTCGGCGCCCCACAGCCCGCCCCAGCCGGTGTGGAAGAGCACCGCATCGCCGCGCCGGACATCCAGGCCCGCAGCCGCGAGAGCTGCCTCTGCGTCCGCCACCGTGACCACATCGCCTGGTTCGAGCCGCTCGCTGCCACGCCCCGCCGCCACGTCGAGCAACAGGCCGCGGGTGACCACCTGCGGGAGCTTGTCGATGCCAAGCCGGTTCGTGCCGTGGTCCTCGACGATGTCGCAGAGAGCGAATCCGTTGTATGTCCGATCGCCTACCTGCAGATGGTTGAGCCCGTCCATGTGGGTGCCCATCTGCTGGGTCGCGGTGACCTGCTCGACGATCCAGTTGACGCTGTTACGGCCCAGGCCGGCCGGGCCCGCGTCGGGATGACGCCGGTTGATCTGGTGGTAGTTGGTGGTCAGGTACTGCCGGAAGCTGCGGCCGGGAAACGCGGGGATATCCTCGTGCAGCACGTGCGCCAGGTCATAGACCCGTCCCTGGCGGACCAGGCGGACCGCTTCGAGAACCTTGGCAGGTGTAATCTCGTTCAGCGCGCCGGCCTCGTCGGCCGGGCCGTACCGTGACGGCCACCAGCCAGCCATCTCGCCGTGACTGATCGTGGTATGTGCTTTGGTCACCATGCAGGTTCCGTCCCGCCAGCCTGCAGAACGTTTCACTCTTGGCCGTGGGCTGCTGTGGCGCCACCCGAAATTGGCGCGATCAGCATCAGCGGGCCGGTGAAGGACAGCACAGTCCAGGGCCTGCCTACTGAATTGGGCGTTTGGCTGACGGTCGCCCGGGGTCATCCACGAAGGCCGGGGCGTGCGCCGGTCGCAGGAGACCGCCTCCCAGCTCCGGCCAAGGACGCGGGGCACCAGCACCTGCCCGTTTCTTGCAGCCCTCCGGACGGCACAAGACCACAACCAGGGCAGATGACCACCTTGAGATCAAGACGTGTCTGCGCTCACGGTCAGCTCCGCATCTTGTCCCGACTTGTCTGAGCAAGCGCCGTCGTCGCCACCTTCCGGACCGCCACGCGCGCAGATGACCCACTTCACCCTCACGTCGTACGCAGCCGTAGAGAGCCTCGACTACGTGCTGTGCCCACAATCGTGCCTGGTGTGACATGTAGAGCGAAGGGGTCGCCGCAGTCGGCGCGTGGCCGACTCTGGCCTCGCCGTGAAACGTTCTGGCCGCTTGGCCGACTAAAGGTGAAGCGATGGCCTGCCGGCCAGCCTGTGAACTAGGAGAGAACCATGGCGCACGGTGCCCGCGATTGCCGAAGGGATCGGGGTCGTGCCCGGGCTGGAGGGCGAGAACGTCCCCGTCACTGGGTGGACGTGCCCGATCGCCGTCGTCTGAACCAGGAGTGAACGCCATGACTACCGAGCACTACGACGTCATCATCATCGGCACGGGTGCCGGCGGCGGCACGCTCGCGCACAAGCTGGCGCCGTCCGGCAAGCGCATCCTGCTGCTGGAGCGCGGCGGCTACCTGCCGCGCGAGCCAGAAAACTGGGACAGCCGCGAGGTCTTCCTGAGGGACCGCTACCTGTCCGACGAGGTCTGGTACGACAAGGATGGCGAGGCATTCAAGCCCCATCAGCAATATTTCGTCGGCGGCAACACGAAGTTCTACGGAGCCATCCTCTTCCGCCTGCGCGAGCGGGATTTCGGCGAGGTTCAGCACTACGGCGGCCTCTCGCCGGCATGGCCGATCTCCTATCCGGATCTCGAGCCGTACTACGCAGAGGCGGAGAAGCTATACCTCGTGCACGGGCGGGCGGGCGAGGACCCTACCGAGCCGCCCCGCTCCGGGCCGTTTCCGTACCCGCAGGTGTCGCACGAGCCGCGCATCCAGCAGCTCTCTGATGACTTGGAGAGGACCGGGCACCGGCCGTTCCACCTGCCAGTCGGCGTGGACCTGGACGAGTCCGACCCCGAGGCGGGCCGCTGCGTCCGCTGCGACCGGTTCGACGGCTTCCCCTGCCTCACGGACGGAAAGGCCGACGCGCACGTGCGATGCGTGCGGCCCGCGCTGAAGCACGACAACGTGACGCTGGTAACGCACGCCAAGGCGGAGCGGCTCGTGACCGACGGCAGCGGCCGCAGCGTCACCGAGGTCGTGGTGGACCGCCGCGGCATCCGCGAAACATACAGCGGCGACATCGTGGTCGTCTCGTGCGGCGCGATCAACTCTGCGGCGCTGCTGCTGAAGTCGGCGAACGACCAGCATCCGAACGGGCTGGCGAATGCCTCGGACGTGGTGGGCCGGCACTACATGGCGCACATCAACTCCGGCGTCATCGCGATCTCGCAGACGCCGAACCTGACGAAGTTCCAGAAGACGCTCGGAGTCAACGACTACTACTGGGGCGCCGCCGACTCCGAGTTGCCGCTCGGGCACATTCAGATGCTCGGCAAGTCCGACCGGAATATCCTCCGCGGCGGTGCGCCGTGGTTCGCGCCCGGGCTCGCGCTCGACTACGTCGCCAGGCACGCGATCGACTTCTGGATCACGACCGAGGACCTGCCCCACCCGGCGAACCGGGTGACGGTGGACCGCCTGGGCCGCATCCACCTGGCCAAGACCTACCACAACCTCGAGCCCCATAAGCGGCTGCTGGCCAAGCTCAAGGAGCTGATGGGCCCGCTGGGCTGCCACGACACCGCCATCCCGGGCTGGTCAATCCTCGACCAGCGCATCCCGCTGGCGGGAGTCGCCCACCAGTCCGGCACCGTGCGCTTCGGCGATGACCCGAAGACGTCGGCCCTGGACGTCAATTGCCGCGCCCACGACATTGACAACCTCTACGTCGTGGACACGAGCTTCTTCCCGTCAAGCAGCGCCGTAAACCCGGCGCTGACCGCCATGGCGAACGCGCTGCGGGTCGGCGACCACTTGCTGGAGCGACTCGGTGCGCACGCCAAGACCGCGGGCAACCCGGCATCCGGCGCACAACTCCAGGAGGTGGATTCGTGAGAATCGCTGAAAAGGTGGCCAGCAGCATCGGCAAGGGGCTGGTGGCTGGCCTTGCCGGGACCGCGGCAATGACGGTCTCGAGTACGCTCGAGGCCCGGCTCCGTCACCGCAAGCCGAGTTCAGCGCCGGCCCGCGCGACTGCCAAGGCGCTGGGGATCACGTCCTTCGAGGATGACATCGCCCGTGCGCGTTTCAATGACCTTTCGCACTGGGGCTACGGCACCGGCTGGGGAATGGTGCGCGGGCTGCTTGACGCCGCCGGCCTGCCGCCGCGCGCCGCGACGGTGGCCCACGGCGCCGCTATATGGGGGAGCGCGCAGGTGACCCTGCCCGCGCTGGACATCGCCCCACCGGCCATCTTCTGGGCGCCGCAGGAGATCGCGATCGACGCCTTCCACCACACGGTGTACGCCGTCGCGACGGGCATCGCCTATCAGCTGCTGAGCAACGGACGCGACGCGCACAACGGCGGCAGCAGCGCGAGTTGACGTGACGGCCGCTTCGATCCCGCAACGGCCATGCGCCGCCACAGCGCGCGCGGTCTCGGCGCCGCCGACCAGCAGGCCGGCGACCGGCCGGCAGGCGATCGGCGCTCTCCCCGGCCGGGTCGCGGGCGGCGCGGTGTTGTCGTGTCCGGTGCGGGGAAGTTCGCTAATCACGCGTCCCAGCTCGCGTCGTTCAAGGCATACCACCTGCCCGCACCCGGCCCCGTCGTTTACCCGACCGGCGTGATCGAGCTGGCTGGAGGACTGCTCCCGCCGCGTCCTCGGATATGCCGTCCCACACCAGGTGCAAAGGGGAGGTTTCCGTGTGTTCAGAGAACATGAATGAAGGCGCAGAATCGCCCGATCGCCCCGCGATCGTGTGGCCAGAAAGTCTCGCAGGGCTCGGCGCAGTCCGCTTTGCCCGCCATTACTGCCACTTCAAGGAGGCCGTCCACTTCTATCGCGACCTGGTCGGGCTGCCCGTATACGAGACATTCGAGGGAAGCTACGGCAGCAACGGTGTGATCTTCGGTATGCCCGGTGCCTCGCTGACGTTCGAGCTTGTCGAGGCCGACGGGCCAGTGACGGTTGACCGCCACGAGCAGATATGCCTGTACTTCTGTGATGCCGACGCGAAGGAAAGGGCTACCGCCCGGCTCCGGGACGCCGGCGTGGAGCCCGTCGAGTCGCACCCCTATTGGGTCGCTACCGGCGCAGTGACATACCGCGATCCGGATGGCAGGGAACTCGTGTTCGCGCCATTTGCCTATGGCAAGAACGAACCCGGCGCCAGTTTCGCCGAGGGAAAGCATGACTACCCGCCCGCCTCCGAAGGCAGGGTCCAATAAGTCTCTTGACGGACGGGGTCCTGGCAACTAGTCGAGCTCGCGGGCAATGATCACGTCGACAGCACGTTTGAGGAGACGCAACATGACTAGTCAGGAGGACGAGGTTGCAGATGTCGTCGTCGTCGGATCGGGGCCGTCCGGCAGTGTCGTGACCCACACGCTCGCGGCGCGGGGCTTCAAGGTCGTATGCCTGGAGCAGGGTGATTGG
>Ga0099828_10000612_pt1 | contig 22184 bp, 19 predicted proteins | sample CZO8metaG_2_FD_79338 | JGI IMG/M metagenome (GOLD analysis project Ga0099828, IMG submission 79338) | Vadose zone soil microbial communities from the Eel River Critical Zone Observatory, Northern California, USA - CZOApr15con2H1.8 metaG | ecosystem: Environmental > Terrestrial > Soil > Vadose... | reverse complement strand
TCACCGCTGAAGAGGCGTATTTTGCCGACTCGGTGAAGTACTCGACCAACCTAGGTACGGCATTCGCGACATCGGCCGGCGTTGTCGGCCCGACGATCGCGCTCACGGCCGATGGTTGGACGGGTTGGGTCAGCCACACCACCACGCCGAAGACCTGCGCGATCTACGTTGGTTCCACCGCGTTGGCCCCGGCAGTGAAGGAAGGCGCGCCAACCTGCAAGTAGAGCCATACCCTGAAACAGCTGACGGACGGCGGGGAGCGATCCCCGCCGTTCTCTTTTTTTTGCAATAATAGAGCTATGGACCTTCGCCAGCTGCGCTACTTCGTCGCGGTCGCCGAGGAGCTGCACTTCACACGGGCGGCCCGCCGCGCCCGCATTACTCAGCCGACACTGAGCCATCAGGTGCGGTTGCTCGAGAAGGAGCTCGGCGTCACCCTCTTCAGGCGCACGAACCGCCGCGTCGAGCTCACGCATCCTGGCCGCATCTTCCTGCGAGAAGCGCAGCGCCTCCTTGCCGGGGCCGCCGACGCGGTCCAAGCTGCGCAGTCCGCCGAAGCGGGCCAGCTGGGACGGCTGGTTGTGGTATGCGGACCGACAACGGCCTACGCCGGCCTGCTCGGGATGCTGCAACTCTACCGCCGGCTGTCGCCGCTGGTCGATATCCGTCTAATCGAGTCGCCGGTCCGCGATGCGGTCGTGACGGTCGAGCAGGGCAACGCCGATGTTGGTCTCGTGGTACCCTACTTCGAGTCCTCGCTTGTGGCCCGTGAGACCGTCATGGAGTTGCCACTCCTTGCCGCATTGCCGAAATCCCATCCGCTTGCCTCGTCCAGCAGCATATCCCTCAAGCAGCTCGCTGGGGATCCGTTCGTCTTGTTTGGGCAGCGGAGGGGATCCGGCTTTTACGAGCGCATCGTGAGCATCTGCCAAGCCTGCGGCTTCTCGCCCAAGGTGCTCGAAGAAATGGAGCACATTCATACATTGCTGTATCTGGTCGGCGCGGGCTACGGCGTGTCGCTCGTACCGGCGACGCTGGAGCCGGTGAAGCGGTCTGAAGTCGCGCTCGTGCCCTTGCAGGAGACATCTGCGACCGTCGAGCTCGCGATGATATGGCGGCTGGACCAAGGGTCACCAATGTTGCGCACGTTTCTCGATACGGTGCGCGCCTGGTGCAAGGAGAGGCCCTGATGGGGGCGGGGGTCTCCAAACCGGCACTGCGTGCCGAGCTGCTCTTCTATCTCACCTTTCTGGTCGCGTTCGCGCTTCTCGTCGGCGTGGCGACGTCCTTGCTCGCGCTCGCCATCGCGCCCGATCGCGGCGTGGCGTTCATTGTCATCCTGGTCGCTCTCGAGGTCGGCATCTTCGTCCTCTACGGGCACTCGCTCGTTACCCGCTTGGTCCTCCGTCCTTTGGATCGCGTAATGGAGACGGCGGATGCCGTCGCCGACGGCGACCTCGGCGCGCGGGCGCCCGACGCTGCCACCCGCGACTTCGCCACGCTTGCTGAACGCCTGAATCGGATGACCGATCGCCTGCTCGATGCGCAGAGCCAGCTCGTGCGCTCGGAAAAGCTCGCCAGTATCGGCCGGCTCGCGGCCGGCGTGGCGCATGAAGTCGGCAACCCGCTCGGCGCGATCGTGACCTACATGGAGGTCCTGCGCCGTCGCGGCGCGGATCAGGAGGTCACTGCTGGCATCGCGCGTGAGGTCGAACGCGTCGACAAGATCGTTCGCAGTCTCCTGGATTACGCCCGGCCCCAGGAAGATCCCCTCGCGCCCGTCGATACCGCCCAGGTTGCGCGGGGAGCGTTCGAGCTGCTGCGGGCGCAAGGTGCATTCCGTCGGTTGCACGTGGAGCTGGATGTTGGGTCCGACGTACCGATGGTGTTGGGCCGCGCCCACGTACTCGAGCAGGCGCTTGTCAACCTTCTCCTCAACGCCATCGACGCCTCGCCACCCGACGGAACCATCGCTATCGGCGCGCGACGCTGGGCCTACGAGCCCGGGCAGGCGATTCCCAAACGCGCTGATGATCCCGGATATGCTCGCTTCCCACGCACTTCGGAGCGCCGGCCGGCTCGAATTGAATTCTCAGCGGGCCAACCCGGCGCCCTTTTGTTCGTGGCGGATTCCGGCTCAGGTGTGCCGCCGGCGGATCGCGAAAAGATCTTCGAGCCATTCTACACAACCAAGGAGCCGGGCCATGGCACCGGGCTCGGCCTCGCGATCGTCGCGCGCTCGGTCCACGAAATGGGTGGCGTGGTCTGGGTAGACGGCGCGCGCGAGGGTGGGGCGGCGTTCAAGCTGTTCTTCCCCATCGTTCCGGGCTCATGAAGAGAGTTCTCATTGTCGATGATGAACCTGGCCTGCGTCAGAGCCTCGGTCTGCTGCTGACGGATGCCGGGTATTCGGTCGTCGCGGAGCAGACGGGACGCCGTGCGCTCGAGCGCGCCGCGGGCGAGACGTTCGATCTGGTGTTGTGCGACGTGCGCATGCCGGAAATGGACGGCCTTACGTTCCTCCGCCAGTATCGCAAGGGCGGAGGAAACGCACTCGTCATCGTCATGAGCGCATACGGCGGCGAGGATGCCGCTATCGCGGCCATGAAAGAGGGCGCCTACGACTACCTCCCCAAGCCGTTCCGGCCCGATGAAGTCGTCTTGACCCTGCGCAAGGCGGAGGAGCGGGAGCGACTGCGGGAGGAAGTGGCAGGCCTCAGAGCGCAGCTGTCCGGCGGTCCCGCGGAGCGCGGCCTGATCGCCGAGAGCAACGCCATGCGCCAGGCGCTGGCCTTGGTGGCTCGGGTTGCCGAGCACAATACGACTGTGCTCATCACCGGTGAAAGTGGTACCGGGAAGGAAGTCATCGCGCGCGCGATCCATCGGGCGAGCCCGCGGGCGAACCGCGCTTTCGTCGGCATCAACTGCGCGGCGATTCCCGAGAACCTCCTCGAGTCGGAGCTCTTCGGCCACGTCCGCGGCGCCTTCACGGGCGCGAGCGCCGACAAAACGGGACTGTTCGAGCACGCCAACGGCGGCACGATCCTGCTGGACGAAATCGGTGAGTTGCCGGTCGGTCTACAGGCCAAGCTGCTGCGGGTGCTCCAGGAAGGAGAGATCCGCCGCGTCGGCGACCAGAAAACACGCAAAGTGGATGCGCGCGTGCTCGCGGCTACAGCCCGGGATCTCGAGGCGGAGGCGCGGGCCGGGCGGTTTCGCGAAGATCTGTTCTACCGCATCAACGTCGTCGCGATCGAGCTGCCGCCGCTGCGCGAGCGGCGGGACGACATCGCGCCGCTCGCGCGGCATTTCGCTGCACGATTATCACAACGCTTGGCCCGCCCGCTGTCATTGAGCGATGCGGCACTTACCTGGCTCGAGGAGCAAGAGTGGCCGGGCAACGTGCGGCAGTTAGAAAACGCGATCGAACGGGCGGCGGTGTTGAATGAAAAACCTGTTCTGGAAGACCAAGACTTTCACACCGCTCCCCCGCGCGGCGAAGCGGAGAAGGAGTCCGGGGGTGAGGTCGGCAGGCTGGGCGACATCGTTGAGCGTGCTGAACGCCAGGCGATCGTCGACGCCCTGCGAGCGACCGACGGCAATCGTCGAGTAGCGGCGGAACGCCTCGGCGTGAGCCTGCGGACCCTGTTTTACAAGATCGATCGGTATGGGATTGGGTGATGCAAAATTCTGCACTAGTGCAGCATTCTGCATGGTTTTCTGAGGGTCCGAGTTCACGTAACTCGTTTAAGTAGCTGTATTTACCTCAAGGCACAGAACCTGTAAGAGAAGGGCCAGCGAACGGAGGCTTCTCATGAGTCACAAGGGCTTCACCACCATCGAAATGATCATCGTCATGATCCTGATCGGGATCATCGCGGCAATCGGTTTTCCCCGGCTGCGTGACGGACTCGAGAAGCAAAACGTCCGCAGTGCGAAGGCACTCATCGCCACCATGGTTGCGACGGCGCGCGGTGCCGCGATCCAGCGCGGCTGCGCCGCGACGCTGAACATGACGGTTGATAGCGCCTGGGTGACTGCCTGCGGCGTCAATCCGCCCGCGGACAACGTGCAGGTCGGGACCAAGAAGCTCATTGGAGATGACTTTGGGGTCAAATTGGGTCCATCGGCCGCAACGATCGTGTACGATCCGCGTGGGATCGCGACGGTATTCCAGACCACCACGGTGCAGGTCATCGGGCCGCATAACCAGGACTCGGTGGTCGTCAACCAGCTGGGGAAAGTGATCAAGCAATGAACGCCAACGCAACGCGGCGCGGCTTCACGATCATCGAGATCATCATCGCGATCATCGTGCTCACGGTCGGCGTGCTCGGGATGGTGACGACTGCGGCCCTCGTCACACGGATGATTGCGCGCGGGCAGCGGTCCGCCTCGGCGTCGGCGTTCGCCGCTCGCCGGATCGAGCGGATGCGCGTCGCCGCGTGCGTGAACGCGCAGCGCCTGAACGGCTCGGATACGCTGTATCGCGGTTCGACGTGGGTCGCGTTCAACAACTGGACCTTTACGGATCTCGGCAACCTGAATTATCGGCTGAAGGTCGTGTCCACGTACAAGACGACACAGAACCGGGTGCGCAACGACTCCATGGAGACGACGATCACATGCAACGCGTTCCTATGAGCTCCTCCCGGACCCGTCGCGGTTTCACGATGATCGAGCTGTTGGTCGCGCTCGTGCTGCTCGGCATCGTGAGCGCGGCCCTGTACCGCGTGCTGGTGAGTAACCAACGCCTGTATCAGGAGCAGACCGAGCGCATCGATTTGTCGCAGAACATCCGCGCAGCCGGCTCGATCCTGCCGGCCGAGTTCCGCCAGCTCGACGCGTCGGAGGGGGACATCTCGGCGATGTCGGCGACCAGTATCTCCATCCGGGCGATGCGCTGGTTGGGATTTGCGTGCCAGGCGCCGGTGCTAGGGGGCGCCTTGAACGGTGTGTCGGTCATCATTCGCGGTGGCGCACCCGGACAACCGCTCTTCTATGGCGCGCGAGGCATCAACAATAACACCGACTCGCTGCTGATCTACTTCGACGGCGATCCGACCACCCGCGCCGATGATTTCTGGGCCATAGCCGGGATTAATGCGGCGCCGAACGGCCAAAACTGCCCCGACGGACAAAACGGCCAGCGACTCATCATCAACCTCAACCTCCTCGGGTTGGGATTGAATGCCGCCGGGGGAATCCCGACTGGAGCGCCCGTGTGGGGATTCGAGCGTGTCACCTATCAGCTCTATCAGCCGGCTGGTGATACATCGTGGTACGTGGGCTTTCAGCCAGCGGGCGGATCGATGCAGCCGCTCATTGGACCGGTGTTGACCAACGGACTCACATTTTCGTACTTCGATATCAATAACAATGCGACGGCTGTACGGTCACAGGTTGCCCGCATCGACATCACCGTGCGAGCCAGAACGACATCTGCGGTTCGCGCGGGCGGACAGGCAGCGCGCTTAACAGCGATCGACAGCGTCGTGACGAGTGTTGCTTTGCGCAATAACCGGCGGTTTTAGGGCCGTCCGGAACTCATGAAGGAGAGAGGCATGAAACGAATTCCGCGGAACGAGCGCGGCATGGCGCTCGCGGTTGCGATCTTCGCCCTCGTTGTCGTGGGCGCGTTGGTCGCGGGCGCATTCTTCGCCGGCACCCAGGAGCAGCGAGTCGGTGAGAACCAGCGCCGGGTGCAGACATCGTTCGGCGTGGCGGAGGCGGGAGCCCAGGAGCGGGTGTTGGCCTGGGATCCGACGACCATGAACAAGCGGCCGGTCTACCCTGCCGACTCCGTCGCTATCGCGACCACGAACGCCCCGAATGGTACCGGCTCGTACGGCGGCTACAGCTACAAGACGGGTGCGAACCTGTTCCTCATCGACGTGACCGGCCGCGACAACGCGAGCGCCGCAGGCGCGATCGCTGGTGGCGGTGGAGCACGGCAACGCATCGGCATGCTGACTCGCATCGCGCCGGTCGACTTCGGCATCAAGGCTTCACTGACGACACAGGGCGGCGTCAGCCTGTCCGGTAACGCAGACGTCAACGGCACTGACCAGATCCCGACCGGGTGGACGAGCTGCGGCCCGACTGGACTCCCCCAGGCCGGAATTCGCGACCCGGGTGCGAACGTCAGCGCGACCGGTAACGGCACCGTGATAGGTACTCCCCCGATCGTCAACGATCCGACCGTGAACAACAATACGTTCACCAACTTCGGCGGCGCGACGTATGCCCAACTCGCCGCGAAGGCGACCGTCACCCTCGCGCCCGGCAGTTACCAGATACAGCCGGTGCTAAACGGCGCAGGTGCCTGCGATCAGACGGTCATGACGAACTGGGGCGATGGGACGAACCCCACGGCCCCCTGCGGGAGCTACTTCCCGATCATCCATATTACCGGTGATGCAACGCTGAACGGCGTGCAGGGCCAAGGTATCCTGTTGGTGGACGGGACCTTGTCGGTTCAGGGATCGTTCCAGTTCTTTGGCATCGCCATCATGCAAAACGACCTCAAGACGTCAGGTGGTGGTTCAACCGACGCGCACTTCTGGGGTGGTGTCATGGCGAAGAACGCCGACCTCTCAACGCAGAGCCTGAGCGGCAAGGCGACGCTGAACTTCTCCAGCTGCACTATCTTAACCGTCTTGCAGGCGACGAGCCCGATTTCGATGATGCGCTCAAGGGGCTGGGCGCAGCTGTTTTAAGTGATCTAAGTATCGGCAGGGACAATAGTTGTTGCTTCGGCCTCAAGTAGGTTCGAGGCTTGACACGATAAGGGGCGGGGCCTATTGTAGTTTGCCCTCGCCCCTTCTTGTCTCTAGACCAAAAGGTGCACATGGCCCTTTTTGGCTTTCTAGGTGGCAAAAAAACCTCTGTCGGCCTCGATATCGGCTCGGGGATTATCAAGCTCGTCGTCATCGATCATGGTGGCAGCGAGCCTGAACTGAGCAAGGTCGCCACCACCGAGGTGGCCGCCGACGCCATTGTCGAGGGCGAAGTCATGGATCCCGGCCTCGTTTCGGAGGCTATTCGGGGTTTGTTCGAGGCCGCCGGAGTGAAGCGGAAGTCCGTCGTGACGGCCGTCGGTGGCCGCGACGTCATCGTCAAGAAAATCCAGATGGATCGGATGAAAGAAGCGGATGCCCGCGAGGTCATTCGCTGGGAAGCCGAGCAGCACGTGCCTTTCGACATGGCCAACGTGGAGCTCGACTTTCAGATCCTCGATCCGGACGCCGAAGGCCTTCAGATGAACGTCCTGCTCGTCGCTGCCAAACGCGAGCTGGTCGAAAGTCGGGTTGGCCTGCTCGGCGAAGCGGGTCTCGATCCCTCGATCATCGACGTCGACGCTTTCGCGATCCACAACGCCTTCGAGTTGAACCATCCGGACGCCATGCAGGGCGTCGTCGGCCTGGTCAACATCGGTCACGAAGTCACCAACGTGAACATTCTCGAGGATGGCATTCCGGTCCTGACCCGCGACCTGTCGGTCGGCACGCGACGCTTCCGCGAGGACCTCCAGCGAGAAAAGGGTCTCGCCAGCGACGAAGCCGAGAAAGTGATCCAGGGCATGTCACAGAACGCGGACCTCGCCGGCTATGTGAATGCTCGCGGTGAGGAGATCGCGGTGGGTGTCGAACGGGCGGCGGCCTTCCTGGCGACGGCATCGCGGTCGGCGGGTGGTCTGTCGCGTGTCTACACGACCGGCGGCGGCGCCCGCATTCCAGGGCTCAATGACGTCCTGAGCTCGCGGCTCAAGGTGCCGATCGAGCTTGCCAATCCCGTGCAGCGCCTGCGCGTGCGGGATGATGTGTTCGAGACCGTGCCGGTGGATGAAGTTGCTCCGCTGCTGATGCTGGCGGTCGGGCTGGCGCTGAGGCGCGCCGCATGATTGAAATCAATCTACTCCCCGGAAAAAGGAAGGCGGCCAAGGGCGCGGGCTTTCAGCTCGCGATGCCGGACTTCAAAGGCCTCCTTGCGCAGGTCAAGGACCCATGGTTGATCGGCGCGATCGCGGCGTGGGTCATCGTGGGCGGGGGCGGCGCGGCGCTGTTCATCGCCGAGCGCGCCCGGCTCGCGGCCGCCGAGGCCCGGCTCACCAGCGTGCAGGGCGAGAAGCGCAAGTACGACATCGTCATCGCGCAGAAACGTCAAATGGAAAAGGTGCGCGACTCGCTGGTCTATGAGATCGGGGTCATCCGCAACATCGATGCGGACCGCTACATCTGGCCGCACGTGCTCGACCAGGCGACGAAGGCGTTGCCACCGTACACGTGGATCACGCGGATCCAGGCGGTCACCCTGACACTCGCTCCAGGTGCCGCCCCACCGGCCAACCAGCCGGCCGCCGTCGCGATGGATACGTCGAGCGCGCCGGCCGTGCGCGTGGCGATCGAGGGCCGCACGGTGGACATCCAGGCGTACACGACGTTCCTGCGGCAGCTGGCCGCATCGCCCTGGTTCACCGACGTGACGCCCGCGAGCTCGCAGATCGTCAGCGAGGCGGATCGTCCCGTGACCGCCTTCAACGTGACAGTGCGCTATCGCGTGGCGGACTCGGTGTACATCCGCACGGTCCCACTCGTGCAGTCGCTGAGGTAGGAGGGAGCCATGGCGCTCGGTTTACCAACCGACCAACGCGGTCAGATCATGGCGCTCCTGATCCTCGTCGCCCTGGCGGGCGGCTATTTCTTCTGGACCAAGGTGCACCAGCCGCAGAGCGCGCAGATCACGGCAGCGACGCAGCAAGCCGACAGTCTGGAGAAGATCGTCGAGGCCGCGAAGCGCGACCTCGCGAGCGGCAGCATCGAGGATTTACGGCGCCGGGTGGAGGAGTACAACGGCTCACTCGAGCTGATGCGGCGGCTGGTCCCCGAGCGTAACGAAGTCCCGACCCTCATCGACGACATCTCGACGAAGGCGAAGACCCGCGGCATCACGCTCGGCAAGATTCAGCCGCTGACGCCCGATCTCGGGACGCCATTCGACACCTATCGGTACCGGCTCGAGGTCTACGGGCATTACGACCAGATCGGCGAATATCTCGCCGACGTCGCGTCGCTGCCCCGCATCGTCGTGCCGGAGGACGTCATTCTCTCGACCGCGTCGCAGGCCGCCCAAAAGCAGCTTGGCGACACCGCTGGCTCATTGCTCCTCGCGGAATTCTCGATTCGCACGTTCGTGAAGTCGTCGGCACCGCCGCCGGGCGCGAAGCCGGCCGCCAAACCGCCAGCAGGGGCGCCGCGTGCGCGCAGCTAGCCTGACGCTCGCGTTGTTGCTCGCGGGGCCCGCGATCGCCGGCGCGCAGCAGCGCGAAACCGCTCCGGCGCGTCCCGACACGTCACTGCAAGCCGCCTCACTGCAGCGCGAAGTGTTCGCGTATGAAGGCGGCGGGCGCGATCCGTTCATGTCGTTGCTGAAGTCCGGCGACGTGCGGCCGCTCATCTCCGATCTCAAGCTCACCACGATCGTCTATGACGGTCGGTTCGCCGCGCGTAGCGTCGCCGTGCTGCGCGACATCACCAACCGGCGCATTTATCGGGTCAAAGCCGGCGACATCGTCGGCCGCCTGAAGGTCACGCAGATCCGGCCTCGCGAGGTCGTGTTCACCGTGCAGGAATTCGGATTCGAGCGGCAGCAGACGTTGTCGCTCGCCAAGCAGGAGGAGACGCCATGAAGGTCATTTTTCGCCTGGCGGTGGTGCTCGCCATCGTCGCTCCCCGGGCCCTTGCGGGGACGACGATCGGCAGCACCGGCCGGGACGGCGAAGTCCGCGGGGTGAGCGTTCTCCCCGCCTCGGGCAAAGTCGACATCATCATCGACGTGCAAGGCGGCGCCCAGGTCACGGACTTCACGCTCGCCAATCCCACCCGTCTCGTCATCGATCTCACGGGCGCGCGGCTCGCCGCGCCGGCCACGTTGTACGACGGCCTGAATCGCGGCGGCGTCAAGAACATCCGCTACGCGCAATTCAAGCCGGACGTCGTGCGCGTGGTGATCGATCTCGACGCACTCAAGGACTATCAGGTCGAGCACGTCGCCGGTCAGGTACGCGTGCACATCGGGACGGAGCGGACCAGCTTCGCCGCGTGGTCGAGCGCGACCGTAACCGCGGCGGTCGTTCCGCCTCCACACAATACGGAGCGGGCGTCCGCCAGCGAGGCGCCGCCGGTCACCGGCGGTCCCCAGCAAGCCGCTCGCGTGACCACGCCGACGCTCGACCGCTCGATGTCGATCGAGGAGTATCTCGCCGTGCATCGCGCCGACGCGCTGCAGTCGCAGGCGCCGCGGATCACGGTGCAGTGGGACAACGCCAGCATCGAAGACGTCGTCGCGGGCTTCGCGGCGTTCAGCGGCCGCACCATCATCCTGAGCAAAGACATCAAGGGCAACGTCACGGCCGAGATCAAGAATCAGCCGTGGGATTTGGCCCTGAACGCGGTGCTCGAGTCTCAGGGACTCGCGGTGCAGACGCTGCCGGGCGGGATTCTCAACGTCGTCAGCAAGATCGAGCTGGCGCGCGCCGATTCGACCGTGCCGATCACGACGCGCCTCGTGCGCATCAACTACGCGAAGGCGACGTCGCTCGTCCCGTCGGTGCAGTCGATTCTGAGCAAGCGCGGCCAGGCGGTCGCTGATTCGACGAGCAACGCGCTCGTGATCACCGAAGTGAGCTCGCGCATCGAGGACGTCGTCGCGTTCGTGAAAGGCCTCGACCTCCGCACGCCGCAGGTATCGATCCAGGCGAAGATCATCTTCGTGGATCGCACCGACGTCGAAGAGCTCGGCGTGAAGTACGACCTCGGCTCGGCGACGCAGTTCTTCAACCAGCTCGTGCAGCGGCCCGACCCGCGCACCGCGAAGCCGGTCGATACGAACCTGGACGGCATTCCTGATGCGCTGGTGCCGCAGGCAAACTTCCCGGCGAACCAGAACATCGTCGACCTGGGCGGCAACTCACTGTCCGCGCTCGGCAACGCGAGCCAGGAAGTGGTGAACCCCGCGCTGAGCCTGATCTTTTCGACGGCCATCGGCAATTTCGATCTCACGGCCTTCGTGCAGGCGCTGCAGCGCATCGATCTCGCCGACATTCAAGCCGAGCCGACGATCACCACACTCGACAACCGCCAGGCTGAAATCCTGGTTGGCGACCGCGTGCCGATCCGGGTCATCGACGTGAGCGCCGTGAGCACCGGCGCGGGTGGTGGGACCGCGGTCCCGCGCGCGACGGTCCAGTTCCAGCAGACCGGTATCAACCTGCGCGTTACGCCGCACGTGACGAACAACCGCCAGATCCTGATGGAAGTGCATGCCGAGCGTTCCAACGTCCGGCCGGCGTCGGTGGACATCGGGTTCACGTTCCAGACGCAGCAGGCGGACAACCAAATCCTGGTCAGTGATGGCGAAACGGCCGTAATTGGCGGACTTACGGTGACCGAGGTCACGGTAGCAAAGTCCGGAATCCCGTTCCTTGTAGATCTACCGATTCTGGGCAAGCTGTTCGGATTTACGTCCCAGACGGAGAACCGGCGTGATCTCCTGATTCTGATCACGCCTCACATCATTGACGATCTGGTCGCGCCCACGGGGCAATAGCCCCGAGGCGCGAAGCCGGGAGCGAGTGGATATGCGGCTGGTGACACGCGGAACCGCACTCTGGGGGATCGTTGCGCTCGTCCTGGTGGTCTGGGCGTGCGAGACGACGCGTAATCCCGGCGGCATTCAGCGCGACCTGATTCCGCCCGTCCTTACGCTCTCCAACACCGCGGGCGACACACAGCAAATCGCGGGCGGTCTGCGCTTCACTGTATCCGCCGCGGATAACCTTTCATTGAAGAGCATCGACCTCACGTTTAGCGGCGGACTCATCTCTACAATCGACACGACGTTCATCAGCGAGACCAAGACATACACCAAGTCCTACACGATCACCTTCGGCTCGAACTCCGGCGCCGGCGGCTCGATCAAGATCGTGGGCCGCGCCACGGATGGTGCCGGTAACAACGCCTCAGATTCCATTCTCATCTTCCTCTCGAACGTGCAGGCGTTGCGGGTGCGGCTCAACCTGCCGTCGCCGGGCGCCCTCGGATCAACCGGGAAAGGCATCCCCGTCGACGTAGTGGCGGTCCAAAACTCCGGCGTCGCGAAAGTCGGCTTCCTCGTCTCGCCGGCCGCGAGCGTCACGAATCCGACCACGCCGCCGAACGACTCGCTCATATTCTCGGCGCCGTTCGCGGATTCTGTCGAGTACGTCGATACGCTCATCGTCGTGCCGTCCACCGGGACGTTCAACGTCCAGGGGTTCGCCGAAGACTCGGCGGGCCGGCGCGGGTTCAGCAACGTCGTCACGGTCACGATTCAGTCGGTCGCGACGGACAACACGCCACCGGTCGTCGCGCACAGAATCGCCTCGCGCGTCGAGGTCGACGACACCGTACACGTGCGCGCGCAGGACCCGAGCGCGATCTCGTGGATCGGCTTCAAGGTCGATACCGGCGGCGTCACGATGAAGTTCGATACCGTGAACGTCGCGGCGGGCAACCTCACCGACGTCACGCGGCATTTCACGCTTGGCCTGGGAGGCCTCCAGCCGTTGCCGCACACGATCGTCGTGGTCGGCTATGCCTGCGACGGCGCGGTGGCGCGTAACTGCTCGTTCACCAATAGCACGACGCTCATCCCGAGCGCGCCTGCGCCGATCGGCACCGCCGCGATGGTCTTGCACCCCTCAGCACAGGCGCTCATCGACACGGTGACCGTCGTCGCCGGCGTGACACGGGGGCTGCCGTTCGGCGGCAGCATCGCCGACGCAATTTTCAACGGCAACGATAGCAGTCTCTATCTCACGAACCCCTCACTGGGGCGGGTGGAGATTTTCCAGGTCGCGAACACATCGTTCGTCGCCGCCGGCATCCCGACCGCGGGTCCGCAGCCCTGGGGCATCGCGCTGTGGCCGCACGACACGCTGGGCAACTACGGCGACACGATCGTCGTCGCCAACGCCGGCGGCGTCGAGCTCTCGGTGATCGATGTCAGTCCGGGCGTGCGACGGCTCGCATGGCGCCAGGACCTCCCCGACTATCTGATCGAGACGTACCGCGTCCTGACGAACCCGCTGCGCGCGGAGATCATCGTCTACGACGTGTCCGACCGGCCGCAGTATGTCAGTACCGTATGTCGGGTAACCGCAGGCACGAGCAACTGTAACGCGGACTCGATCTTTGCGATCTACTCGACAACGCCGACGGTCAGCAGTACGGCCCCGTTCAGCGGTCGGGCGACGCTCCGCATGGAGAAGCTGATCAACAGCAGCGATACCGCGAAGCTGTTCAGCCATCTGTTCTGGGAGCTCTCGGGCGACAGCACGCTTTCGAGCTCGAGCCGTGACACGTTGCGCGTCGAGATGCGCCGCGGGCGGCCCTACAATCAGCAGGCGCTGCAGCTCTCGGCGTGCGCGGGCGTCACCATCGAGCTGGCGAAGTTTGGACTCGGCGACTCGACCTATGCTCGCAACTCCGGGAACTTCACGCACGCAGTCGTGGGCGAAGGCGGCACGATCACGACGCAGTTCGCGCGCGTCATCGGCTATACGACGAAAGCCCAACTGCTCCATGGAGCGCCTACTGCGCGTCGCTGCGATACGAGCCTGGGCGGCCTCGTGTCCGATAGCGGTGAGAACGACCGCGATCTCGGGGTTACGCCGTCGATCGATGTGAGCGACTTCATCAGCAACACCGGCGTCAAGATCCACTCGATCGCGACGAACTTTAACGGTCAAACCAATCTCGTCCGCGCCGATTCGATCTACTTCCTGGACGAGGGGATGAAGTTGAAGGGAACCGTGCCCGCTCCAGTGGGTGCGTTCGGCATGGATATGAACTACAACCATGCCTTCTCGGCGAACAGTCCGGGAACGCCCACGTTCGGCGGCACGGGCAACCCCAACGACCGCATCGCGTTCTCCGCACGGACCGACGGCAACATTGACGTGTGGGATACCTTCTTCTTCAGTCAGGTAGGGACGATCGTCGTGCGCGATCCGATCATCGGACCGCTGCGCGTCGCGCGCAACAAGGCCAACACGCGGCAGTGGCTGTTCGGCGTAACGCCCGCGGGCATCGTGATGGTCGAGCTGCCGGTGATCACCAATCCGTTGCCGTCGCCGCTGTGGGGGCCGCCAGTCCCGATCCGCTGACGCCGGCATTAGCCGGCTCGGCTAGTGCGTACGCGAGCCCGACGATGTCGGGCTCGACTGTTATAAGAACTTGAAGCAGGGTCTGGGGGTCTGGGGGTCTGGCGGTCAGGGGGTGAGGATGTCATTCCGGTTCACGACGGCGGGCGAATCGCACGGGCGCGGCCTGGTCGGGATCCTCGAAGGCATTCCCGCAGGTCTCCCGCTCTCCGCCGTCGACGTGGATACCGAGCTGAAACGACGCCAGGGCGGCTATGGGCGCGGCGCCCGGATGAAGATCGAATCGGACCGGATCGAGTGGCTCGCCGGCGTGCGGGCAGGCGAAACGCTCGGCTCACCCATCGCGATGCTGATCTGGAATCGCGATTGGGAGCATTGGCAGGCTGTCATGGCGCCGGAAGCGGACGACCCCAAAGGGGAGCGACGCCGGCAAGTCACCAGACCGCGGCCCGGCCACGCTGATCTCGCCGGATCCCTCAAGTACGACCGCAACGATGCGCGCGACATCCTCGAGCGCGCCAGTGCGCGGGAAACCGTGGCCCGCGTGGCCTGCGGGGCGGTGTGCAGGAAGCTGCTGGGCCAATTCGGAATCGACATCGGGAGCCACGTCGCGGAGCTCGGTGGCGTGATCGCAAAACTGCCCTCGCCGCTGCCCACGCCGCTCAACGAGGCGGCGGATCAGAGTCCGGTGCGCTGCCTCGACACAGCCGCCGAGGCGGAGATGATTCGCCGCATCGATGCGGCGAAAGCCGCCGGCGACACGCTCGGTGGCATCGTCGAGGTGATTGCCCTGGGCGTGCCGGTCGGGCTCGGATCGCACGTCTCGTGGGACACGAAATTGGACGGGCGTCTCGCGCAGGCCCTGATGTCGATTCCCGCCGTGAAAGGAGTGGAGCTGGGCCTGGGTTTCGAGGCCGCGCGTCGCAAGGGCTCAGAAGTCCACGACGAGATCCTCCCGGGCTTTTCACGCGCGACGAATCGGGCGGGCGGCACGGAAGGCGGCATGACGACGGGCGAGCCGCTGGTCGTACGGGTGGCGATGAAACCGATTTCCACCCTGATGTCGCCGCTGAAGACGGTGGACTTAAAGACCGGCGGGCCGGCGCAGGCGCAATCGGAACGCTCCGACGTGACCGCTGTGCCCGCCATGGGGGTGATCGCCGAGGCGATGACGGCGATCGTGTTGACCGAAGCGCTGCTCGAGAAATTCGGAGGCGACGCCTTGAGCGAGCTCAAGCGGAACGTCGACGGCTACCTCGCGCAAGTGCGCGCGCGCACGCCCAAGGGAGCGGCGTCGTGAAAAAGCACCTCGTGCTCGTCGGACTGCCGGGCGCGGGGAAGACCACGGTAGGTCGCATCGTCGCCGAGCGATTGCACGCAGGGCTAGTGGACATCGACACGATCCTGATTCGCAAAGAGGGCAAGCCGATCGCCATGATCTTCGCCGAGAAAGGCGAGTCGGCATTTCGCGAGATGGAACGGAAGGAAGTGGAGGCGGCGCTCGCGCATCAACCCGCGGTCATCGTACCGGGCGGCGGATGGGCGGCTCAGCCGGGCGCGCTAGAGACTGCAAAGGCCGCAGCATACGTCATTTACCTCATAGCACGTCCGGAGACGGCGACCGCGCGGGCCGTACCGTCGGGAACCCGCCCGGTGTTAATGGGTGGCGATTCCGAGACGCAGATGCAGGAGCTACTCAAGGCGCGCGAACCGTTCTACAAGCTCGCGCATACGACGGTGCATACTGAGGGGAGAGACGCGGAGCAGGTGGCCGTGGACGTCGTCCGGCTTGCGCAGACCAGCGCCGGATGGTAAAGATGCAAACTCGAGTTGACGAAAGGTTGATCAGTGCCTGATAAAGAAGATGACGTGAAGCGAAAGAAACGGAGGGCGCCGCGCAAGAAGCCCGCGGAGCCTCCCACGGCGGATTCCGAGGTTACCGACGCCGCTCCTGCAAAGGGCGGCGTACTCGTCATTGTGGAGTCCCCGACCAAGGCGAAGACGATCGGCAAGTATCTGGGGCGTGGCTACACGGTCAAGGCGACCGTGGGGCACCTCCGCGACCTGCCGAAGCGCGAGCTGGGTGTCGATGTCGAGCACGGCTTCACGCCGAAGTACGTGACTATAAAGGAAAAGGCCAAGACCCTGGCCGAGATCAAGAAGGCGGCCAAGGCAGCGGACCGCGTGTTGCTGGCTACGGACCCCGACCGCGAAGGGGAAGCGATTGCCTGGCACGTGGCGTCGCAGCTCAACGGCGACGGCAATGGCAGAATCCGTCGCGTCCTGTTCCACGAGATCACCAAGGACGCGATCGCTGAGGCTCTGGCGAACCCGCTGGACATCGATCAGCGCAAGGTCGACGCCCAACAGGCCCGCCGAGTCCTCGACCGCCTGGTCGGCTACAAAGCGTCGCCGGTCCTGTGGAAGAGCATCAAAACCGGTCTGTCGGCAGGACGCGTGCAAACCGTGGCGCTGCGGCTGATCATCGAGCGCGAAGAGGAGATCCGGAAGTTCGTGCCGCAGGAGTACTGGACGATTGCGGCCGATCTCGAGAAGGATGGCCAGCCATTCCAGGCGCGGCTGCAGAAGCTCGACGGCCACAAGCCGGACATCAAAACCGAAAAGACGGCCCGCGACATCGTCGCCGAAGTCGAAAAGCTGCCGTTTGTCGTCACGTCCGTCAGCACCGGCGAGCGCCGCCGGAAGGCCCCAGCGCCCTTCACGACCAGCACCTTGCAGCAGGAAGCCGCCAAACAACTGGGCTTTTCGGCCGGGCGCACCATGCGGGCCGCGCAGCGGCTCTATGAAGGCGTGGAGCTCGGCGAGCAAGGGTCCGTCGGCCTGATCACCTACATGCGCACCGACTCGGTGCGTGTCTCGGATGCCGCGATCAAGCAGGCGCGCGAGTACATCAACGCGCAGTTCGACAAGCGCTACCTGCCAGCTGAGCCGAACGTCTATAAAGGGGGCCGCGGCTCGAAGGTGCAGGATGCGCACGAAGCGATCCGCCCGACCGAAGTCGGACTCCGCCCCGAAGACCTGAAGAAGTATCTCGAACGCGATCTCTTTAAGCTCTATCAGCTCATCTGGCGCCGGTTCCTCGCGTCCCAGATGACGCCGGCGGTCTACGAGGCGACGAAGGTCGACTTCGACCTCGCGAACGGACGCTTCCTGTTCCGCGCGACCGGCTCGCGCGTTCTGTTCGACGGCTACCACGCGCTCTACAGCGAGGCCCACGAGGCGGAAGACGCCAAGACGCTCGACCGCCTCGAGCCCATCCCCGCGCTCAAGGAGGGCGACCGCGCGACGCTCAAGCAGGTCGTGCCCAGCCAGCACTTCACCGAGCCGCCGCCGCGTTACAGCGAAGCGAGCCTGGTGAAAGAGCTCGAGCGGCTGGGGATCGGGCGCCCGTCCACGTATGCGGCGATCATCTCGACGCTGCGCGCGCGCTGGTACGCCACGGCAAAGGACCGGCGTTTCCACCCCACGCCGCAGGGCGAGACCGTTTGGAAAGTGCTGAAGCGCTCGTTCCCGGAGGTGTTTGAGGTCGGGTTCACGGCGCAGATGGAGAACGAGCTCGACAAGGTCGAAGAGGGCGATCTCGACTGGCAGGCCGTGCTGGGCGACTTCTGGGGGCCGTTCAATCGCGCGCTGGAAGCGGTGGACATCAACAAGATCATCCACGAAGTGCATGACCTCTCGGGTCTCGAGCAAGAGAAATGCCCGAAGTGCGGCAGCTGGCTCGTGGTCAGGAGCGGAAGGTTTGGGCCGTACATCGCCTGCGCGCGCTACGAGTCCAAGGAGTGCGACTACTCGCGGTCGATCAAGAAGGACAAGGTGCCCGATCGCCCGTCGGACGAGATTTGCAAAGAGTGTGGCGCGCCGATGGTGATCAAGACGGGACGCTACGGCGAGTTCCTCGCCTGCACGCGCTATCCGAAGTGCAAGTACACGCAGCCCGTTCCGCTCGGCATCAAATGTCCCAAGTGCGGCATCGGTGATCTCGCCGAACGGCGCACGAAGAAGGGACGGACGTTCTACGGTTGCCTGCGCTATCCAGACTGCGATTATTCCACCTGGAACAAGCCGGTGGCGGTGGCGTGCCCGAGTTGCGGCTTCGTGGGCATGGAAGAGCTGAAGTCCAAGACGACGGGAGAGACGACACGCAGGTGTCTCAAGTGCGGTCACGAAGAGCGAGTGGAGGACGCGGCGCCGGAGGCGGAGGAGGTGGCGTCGTAGTACATGTCGTCGGCGGTGGCCTCGCCGGTTGCGAGGCCGCCTGGGCGCTCGCCGAACGAGGCGCGAGCGTCACGTTGCACGAGATGCGGCCCGTCCGGATGACGCCGGCGCATCAAACCGATGGACTCGCCGAGCTGGTCTGCAGCAACACGTTCAAATCGACGGATCCCCTCCACGCGCACGGACTCCTCAAAGCCGAGATGCGGCTGCTCGGCAGCATCGTGCTCCAGGCCGCGGATGAGGCGCGCATTCCGGGTGGCAGCGCGCTCGCCGTCGACCGCGTGGTGTTCTCGAGAGGCGTGGAAGCTCGCGTCGGTGCGCACCCCAACGTGACGGTGGTCCGCGCGGAGGTCACCGCGCTTGTCAGTCCCGCCGTCATCGCGACGGGCCCCCTGACGTCGGACGCGCTGGCAGATGCCATCGCGGCCCGCCTGGGCGTCCAGTCACTCGCGTTCTATGACGCCATCGCGCCGATAGTCTCCGCCGACTCGCTCGACTACGAACCAATGTTCAAGGCGTCGCGCTACGGCAAGGGCGGCGGCGACGACTACTGGAACGCGCCGTTTACCAAAGGGGAGTATGAAGCGTTCGTAGCCGCGCTGATCGGCGGCGAGCAGTACGTGCCGGGACATGAGTTCGACAAGGTGCCGTACTTCGAGGGATGCTTGCCGGTCGAGGAGATGGCGCAGCGGGGAATCGAGACCCTGCGGTTCGGCCCGATGAAGCCGGTCGGGCTCATCGATCCGAAGACCAGCCGCGAGCCATATGCGGTCGTGCAGCTGCGGCAGGAGGACCGGGCTGCGCAGATGTGGAACCTCGTCGGCTTCCAGACGCGGCTCAAGAGCGGCGCGCAGCAGAAAATCTTTCGGCTCATTCCCGGACTCGCGGCAGCGGAGTTCCTGCGGTTCGGCAGCATTCACCGCAACAGCTACCTGAACGCGCCGCGGGCGCTCAGCCCGCATCTCTCCGCACGAGACGATCCGCAGCTCCTGTTCGCCGGACAGCTCACGGGCGTCGAGGGCTACACCGAGTCGGCGGCGACCGGCATGCTGGCGGGAATCAACCTCGCGCGACTGCTTGCGGGCGAGGAGCCGGTGCTGCCGCCGGCGGCGACGATGTTGGGTGCGCTGTACCGCTACCTGCGCGAAACGGACCCAGCACGCTTTCAACCCATGAACGCGAACTACGGGCTGATGGAGCCACTGGCGGACGCGCCGCGCGACAAGTTCAAGAAGAAAGAGGCTCTCGCTGCGCGCGCGCTCACCCAGATGAGCAGCTTCGCGAAGGAAATCGGCGTCGAGGTCGCCGTATGAAGGAAATCGAGGAGTTCGTGACGTTCCTATCCAAAGAACGCAACGACTCCCCCCATACGGTCACAGCCTATGAACGCGACCTCGGAGCATTCGCGGCGTTCTGCCAGGATTATTACGGTGGCCCCTGGAGCTGGGCCGGGGTGGATCGGCTCGCGGTGCGTGGCTTTCTCGCCGCGGAGCAGCGGCGCGGCCTCGCCAAGCGCTCGGTGGCACGGTCGCTCTCGGCCCTCCGGACGTTTTACCGGTTCCTGAACGCCACGCGCGGGCTCGAGGTGAATCCCGCTCGCGCCGCGCGAACTCCCAAGCTCGATCGAACGTTACCGACCTACCTCGAGCGGGCCGAGATGGAGATGCTGTTTGCGGAGGCGGAGCAACGCGCGGCCGCTGGCGGACTGCGGGAGGCACGTGACCTCGCGATGCTGGAAATGTTCTACTCGAGCGGCATGCGCCTGTCGGAGCTGGCGGGCCTGAACGATCCCGACGTCGATCTCGTCTCCGATCAGGTGAAGGTGCGTGGTAAGGGAAAGAAGGAGCGTATCGTGCCGATCGGTACGCCTGCGACGACCGCGCTGCGCCAGTATGTCCGGCACCGCGATCGTTTACTCGCGGCGAACGGCGCGACCACGCGAGCGGTATTTGTGAATGGCCGGGGCAAGCGCATCACGCCGCGCGGCATCCAGCTTGCGATGAAGCGACTGTTCGGTACGCTGGCACGCGGCAAGGAGCTGCACGTGCACGCGCTGCGCCATTCCTTCGCCACCCACCTGCTCGATGCAGGCGCCGATCTCAGATCGGTGCAGGAGCTGCTGGGTCACGCCTCGCTGGGGACCACGCAGGTGTATACTCATACGTCGGTCGAACGCTTGAAGAAGGTCTATCACCGGGCCCATCCGCGGGCCTAAGGAACCAGATGCAGTTGATGCATAGCACGACGATTCTCTGCGTCCGCAAGGACGGCAAAGTTGCCATCGGCGGCGACGGCCAGGTCACGGTCGGTGAGACCGTCATGAAAGCCAACGCCAACAAGGTGCGCACGCTGCGCGGCGGGAAGATCCTCGCCGGCTTCGCGGGCGCGGCGGCTGATGCCTTCACCCTGTTCGAGAAATTCGAGGAGAAGCTCGAGCGCTATCCGACGAATCTGCCGCGAGCCGCGGTCGAGCTCGCGAAAGACTGGCGCTCCGATCGCGTGCTGCGGCGGCTCGAAGCATTGCTCGTCGTGGCCGACAAGGAGCACGGCTACGTCATCAGCGGCTCAGGCGAGCTGATCGAGCCCGATGATGGCGTGCTCGCCATTGGGTCGGGCGGATCGTATGCGCTCGCCGCGGCGCGCGCCCTGATCAAGGACACGAAGCTCGATCCGACGGAGATCGTGCGCCGCGCGCTGGAGATTGCGGCTGAGATCTGCGTCTACACGAACGCGAACATCACGGTACTCGAGTTATAGATATGCCCAAGGCTCCAACGTCACCGCCGCCTCAGCACCCCACTTCTCCGGCTCCAGCTACACAAGCCACGGCACCGGAGGAAACGCTCCCCTGGCTGGAGGAGATGCCGCCCAAGAAGATCGTGGCGGAGCTCGACCGATACATCGTAGGCCAGGAAGCCGCGAAGAAGGCCGTCGCCATTGCGGTGCGCAACCGTTGGCGGCGCGCCCAGGCGCCCGAGGAGATCCGAGACGAGATCATGCCGAACAACATCATCATGATCGGTCCGACGGGCGTGGGGAAAACCGAGATCGCCCGTCGTCTCGCGCGGCTCGCAGGCGCACCGTTCCTCAAGGTGGAGGCGTCGAAGTTCACCGAGGTGGGGTACGTCGGTCGCGATGTGGAGTCGATGGTGCGCGAGCTGGTGGACGTCTCCATCAACATGGTGCGCTCGGAGCGTGAGGATGACGTCTATCCCACGGCGGAACAGCGCGCCGAAGAGCGGCTGCTCGACTTGCTGTTGCCGCCGGTTCCCCCGCCGCCGCCGGCCGCTTCTGCGCAGGGAGCAGGCAGCGGGGAGCAGGGAGCAGTCAGCGCTGCTCGGCCGCTCTTCGTGGTGTCATCGAAGGGCGACGTCCAACCCAAGCTCCCCGAGGCCGAGACGGAACAGAACGAACGGCGCCGCCGCACGCGCGAGAAGCTGCGCCAGCAGCTCAAGGACGGCTTGCTCGAGGAGCGTGACGTCGAGATCGAGGTCCAGCAGCAGAGCTTCCCGATGCTCGAGATGATGCAGCCGCCGCAGGGGATGGAAGGTGCGGAAATCAATATCGGGGAAATGATTCAGGAGATGATCCCGAAGAAGAAGAAACGCCGCACCGTGCATCTCCACGAAGCGCGCCGCATTCTGATCGATGAAGAGCTGAAGAAGCTGGTCGACATGGACGACGTCGTGAACGAGGCGCTCGATCGCGTCGAGAACCACGGCGTGATCTTCATCGACGAGAT